>FTCO01000452.1_pt1 | contig 9686 bp, 6 predicted proteins | sample 1639701 | NCBI WGS metagenome assembly FTCO01 (sample SAMEA3914869, study PRJEB12502) | metagenome | biome: forest; material: soil | place: USA | collected 2012-03-12 | depth 0.1 m | reverse complement strand
CTCGACAACCGCTTCCCCGGCTTCTTCCGCATGGATGAGCTGGTGTTCCCCTTCCCCTCGACGCTGGTCGCGCACGCCGACAAGCAGCCCAAGTCCTCGGTCCACGTGGTGGCCCGCTCGACCCCGAAGTCGACGGTCCTCACGACCGACACGGTCGACATGGGGATCAACACCGAGTGGAAGCCGGCCGGCGAGTACGGCCAGCGCGCCATGGCGATCGCCGTGGAGCCCGGTTGTTGCGACGGCGGCACCGAGTGCGCCGACACGGATGCTTGCAAGTCGGGTGTGCTGAAGAGCGCCTTCGCCGGCAAGGCCGACGACACCATCAAGGCCGCCGGCGAGTCCAAGGGCCCGAGCCGCATCCTCGTGGTCTCGGCGCCGCAGTTCCTCGCCAACCCCTACGCGCGCTCGGGCAACCCCCCGCCCATGCCGCCGCAGATGGCGATGATGGGCGCGATGGGCGGCGATGAGAACCTGATGCTCATCTCCCAGCCCTACGCCCAGCAGTACCTGACGGCGACCATCCTCGCCTTCAAGAATACCCTCGACTGGATGGGCGGCGACTCGGACCTCATCGCCGTGAGCGCCAAGCTCCTCGGCGAGACCGCCCTCACCTACGCCGACATCCAGAAGCCCAAGGACACCAACGCCGCCGACCCCGAGTCGGCCAAGAAGGTCCAGGAGGAGCACGACGCCGAGGTGCAGAGGGTCCAGACCCGCGTCCAGTGGACGATGATCATCCTCCCCGCCCTGCTCTTTGCCCTCTTCGGCATCGCGCGCTGGCGCATGCGCGAGAGCGCCCGCTCGAACATCACCCTCGATTGAGCCCCTCAGTCCAGCATAGCCAATGAAGACCGAGCACAAGATCTACGCCGGGCTCGCGGTTCTCGCGGGCCTCGGCGGGGCCGTCTACCTCTCCAATCAGAGCAAGGCGAAGGCGCAGGCCGATCACACGATCACCGCCGCCTCCTCGGCCGACCTGCCGAGCATCGCCGTCCCCAAGGACGACAGCGACAAGATCACCAAGGTGGAGGTCACGGCGCCCGACAAGGACGACAAGACCAAGACCACCAAGATCGTCCTCGAGAAGAAGGGTGAGGACTGGGAGCTCACCTCGCCCGTGAGCGCCAAGGCCAACGCGGCCAACGTCAAGTCGCTCCTCGACAACCTCAAGGACCTGAAGACCAAAGAGGTCATCGACAAGGGTACTGGCTCGTACGAGCAATACGAGCTCAACGACCCCAAGGCCGTGCACGTCGTCGCCTACAAGGGCGACGCCAAGGCGACGGACCTCTACTTCGGCAAGAGCGGCTCTCGTGGCCAGATGGCCCGTATCGCCGGCAAAGACGGCGTGGTGACCACCGGCGGCTACTCGGCCTACCTCTACACTCGTGAGGTCAAGAACTGGCGCGACGGCACCATCCTCAAGTTCGAGGACGCCAACGCGGTCCAGCTCGACATCACCAACAAGAACGGCGTCCTCTCCTTCACGAAGAACGGCGACAAGTGGTCGGGCACTGCGACCTTGTACGACAAGGATCACAAGCTCAACGACAAGCCCGAGAAGGAGTGGAAGAAGTTCGACGAGAGCAAGGTCAAGGACATGCTCCGCGCCTTCAAGGGCCTCAACGCCGAGGACTTCGGCGAGGAGAAGGACCTGGCCGGCTCCGGCATCGACAAGGCCGCGGAAGAGGGCGGCATCGTCAAGATCAAGCTCAAGGAGGGCGGCGGCGACATCACCATCAAGGTGGGCAAGGTGTCGAAGGGCACGAGCCGCTGGGCCATGAAGGAAGGCAATCCCATCCTCTATTCGGTGTCGTCGTGGGCCGGGGACTGGGCCACCGCGGGCCAGGCCAAGTTCGAGAAGAGCGACGACAAGAAGAAGGACGATCACGGCGCGGCGGGGATGCCCGGCGGCATGCCGGGGATGCCCGGGATGCCCCCGCACATGGGCGATCCCGAGGAGTAGAACGACGCGTCGTGGGTGACGGCCTGCGCTCACGGGCAGGCCGTCTCTCCCTCGGTCCCTTCGGGTGGGCAAGATGCTAGGCTCGCGCCGGCATGACCTCCACCGACGCCGTGTCGGCGCCCAAGCTCTCGTTCTACCGGCCCGAGCTCGACGGCCTGAGGTCGGTCGCATTTCTGGGCGTGTTCATCACTCACGCCCTGCCGAATCAAGTCGATTTCTGGGTCGGTAAGCTGGGTCCTCGCCTGGGGCCTTGGGCGCGAGCCGGCATCGAGGGGGGCCGGTTCGGGGTCGACCTGTTCTTCGTTCTGAGCGCCTACCTCATCACCGAGGTGCTCTTGAGGGAAAAGCGCGCTCGCGGAACGATATCGATCCCGTCGTTCTACGCTCGCCGGGCCCTGCGCATCTGGCCTCTGTATTTCGCCTTCGTGGCGCTCGTGCTCGTCCTCGGCGCGACGACGGAGCGCTTCGCGGAGTCGCTCACCACCGGATACAAGATCGGCCTCCTGACGTTCACGAGCAACTGGGTCATTGCCATCACGGGCTTCCAGATCTCGTCGATGAACGTCCTGTGGAGCGTGGGAATCGAGGAGCAGTTTTATCTCACGTGGCCCTTCCTGGTCCGCTCCCTTTCGTTGAAGGGGCTGAGGGTGGTGGCCCTCTGCTTGATTCCCGTGGCCGTCGTCACCCGCGTCTTGCTCATGCCGGCGTCCGTCTGGGAGTTCGACGCCAACGTCTGGTGCAACCTGTTCGCGCGGGTCGACACCATCGCGCTAGGGGTCCTGGCCGCCGTGGTGCTGGACGGGCGTATCCCCAGACTGCCGGCCGCGCTGGCCCGCGTTGCGCTGCTGGCGACGCCGGCGATCATCGTCGCGCTGGTGCGCTTCGGTTGCTTCTTCGGCAATCCGGTGGTCGCGACCGCCTCCTACCTCGTCGCGGCGCTCGGCTGCCTTTCGTGCGTGCTCTCGACGTTGTCGCTCGGCGCGCGGAGCCTGTTGGCGACGAGGATCCCCATCGCGGTGGGCCGCGTCTCGTACGGCGCCTATGTGCTTCACTTCTTCGTGCTGCGCGCGTTGCCACCGGCCGCCTGGAAGGCACCGCTGGCCCTGCTCCTCACGCTGGCCTGCGCGGCGGCGTCGTTTCGTTGGCTCGAGCGACCATTCTTGAAGCTGAAGGAGCGCGTGTCGGCGGTGACCAAGTCGTCGGGCGAGCCGGCCGCGGAGTCCAAGGCGGCCTGACCGTCAGCGAGCTGGCGTCGCCTTCGCCAGCGAGCCTTCGCTCTGCTCCGCGGCCGTGAGCTCGGCGAGCGCGCGCCGCAGCTCGACGCTGATGCCGACCGCCGGGATCATCGCCGCGAAGCACGTCCCCCAGCAGACACCCTCCGGCCCCCAGAGCTTGCCCAGCAGGATCGAGAGCCCCAGGTTGAGGATGGCCGCCGTGCTGCCGTAGATGCTCTGGCCACGCATGCGCCCTAGCGAGTTGATGGGCATCGTGTGCACGAGGCACCACGTCGTGAGGATCAGGTTGAGGGCCGTGGCCGCGAGAAAGGGCCGGCTGGGCATGAGCGCATCGGAGCGCGTCCAGATCCGGATGACCTGGGGGCCGATCGCGATCATCCCCACCCCGGCGGCGACCGTGGCGCCCATCGAGAGTCGAAGCGTTCTCTTGACCGAGCGACGGACCCACGCGAGATCGCCTCGCGCGAAGGCGTCTCCATAGGCGGGCCAGAGGGGGCCGAGCCACGTCGAGATGAGCCCCAGCGCGACCGAGTAGAGGCGCATCCCCATGGCATAGCGGCCCACCGCCTCCTCGCCGAACAGCTGCGCGACGATGATGTTGTCGGTCTGCCACATGAGCGCCGCCGCCATCTGCGCGAAGAGGAAAGAGAAGCCCGCGGCGAGCAGCACGCGGCCGCGGGCGGGCCGGTACTCGGAGAGCCGCGGCCGGAGCTGGGGGCGGCTGAACACGAAGAGCTGGATGGCGTTGCCGAGGCGCAGCAAGAAGCCCACGCCGGAGATCACCGCGACGTACCAGCCCAGGCCCTTCGCGAAGAGCCCGAGGAACACGAGACCCACGAGCCCGAGCACGTTGCCCACCATGCCCCAGTAGTTGGCGATGTAGCCCTGCTGGTGCCCCGTGTAGACGCGTTCGACGACGCTGAGCGGAAACGAGAGCACGAACAGCGTGCCGATGAGGAAGACCGCCGCCCGCACCTCGTCGCGTGGGATCTGCTCGGACACGGCGTAGACGCGCTCCCAAGGGACGAAGGGGAACACCGCCGCGAAGATCAGGCCGAGGACGAGCGCGATCCTCAGCAGGATGACGAACGCCGTCGAGATCGCCTCGCGCTCGTCGGCGGTGTCGCCCGCGGCCACGGCCTTGACGATGGCATTCGTAAGGCCGTTGCCGAGGCCGAGGTCGGCGATGCTGAGCCAGGCCAGCGTGGAGCAGATGGTGTTCCAAAGGCCGAAGCGCTCGGGGTCGAGGTAGCGGACGGTGAGCGGTACCGAGATGAGCGAGAGGGCCATCCCGAACCCGCGGCTCCCGAAGGCCGTGAGCGTCGTGAGGAGCGCCTGGCGCGAGCGAACGTCGCCGGCCTCCCGCGAGCGAACGAAGCGGCGAAGCCTCGCGAGCCGCCCGGAATCAGCTTCCATGGCGCGCCGTCGCCGCCGCGAGGCCGGCCGCGGTGGCCCTGCCTTCGCCTCGTCCCGCCGCGAGCCGCGCCGCGTGGAGGAGCGCCTCGCCGAAACGCCTGGCCGTGTCCTTTGCGGTCGCCGCGGCGGCCACCTCGCGCGGCAGATCGGGCCCGGCGGCGAGCGATTGCCAGCGCTGAAGCAGCAGCGCCGCGAGGGCCTCGGGCCGATCGACGCCGAAGAAGCCGAGGGCCCCGGGGGCCTGCTCGCGGTGCACGGGGAGGTCCGAGCACATCAAGGGCCGGCCGAGCGCCAGGGCATCTTGAACCGTGGTGTTCCACCCCTCGAAGCGAGAGGGTTGGAGGACGAGAGCCGCGGCGCGGAGGAGTCCCCAGAGGTCGCCTTCGGGGACGCGGCCCAGCGGGATCACGCTCCGCCATGGTCCGGACGACGCGATGCGCTGGAGCAGGCCGGAGACGCGATCGTTCTTCGGATCGCGGTAGTCACCCAGCGCGCCGACCATGACCACGGGGATGTCGATGCCGCGGCGCGCGCAGATGGCGACGGCGTCGACCACGATCTCAGGGTTCTTGTGGGCCCAGAGCTGGTTGACCACGAGCGCGAACTTGGGCGGGAGGTGGTAGCGAGCGACGACGGCGCGCGGATCGCCCGGCGGAGCGCGAAAGGCGAGCAGCGAAGGGAACGAGGCCACCCGGGCCTTCGATGCCGCGCCGGGGTACAGCGCGTCGAAGTGGCCCTTCACGTCGTGGCTCGACAGGATCATCTGGTCGCATCGCCGCGCCAGCTCGGCGAACGCGAGGTCGCGGTCGGCTCGCTCGGCGGCGGAGAACAGATCGGGGAGGAAGCGGTGCTGGAAGTCGGGGATCCACCCCACCGTCGCCAGGCCGGCGCCCGGCTCGAGCGCGCGCGTGACGGGCAGGACCACGTCGAGCCCGGCGAGGTGCGCCGCGTGCACCGGGTTCGACGGCTCGACGAGCCGGAGCTCGCGCCGCAAAGACCACTCGCCGGGGACCGTGGGGAAGCGGTCGCGGAGGCGGAGCGCCCTCCGCCGGAGCTTGGCCGAGATCGAGAGGTCGGCGGCCGGCACGCGGATCTCCTCGACGTCGGGAGGCAGGTCGCGCGCGGCCGTGGAGGTGAGGAGGGCCACGCGCTCCCGGGCCGGATCGGTCACGGCCGCGAGGGAGCGCAGAACCACCTCGGTGTAGGCGGCTCCAGCGGCCCAGAAGGCGTGGGTCTGGTTCAAGACCCCGATGCGGAGGGGCCTCGTCGGCGGAGCCTCGGCGTGCTCACTCATGGAGTTCGCGACGGCGTCTTCAGCATCGGTGCCGCGGTTTGATGAACCGGCGAGTCCCCGCATTCAAGCAGATTCGGCGCGCCACCTGGCCACGCACGAGCCGATCGCGGCCTCGAGGGGCTCGGGGGACCACTCGCCCAGGAGGCCCCGGAGGCGCGTCACGTCGGCCTGCCAGCGCCGCGGATCGCCGGGCCGCTCGAGCCCGCGTCGTTCGACGCTCGCATCGCTCCCGAGCGCGGTCTTCACCATCGCCGCCAGCTCGAGCACCGAGGTCTCCCTCCCGGAGGCGACGTTGACGATGGTCGCGTCGCCCGGCCCGACCCGCCTCTTCGCGACGAGCCCGAGGAGCGCGCGGGAGACGTCGTCCACGTGGAGAAAGTCGCGGGTCTCGGCGCCCGTGCCCTCGACCCACGCCGCGCCCCCGGCTCTCGAGAGGCGCTCGTACAGATCCCAGACGAGGAGGCGGCGCTGCGCCGGACCGAAGACCGAGAACAGCCTCGCCACCGTGACGTCGATCCCGAAGCAGGCGGCGTACTCGCGCCCCAAAAGCTCGGCGCTCACCTTGTGAAAGCCGTAGGGCGAGACGGGCGCGGCGGCGGCATCCTCGCCCACCGGGAGCGCCGCGGGGTCCCCGTAGACCGCGGCGCTCGACGGCAGGATCACGGCCGGCCGGCGTCCGGAGACGCGCACGGCCTCGAGCAGCGTCGCCCAGGTCTCGACCGACCCCGCGAAGTCCGCGCGCGGGTCGGCGAGGGAGGCCGCCACCGACGCGGTACCGGCGGCATGGAGCACGGCGTCGGGCGCGAAGGTCGCGCAGATCGCCGCCAGCTCGGGCGCCGTGCGCGCCTCGGCCCAGGCCATCGAGTCGCTGCCTCGTGGGGCCGGCCCGCGGGTGACGGCCAGCACCTCGTCCCCCCGCGCGGCAGCGTAGCGCGCCACGCTGCCACCGAGGAAGCCGCGCGCGCCCGTGATCAACCATCGCATGAGGCGCGGGGAGGATGGCCGCGCCGCCCGCGGGCCGGCAAGCCTTTTCTCGCGAGGCGCAGGGCCGGCGCCGTGGCGGCTCCGATCGTGATAGACCTCGCGCACGACGCACGGGCCCGTGGACGATCAGGTAACCTCTCGATTCTGGGCCGGCCGCTCCGTGCTGGTGACCGGCGCCACCGGCCTCTTGGGCGCGTCGATCCTCCGCCTGCTCGCCAGCGCCGGAGCGCAGCCCGTCTGCCTGGTCCGTGACTGGATCCCCGACGCCGAGGCGGTGCGCTCCGGCCTCCTCGGCCGGGCCCGGGTCGCGCGCGGCGACGTCGTCGACCAGGCCCTCCTCGAGCGGGTGATGGGCGAGCACGAGGTCGACACCGTCTTTCACTTGGCGGCGCAGACCATCGTCTCCATCGCCAACAAGAACCCGGTCAGCACCCTCGAGTCGAACATCCGCGGCACCTGGAGCCTCCTCGAGGCGGCCCGGCGCAGCCCGCGGGTCGCGCAGGTCGTCGTCGCCTCCAGCGACAAGGCCTACGGCGCGCAACCGCGCCTGCCCTACGCGGAGGACATGCCCCTCCAGGGCCGGCACCCCTACGACGTCAGCAAGTCGTGCGCAGACCTCATCGCGCAGATGTACGCCGTGACCTACGGCGTGCCGGTGTGCATCACGCGGTGCGGTAACCTCTATGGCCCGGGGGACCTCAACTGGAGCCGCCTCGTGCCGGGCGCTTTCCGTAGCGTGCTCGCCGGCCGGCGCCCCGTGATCCGCAGCGACGGCACCTTCGTTCGCGACTACCTCTATGTGGACGACGGCGCCGCCGCCTACCTGCGCGCCGCCGAGGCCCTCGGCGAGCGCCCCGAGCTCCGCGGCCAGGCCTTCAACTTCTCGAACGACGCGCCCATCGACGTGCTGGAGATGGTCCGCCGCGTCGCCGCTGCCGCCGGCCGGCCCGACCTCACCGCCGAGGTGCGGGGCGAGGCGACGCACGAGATCAAGGCGCAGTTCCTCGACTCGTCCAAGGCCCGCCGCGAGCTCGGCTGGCGCCCGCGCTTCACCCTCGACGAGGGCCTCGCCCTCACCCGCGACTGGTACCGCTCGTTCCTCGCGGGCTCCTAGCCTCGCCCAGGACTCCGCGCGGCGGTCGTGATAAACCGCGCCCCATGAAGGCCTCCCATCGCTGGCTCGCCGCTCTCGTCCCCGGCCTCGACGTCACCCCGCAAGACCTCGCCGCCCGCCTCTCCGCGGCCGGCGTCGCGGTCGACGGCATCACCGAGTACGGCGCCGGCACGAGGACCATCGTCCTCGCCGAGGTGAAGAAGATCGAGCCCCACCCGAAGCGCGACAAGCTCCGCCTGGTCACGGTCGATCGCGGCGGCGTCGAGCAGCGCGTCGTCTGCGGCGCGCCCAACGTCCCCGACCCGGGCTGGCTCGTGTGCTTCGCGCCCCTCGGCTCGGTGCTCCCCGCCGTCGGCATGACGCTGACCCCGCGCGACATCGGCGGCATCGTGAGCGAGGGCATGCTCTGCTCCGACACCGAGCTCGGCCTCATCCAGGCCGGCAAGAAGGACGAGGACCACGGCATCCTCGTCTTCCCCCCCGGCTTCGCCAAGCCCGGCACGCCCCTTCGCACCGCCATCCCCGGCGTGCACGACTTCATCTTCGAGCTCGACCTCACGCCCAACCGGCCCGACGCGCTCGGGCACATCGGCCTCGCGCGCGACGTCGCGGTCCTCTACGGCAAGACCTTCGGCATCCCGGCCCCCGCCGCGCCCAGCGCCGTCGATCCCCAGAGCTCGGTCGCGCAGCGCACCAGCGTCACCATCGAAGACACCGAGCGCTGCCCGCACTACGGCGCCTCCATGGTCGTCGACTGCACCGTCGGCCCCTCCCCCCACTGGCTCCGCTACCGCCTCGAGTCGCTGGGCGTGCGCTCGATCTCGAACATCGTCGACGTCACCAACCTGGTGATGCTCGAGTTCGGCCACCCCATGCACGCCTTCGACTTCGATCTGCTGCGCGGCGGCAAGATCGTCGTCCGCCGCGCCAAGCCGGGGGAGAAGCTCGCCACGCTCGACGGCGTGACGCGCACGCTCCACGAAGACGATCTCGTCATCGCCGACGCCGAGGGGCCCGTGGCCCTCGCCGGCATCATGGGCGGGGCCGGCAGCGAGATCCGCGCCGAGACCAAGCGCGTCCTGCTCGAGTGCGCCTACTTCACGCCTCGAGGCGTGCGAAGGTCCGCGCGCCGCCACGGCATCCACACCGAGTCGAGCCACCGCTTCGAGCGCGGCGTCGACCCGGCCGACATCCCCGACGTGCTCGCCCACTCGGCCTCCATCCTCACCTCGCTCACCTCGGGCAAGGCGGTGCCCGGCGTGCTCCTCGCGGGCGTGGGCGTCGCCCCGCGCAAGGTCGTCACCCTCCGCTCGGCCAAGCTCGACGCCCTCCTCGGCACCCCCGTTCCTTTCACGGAGGCGACGCGCATCCTCGGCGCCCTCGGCTTCGACGCGACGAGCGTCCTGCCCGACTCGGCCGAGATCGCGGTCCCCACCTTCCGGCCCGACATCCAGGGCGAGGCCGATCTCGTCGACGAGGTCCTCCGCATTCGCGGCCTCGACTCGGTCCCCACCGTGCTCCCCTCGATCAGGCCGCAGATTCCGCGGCAGACCGGCCTCATCGAGCAGCGCACCCGCACCGCCGCGGTGGAGGTCGGCCTCTCCGAGGCGCTCGTCTTCGGCTTCGTCTCGCCGCGTGAGATCGCCGCCCTCGGCCTCCCGCCGGCTCCGGTCG
>FTCO01000469.1_pt1 | contig 9693 bp, 9 predicted proteins | sample 1639701 | NCBI WGS metagenome assembly FTCO01 (sample SAMEA3914869, study PRJEB12502) | metagenome | biome: forest; material: soil | place: USA | collected 2012-03-12 | depth 0.1 m | reverse complement strand
GCTCTACCTCGGCGAGAAGACCGGCAAGCTCCTCCCGAAGGACCTCCGCGGCCGTTACGAGGTCACCCAGTGGCTGATGTGGCAGATGGGCGGCTTGGGACCGATGGCGGGCCAGCTCGGCCACTTCAAGAACTACGCGCCTGAGAAGATCCCCTACGCCATCAAGCGCTACCAGGACGAGGTCAACCGCCTCTTCGGGGTCATGAACAAGCGCCTCACCGACCGGGAGTTCCTGGGCGGCGAGTACTCGATCGCGGACATCGCCTGCTTCGGCTGGGTCCACGCGCTGGCGCGCGCCCCGGAGGACACCGCCGACTTCCCCCACCTCCAGATCTGGCTCGACACCCTACGGGCCCGCCCGGCCGTGAAGCGTGGCCTCGCCGTCGGGGAAGACCTGCGCCGGCCCATCACCGACGAGGCCAAGAAGGTCCTCTTCGGCCAGACCCACAAGAACCTGCCCACCTGACCCCCAAAAAGCCTTCAAAGCGAGTGCGGCGCTCGCAGGCCGGTATTACCCTTGACCGGCGAGTCAACAATGCCGCGCCCCGCCGACCGTCGAGCCAAGACCGAGCTGCTGCGCGCCGCGGAGGCCGTGTTCGTCGAGCGTGGCCTCGCCGCCGCCAAGGTCGAGGACATCACCGGGCGGGCCGGCGTCTCCAAGGGCGCCTTCTATCTCCACTTCGAGAGCAAGGACGACTGCTGGCGCCAGATCGTCGAGGCGTTCCTGGCGCGCATGTCGGGCTGCCTCCGTATCCCCGACCCGAAGGGGATGCCCACCCTCGAGGTCATCTGCAACCAGCTCGACGAGTGGCTCGCCCACGACATCGAGATGTTCGAGTTCACCTGGCAGAACCGAGCCCTCCTCGGGATGCTCCTGGCCGGCGGTGGAGGCGCCCCCTACGGCTACCTCGTCGACCAGTTCGCCGAGCAGGTCGGCCGGAAGCTACAGGCCTGGGCCCAGATGCTCATCGACGCCGGCATCTACCGCGACGACGTCGACCCTGCCTTGCTCACGGCGCTCATCTCGGGCGGCTACGACCGCATGGCCCGCGAGGTCATCAAGCAATCGAAGCGGCCCGACCTCGCCTCGTGGTGTCGCCAGGCCCAGCAGTTCTTCCTGCGCGCCTCGTTCACCGACGAGGCCCGCGCCATCATCGACCGCGGGGTGCGGTCGGGGCTCAGCCCCCGCGCCGAGGCGGCGGACCTGGGACAGCTCGCCGAGCGATCGGGTTGACGCTCGGTGACGCTCAGACGCCGCGGCGGAGGACGACGACGGCGGCGGCGGTGATGCCGAGGATGAGCACGACCACGAGGGCCCAGATCCACGCCTTGGAGCCGCCGCCGGCCGCGGGCGGGGGGACCGAGAGCGGCCCGGCCTCGACGCTGTCGTTGAAGCTGACCTTCATCCCCTGCGCCGAGAAGAAGTTGCCGAGCTGGCTCGTGAGCTCGCCGTACGCGCGCGGGTCGATGGGGAGCACCGAGCCCTTGAAGCGGCGTGCGTGGACCGAGGCCAGGTGGCGGTGCGTGCGGAGCTCGGCGGCCATGGTGACGGGGTTGGTCGAGCCGATGACGATGGCGGGGCTCCCGTCGGTGGGGACGAGACGCACGTGTTGAACCACCTGCTTGCCGCCGCCCGTCGACGGCCCGGCGGGGGCGGTGAGGTCGAGCTTGAAGGTCATGGGACCTTGCAAGCCGCCCGAGAAGGCGTGGTTGAACATGGTGGCAAAGTCCATCGCCTTGCCGGCCACCATCGTGTACTTGTGTTGATTCGAGCCCGCCACGGTCCGGCACCCTACCACGTGTCGAGAGGGGGGCGACATTTGGAGATGCCGGCCACGCGCCGGCGAGCTCGCGCAGCCCGCTGGCTTCGCCGGGCAACCTGCTAGCTTTCGTGGGTCATGACGTTGCCGGCGCCGCGTGAGCGCAAGACGACCGAGCTACCGCGCTGGGTGCTCCGCGCCACCGCGGCGCTCTCCGCCGCCACCGCGCGCATCCGCGTCATCGCCGGCAGCACGCCCCTCAACCTGAGCGCCGAGCTGGCGCGCCTCGAGCTCGCGTTCTCGCGCGGCGAGGACCTGGGCGCCCGCTTCGAGTACGCGCCGCCCGTCGACCACGCGAGCCTCCGCGCCGCCCTCGAGGAGATGTCGGCGGGCCTCGAGGTCCAGGGGCCGCTGGGCCTCCTCCACGCCGAGCGCGCCCGCGAGCTGTCGTGCGACGCCGCCCTCTGCGAGACGGCCGGCCGCCCCGGGTTCTGGGCCGTCGCCCGGCGTCGCTACGCGGCCCGCGACGCGCACGACGCCGAGGCCGACGCGCTGGCCGCGGCCTGGCTCGCGCCTCGCCCTCGCCGCGAGCGCACGGCAGACGACGACGGTCACTCCATCAGCGACGACGAGCGCGACCCTCGCTCGCTCCTCGTCCGCCTCCGTGAAGAGCTGGGCCGCCGCCGGCTCGCCTTCTCGGTCGTCGTGAACCCCAACCTCGCCTCCCTGGCCGCCACCGGTGACGCCTGCGTGCAAGTGGTGGCGGGCCGCCGCCTCTCGCGGGCCGACGTCGAGCGCACCGTCCTCCACGAGGTCGTGGGCCACGTCGCCCCTCGCGTCGCCTCCAGCCGCGAGGGCCTCGGGCTCTTCACCATCGGCACCGCCTCGGGCTCGGATGATCAAGAGGGCCGCGCCCTCGCCCTCGAGCGCGCCGCGGGCTTCCTCGAGGAAGGGCGCCGCCGCGAGCTGGCCCTCCGCCACGTGGCGGCGCGATCGGTCGAGGCCTCCGCCGACTTCACCGACACGGTCAGGCTCCTGCTCGAACACGGCTCCCCGCCCCCCGCCGCCCTCCGCATCGCGGCGCGCGTGCACCGCGGCGGCGGGCTCGCGCGCGAGGCGGTCTACCTCCCGGCCTTGCTGCGCGTCGAGGCCGCCGTTCGCCGCGACCCCTCCCTCGACGCGGTGCTGGCGCGCGGCCGCGTTTCGGTCGCCGCCGCCCCCGTGCTCCGCGAGCTCTTCGGATGAGGCGGCTCCGTGGAGCGGCGCTGGTCGCCCCGTCGCTCGCCGCGCTCCTCCTCTCGGGCTGCGCCGCGAGCCCGCGCTCCCCCGCCCAGGTGAACGCGGCGCTCGCCTCGGCTCCCCCCGTCCCGAGGTGCCTCGACGCGGCCCGCAAGGCCTCGCTCGACGCCGCCCTCGCCCGCGACGCCGGCCGGTACCAGGCCGCCATCGAGAAGGCGCGCGGCTTCCTCGACGCGCTCTCCGTCGACCCCTTCGACCTCCGCGCCCACCGCATCAAGGGCAAGAAGAAGCTCGTCGAGGCGCTCGACGCCTACTACCGGCTCCATCAAATCGCCGCCCCCGAGGCGCGCCCCGCCATCCTCGAGCGCGTGAGGTCGCTCACCGCCGTCACCGCCGACGACCGGTACCACGACATGCTCGTCCTCCCCGACCAGGAGTTCCGCGAGGACTCGACCTCCTACCTCCGCGCCGCCTGGCTCATGGACCGCATGGGCCTCGACGTCACCCGCTATCGCCGCGAGATCGACAGCATCAAGTGGCGCCTCGACGCCCACATGAAGGCCCGCGGGTCGCACCAGCGTCGGGTCTTCCACGCCTACTACGAGCACTTCGGGCTCGCCGAGCCCTTCGCCCTGGGAGGCGCGCTCGAGCACGGCCTCATCGCCCGCCGCGCCGACGTGGACAAGCTCCCCAAGCTCGAGCTCTACGGGCTCACCCACGAGGTCTTCGCCGCCTACGACTACGGCGACCGCCTCGACGCCGACGAGCTCTCGGACGCCGACCGCAGCTACCTCCACGGCGCCCTCGATCGAGCCCTCCGCCGCGCGCTCGGGATGAAGGACCCCGACCTCGCCGCCGAGCTGGTCGCCTGCCTCCGGCTCCTGCGCTTCGTCGACCTGCCCGTCTACGCCGAGGGCCTCGGCTACCTGCTCGGCGCGCAGAACGCCGACGGCTCCTTCGGCTCCTACGATCGGGAAGAGAAGCGCCTCTACCGCTACGTGAAGCAGGGCTTCTATCTCCACACGACGATGGTGGCCATCGACGCGCTCAGCCTCGCCTTCGACGAGGGCTTTCGCAAAAGCGAAGGGCCCCTCTGCCAGGGGCCCCGGTAGCTTCTAGCGGCCTTGCTCGGGCCGGTTTCGCGGCCGATGATCGTCGGGCCGGCCGCGGCGCGGGAGCTGGTGGGAAGGCGGCGCGGCCTGGCCGCGGAGCTTCTCGATGGCCTCCGTCGGCAGCCCGCGGGCGCTGGCGTCGGCGATGGCGACCTCCACGGCGAGGTGGAAGACGTCGGTGCGCGAGAGCCGGCCGGCCCTGCCCGAGCTGATGCGCGGGAGCACGGAGACGATGCGGCGCATGCCGTCGGCGGCGCGGCGCGGGACGGCCATCCGGTCGAGGAGCGGGTCGAGGAAGTCGGCGAGGGCCGCGCCGCGATCCTTCACGCCGTCGCAGGCCTCGTGCATGGGCTCGAGGAGGAGCAAGGTCCAGAGGACCACGTCGTCGAGGGGCCCGACCTCGGCCGTGCGCTTGTCGATGAAGTCGAGGAGCCGCCAGACGCGCTGCGCGGGCCCCGCCTCTTCGCCGTCGTCGTAGAGCAACGCCGCCAGCTCGGGCAGCAGCACGTCGAGGACCCCGGTCTCCCAGGCGAGGTAGATGGTCCTTCGGGCCTGCCCACCGCGGAGGAGCCGCAGGATCTCCTCCGAGACGCGCGGCCGCGCGGCGAGCGCCACCGACTCGCGGCAGTAGACGATGGCATCGTAGACGTCGGGCGTGATGCCGAGATCGAGGCGGCCGGCGAACTTGAGGGCGCGCAGGATGCGGACCGGATCCTCGTGGAAGCGGGTCTCCGGGTCGCCGATGGTGTGGACCACGCGGCGGCGCACGTCGGCCATGCCCCCGACCCAGTCGATGATCTGCTTCGCCTCGAGGTCGTAGAAGAGCGCGTTGATGGTGAAGTCGCGGCGCTCGGCGTCCTCGTGAGCCTCGCCGAAGACGTTGTCGCTCTTGATCATCAGCTCCGCGCCCTCTTCCCCGGAGTCTTCCTTGGGGTTCTGGCGGAAGGTGGCGACCTCGATCATCTTGCCGCCGCCGAAGAGCACGTGGACGAGGCGGAAGCGACGGCCGATGATGCGCGAGTTGCGGAACAGCTCGCGGACCTGCTCGGGCCGGGCGCTGGTGGCGACGTCGAAGTCCTTGGGGCGGCGGTCGAGGAGCAGATCGCGGACGCAGCCGCCGACGAGGTAGGCCTCGAAGCCGTGGCGGACCAGCCGGCGGAGGACCTTCTGGACGTCGGGATCGATGCGGGCCTCGTCGAGGATGACGTCGTAGCGGCCCGGCTGTCCGGCAGAGGGGGAGGTGGGCGCCGGTCTCTCGCGGGCCTCGACCTGAGGGGGGTCGGGGACCTCGACGAGGTCGGTCACGGTGTAGGAGGGCTCTTCCCACGCATCGGGGCGCGCATTTTCGGAGCGCTCGCGGCGGCGAGGGGAGCGTTGGGTGGCTGTGGAAGGGGTCGGGCGACCCATAGGTTGAAACCGCGTAGTTCTTTTGGGGGGTGCGCCGTCCCACTCGCGAGAGCTTCGCGGCACGCGGACCCGAGGGATTCGTCGGCAGCCGCGCAGCAGGAGATTGCGATCGTCGTTCTGACGCGGCCCGCCGGGCGAACCCGGTCGGAGAATGTGGAGAGGAGAACCCATGAAGCCGGTTCTGCTCTACCGCTTGACGTTCTAGCAGGCCCCGGCCTCGAGAGCAAAGGCAGGTTGGGAAGAGGTGAGGGCCGGACGCCTCAGTCGGCGAAGAAGGGCGACGAGCCTCGGTCGCCGGCCCGGAAGGGCACCCCGGCTTCGGGCGTCGCGCAGAGGGCCCGGTGCAGCTCCGCCATGGAGAGGAAGCGGCGGAACGGGTCCTTCTCGAGGGCGCGGAGGACGACGGCTTCGAGCTCCGGGGAGAGCGCCGCGCCCGGGTGCAGGTGGCGGATGGGGGGAGGCGGGTCGTGCGCGTGCCGGTGGGCGATGGCCGGGTACTCGCCGACGAAGGGGACGCGCCCGGCGAGCATCTCGTAGAGGACGACCCCGAGCGAGTACACGTCCGCCCCGGGCTCGGGGTGCTCGCCGCGGGCCTGCTCGGGCGCCATGTACTCGGGCGTGCCCACGACCACGGGCCAGCCGTCTTCGTTGGTGGGGGTGGGCAGGTCCTCGTCGCCGGGCAGCCACGAGAAGCCGAAGTCGAGGATCTTCACCGTCTCGCGCCCGTCGGCCGCGTGGACGAGGAAGATGTTCTCGGGCTTCAAATCGCGGTGAATCACGCCGGCCGCGTGGGCGGCGCCCATCCCCTCGGCGATGGCGCGGGCGAGGCGGGCCGCGCGCACGGCGGCGAGGGATCGCTCGTTGGCCAGCGTGTCGGCGAGGTCGAGGCCGACCAGCAGCTCCATCGTGAAGGAGAGCACCCCGTCCTGCTCCTCGGCCGGGTCGAAGACCTCGAGCACGTGGGGATGGCGGACGCGCCCGGCGGCCTCGGCCTCGCGCTCGAAGCGCTGGACCAGCTCCGGCACTTCACGGTGCTCGGCGCGCAGGGCCTTGAGGGCCACGCGGCCCCGATCGCGCGTCTCGCCGAGGAAGATGTGCCCCGTGCCGCCGCTGGCCAGCAGCTGGACCAAGCGCACCTTGCCGCCGATGAGCCTTCCAATCAGCGCCGCGGGACCGGGTCGAGGCATGCGTTTCGAGATGGTAGCAGCTTCACGGCGCGGCCCATTGTCCTACCCGCACTCCCTCGGTTCGGGCGCTTCGGGGCAAGGCGGACCAGTCGAGCCGAGCGGCGAGCGCCTCGACCACCGGCTCGCCTTCGGGGAGGTCGTGACCATAGGCGGCGGCGATGGCGCGCCCGAGCTCGCGCGGGTCACGGCCGCTGGCGCGCTGGTCGCGGAGAGGCATGCCGGCGGCGCGCTTGGCGAGTCGGCTTCCATCGGCGGCGAGGAGCAGGGGGACGTGGGCGAAGCTCGGGGGCGTGCCGCCGAGCAGCCGGGCGAGGAGCGCTTGTCGGGGGGCAGAGCTGGCCAGATCGGCCCCGCGCACCACCTCGGTGATCCCCATGGCGAGGTCGTCGGCGACCACCGCGAGCTGGTAGGCGAACACGCCGTCTCCTCGCCGCAAGACGAAGTCGCCGCTGATCTCTCCGACGCGCTCGCGGAGGGGGCCGAGCACGGCGTCGACCACCTCGACCTCGGCGCCCTCGGGCACGGCCAATCGAACGGCGGGTGGGCGGCGAAAGGCGCGCTGCTCGAGGCCGAAGGCGCGACAGGTCCCCGGGTATCGCGGGCCCTCTTCGCCCGCGTGGGGAGCGCTGGCGGCCCGCGCGATCTCGGCGCGGGAGCAGTCGCAAAAGTAGGTGAGCCTGGCTCGGCCCAGGGCCTCGAGGGCGGCTTCGTAGAGGGGGAGGCGCGCCGATTGGTCGTAGGGAGCCCAGGGGCCGCCGGCGTCGGGGCCCTCGTCCCAAGCGACCCCGAGCCACCGCAGGTCGTCGAGGATCTCGGCGGCCTTGCCGGCGACGACGCGCCCCGTATCGATGTCTTCCATCCGGAGGACGAGCGCTCCCCGATTCTTCTTCGCGGCCGCGGCGCAGAACAGGGCGGCGGCGGCGCTCCCGAGGTGAAGATCGCCGGTGGGCGAGGGGGCGAAGCGGCCTCGATAGGGCATGGGCCCGGAGAGCTTACTCGGCTTGTTGGAGCCGCGCCTCGACGGTGGGGGCTTTGAAGACGCGCTGCCAGATCGGGTAGCTGAAGAGCAGGAACACGAGGTTGGTGGTGACGGCCCGCGCCACGACGGCGCCCGTCGTCCCGAGGGTGATGGTGGTCACGACCGCGTGATAGAGCCCGGCGTTGAGCGCCAGCGCCCCCACCTCGGTGAGCGCGAACAGGGCCGCTTGCCTCCCGAGCTGGCCGGCGCCGGCGCGGAAGGCGAAGTAGCGGTTGCCGAGGAACTGGACCACCGCCCCGGCGAGGAGGGCAGGCACGTTGGCGATGGCGGGCGAGACGTGGAGCACGCCGACGGCGAAGGCGATGACCCCGAGGTCGGTCAAGGTGGCTCCGGCGCCGGTGACGAGGGAACGAGCGAAGGTGGCGAGGCGAGCCGTGAGGGAGGGGCGAGCGGGCATGGCTCGGCCTTTTGCAAGGCGCGTGACCAGGGCCTTCGGCGGCAAATCGGGGCGGGCGACGAAGGCTCGACGCCTTTGATCGAGAGGCGGTGCGTAGGCTTCGCGGCCGGGGAGGCCGGCGGGTTTCGCAGCGCTTCGCTCGACGGGGAGCTTCGGGGCCATTAGAACGAAGGGAGATGGAAGCCGACCATGCCGTGGGGCAGGCCGTCGAAGGCCACGATCCCGCGCCCCCCGTGTCGGATCCCGCTCCCGACTCGTACGGCGACGAAGACGAGGGGCCCAGCCCTTTCCGCTGGAGGCTCAACCTGGGCCTCTTTCTCGCGACCGCCGTGTCCGTCTTCTACACGGGCGCGATGATGGACCAGAAGGAGGACCTCGGCCTCCTCGATTCAATTCGGATCCTGCCCCACGGGTGGCGATTCGCGGTCCCGCTCCTTGCCATCCTGCTCACCCACGAGTTCGGTCACTACATTGCCGCTCGCGTCCACGGGGTCGACGCCTCGCTGCCCTTCTTCATTCCGCTGCCGTTCTTCAGCCCCTGGGGGACGATGGGCGCCGTCATCGCGATGCGAGGCCGCATCAAGTCGCGCAATGCCCTGCTCGACATCGGCGCCTCCGGTCCCCTGGCCGGCCTCGTCGTCGCGCTGCCCATCCTTTACTTTGGGCTCCTCAAATCGAAGGTCGAAGCGCTGGCGGCGCGCGGCACCCTGGAGGGGCAGTGTCTCCTCTACTCGCTCATGAAGCGGGTGGCGATCGGCACCATCCCCGAGGGACAGGACGTCTCCCTGGGCCCGATGGCGACGGCCGGTTGGGTCGGCCTCTTCGTGACGATGTTGAACCTCATCGCCACTGCCCAGCTCGACGGCGGTCACATCGCCTATGCGCTCTTCGGCCCCCGCCAGAACCGCATCGCGCGCGTGGTCCACGCCGGGCTGCTGCTCTTCTTCGGCTACAACATGGTTCACTTCTTCGGCCCGCTGCTCCGGCACCCGGAGACGATGAACCAGGCCACCCTCGGTCAGGCCCTCGGCAACTCGGCGTTCTGGCTCGTCTGGTACATCATCATCCGCGTGATGATGCGAGTCGGCGGCCGCGACCATCCCCCCACCGAAGCAGGAGAGCTGAGCCCGGTGCGCAAGGTGGTGGCCGCCGTTTCGCTGCTGCTCTTCGTGGCCCTCTTCATGCCGACGCCGTGGTCGGCGCAGGGCAACCCGATCTCATCGATCGGGCCGGTCAAGCCGGGGGCGTATCAGGTCGACAAGCCCGCGGGCCGCCATCACAAAGTGCGAGCCGAGGATCCCCGCTGATTCGAAGCGGTCTGGGTCGTCCTCGATGGGAGGGAGTAGGCTCGAGAGACAGGTGAGCCGATAGCGTCTCTCTGCAGTCGGGGGGAGCGTGACCCTGCTTTCAGGCGCGAGAGAGATGTGACCTGAGAGCGTTCCCCTACTCTCGGGGGGATCGTCACCCTGCTTTCAGACGCGAAACTTCCGCTGCAGAGCCAGCGGAAGTTCCGCGGGGTGTTCGCTCGCTGCGCTCGCTCAACCCGTTCTCT
>FTCO01000733.1_pt1 | contig 9713 bp, 8 predicted proteins | sample 1639701 | NCBI WGS metagenome assembly FTCO01 (sample SAMEA3914869, study PRJEB12502) | metagenome | biome: forest; material: soil | place: USA | collected 2012-03-12 | depth 0.1 m | reverse complement strand
CCCGCTCCTCCTCCGGCCGCCGCGTTCGTGCCCGTGAACGCGACCCAGCCCATCGCCGCCGTCGATCAGCCGGCGCGCGCCGCGGTCACCACGGTGCAGGAGCCGGCCGCCGCCAAGGCCAAGGCGGCGGGCTCGACGCAGTTCCTGAACCCGGCCCAGCCGGTCGCCTCGCCCGCGGCGCCTCACCACCACAAGGAGCCGGAGCCCCCGCCGCCTCCTCCCCCGACGCCCGACGCGGTGGCGATGGGCCTGGTCCAGCCCCTGCGCGTGCCCGGCCTCGCGACCCAGCCGAGCGTGCCCTCGCCCGTGGCGCCCGTCGACAGGCCCATGCCCCCCGTGGTGGTCGAGAAGGCGAAGCCCGCCCCCGAGCCTGCGCCTGCTCCCGCGGCGCGCAAGGCGGCCGTCGCGCCCAAGCCCGTGGCCGGCACCATCGTCGCCGAGCTGGGGACGCAGAGCGCGTCGAACTTCTACAAGGGGCTCGCCGGCAACGACGTCATCGAGCACGGCGGCATCTTCGTCGCCACCTACAAGCCGGTGAAGATCGGCGCCACCGTCGCGCTCCACGTGCACCTGCCCGGCAACTACGAGTTCCAGGCCACCGGCGTCGTGCAATGGACGCGCGACCCCGGCACCGACGAGCCCGGCTTCGGCGCCCGGCTGACCCAGATCAGCGCCGAGGGGCGGCAGCTCGTCTACCGCTACACGCACAATCGCGAACCGATGTTCTACGACGATCTGTGAAGTCTTCTCTCGCTCGCCGGCTCGCGCGGGGCCTGGTCGGCTCCGCGCTCGCGGCGGCGACCTTGCTCACGGCGGCCGGCGCGCGCGCCTACGGTGACCCCAACCTCGATTGGTGGACCGTGGAGACGCCGCACTTCCGCGTCCACTACGACCGGCCCCTCGAGCCCATCGCCAACCGCGTCGCCACGCTGGCCGAGACCATCCACGGCCGCGTGGCGAAGGCGCTCGGCTACGTGCCCACCGAGGTCACGCAGATCGTCCTCACGGACGACACCGACGACGCCAACGGGTCGGCGACCGCGCTGCCGTACAACACCATCCGCCTCTACGTGACGGCGCCCGACGATCTGTCGCCCATCGGCGACTACGACGACTGGTACACCGAGCTCGTCACCCACGAGTACACGCACATCGCCCACACCGACAACATGTCGGGCCTGGCGCGCGTGGCCAACGCCGTCATCGGCAAGCAGGTCGCCCCCAACCAGACCCAGCCTCACTGGATCCTGGAGGGCCTCGCCGTCGTCAGCGAGTCGGAGCACTCGAGCGCGGGCCGCATCCGCTCGAGCCTCTTCGACATGTTCCTGCGCGCCGACGTGCTCGATGGCCGCATCGCCCCCCTCGACCAGGTGTCGAACAGCGCCTATCGCTGGCCGGGCGGCAACCTCTGGTACCTCTACGGCTCGCGGTTCCTCCGCTGGATCATCGATCTGTACGGGCCCAACACCATGCGCGCGGTGTCGGCCGACTACGGGTCCAACATCATCCCTTGGGGCATCAACCGATCGATCCGGCGCGCCACCGGCCGGACCTACGTCGAGCTGTACGAGGGGTTCAAGGACCACATCAAGCTCCTCTACGCCGAGCAGACCCGCGAGGTCGAGCGGCGGGGCCTCCGCGAGGGGACGCGCATCACGGCCCACGGCCGCACCGTCTCGTACCCGCGCTTTCTGCCGCGCGTGGCTCGCTCCGGCGACGCCGAGGAGCTGGTCTACTTTCGCGACGACGGCGACGCGCGCCCCGGCCTCTACCGCCTGCCGCTCGCCGCACCCAAGAAGGGGGAGCGGCCCGAGGAGCTGGTCGTCCGCACCTCGGGGACGTCGAGCCCCACCTTCACGCCTACCGGCGATCTGGTCTTCAACAGCGTCGCGCCCTGGCAGAACTATTACCCGCGCAACGACCTCTTCTTCCTTGCCAAGGGCGAGACGGCCAAGGGCGGCGACGACTCGGTCCGCAAGAAGCTGACGACGGGGCTGCGCGCCAACTACGCCGACGTGAGCCCCGACGGTCGCCGCCTGGTCTTCACGGTCAACGGCAAGGGCACGACGTACCTCGAGATCGGAGACCTCACCGCCGAGGGCGAGATCAAAAACCGCCGCGACCTCGTGCGCAGCGCGCAGTTCGAGCAGGCCTACACGCCGCGCTTCTCGCCCGACGGGCGCACCGTGGCCTACAGCGTGTGGACCGCCGGCGGCTACCGCGACGTGCGCCTCGTCGACGTGGCCACCGGCATCTTCCGCGAGGTCACCCACGACCGCGCGATGGACATGAACCCCATCTGGTCGCCCGACGGCAAGACGCTGTTCTTCTCCTCGGACCGCACGGGGATCTTCAACGTCTACGCGTACGACGTGGCCAAGGGGACGCTGCTCCAGGTCACCAACGTCAAGGTGGGCGCGGTGCAGCCGGCCATCAGCACCGATGGCAAGACGCTCGTCTACGTGGGGTACACGACCTACGGCTTCGACCTCTTCTCGATGCCGCTCGAGCCCGCGCGCTTCCTCGCCGCCTTGCCCGCGCCCACCGATCGGCCCGACCCGCCCACCGAGCCCGAGCCCACCGAGCTGGCGCGGCACCCGTACTCGGCCTGGCCGACGGTCGGCCCGCGGGGCTACCTGCTCAACATCACGCCCGGCTACTACGGGTCGAACACGCTGATCGTGCAGGCCAACGGCTCCGACGTGGTGGGCCTCCACAACGTGGCCGCCAGCATCCAGATCGATCCCAGCGCCCCCGAGCCCAACTTCACCTTCGACTACGCCTACAACCGGCTGCCCTTCGACTTCAACGTCCACTTCTTTCATCAGGTGGTGCCGCGCAGCGGCTACATCTACCAGGGCCAGAACCTCACCTACGACGAGTACACGAACGGGCTCACGACCGGCGTCTCCTACACGGCGCAGGAGGAGTTCTCGTCGCACACCATCGGCGCCTCGTTCAGCGTCGCGAGCTTCAAGGGCAACATCCCGGTGGCCGGCGGCGTCGACCCCTACGCGCCGGCGCAGGCCGACCCGCCGAGCGGCAACATCAACGTGCTCCACGTGGGCTACAGCTACTCGAACGTCGAGGGGAGCATCGAGACGGCCGGGGCCCTGCGCGGCGTCTCGCTCGGCTTCGGGGTCGACTACGGATCGTCGTTCCTCGGCTCGTCGTGGGACGTACGGGCCTTCGGCGGCAGCATCGCCGGGTACGTGCCCATGCCCTGGCCGGGGCACCACACGCTCGCCCTCCGCTCCTCGGGCGCCTTCGCCGGCGGCACCTACCCGCGCGCCGGGCTCTACTACGTGGGGGGCTACGACTTCTCGAACAGCCTGCCGTCGACCATCCTCTCGGGGGTCTTCAATGGAGCCTTCGTGCTCCGCGGCTACCCGGCGCGGGTCTACGCGGGCAACGAGTACCTGCTCGAGAATGTCGAGTACCGGGCGCCGCTCTGGATCACCGATCGCGGCCTGTCGACCTTGCCCCTGTTCCTGCGGCGCCTCGACGCAGCCCTGTTCTGGGACTTCGGCGGGGCGTTCAACTCGCTCGACCTACACGCCATCCACCTCTTTCACGGCGGCTCGATCATCGACTCGCCCCAGCTCCACACCTCGATCGGCGCCGAGCTGTGGGTGAGCCTGACGCTCGGCTACCAGCTCAATGCTCAGCTCCGCATCGGCTACGCCAAGGGCTTCAGCCCCGAGGCCATCCCGCACGGCCAGCCGTACTTCGTCGCCTCCTCCGCCTTTTAGCGCAGAAAATTTGGCCGGCGCGCGGGGGGTCAAATACGGAGGACTCGATGCTCCGCCTGACCCTCCGCTCTGCCCTGGTGCCCGCCCTCGCCCTCGCCCTCTCGGCCTGCGCGCTCCTGCCCAATTCGTCGGCCCGGCTGGCGGACTCGGCCTACGAGCTGAACTCGGCCGCGCACTTCGGCCGCATGGATCTGGCCATGGAGTCGGTTCACCCGACGGCGAAGGACGACTTCGCTCAAGCCCACGCGACCTGGGGCAAGGGGACGCGCGTCATGGACTCCGAGCTCTCGGGCGTGAGCATGCGCAAGGACGGCGACGCCGACGTGATGGTGAGCGTCACCTGGCACCGGGCCAACGAGTCGACCATGCGCACGACCGATCTGGTTCAGCGCTGGACGATGAACCGCGGCGTGTGGTCGCTGAAGCACGAGGAAGAGAAGAACGGCGACCGCGGCCTGCTCGCCGAGGTGATCAAGCCCAAGCTCGAGGGCGAGGTCGGCCCGACGGCTCCCGTGGATCCCGGGGCGGCTGCGGCCGCGGCGGCTCCCCCTCCGCCTCCCCCGGTGGTGGTCCCGCCTGGGCCCAGCGCGGCCGATCGGGCGCGCTACCAGACCAAAGTCATCTACGACCACGAGCAGTGATGGGATAGACCGCCACTGCAAGGCGAACCGAAGCCCCCGAGTATGACTCGGGGGCTTTCGTGCATTCAGGAAGCGGGCGGGGCGGCCGGGGGGGCCGAGGGGGCGGCGGCCTTGGGGGCGCGCGGCTTCGGGGCCTTGGCGGCGGCGAGGGCAGCGGCCTTCGCGGCAGCCTTCGGCTTCTTGAGGCGAGCGAGCTTCTTCGCTTGCGCCTTGCGACGGTTCATCTTCTGCGAGTGACGGCGGTCCAGCTTGCCCATGATCTCTCCGGAAAGGCTCGCAGCGCCGGGGGGTGCGAAGGGATGCACCGTGATCGCGGCCCGCGAATCGGGGGGCGAAGCATTGCCAGAGGCGGGACCGCGGAGCAAGTGCTCGTCGTGATCCGACGCCGTATCAGCTGCCGCTGACCGCTCCGTCGAGCGACGCGGTCTCACGGCCTCGGACCTCGAGGCGGTAGCGAGAGTTCACGGTCTCGATGTAGAAGACCTCGCGCCCGGCGAGGCGGAGGACCCGCTTGACGGGGGTGGTCACGTACTCGTGCATGCCGTCGGAGAACTCGATCACCACGACCGAGCCTTTCCGAGGAGCGCGCACCAGGCGACCGATCACCGCACGAGACCCGCGGCCAATCTTGCGGAGCACGACCTGCACGAGTCCGATGCTAGCACGCTCGGCTCGGCGGAGCACAACCGCCACGAGCAGGATCGGACGACGTTTGGGGCGACTTTTGTTGGCTCGTCGACCGGCGGCGGGCCGCAAGGCGCCTCCCGGTGGGGACGCCGACGAGGGAGAGGGTATGAGATCCGCCAGGTTGGCGGCTGATCCCGCCCTCTGAGCCCCTGGGCGCCCGTCGCCCTTGCAGGGCCGGCTGGGAAAGCAGATTCTCCGCCCCGTGGCGCCCCAGCCTCTCCCCCCGGCCCTCGATCTCCGTCGCTCGGGGAGCGTCGAGGTGATCACCGGCTCGATGTTCAGCGGCAAGACCGAGGAGCTGATCCGAAGGCTCAAGCGCGCCGTCCTCGCCCGGCAGAAGGTCCAGGCCTTCAAGCCGCGCATCGACGATCGCTACGACCCGACCCGCATCGTGAGCCACCAGGCCGTGGCCGTCGACGCGGTGGCGGTGGCGAACAGCGAGAGCCTCGAGGAGCGCGTCGACGACGAGACCCAGGTGGTCGCCGTCGACGAGGCGCAGTTCTTCGATCGCGGGATCGTGGCCGTGTGCGAGCGGCTCGCCAACCGCGGGCTGCGCGTCATCGTCGCCGGGCTCGACCAGGACTACCTGGGCAGGCCGTTCGCGCCCATGCCCGAGCTCATGGCCATCGCCGAGGAGGTGACCAAGGTCCACGCGGTCTGCACCGTCTGTGGGAGCACGGCGAGCCGATCGCAGCGCCTCATCTCCGAGGAGGTCACGGTGCTCGTGGGCGGCTCGGAGTCGTACGAGGCTCGCTGCCGGAGCTGCTTCGTTCCTCGCGACGTCCCCCGCACCGCGGTCTGATCAGCCGAAGGCCGCGCGCGCCGCCGCGAGGCCCGAGGCCACCGCCTCGAGCACGGTGCGCGGGCGCGCCGCCATCACCTCGCCGGCGACGAAGATGCGCGGGGCCGCCTGCGGGCCGTCGGAGAGCACGCCCACGGTCTCGAGGACGCCGGGCTCGGTCGGGCTGGGCCAGGCGGACTCGTCGAGGTTCGGGCCGTGGAAGGAGGAGACGGCGTCGAGGTGGCGGTCTCCGCTCAGCGAAAGACGAACGGGGGCGTCGAGCGAGAGGCGGAAGGGCGCGCGCGAGCCCTTCGGCAGATCGGCGCCCGCGCCGTGCTCGGGGGGCGCGTAGACGAGCCCGCCGCCCGTCAGGCCGCCGACGGCCAGCACCGCGGCCTCCGCCTCGATGGGGGCGAGGTCGCGATCGAGCTCGGCGCTGATCGCCCTGGCTCCGGGGACGAGCCTCATGACGCGCGCGTCGAGGCGCTGGGCTCCGAGCTCGTCGAGCAGGCGATTGCGCGCCGCCTCGAAGCGCAGGCCCGCCGCCGAGCCGACGCCGGAGAGCGCCTCGCCGGCGGGCACGCCGGCGATCTCGGACAGGGCCGCCGCCCGCGGCTCGCGCGCCCCGAGCCAGGGGCCGAGGAGCACCGCGCCTACTCCCTCGGACCGGGCCTCACGAAGGCGGGCGCCCAGCCAGCCGAGCCTCGCCGGGTCGTCGTGGCGAGCGGCGAGGTCGAGGTCGCCCACGCGCCGCTCGTCGTCGAAGCGGAGCACGGGGGCATCGACGGCGCGGAACCGCAGCCCGCGGGCGCGGCAGGAGGCGTCGGCCGAGAAGGCCGCGGCGAGCGCGTCGGCGTCCCACGCGGCCCGCGGAGCGCGGGGGAGGATCACGGTCGTGTCGTGGAGCCCGCCGAGGTCGAGGAGCGCTCGATCGCAGCCACGGGCAGGTCGCACCCGGCCGCCGAGGGTCGCGAGCTGGACGCGATCGCGCGCGGGCACCGACCAGAGGCCGAAGGCCGCGATCAGGCCGGCCACGTCTTCGCCGAGCGCCGTTGCCGCCGGCTGCGCCCCGAGGAGGCGGCCTGAGCGCACCAGGTCTTCCCACGGCCTGTCGTCCACCGCGCCACCCGCGAGCGCGCTCGCCCCCGGGAGCGCGCTGACGATCGTGACCTCGTGGCCCGCCTTTCGCGCCCCGAAGGCCGCCGACAGGCCGGCCACGCCCGCTCCCACGACGAGCAGTCGGCTCACGAGGGCTCGCCCCCGTCACGCGGCCCGCTCGTCTCCCTCGGCTCGTGCCCGTCGAGGCGCGCCTCGAGCCCCACCTCGGCCCGGATGGCGGCGATGGCCAGCGCCTCTTGGCGGGCCTGGTCCGGGCCCAGCGCCACGCCGCGCGTCCTCGCCTTCTTCGAGAGGAACGAGATGGCCTGCCCGAGCCCCTCGCCGGGCGAGAGCTTTTGGTGCTCGGCGACGAGCTGGCCGCAGCGGGCCGCGCACCTCATTCCCCCGCACGCCCCGAGGCCGAGCCGGGTGCGCCGGGAGACGTCGGCCACGCTGCGCGCCAGCTCGTGCTCGAGCACGTAGCGGACCTCGGCCTCCAGCACCGGCTCGCAGGCGCACACGACCGCGGCCTCCCGGGGCCTCCGCCGGATGCGCTCCTCGATGCGCTCGGCCCGCGAGCCGTGGCGGTAGACGAGCCTTCGAGCGGCGACCGCGTCGATGTCGAGCCGGCGGGCGAGGGCGAAGGGATCCTCGGGCGCGTCGCCGCCGGGCAGCTTGGAGGTGTGGGTGGCGCAGGGCACCCCGAGGTCGAAGTGGGCCGCGAGGACGTCGGTCATCTCCTGCGCGAACAGGCGATAGCTGGCGAGCTTGCCGCCGATCATCGAGAAGACGCCGGGCGCCCCGTGGGCCGCGTGGTCGACGACCTTGTGGTCGCGCGAGAGCCCGTCCTCGTAGCCACCCCACTTGTAGAGCGTGGGCCTCACCCCGGCGTAGGTGCCGATGGCGCGCGCCTCGCGGATCGAGGGGAAGATCTTGGCGATGCCCTGGACCAGGTAGCGGACCTCCTCGCTGGTCGCCCGCACGTCGTCGAGGTCGCCGTAGAAGTCGTCGTCGGTGGTGCCGACCACGCTCATGTTCTCCCAGGGCTCGAGGAAGATCTGCCGCCCGTCGATGGTGTCGGCGCTGATCGCGTAGTTGGTGAGCCGCCGGTCGAAGACGACGTGGATGCCCTTGCCGGGCCGGAGGCGGGCGCGCTCGGGGGGCAGGCCGGCGAGGGACGCGGTGAGCGGCGACCAGGCCCCGGTGGCGTTGACGACCACGCTGGTGCGGAGGCGGCCCGACGCGCCGGTGACGCGGTCGCGGTAGACGACGGCCTCGACCTCGCCCGTGCCGGCGCGCCGCTCGACCTTCTCGACCGTGGTGCTCACGAAGATGCGCGCGCCTCGTTCGATGGCGTCGACCGCGTTGGCCACGCAGAGGCGCGCCCCGTCGATGCCCCACTCGTCGAAGCTCACCCCGCCCGCGAGGTCGCCCGCGATGCCGGGCTCGAGGGCGCGCACCTCGTCGCCGGTGAGCCGGGCGTGCTTCTTCCCGCGCTTCAAGGGCTGGTAGTGATCGTAGGCCTCGAAGAAGGCGTCGATGAGCGGATAGAGCAGGCGCCCGCGCCGGTCGTTGGGGACCGGCATCAAGAAGGGGATGCGGAACAAGAGGTGCGGCGCGATGGCCTGGATGTGGCCCGAGTCGCGACACGACGTCTCGGTGACGTGGGGATCGTAGGTGAGGTAGCGGGGGCCGCCGTGGATCATGCCGCTCGAGTTGCCGCTGGCCCCGAAGGCCAGGTCGTTGCGCTCGAAGAGGGCCACGGTGAGGCCGCGCATGGAGGCGTCGCGGGCCACGCCGAGGCCGTTGACCCCGCCGCCGATCACCACCACGTCGACGTCGACGTCGGGCCGGCGAGGCGGGCGGGCGCGCAGCGGGCTCCGATCGGCCATGGCCGGGTCATACCATGGCGCATCGCGGCGGGCCGAGATCGCGGGCCCCTGAAAGAGCGAAGCCCGACTCGGGGACGATCCCCGGTCGGGCTTCCGGAGCGCTCGAGGGCGCTCGCTACACCGGAGCTTTCAGCTCGCGGGCGTACCCTGGTACTTCGCATCTCCGAAGCCCAGCATGGGATAGAAGATGAACGGCAAGAAGATCATGCCGATACCGAAGCCCGCTCCCTTCCCGAAGGCTTTGGCCGTATCGATCGCGACGATGAACGCCACGATGATGCTGACCACGGGAATGAAGAAGCCGAACATCCAGTACCAGGGCTTGCCGGCGATCTTCAGCGCCGTGATGATGTTGTAGATCGGGACGATGATGGCCCAGCCCGGCTGACCCGCCTTCGTAAAGATCTTCCAGCCGGCCGCGATCATCACCACCAAAAAGATGAGGTAGATGATCATCCCAACCATGCTGCCGCCGCCGCCACTGCTTCCGTGCTGATCCATGACTGTCGTTCCTCCAGCGCCCGCACAACGGTTCGGCGGGTCTCCGGGGCCTAGGAGACGCGATTGGGGATCCCCCCGTCAAGTTAGAAGCAGTACCGGCGAGCGACGAGAAGCAGCTTTCAGCGGCCCACGCGGATGGCCCAGGTGAGCTTTGCCAGGCTCTTGAGCACATTGGGTACGCGCCTGACGAGGTTGATCGAGGGTGTCCGCTTCTCGAGCACGCGTATGGGGATTTCCCTAACCCTGAGGCCGGCTCGGTAGGCACGGATCACGAATTCACTTGCGAAAACATCCTTTTCCACCAGGCACTCTCGCGCGATGGGGAGGAGTGGCTTTCGCACGAAGGCTTTGAGCCCGTGGG
>FTCO01000756.1_pt1 | contig 9718 bp, 7 predicted proteins | sample 1639701 | NCBI WGS metagenome assembly FTCO01 (sample SAMEA3914869, study PRJEB12502) | metagenome | biome: forest; material: soil | place: USA | collected 2012-03-12 | depth 0.1 m | reverse complement strand
CTCTTGGTGGGCGCGCAGCTCGCGGGCGCCGCCGCCCTCTCCGAGGGGCCCTGGTGGCTCGTGCCCATCGCCGCCTATTTCGCTGGCGCCGTCGTGATCCACGCCCTCGGCGTCTTGATCCACGAGTGCGCCCACAACCTCGTCTTCAAGGGCTCCACGGCCAACAAGGCGCTGGGCATCGTCGCCAACCTGCCGATGGTGTTCCCCGGAGCGATGGACTTCCGCAAGAACCACCTGCTCCACCACAAGCACCTGGGCCTCGGCAAGGACGCCGACTTCCAGGCGCCGCCGCCGCGCGCCGACGAGTGGGCCGGCCAATCGTGGTGGAAGAAGATGCTCTATCTCACGGTGGGAGCGCTCCTCTTCCCCTTCAAGAGCAGCGACCCGCCGCCCAAGGACGGTTGGGACACGGCCAATCTGCTGGCCGAGATCGCCGTCATCGCCCCGTTCACGTGGGTCTTCGGCCTCAAGGCCCTGGTCTTCCTGCTCCTCTCCGGGCTCTTTGCCTTCGGCTGGCACCCCACGGGCATCCGCGGCTACGGCGAGCATTTCGTGGTCCGGCCCTCGCAGCCCACCAACTCGTACTATGGGCCCATGAACTGGGTGAGCTTCAACGTGGGTTATCACGTCGAGCACCACGACTTCCCCGCCGTCCCCTGGAACCGCCTGCCGGAGCTCAACCACGCGGCCGTCGAGTTCTATCGGCCCCTCGCCTCCCACCGATCGTGGCTGGCGCTCCTGTGGCGCTTCTTCACCAAGGACGAGTATCGGGTCGGCCGCTACGTCTCCCAGACGCCGGCCTCGGCCCCCGTCGCCGACCAAGTGCCCGCCAAGGCCCCGGCGCTCGGCGCCGCGCTGGCCTCCGAGATCCACGAGCGCAGGAGCGCCCCCGAGCTGCGCTGACGCCGGCTCAGGGGGGAGTCGGCTCGTCGAGCCCGGTGCCGGCCGTGACCACCAGATAGTAATTCACGCAGCTGTCGTTCTTCACGGTCAGCGTGGCCTCGTCGATGTCGGTGACCACGGCCTGGTTGCCGGAGGCGGGGGCCAGCTCGCCGCCGTCCTGCGCCCCCGACTCGTCGAAGGAGAGATAGAGCTGCCACCACCGCGGCTTGCCCTCGAGGTGGTGGCGGAGCAGGTACGTCTCCCCTCCGTTGAACTGGAGCAGCGGGCCCTTCCAGTCAGAGCTCATGTAGACGCCGTTCTCGGTCTGGCCGCCGCCGTACTCGATGGCCGGCGTGTCGCGGTTGCAGATGCTGGGCGTGAAGGTCTCGCAGCCGGTGGCGGCGAGGCCGAGCGTCAGAGCCAGGCAGGGGAGGAGGCGCATCGGCTCAGCCCAGCCAGCGGGCCGCGTCGACGGCGTGGTAGGTGAGGATGAAGTCGGCCCCGGCGCGGCGAATCGACGTGAGGATCTCGAGGACCACCCGGCGCTCGTCGATCATGCCGGCCGCGGCGGCGGCCTTCACCATCGCGTACTCGCCGCTCACGTTGTAGGCCCCGAGGGGCAGGGGGGAGGCCTCCCGCACCTTGGAGACGATGTCGAGGTAGGGCAGGGCGGGCTTCACCATGAGGAGATCAGCGCCCTCGTCCTCGTCGAGCCGGGCCTCGCGCAACGACTCACGGGCGTTGGCCGGGTCCATTTGATAGCTGGCGCGGTCACCGAACTTGGGGGCGCAGTCGGCCGCCTCGCGGAAGGGGCCATAAAAGCCCGATGCGTATTTGACCGCGTAGGAGAGGATGGCCGTGTCGGTGAAGCTCTCGCCGTCGAGGGCCCTTCGCAAGGCGGCCACTCGTCCATCCATCATGTCGCTGGGAGCGACGATGTCGGCGCCCGCCCTGGCGTGGACCACGGCGGCGCGCGCCAGCACCTCGAGCGTGGCGTCGTTGTCGACGTCGACCTCGCCGCGCGCCGAGGTCTTCAGGATGCCGCAGTGACCGTGATCGGTGTACTCGTCGACGCAGACGTCGGTCATCACCAAAAGCTCGGGGACGGCGTCCTTCATGGCCGCCACCGCGCGGGGGACGGGGCCATTGGGGTCGTAGGCGGAGGAGCCGGTCGCGTCCTTCGTCTTCGGGAGACCGAAGAGGATGACGCCGCCGAGCCCGTGCTCCTTGGCGAGGCGCGCCTGATTGGCAGCTTCCCCGACCGGGAGCTGGGAGACCCCCGGCATCGAGCCGATGGGGTGGGGCGACGTCAGGGTCTCGCTGAAGAAGAGCGGGAGGATGAAGTCGGCCGGATCGAGCGAGGTCTCGCGGACCAGGGAGCGAATCGCGGCGGTGCGGCGGAGCCGGCGCGGCCTCTTGGTGGGAAACACGCCGCCGAGGCTAGCACGGAGAGGCCTGACGGGCGGTCCTCCCGGGTCCGAGCGCGGGGCGCGAGTGTGCCGTGGGCCATGGTGTGCCGGCCTGTGGTCACCGTGCCAGCCCGGAGGCCGCGATCACGAGCCGCTCTCCGCGAAACCTGGCCTCACGGCCCGCGCGAGCCGGTAAATTGGCCCGCTTCGCCGGGTCGGCACAGCCATTGCGAAAGGGGTTGGCATGCGCTTCCTGAACACTCTCTCCCTCGCCTCGATGTTCGGTCTCACCCTCGCCCTCGCGGGCTGCAACTCCTCGGGCGGCGGCTCGACGAGCGGCGACAAGCAAGACGACTGCACCGACCCCACCAAGGCGGGCTGCGTCGTCGAGTCGAGCAAGGACCGGATCACCAGCCCCGACGCGCCGGCGGCCGACGTGACTACGCTCGTCACCGACAACACCAAGTTCTCGGCCGACCTCTACCAGCAGATCAAGAGCCAGGAAGGCAACCTCTTCTTCTCGCCCTTCAGCATCTCGGAGGCCGTCGCGATGACGACCGCGGGCGCGCGTGGCGACACGCTCACCGACCTCCAGAGCACCATGCGCTTCTCGCTCGACCAATCGAAGCTCCACCCGGCCTTCGACTCGCTCGATCTCACCCTCGCGAGCCGCGGCGAAAGCGCCAAGGGCAAGGACGGCCAGCCCTTCAAGCTCGCGGTGGCGAACTCGCTCTGGGGGCAGCTCGGCTTCGAGATCGAGACTCCCTTCCTCGACACCCTGGCGCAGGACTACGGCGCTGGCATGCACGTCGTCGACTTCCAGAAGGACACCGACGGCGCCATCGATCTCATCAACGGTTGGGTCAGCTCCAACACCAACGGCAAGATCCCGAAGCTCGTCGACAGCAGCGTGGTGACGCCCGACAGCGTCCTCGTCCTCACCAACGCCGTCTACTTCAACGCGGCCTGGGCCAACCAGTTCGACAAGAAGGACACCAAGAATGGCGACTTCACCAAGCGTGACGGCTCGACGGTCAGCGTCCCCCTCATGAACGAGGGCGCGGAGCTCAACTACGCCAAGGGCACGGGCTGGCAGGCGGTGGAGATGCCCTACGACAGCTTCGAGGTCTCGATGGTCGCCATCCTCCCCGACGCGGGCACCTTCGACGACTTCGAGTCTTCGCTCACCGGCGACAAGCTCCAGAGCATCCTCGGCGGCCTCCAGATCGCCGACGTGCAGCTCACCATGCCGCGCTTCAAGCTCAGCTCGTCGTTCAACCTGGGCCAGGCGCTCGAGGGCATGGGTCAGGGCCTGGCCTTCGGCGCGCAGGCCGACTTCACCGGCATCCACAAGGATGGCGGCATCGCGATCAGCTCGGTGGTCCACAAGGCCTTCGCCGACATCGACGAGAGCGGGACCGAGGCGGCCGCCGCCACCGCGATCGGCATCGCGGGCAGCGCGGCCCCCGGCGACATGGAGACCGTGCGCCTCGATCACCCCTACCTCTTCGTGATCCGCGACAACGGCACGGGCGCCATCCTCTTCGTGGGCCGCGTCCAGGACCCCAGCCTGGCCGAGTGACCGAGGCTCCCGCCTCGTCTTGATCGGCGAGGCCATTGTGCGACGCGCGCGGAAGGTTACCCTCCTCCCGCGCGTGTGGCTTTTGTGACTACCTTCACCTTCAAACGCTGGGGTCTCGGGGCCGGGCTCGCCGGCGTCCTCGGCGCGTCGTTCGCCGCCGGTTGCAGCCTGATCGCGGCCGGGGAGCTCGACGGCAAGCCCGGCGAGGGCGGCGGAGGTGGGGCGACCGCGAGCGGCTCGTCGAGCCGGTCGGCCTCCCACGGGAGCGGCGAGGCCAGCGGCTCCACGGCGAGCGGGAGCGGCGGAGGCGGCGGCGACGTGGCCTCCGCCACCAGCGGGCCCGCTGGCTCGAGCAGCGGAGCCGGCGCCGCCGACGCGGGGTGCGACGCCAAGGTCGAGAGCGACCCGAAGAACTGCGGGCAGTGCGGCCACGAGTGTGTGGTCGGCTCCAACGTGAGCTCGACCTCGTGTGAAGACGGCGAGTGTGCCGTGGTGTGCAGCTCCGGCTACGGGCACTGCGTCGGCGCCGCGGATGGGTGCGAGACCCAGCTCGGGACCAAGACGCGCTGCGGGGCCTGTGACGACTCCTGTCCCACGGGGAGCCTGTGCGTCGGCGGGAGCTGCACGGCGACGAGCGCCTGGCAGGCCATCAGCACCGCCTCCGCGCCCGCGGCCCGGCAGATGGCCGCCTCCGCCTGGATCAGCTCGGGCTCGGTGCTGGGCGCCTTCCTCTGGGGAGGGGCGGGGGCGAGCGGCGATCTCGCCGACGGCGCCATCTACGACAACGCCGACGACGCCTGGGTGGACGTGGTGGCGACCGGCGGCCCGGGCGCGCGGAACCAGGCCTCGGCCGTGTGGTCGGGCGCGGCGGTCATCGTGTGGGGAGGCGGCACGGGCACGAGCGGCAACGCGGTGCTCGCCACCGGAGGTCGCTACGACCCCGTGGCGCGCACCTGGAAGACGACGGCCACGAGCGGCGCCCCCGCGGCCAGGCGAGGGCACTTCGCGGCCTGGACCGGCGCGCGGATGCTCGTCTGGGGAGGGACCTCGGCGAGCGGCGCGCTGCTGGGCGACGGCGGCCTCTACGATCCCAAGACCAACACCTGGAGCCCCATGGCGGCGCCCCCCGCGGCCGTCGCCGCGCGCACGGGCGTGGCCGTGACCTGGACCGGCGCCGAGCTGGTGCTCTTCGGCGGCCGGGGCACGGGCGCGCCCATGATGGTGAGCAACGAGGGGTATGCATACGACCCCTCCACCAACCAGTGGAGCACCTACCCGCCCGCCGGGGCCACCGGCGCGCCGCCCTCGCCCCGCGCCAATGCCTTTTTGGGGTTCGGCGGCGGCCGGCTCCTGATCTGGGGTGGGCGAGACCAGATGGGCAATCCCCTCGGCGACGGCGCCGTGTGGACCGCCTCCACCAACGCCTGGGCCGCCACGCCCGGCAGCATGGGAGGCGGCGGCCCCGCGCGCGCCGCGCCCTTCGGCGAGATCGGTTGGGGCGCCTACAACCCCTGGAAGAGCACGGCGGTGCTGGTCGGGGGCGTCGGGGCCATGCCCCCCAAGGACTACAAGGTCGACACCACCATCCTCACCCTCCTCGGCTGGCAGCAGGGCAAAAACCCCTCGGCCGAGCATGGGTTCGGGGTCTCGGTGTGGACCGGCGAGGAGATGATCCTCTTCAGTGGTCTCGACAAGAACGGCAAGCTCATCACCGGAGGGGAGCGCTACGTGCCATGAAGAGCCGCCTCGTCGCTTCAGGCCTTTGCCTCGCCCTCGCCACCGGCGCGGGGGCCGCTCATGCGCAGCGGGCCGCCGACGTCGACGCGGCGCGCGAGCTGTTTCGCGAGGCCTCTCGCCTCGTGCAGGAGGGCCGCTGGACCGAGGCCGAGGAGCGCTACGGCCGCTCGTTGGCCCTCAAACGAGCCGCGCTGACCCTCTACAGCCTGGGGGTCGTGCAGAAGACCAACGGGCACTTCGTCGAGGCGCTCGAGAGCTTCCGCGCCTTCCTCGCCGAGCCCTCCACGGGGGCGACGCTCGTCTACGAGACGCCGGCGCGCGACGCCATCGACGAGCTCGAGAAGCAGGTGGCGCGGCTCACCATCGTGGTGGAGCCGGCGGCGCTCCCGGGCGTGTCGGTCACGGTCGACGGGGTCCCGGTCCCGACCGCGGCGCTCGCGATCCCGCGCCTCGTGAACCCGGGCCGCCACGTGATCGTCGCCTCGGCGACCGGCTACCGGCCCACCCGCGTGGAGATGTCGTCGGCGCCGGCCAGCCTGCGGGAGGTCAAGCTCTCGCTCGCGGTCGCCGACGGCACGCTCGAGGCTTCGCCGCCGCGCGATCCCGCGCCCCCTCCCCTGCAAGCGCCGCCCGCCGAGGCGCCGCCGAGCGTGGCGCTGCCCGCCACCCTCATGGGCGTGGGCGGCGCGGCCATCATCGCCGGGATCACCGTCGGCATGCTCGGGGTCAAGGACGCCTCCAATGCTCCCACCAAGAACGGGCCCGCGGCCAGCTCGGCCAAGACCAAGGCCCTGGCGGGAGACGTGGTGACGGGCGTCGGCATCGCGGCGGCCGCGACGGGGCTCATCATTCTGCTCGTCCAGCGCTCGGGGTCGGCCAGTCCCCCGGTGACCGCGGGAGTCAGCCCCTGGTCCGACGGCGCCACCGCCGGCGTTCGCGTGCGCTTCTAAACCAAGCTCGCAGGCGTCACGGCGCCCGCTGCGAAGGCCCGGTATACAAGACCAGCCGGAGCCCCAGAGCCAGGTCGGGCTTACGGAGCGTATCGCTCCATTGATAAGTCCCCTCGGCATACGGACCGCCGCTGATTCGCCAGGCGCGGAAGGCCTCCCAGAACACGCCGCCTCCCACGAACGAGGTGGCTCCCCCATCCACGAGCTTCGTATCCGGGTCCTTCTTCGAGGTGACGCTGCCCGTCCCCGTGCCGAAGTCGGCCATCACGCCCACGTCTCGCCACCGGCCGCCGAGGGAGAAGAGAGGGAATCCCTCGAGGTGAAAGAGCACCACCAGGCTCTGGCCGGGGTTCTCGCCCGTGACCATTCGGCTCCACCCGGCGCCCACGCCCAGGTTGAGCCAATCGGTGACCGCGCCGCCGGCGAAGAGGCCCCCCGCCGCGCCCAGCTGCGCGCCCGACGCCGTGTAGTAGCGGGCATAGCCCTGCTTCTTCACGTCGTTGGGATAGCCCACCATGCTCACCGGGCCGACGCCGGCGAGCAGCTGGAGCATGAAGCCGCTCCTTCGCGTGGCGACCTGATTCTGCCAGTCTTCTTTGGCGGGCTCGGCGGGCGCGCCCTCGGCGGGGGCCGGCTCGGGGGCCTTGGGCGCCTCCTGCGCCAGAGCGCCGCTCGCCATGAGCCCGAGGGCCAGGAAGCAGGCTGAGGCGAGGGGCGAGGGGCGCATCCGAGACCGAGTCATACCGCGGCCGGGTCAGTGGTGGTGGCCATGATGCTCCTCGGCGGCCCGGCGGGGCCAGAAGCTCCGCGCGGCGATGGCGCCCCCGAGGACCGCGATGCCCACCCCGCGGAGCACCAAGGGCACGCGGTCGAGCCAGGTGCCGCTCTCGACCCCGAGGATGGCGAGCATGAGCCCCGCCCAGCCGGCGAAGGTGTCGAGCCAGCGCGCCTTGGTGGTCGTGCCGGGGGCCGCGAGCGCGTCGTGCGAGAGGGCGTGGAGCAGGAGCCCGGCGACCGAGGCGAGGAGCCAGGGCTGCACGCTCCCGAGCCGATCGCCGCCGAGCAGGCTGCCCGCCCCGGCGCCGACCGCGGTCGCGCCCGCCACGCCCACGAGCGCGAGCACCGTCGCCCCCTTGGCGCGCGGCCCGCTCTTCACCTCGAGCACGCGAATGGCGACCACCATGGCGAGCGGCACCGTGTGCGCGGCGATGGCGAGCACGATGGCGATCGAGAGCGCGCCGGTCTGCGCCAAGCCGGCGAGCGCCGCCCCCTCGCTGGCTTGATGGACGATGACGGCCGCATACCCCATGGCGAGCGCCGTCGTCGGGGCTTGATGCGAGTGGTGCTCGTGCGAAGGGATCACGCGCTCGAGCAGCGCGGGGCCGAAGATGCCGATGGCCGTGGCGATGAGCACCTTGGGCCCGAGGTCGGAGATGGCCTCGGGCAAGAGGTGCAGGAGGGCAATCGAAACGGCCGCCACCACCGCGAAGGTGCGGATGGCCGGCATGGCCCCTTGCCCGGGCGCGCGCCGCAACGCCGCCACCCCGCCGAGGAGCACGGCGAAGGCGAGGATGGCGATCCCGAAGGCGAGCGACACGGGGCGGTGCTCGTAGCACGGATCCCCTGTCCCCGGGCATCCGGGCGCTACCTTGCTCTACTCCTCGCCCTCGGCCCTGCGCGCCATCCGGAGGACCATCTCGGCGACCAGCGCGGTCCAGCCGGTCTGGTGGGAAGCGCCGAGCCCCTCGCCCGTCTCCGCGTGGAAGTACTCGTAGAAGAGGAGCTTGTCCTTGAAGTGAGGGTCGTCTTGGAAGAGGGGTGACGCGCCGAACACGGGCCTTCGGCCATCGGGCCCTCGCTCGAAGAGGCCGATCATTCGACAACAGAGCTCGTCGGCGCCTTCGCGCAGGGACCGAGCCGGCTGGTCGCCGATGGCGGGGATTCGAATGGTGTCCCCAAACCCATGCTCGAGGCGGAGGAGCGAGCGATAGAGCAAATAGCCGGTGGGGAACCAGATGGGGCCGCGCCAGTTGGAGTTGCCGCCCTTCATGCGCGTCGTGCTCTCGCCGGGCTCATAGGCCACCTCACGGTGGGTGTTTCCCTGGGTGAAGACGACGGGGTTCTCGGCGTGCTCCTTGGAGAGCGAGCGGGGGCCGAAGCTCGAGAGGAACTTCTTCTCGTCGAAGAGGTGGGTGAGCACGCGCTCGAGGCGCGCCGGGGTGACGGCCGAGAGCACCCGGCGGCCGTCGTTGCGCTCGACCATGGCCTCGGCGAGCTGGGGATAGCGGCCCAGGAACCACTCCGTGCGACGGCGGAAGTTGTCGAGCTTCCGATAGACCTCCGGCGTGATCACGTGGACTGCGAAGAGGGGAATCAGCCCCACCATCGAGCGGACGCGGAGGTGTTGCCGCTGCCCGTGGACGTCGAGGATGTCGTAATAGAACCCGCGCTCGTCGTCCCAGAGGGGAAACCCGTTGTCGTCGTGGTGGAGGGCGTGGGCGATGCGGAGGAAGTGCTCGAGGAACTTGCTGGCCAGGTCCTCGTAGGCCGAGTTCTCGAGGGCCAGCTCGAGGGCGATGCGCATCAGGTCGAGGCAGTACATCGCCATCCAGGCCGTGGCGTCGGCCTGCTCGAGCTTCACGCCCGCCGGCATGGGCTCGCTCCGATCGAACACCGAGATGTTGTCGAGCCCGAGGAAGCCCCCCTCGAACACGTTGTTCCCCTCGAAGTCGCGCTTGTTCACCCACCAGGCGAAGTTGATCAAGAGCTTGTGAAAGACCCGCTCGAGGAAGATGCGGTCCCCCTTGCCGCGCTGGGCCCGCTCGATCTTGAAGATCTGATAGGCGGCCCAGGCGTGCACGGGGGGGTTCAGGTCGCCAAACTCCCACTCGTAAGCGGGGATTTGCCCGCTGGGGTGCTGGTACCACTCCTTGACCATCAGCTTGAGCTGGGCTTTCGATTGGTCGATGTCGACCGAGGAGAGGGCGACGGCGTGAAAGGCCAGGTCCCAGGAGGCGAACCAGGGGTACTCCCAGGTATCGGGCATCGAGATCACGTCGGCCACCGAGAGGTGAGTCCAACCGTGGTTCCTGCCCTGCGAGCGCTGGTCGGGCGGGGAGTGGGCGTCGCCGCGCAGCCACAGCTCCACATCGTAGTTG
>FTCO01000339.1_pt1 | contig 9729 bp, 9 predicted proteins | sample 1639701 | NCBI WGS metagenome assembly FTCO01 (sample SAMEA3914869, study PRJEB12502) | metagenome | biome: forest; material: soil | place: USA | collected 2012-03-12 | depth 0.1 m | reverse complement strand
CCCACGAGGCGCTCGCCGCCGAGGCCTTGGAGCTCGGGCTCGACGTGCTGGTCGAGAAGCCCCTCGCCACCGACCTCGACGCCGCCGAGCGCCTCTCCGCCGGCGCGCAGGCCCGCGGGCGCGTCGCCATGGTCGGCCACCTCCTCCGCTACCACCCCGTCGCCATCCGCCTCCTCGAGCTGTGCCGCGAGGGCGCGCTCGGCGCCCTCCAGCGCTTCGAGTCGGCGCGCCTCTCCATCGACGGCAACCGCTCGGCGTCGGCCGCGTGGACCCTCGGCCCGCACGACTTCTCCATCCTCCAGGCCCTCGACCCGAGCCCCATCCGCGCGCTCCGGGCCCGCGCCGCGCCGAGCGGCGACCCTTCGCTCATCCGCCTCGACCTCGCCTCCGGCCTCGAGGCCCACATCGCCCTCTCGCGCGTCGGCTCGACCAAGGAGCGCCTCATCCGCGTCGTCGGCTCCGAGGCCACCGCCATCTTCGACGACGTGCGCTTCCCCGACCGCGTCCGCCTCGTCTCGCGCCAGGGCACGCCGGAGCGCACCACCGATCTCCCGGTCGCCTTCCGCGAGCCCCTCGCCCTCGAGATCGAGCACTTCCTCGAGTGCGTCGAGACCCGCGCCACCCCCCGCACCTCCTTCGAAGACGGCGTGCGCGTGGTCCGCGCCCTCGCCCAAGCGGAGCACGAGATCTTCGCGACCCCCTTCGAGAGCACCAACCTCGGGGGGTTTGGGGGGTTGCCGCTAGGCAACCCCCCATCGTGACCGACCGGGCTGAAGCGAGCGCAGCGAGCGGAACGCCCCGCAAAGCTTCGCAGCGGCGAAGCTTTGCGTTCCGAGAGCGGGGTGACCTCGTAGGTCCGACCCCTCACTTCTGCGTGATGACGACGCGGTTGTCTTCGCGGTGCGTGATGAGCCCCGACTCGCCCCGGCAGTCGTAGCAAGTCCCCCACGAGAGCTTGCGGCGCACGTTGACGTTGTAGGAGAGCGCGATGGGCCCCTTCTCGTCCTTCAGGATGAACGAGGAGGCGATGCGGTAGCGGTCCCCCGGCAGGCGGTAGAAGGCCACGATGAACGAGTCCTTCTTGGCGCGCCCGGCCACGACGAGGATCTCCTCGCCCGGCACCGGGTTCCAGAGCAGCGGCATCGTGGTGAACGTCGTGTTGGGCACCACCCCCGCGTCGCCGCGCGACATGACCTGGTGAACGTCGTCGGGCTCCTTGAAGTAGGTGATCTCGCCGGCCAGCTCCTTCAGCTCGGGCACGGTGGCGAACATGGCGGCGGCCTGCGCGGGCGACAGCTCCGCCTTGCGGTAGGCGACCTCCCACTTCGGCGAGGCCACGGCGGCGGCGTTGGGCGCCCCGCGGCAGCAGCGGAAGCCCAGGTCCTCCCCCGACGCGCCGGGGTCGACGGCGCTTCGATGGGCGCAGCGGTGGTCGGCCCCGGCGGCGTCGGCGCGCGCCCCGCGCACGGCGGCGCCCTTGGTCAGCGCGTTGTCGATGGGGACCACGTCGCTCGCCGTCCACTCGCGGAGCCCCGCGCCCAGGCCGAGCACCCCGAACCCCGAGGCGCACTTGGCGGGCGACTTGGCGCACGACGAGTCCCACTTCGCCGACCCCGCGTAGCTCGACTGGTCGGGCCCCTTGCAGGCCCGCTCCCACTCGAGCTCGGTGCAGAGCCGGGCGCCCGCCGACTGGCAGATCTCGGCGGCCTTGGTCCGCGAGACCCCGACCATCGGCGGCTTGGCTGGGTCGTTGGGGTAGAGGTACCGATCGATCGAGTACCCCCCGAGCTCGACCTCGACCTCGACCGGCTCGAGCATCGGGTCCCGCCCCTTGTCGCCGGGGATGCTCCCGCTCATCAGCTTGCCGCTCGGGATCTCGACGATGGGCGAGGCCGCCGACGCCGCGGGGGCCGCCTTCTCCGCCGGGCTCGCCGACGACGACCCCTCGTTCTCGGCCGCCTGAATGACCTGCCCCTTGGGCGTGATGGCCACCGCCGCCCCCGCGTCGCCCGGCGCCGCGTCGGACCCCTTCGAGCCACAGGCGGCAGCGCCGAGCAAAAGGAGGAGGGCGAGCTTCCTGGCCACGGGCTCCCCTCATGGCGCGAGCCGGCGCGCTCGTCAAAGGTCAAACCCCGGGTTCGCTCCTCTCGTCGGCCGAGGCTATGCTCCCGGCCATGGTCCCCCAAACCGTCGACCCGATGGCGGCGCAGATGGCGCAGCTCCTCTCGGCGAGCGACATCGAGGAGCTGCGCGAGGTCATCGACCGCTGGGTGAAGACGGCCGTCACCGGCCAGCAGCGGCGCGTGTTTCAGAACTTCGGCGCGCGCATGGTCGAGCTCAAGCAGGAGCTGGCCAAGGCCCCCGTGCAGCCGACCCGTGAAGAGCTCGAGATGGCCCTGACCATGATGCTCCGCCTGGCGGCGCAGTCGGGCGGCCAGGAGCCCCCCAAACCTTGAGCGAAGGCGCGCCGTGCTCCCGCTGACCCTCGACGACTTCCCGCCGCTCTTCTTGCGGCTGGTCCTCGGCGCCTTCGGGCTGCTCTGGGGCAGCTTCCTCAACGTCGTCATCTACCGCGTGCCCCGGGGCATGAGCGTGGTGCGGCCCGCCTCCCATTGCCCGGGGTGCGGCAAGCCCATCAAGCCCTGGCAGAACGTGCCCCTCTTCGGCTGGCTCTTCCTCCGCGGTCGCGCGGCCTGCTGCGGCGTCGCGATCCCCTTCCGCTACCCGATGGTCGAGGCCATCGGCGGCGTGCTCTCGCTGGCCATCCTCGAGCTCATCCTCTTCCGGCTCGACCCGGCCACGTCGGTCGGTCGGGCCGGCGCCATCTACTGCGCCGACCTCGCGCTCGTGCTCGGCCTCACGGCGGCGTCGTTCATCGACCTCGAGCACATGATCCTCCCGAACTCGATCACCTACGGCGGCGCCGTCCTCGGGTTCGCCACCGCGTCGTTCCGGGACCTCTCGTTCCTCGACTCGGCCATCGGCGCCGCCGCGGGCTTCGCGGTCATCTACGTGCCCTTCGTGCTCATCTACCCGCGCCTCCGCGGCAAGGCGGGCATGGGCCTCGGCGACGCCAAGCTCATGGCCTGCGCCGGCGCCTGGTTCGGCTGGAAGGGAGCGCTCTTCGTGCTCGGCGCCGGCGCCTTGCAAGGCACCGTGGCCGCCATCGGGATGCTGGTCGCCCGCGGCAAGATCGAGGAGCCCGAGGCGGTGAAGCGCGAGCGCGAAGAGCTCAAGGCCGAGGTCGAGGCCGACCTCGCCGCCATGACCCCCGAGGAGCGCGCCGAGGCCGAGGCCGAGCTGGCCAAGGACCCGCTCTACGACGAGCCCGGCGAGGGCCTCGGCGCCGTGCGCATGCCCTTCGGCCCCTTCCTGGCCCTGGCCACCATCGAGTTCCTCTTCTTCGGCCGGGAGATCCTCGACGGCTACCTCTCGTTCCTCGGATGATGCTGATGAAGCCCCGCTGGCTCGCCCTGCCCGCCCTCGCGCTCGCCCTGAGCTTCGCCGCCCTCGAGGCGTGCGCGCCCGCCATCCCTCAGCCCCCCGCCGGCTTCCACGACGCCGACGAGGAGCCCAAGACCGTCCCCTTCCGGCCGCCCCCGGGCCGCGCCGAGATCGTCACCCCGCGCCCCAAGGACCTGAAGCTCCCGGTCTGGATCGACGGCGACTGGATCTGGCGCGGCCGCCGCTGGGTGTGGATCCCCGGCGCCTGGCAGGAGATGAAGCCCGGCCAGACCTACGCGCCCGGCGTCACGGTGCAGATGAACGACGGCCGCCTCGCCTACTTCGCGGGCGCGTGGAAGAGCGGCCCGCCGAAGCTCTTCCCGTCCTCCGACGCGGGCCCGGCCGAAGGCGGAGACGCCGGTCCCTCCGACGCGGCGCCGGCCGAGGTGGGCCTCTTCGATGGGAAAGACGCGGCGCCCCCGATCGATTCGGGCGCCCTCGCAGCCGACGCCGCGAGCCCGTGACGCTCAGGGGTCGCGGGCGCAGCGGAAGCCGGTGAGCTCGTCGCGCTCGTTCGGGCCCTTCTCGACGCCGCGGACCGCCGCCCGCCAGAGCCCGCGCACCTCCGTGTAGTACCAGGCGCCTCCCTTGACCACGCGGATGCCGGAGCCGGCGAGCTGCGCGCAGTCGGTGCAGTTCTTTCCGGCGCCCTGGTACCAGGTCTCGTCGAACCAATCGAGCACGGGCTCCCACATCCCCCCGGCCAGGTCTCGATGACCCCAGCGGCCGTTGCCGAGCGGATGGGAGCCGACGGCGGTGGTCGCCATGGCCCCGTGATCGAGCGAGGTGACGAGGTCGGCGTCGTTGCCGGTGGGGTCGGTGATGCCCCAGGGATAGAGGCGGTTCTGGTCCCCGCCCGCCGCCGCGAATTCCCACTCGGCCTCGGTGGGCAGGCGCCCGCCATCCCACGCGCAGAAGGCGAAGGCCTCGTACCAGGTCACGCAGTTGATGGCGGCGTTCTCCTGCCCCATCGCCGTGCTGGTCCAGGTGGGGTGGGGGGTCGCCCCCCCCTCGACGACGCCGCCGCAGTCCGCGAGCCCCTGGCGCATGATGTCCGGCGCCGCGAGGGGCCACCCCGACTGCCAGCCGCTGAGGGAGATGTGGGGGTTCGCGCCCGCGCCGGGCTGGGGCGGGGTCCCGTCGTATTGAGCAAGGAACGCGCGGAAGCGCCCGACGGTGACCTCGAAAGCGTCGAGCGAGAACGGGCTCACGGTCGCCGTGTGCTCGGGGACCTCGGAGCCGTCTCCCGCGGGATAGTAGTCGGGGTCCCCCGACTTCGTGCTGCGCCCCATCGGGAACGGGCCGCCGGGCACCGCCAGCGCCAAACAGCACGACACGGCGTCTCCCTCACACAGGAGCGGGGTGGCGCACGAGGGCGGCGGAGCGCCCCCGTCCCCTCCGCCGGAGCTGCTGCTCGACGCCGCCGAGGAGCTCGCGGAGGAGCTCGACGACGAGGCGCTGCTGGCCACCGAGGAGCTGGACGACGCGGCGCTCGACGACGCACTGGCCGACGCGGTGGCGCCCCCCCCGCCTCCCATGCCCCCGCCGGTGCTCGACGAGGTCGCGCTCGTCACGCCGCTCGACGCCGAGGCTCCCCCGGCGCTGCTGGCGCTCGCTCCTCCCGCCCCCCCGTGCCCGCCCGACCCGGCGCTCGACGAGGACGACGACGACGAGCCGAGGTGAAAGTCGTCGCCGAGGATCTGCGCGCACGAGGCGGCGCCGGCGAGCGCGATGGAGAAGAGCCCCGCGGCCTTGATGCCCTCACGCATGGCTCAGAAGCTCCCCTTCACGCCCACGTACCCGGGGCTCACCACCGGCGAGAGGCCCACCCTCGTTCCCGAGCGAGGCGCGGTGGCGAGGAGCACGAGGCCCCCCGCCGCGAGCGCGCCGCCCGCCACGAGCCCGGCCGTCGACGCGGCCCCGAGCGTGTGGAAGGCATCGAGGTCGCCCTGCTTCACCTGGCCGTCGCAGGTCCCCTTCGGGCAGTGCGTGGAGAGGAAGCCGTGCTTCTCGAGCGCGAGCCCTCCGGTGACGCCACCCGCCACGAGCCCCGCGCCGCCCAGCGAGACGGCGACGATGCCCAGCGTCCTCTGCGTGGAGCTCGGCGGGGGCTCCGGGGGTGCGGGCGGCGGGGCGGCCGGCTCTCGCCCGGCGGGCGCCGGCGGCAGCGGCGGAGGAAGCGGCAACGGAGCGGGGGCCGGCTCGGCCTTGCGCACCTTGGGCTCGATCACCACCGTCTCGACCTTCCCCTCGGCCAGGATCACGCGGCGCTCCACGGCCTCGAACCCCGGGGCCTCGACGCGGATCAGGTGCTCGCCGGGATCGGCCGGACGCCGCACCCCGATGGCCGCCGCGGGGATCTCGGCCCCGTCGACGGTGACGCGCGCGCCCGCCGCTCCGTCGACCTGCACGACCACGGCCGGAACCCGCGGTCGCAGCGCCTCCAGCTCCTTGGCCGCGTCGGCGACCGCGCGCCCGAAGGCGGGCGGCGCCCCGGGGGTCACGCCCTCTCGCCCGATGCGCGCCAGCGTCTCCTGCGCCGCCACCCACTTGCCGAGGGCGATGTCGGAGCGCGCCAGCCACAGGAGCACCGAAGGCGCGTGGACGATGCTGTCGGCCCTCGCGAAGCGATCACGGGCCGTGACGTAGTCCTTCTTGTCGAAGGCCGCGTGCCCCTCGTCGAGGAGCGACCGCGCCGTGGCCCGGTCCGCGTCCGACACCGGCGCGCCCTGCGCGAGCGCCGATCCCTCCGCCATCATCCCCGCCGCCAGCGCCGCCGCCATCGCGAGCGCCCTCGCACTAGATCCCATCATCGTACTTCCCGCGCCCGGTCTTGACCGCCGAGCCCACCGGCCTGGTCTTGCCCGCGCTCGGCATGGCGCTCGCCGAGGACGGCGGAGCGGCCGCCGCGGAGACCACGGGGGCCGCGCTGGCGACGGGCGGGACCGAAGGCGCCGCGGTGACGGCGCTGGCCGATGGCGGCGCGGGCACCACGGTGGCCAGGGCCGTGGGCGCCGCCGTGGCGGCGCGAGGCTCGGCGGACGGCACCACCCCCGCCGCGGGTGGAGGCGACGAGCCGCGCAGCGCGAAGACCAGCGCCACCACCGCGGCGAGGCCGAGCCCGACCAGGGCCACCAGCTTCACCGGCGAGCGCGCGGGCGCCGCGCTCGACTCCGACTTGGGGAAGTCGCCGCTCGCCGCCGTGGCGCTCAGGGTCAGGTCCGCGGGATCGACGTGCGCCTTGCCGCGCGCCACCACCACCGACGCCGGCCCGGTCCGGAGCACGGGGGGCAGGGCCACCACCGACACCCGACCTTCCTCGACGCCGAGCGCGACGCCGAGCTCGGAGATCATCTCCCCCGCCGTCTCGAAGCGTTGGTGGGGCTCGAGGCTCGTGGCCTTCTCGAACCAGGCGTCGAAGCCCGGGGGCACGTCCTTGCCCGCCCTCGCCGCGCGCGCGCTCGCGGCCTCGACGGCGCCCGCCATCACCTTGACGACCAGCGGCCAGACGCCTTCGGCCTCGCGCGCCTCCTCCTCCCAGTAGGCCTGGCCGACGAGCAAGGAGTAGGCGATGTGCCCGACCGCGTAGAGGTCGGCGCGCGGCCCGATGCCGCCGTCGCCCCGGAACTGCTCGGGCGACATGAAGAGCGGCGAGCCCATGCTCCGCGTGGCCTTGGCGTGGGGGCTCTGCGCCACCAGCTTGGCGATGCCGAAGTCGAGGATCTTGAGCCTGACCGACCCGTCGTCGCGCGTGGTGACGAAGATGTTCTCGGGCTTGAGGTCGCGGTGGACGATGCCGGCCGCGTGGGTCTTGTCGAGCGCCAGGGCCACCTGACGAAGCAGGGCCACCACCTCGGCGGGGACGAGGCCGCGGCCCTGCCCGAGGTAGGCGTCGAGGTCCTCGCCGCGGAGCAGCTCCATCACGAGGAACGGCGCCCCCGACTGCGGGTCGACCCCGGCGTCGAAGGTCTCGACGATGTGCTCCGACTCGATGTCGGCCGTGATGGTCGCCTCCTGCCGGAAGCGCGCCCGCAGATCCGCGTCGCTGATGACGCTGGGGAGCATGACCTTGAGCGCGCGGCGCCGCTTGGTCTCGAGGTGGATCACCTCGTACACCGCCCCCATGCCGCCGGCCTTGAGGCAGCGGACGATCTCGTAGCGCCCCATGAACACGGAGCCCGAGGCGAGCCGTTCGTCGGGCGGCTCGTCGATCGGAGCGGGGGGCGCGGCGTCCTTACCGCGGGCGTGGACGGTGGGGCCGGTGGTCATGGGTCGGTACGGCAGGTGGGTGGGCGACCGTGTGGAGGTCGAGAGCCGCCGGAGGCGAGGGGACGGCACCGTGATCGAAGCGCGGGGCGAGCTTCGCTGTCAACGCCCACCTCGACCCCGGGCTTTCAGGGCGCGATTGCCCTCGGCTTTTCCCCGCGGCGTTCTGGTGACGGCGCGGAGGCAATGGTAAAAGCGCCCCGCCGTCGTTCCGTGCTGGCGCCAGAGCCGCACCAAGAGCCGGCGGGGAGAGCTCCATGTTGGATCGACGACGGTGGCTGACGACGGTGGGCGCGATCACGGGCGCGGCGCTCGTTCCCGGCTGTGGCACGGGCAAGAGCGGAGCCGGCGCGGCGGGCGGCGGCTCGGGCGAGAAGCCCGACATCATCTACGCGCCCATCTACTACAACCAGATGGCCCAGATCGCCCGCCAGGCCAAGGCCGCCGGCATCAAGGGCAGCATGTTCGTCGGCGGCGACGGCTGGGACGCCGAGGAGCTGTTGAAGGACGCCGGCGAGGAGCTGGACGGCGCCTACTTCACCGACCACTACGCGCCCGACGTCCCCTGGCCGAACGCCAAGAGCTTCCTCGCCAAGTACAAGGAGCGCTTCAAGCGCGACCCGTCGAGCCTCGCGGCCATGGGCTACGACGCCGCCAAGCTCCTCTTCGACGCCATGGGGCGCGCCAAGGGCGACACCCCCGACGACATCCGCCAGGCCATCGCGGACACGAAGAACTTCGCGGGCGCCACCGGCAACATCAGCATCGACAAGGACCGGAACGCCGACAAGGCCATCGTCATCGTCCAGGTGAAGGACAAGAAGTTCTCCTACTTCGCCACCGTGAACGACAAGAGCGCCGGTGCCGCCGGCGCGTCCGGCAATGGAAGCGCCGGGCCTGCTCCCGAGCCCGCCCCCGCGGGCACCGCGATGAACACCGGCGGCGTCCCCGACTCCGGTCAGGAGTGGAAGGTCGGCGCCTACCTGAGCATGTCCGGTGAAGACACGGCGTTCGGCACCGACACGAAGGAGGGCATCGAGCTCGCCGTCGACGAGGCCAACGCGGCCGGCGGTCCCAAGGGGCGCAAGATCAAGATGATCTACGAGGACGACAAGTCCCAGCCCAACGAGGCGACCAACAAGGTCCTCCAGCTCATCGACCGCGACAAGGTCGTGGCCATCCTCGGCGAGGTGGCGTCGTCGCGGTCGCGCGCGGGCGGCATCGTCTGCAACAAGAAGAAGATTCCGATGATCTCGCCGTCGTCGACCAACGCCGACGTGACCAAGGTCGGCCCCTACGTCTTCCGGGTGTGCTTCACCGACGACGTGCAGGGCCAGATGGGCGCGGAGTTCATCGTCAACAAGCTCGGCAAGAAGAAGGTCGCCATCCTCTACGCCAGCGACGACCTCTACTCCTCCGGCCTGGCGAAGGAGTTCCGCGACCGGCTCACCAAGCTCGGCGGCACGGTGGTGATCGAGAAGAGCTTCCTCAAGAAGGAGACCAACTTCACGACCTACCTCAACGAGATCGTGGGCGGGAAGTAGAGGCCGGAAGATGATCGAGAGGATCGGCGGCGCCCTCATCACCGGGCTGGCCCAGGGGTCGATGATTGCCCTCATCGCCCTGGGCTACACGATGGTCTACGGCATCCTGAAGCTCATCAACTTCGCGCACAGCGAAGTGTTCATGATGGGCGCCTACGCCGGCCTCTTTCTCATCGGAGCGCTCGGGGGCGAGAGCGCCCCCCTGGTCGCGGGCGTGGCCGGCACCTTCGGGGCGATGCTGCTCGCGGGCGCCCTCGGCGTCGTGGTGGAGAAGGTCGCCTACGCGCCCCTCCGGGCCCGCGGCGGCAAGTCCGCGAACTCACGCATCACCCCGCTGGTCACGGCGCTCGGCATGAGCGCCTTGCTCCAGAACGTCGCCCAGCTCGCCTTCAGCGCCCAGTACCGCGGATACCCT
>FTCO01000424.1_pt1 | contig 9740 bp, 10 predicted proteins | sample 1639701 | NCBI WGS metagenome assembly FTCO01 (sample SAMEA3914869, study PRJEB12502) | metagenome | biome: forest; material: soil | place: USA | collected 2012-03-12 | depth 0.1 m | reverse complement strand
GGCCTTCGACACCCTCACCAAGGAGCTGTGGCAGGGCCTCGTCTCGTCGGAGGAGGCACGCTACGTCGGCCTCACCAGCCAGGCCCTCGAGCTCCGCGCCCCGTACCTCCCCGGCGCGCCCGGCGTCACCACCGTCGCCTACGCGGAAGGCGGCGAGTCCCCCGGCCTGCTCGGCAGCGGCGCCTTCGCCGTGGCCGCCCAGCTCATGTCGAGCCTCTCGCGCGACCGCTCCGGCGCCCACCTCGAGGGCCCGATCCACAGCCCCTTCGACCTGACCCCCGCGCTCGGCCCGCGCGAGGCCGACGACCTCGGCGCCTTCGGTCTCCTTCCCTTCTCGAAGACCGACGGCCCCCCCACGCTCCACGCCCGCTCGTGCCGCCTCCGCGGCCTCAACGGCGCCCGCGTCCCCCGCGGCGACCTCGAGCACTCCTTCTTCGCGAGCCGCTTCCTCCAGCCCCTCAAATGGCTCTACCTCGAGACGGCGTGGGCCGCCCCCCGCGACCGCGTCACGCGCGAGCGCCGGGCCAACGAGTGGCTCGCCGAGTACGTGGCCACCCCCGCCGCCCCCGAGCGCCCCCTGCTCGCCGCCTCGTTTCGCATCGAGCGCGAGGGCGACAGCTTCGACCGGGTCCGCGTCGAGCTGGTCGGCCGCGCCGTCGATGGCTCCGGGGTCCCCATCGCCTGTACGGGATGGTTTCGTACCGACTAGGTTTTGCGCGGGGCTTGACGGTGCTTGCCCTCGTTGTGTCTCCTGGCGTCGCGTCGACCCCTCAACAATCGGCGACGCACGGAGACGATCTCAGATGCACCCGAATCATCCCGCTCACAACCACGGCGGCCCGCCCATCGTCGCGATGATCATCCCCCTGATCTTCGTGCTCATCCTCGCCACGTTCATGCTCGTGACGATGTGGAAGGTGTTCACCAAGGCCGGCGAGCCGGGTTGGGCGATCCTGGTCCCCATCTACAACACGATCACGCTGCTCAAGATCGCGGGCAAGCCGTGGTGGTGGATGTTCGGCTTCTTCATCCCCGTGGTCAGCATCATCACCCACTTCGTCGTCGCCATCGGCCTCGCCGAGCGGTTCGGAAAGAGCGCTGCGTTTGGGATCGGGCTCGTGTTTCTGGGGCCCATCTTCTACCCGATCCTGGCGTTCGGCAGCGCGACCTACGGGGGAGCCGCGCCGGCGCAAGGTGGCATCGCGCCGAACTACTCGCCGGGCTGGCCGGCCTCCTGACCAGCTCTCCCACGCACCAGGCCATCCAGGCCGTCTTTCGCATCGAGGCCCCGCGGCTCATCGCGGGGCTCGGGCGGATGGTGCGCGACGTCGGGCTCGCCGAAGAGCTGTCGCAGGATGCTCTGGTCGCCGCCCTCGAGCGCTGGCCCATCGACGGCGTGCCCGACAACCCCGGGGCCTGGCTCATGGCCACCGCCAAGCGGCGGGCCATCGACGCCCTCCGCCGCCACCAGCTCCTCGAACGAAAGCACGCCGAGCTCGGCCCCGCGATCGAGGCCGACCACGAGGCGCGCGCCCCCGACCTCGACGCGATGCTCGACGACGACGTGGGCGACGACCTCCTCCGCCTCGTCTTCACCGCCTGCCACCCGGTGCTCTCCACCGAGGCGCGCGTCGCCCTCACGCTCCGGCTCCTCGGCGGTTTGACCACCGACGAGATCGCCCGCGCCTTCCTCGTCCCCGAGCCCACCATCGCCCAGCGCATCGTGCGGGCCAAGAAGACGCTCGCCGAGAAGAAGATCCCCTTCGAGGTGCCCCGCGGCGCCGAGCTGGGCGAGCGGCTCGGCTCGGTGCTCGAGGTCGTCTACCTCGTCTTCAACGAGGGCTACTCGGCCACCGCGGGCGACGACTGGACCCGCCCCGCGCTCTGCGAAGACGCCCTGCGCCTCGGCAGGATCCTCGCCGAGCTCGCCCCCCAGGAGCCCGAGGTCCATGGCCTCGTCTCCCTCATGGAGATCCAGGCCTCGCGCCTCGGAGCTCGCACCGGGCCCGATGGCGCCCCCGTCCTTCTCCTCGATCAGAACCGCGCCCGCTGGGATCGCGTGCTCATCGGCCGCGGCCTCGCGGCCCTCTCGCGCGCCTTCGAGCAACGAGGCTCGTTCGGTCCCTACACGCTCCAGGCCGCCATCGCCGCCTGCCATGCCCGCGCCCCTCGCGCCGAGGACACGGACTGGGCGCGCATCGCCGCGCTCTACGACGCGCTCGCGTCCCTGGCCCCCTCGCCCGTCGTCGACCTGAACCGCGCGGTCGCGCACGGGATGGCCTTCGGACCGGCCGCCGGGCTCGCCCTCGTCGACGCGCTCGCCGACCACCCGGCCCTCGCCGGCTACCACCTCCTCCCCAGCGTTCGCGGCGACCTCCTCGCCAAGCTCGGCCGCTTCGCCGAGGCCAGGGTCGAGCTCTTGCGCGCCGCCGGGCTCACGCGGAACGCTCGCGAGCAAACGCTCCTCCGCGCGCGCGCCGAGGCTTGCGAGCGCGAGGATCAACCTCCCCCGAGCCTCCCCAGGTCGAGGTAGGACGCGTAGCTCCCCGAGGGCGCCACGACCACATGGTCGACGAGCGGCGTCCCCACGATCATCGCCGCCGCCGCGAGCCTCCGGGTGAGCTCGTCGTCCTCCGGCGAGGGCGTGGGGTCGCCGCTCGGGTGGTTGTGGACGAGCACGATGGCCGCGGCCCCGTCGTGGATCGCCGCCCTCAGGACATCGCGAGGGAGCATGGCGCACGCATGAATCCCGCCCTGCGCCACGCGCCTCCGGCCAATCAAGTGGTTCCTTCCATCGAGCCCGAGGATCCACGCCTCTTCATGCGCGAGCCCCCCGAGGAACGACGCGGCGAACGCCGCCACCGCGGCCGAGCTCCGCACCTCTCCCAAGGGAATCGCCGCCCGCCGCGCGACCCGCTGCCCGAGCTCGAGCGCCGCCGCGATCCGCAGCGCCTTCGCCGGCCCCACCCCCGGGTGCTCCGCGATCGCCTTCGGCCCGAGCCTCGCCAGCGCCGTCACGCCCCCCGCGCTCTCGAGGAGCCCCGCCGCCACCAGCGTGACCGGCCTCCCCGAGAGGCCGGTGCCCAGCAAAATGGCGAGCAAGTCGCCGTCCCCCAGCGCCCCCACGCCTTCTTCGAGCGCGCGCTCCCGCGGCCGGTGCCCCGCCTCTCCCGCGACCTCGGTCATCATGGCCGAGGCCTTTTGCACGGCGCGCGCCGCCCCCGTTTCGCTCGAAAGCCCGGCGTACCCTGCCCTCGGCCTCCGGCGCCGCCGGATCACGGTCGGCGGCCCGTTGCAGGCCCCAGGGTCGCCTGGTAGCCTGCGCGCCCCTGAGACCCCAGGGTCTTACTCGCGAAGACACGCGAGGAGCGAGGGGGGCGGAGCAATCATGGCGGCGAACAACGGCAGCGGACAGCAGGGCGGCGTGGCGGGTCTTCAGATCGGCGGAGGTGCGGCCATCGTCGCGCCCGTCAGCGCCTTTCCGAACGGCGTGCCCGGCAACGCCCTCATCGTCATCCCGATCAACAAGCCCACCGACGAGCTCACCGGCATGCTCGAGAAGGGGCCGACCGCGGTCACCTCCGAGCAGATGTGGCAGCTCCTCGGCTTCAACGGCCCCGCCGTGCAGGTGCAGGACGACCAGGGTCGCCCCATCGCCATCGGCCTGGAGGACCTCATCGCCGGCCTCGACAAGCACTGGCTCGAGGCCCCCGACGACCTCAACCGCGGTCGCATCTACGCCCAGGAGCTGCTGAAGCACGGCCGCCTCCCGCGCGCCGAGCAGGTCCTCTCCAAGGTCGTCGCCAAGGGCGGCACCGGCGACGACTGGCTCGCGCTCGGCATCGCCCAGCTCACGCAGGAGAAGTTCGACAAGGCCGAGGGCACGCTCAAGGGCGCCCAGAACCTCCTCAAGGAAAACCCCTACCCGAGCCTCCACCTCGCCAAGCTCTTCCAGGCCAAGAAGGACGAGGCCAAGGAGAAGGAGTTCGTCGAGAAGGCGCTCTCCATCGACCCGGGTTGCGTCGACGCCTGGGCCTACCTCTTCCAGTTCGAGAAGAACCACGGCACCGAAGAGGCCGCCATCGCCGACATCGAGAAGCGCGCCGCCGCCCAGAAGACGGCCGCCCCCTTCATCGCCCTCCAGGGCTTCTACGCCAACGAGGAAGAGACCCGCGACAAGGCGATGCACTTCGCCCAGAAGGCCGTCGAGAAGGCGCCGGACGATCCGCTCACCCTCCTCTGCCTCTCGGCCCTCCACGGCCAGAAGGGCGACCTCGAGTCGGTCATCCGACTCCTCCAGCCCCACGAGGCGAAGATGAGCCGCGACGTGCGCCTCGCGAACAACTACTTCGAGGCCCTCTTCCAGTCGCGCCAGATCGAGAAGGTCACCAAGCTCCTCAACGCGCTGGCCGGCTCGCCCAACAAGGAAGTGAAGCAGTTCGCCGTGGAGCGCTCCCGCCTCGTCGCGCAGTACCTCCAGCAGCAACAGCAGCAGCTCGCCCAGGGCCAGGCGGCCCCCCCGGCCTCGCGCCGGAGCTAGCGATCTCTCGATAACGCTTCCAGGTCACCCTCTCGAGGAGCTCCCAGGTCGCACTATCTCGGGGGGTATCGGGGGGCGCGGACGCGCCCCCCGATCGTGACAAAGACGGGTCGAGCGAGCGAAGCGAGTGAGTACCCCGCGGAACTTCCGCCGGCTCTGCGGCGGAAGTTTCGCGTCTGAAAGCAGGGACCAGGATCCCTACGAGAGCAGGGACCACGATCCCCCCCGACAGCAGGGTGGACCTCCCAGGTCTGATCTCTCCCAGGCCGGCGCGGCCTGACAGGTAGGATCTTTCCCGGCTGAAGCCAGCTGTTGACCCTGTCACGCTCCTGGCACACCCTGGGGGTCCTGCCTCCGTGATCCTTGGGAGGCGTGGGGCGGCTGGCGCAGGTCAGCCGATGGAAGCGGTAGCGTCCAATGAACGCCGGTGACTTGATTTCGGGGAAGTATCGCCTCCTGCGCCTGCTCGGCGCCGGGGGGATGGGGTCGGTGTGGGCGGCGCGCAACGAGCTCACCGATCGTGACTTCGCCGTGAAGTTCCTGCTGCCGGACCTCTCCAACAACAAGGAAGCCCTCCACCGCTTCTTCCTCGAGGCCCGCGCCTGCGGCCAGATCAAGCACCCCGCGGTCGTCGACGTGTACGACATGGGCCAGGCCGAGGACGGCTCGCCCTACCTCGTCATGGAGCTGCTCGAGGGCGAGGGGTTCGATCAGCGCCTCCAGCGCGCCGGCAACTTCCGGCCCGGCGAGGCGGCGGCCTGGGTCGCCTTCATCGCCCGCGGGCTCGAAGAGGCGCACGTTCGCGGCCTCATCCACCGCGATCTCAAGCCCGGCAACATCTTCTTCGCGCTCGACGATCGCGGCGACGTCATCCCCAAGATCCTCGACTTCGGCGTCTCCAAGGCCGTGGGCGTGCGCGGCGAGGACGACGAGCTGGTCCGCACCTCCACCGGCCAGGTCGTCGGATCGCCCGCCTACATGAGCCCGGAGCAGGCCGCCGGGGATCCCGACGTCGATGGTCGCAGCGACGTCTGGTCGCTGGGGGTCATCCTCTACGAGTCGCTCACGGGCCACCTGCCGTTCGACGCGCCCAACTACAACGCGTTGATGGTGGAGATCATCACGAAGCCCCACCTCCCCCTGTCGGTGGCGGCGCCCGGCGTCCCCCTCGAGCTTTCGCAGATCGTCGACGCCGCCCTCTCGAAGGAGCGCGCCCTCCGCATCCGCACCGCGCGCGAGCTGGCCGACCGCCTCGAGGCGGTGGCCATGAAGATCACCGACACCCCGGCCCCCATCATGGGCTCGCGCACGCCCACCTTCGCGGGCGGCAACGCCTCGCCGGTCACGCAAAACGGCTGGGTCGAGCCGACCCTCCCGGCCGCGCGCAAGGACTCCCTCTCCACTTACCTGCCGCTCGGCATCGTCGCCGTCGCGCTCCTGATCGGCGGCGTGGTCGCCTTCCAGCGCCTCCGCCCCCCGACGGTCGCGGTCGCCGGCCGCAGCGGCGTCGCGCTGACCTCGAGCCTCTCGCGCCTCCACATGGAGCTCGACCGCCTCGAGAAGGCCGAGGCCGCCGAGAAGAAGGCCAAGGACGACCAGGCCAAGGCCGCCGCCTCGGCCGCGCCGGCCCCCAGCGACTCCGCCGCCGCCAAGCCCCCGGTCGCCGGCACGGCGGCCCCAGCCCTCTCGGGCACCCTCCCGACCAAGGGACGCCCCCGTAAAGACGACCCCCACGGCGGCGTGGATTCGGCTGGGTTCTAGCTCGGGATCGCACCTTGCACATCTCGGCGGCCTCGGAGGCACGTCATGGAGATGTCGACCAAAGTCGTGGTGTTGGGAACGCTGGCCACCGTCGCGGTGATCGGCGTGCCCTATGGCATCTACTCGCGATCCCACTCGACGCGGTTCGAGCGCAGGCTCGGGACCGACGACGAGGTCGGCGTCGGCGTCGACCAGATCCAGCCGGTCCGGGACGAGTACGTCCCCCCGCCCGCCGACACCTACGAAGCGCCCGAGCGCATCGCCGCCTCTCCTGTGGCGGAAGAGCCAGTCGCGTCCGTCGAGGCGACCGCCGAGCCCGTCGCCTCGCAAGCTCCTGCCCCTCCTCCCACGGCGACCGAGACCTACGAGCCTCCCCCGGCGCCGCAGCCGGTCGCCTGCGGGGCCGTCATGTGCGCGGTCGGCCAGGCCTGCTGCAACGCGAGCTGCGGCATCTGCACCGAGCCGGGGGGCACCTGCACCAACAAGAACTGCGCGCTGCAAGACTCCCCGGTCAGCGTGAGCTGCGGCAACAACACCTGCAACATCGGGCAGGTCTGCTGCAATCCGAGCTGCAGCATCTGCGCGGCGCCCGGCGAGACCTGCTCGCAGGCGGTCTGCAACAACACCCCGACCATCCCGGTCAGCGTGTCGTGTGGCAAGAACACGTGCAGCGCCGGACAGATGTGTTGCAACCCGAGCTGCGGGACCTGCGTTCCCTACGGCGGCTCCTGCTCCCAGGAGCAGTGCCGGTTCTGAGCCGCGCGGGGGGGTGAGCTCGCGGTTTGGAGGCCGAGCGCCGCCAAACCCGTCGGAGCGCCGCGGGAACGGCGTCCCACCCCTCCCTGCGCCGGAGGATCGACCTGGATGCGCCGACCCGGGCCCCTCCCGCGCCGGCGGACCGGGTTGGATTCGTCGTCCCACCCTCTCTCGCGCCGTCGGAAGGGTCTGGACGCGCGACCCGACCTTTTCTCCCGTCGGCGAGGGGTGGACGGGCTCCCCGTCCATGCCTTCCGGACGCGTCGGCAGGGCCTGGACGCCTCGTCCATGCCCTCCCTCCATGGCGCCGAGCCCTGGACGCTGCGTCCCGACGTCGGGACGCTGGCGGACGACCCTGGATTCGGTGTCCGAGGTCGTCCTGCGCGCGCAGGACCGGGTGGGTCTCGGTGACCGAGGCCTCCCGACGGGTTTTACGAGCGTCGAGCACCGTGCAGGAACGGCGACGCCCACGAATCTGGAAAGGGCCGCCATGGCCCCGTGGAGGGGCTTCTAGAGGCCGCTGCTGGCCGAGCCGACGAAGCCGCCGCTGCTCGAGGCCGAGGGGCCGGCCGTCACGGCGCCGTTGCTGGCGCTGCTCGCGCCGCCGAAGCCGGTGCTGGAGGTCGTGAAGCCCGTCCCGCTGCTGGACGTGAAGCCGGGCGGAGCGCCGCCCGATCCGGTGGCGGTCCCGGTCCCCGTCCCCGTTCCCGCGACGCCGCTGCCGTTGATGACGACGCCGCCGCCGGAAATCACGCCGACGCCATCATCACAGGTCGGCGCGACGGTCCCACCGTCGGTGCCGGCGCCACCTTCACCGGTGAGCACACACTCTCCGGTGACGCCGGCGCCTTCGACGCAGCCGACCGCGATGCCAGACGAGACCAGGAACCCGAGCGCGATGAGCTTCGTGCGAGTCTTCATGCCCTTCGCGCATTGCGCGGCGCATGCCAACGCCGGGCAAAACATGGAGACCCCTCGTGATTGCGCCGATGCGCGGAGCGGGTGTGAGCGCGGGCGCTCAGTCGTGACGGCGCGCCACAGCCTGCCGCGTTTTCGAGGGGCGCGGGCGCCGGGCGATCACGATCGCGAGGAGGAGCAACACGCCCCCGGCGAGTGAGCTGAAGACGACGAGCGGATGGCTGCCCGTGTAGAGGATGGCGGTCGCCAGGAGGTCGGGCGGAGGAGGGGCGGACCAGTTGCCCTCGAGGTGGGTAGCCGCCGCGAGCGCGGAGAGGCTCTTGCTAGGGGGAGCTGCCATCGCCACGGTGCAGACGAGGGCCTGGCGTCCTTCGTCGAAGAACCTGAGGTAGCTCCGGCCCTCGACGGACCTCTTGTCGGTGGGGCTGGGATCGCGCTCGAGCTTTCGAACGAAGCCGGGGCGAGCGTCGAATCCAAAGGCCGGGACGGCGCGAACGCTCCCCTCGAAGTGCAAGGCTTCGGCGGTGAGGGCGGCGATGCGAGCGAAGATCATCTCCTCGAGGCCGGGCGTCCAACCTCGCGAAGGGGCGACGGCGCAGAAGGCGAGGGCGACCTCGCCGACCTCGCTCGAAGACGTACCCGCTCGAAGGACGATGCGCGCCCCGGGGAGGTTCGGGACCGCGATGGGGGGCAGCTCGCTCGGCGCAAGGGGCTCCCCGCGGGGCGACCAGCAGAGCTTCGGACCATCGGGTCCGAGGAGCTCGTCGCAGCGCTCCCCGTCCCTCGGCACTCAGCCCTTGCCGGCGCGGGGGGCGAACTCGTCCATCAGCGCCAGGATCTCGCCGCGGATGTCGACGAGGTTCATCCGCAGCCGCTCGAAGGCGGCGTCGTGCACCACCTCGACCGGAGCGGCCGGCTCCACGCCCCCCTCGCGGAGCTTCTTCTTGGCCCCGGCGATGGTGAACTTGTGGGCGTAGAGCAGGTCCTTGACCTTGAGGAGCGTCTCGACGTCCCGCCGCGTGTAGACGCGCTGCCCCTTCGCCGACTTCTGGGGTCTGACGGAGCGAAACTCCGTCTCCCAATAGCGGAGAACGTGGGGCTCGACGCCCACGAGGCCGGCCACTTCGCCGATGCGATAATAGAGCTTGGCCGGCAGCTCGCGGCGAATCGACACGCTACTCCTCGGCGGCCTCGTTCACGCGCGGGTTGAGCGCATGCTTGAGGATCTGGCTGGCCTTGAAGTTCAAGACCCGCCGTTCCGTGATGACGATGGGCTCCCCCGTCTGCGGGTTCCTCCCTTGGCGCTTGCGCTTATCACGAAGAACGAAGTTGCCGAAGCCCGAGATCTTGATCTTCTCGCCCCGTCCCAGCGTCTCTTTCATCGTCTCGAAGACGAGGTCGACGAGGTCTGCGGACTCCTTCTTCGAGAAGCCCCCGAGCTGGCCGTACACCGCCTGCACGATCTCCGCTTTCGTCATTGTGCCTTCCCCAGGTTTACGCCCGAGAATAGGAAACCAGTCCGCGAAGATCCAGCGGGAAGCAGACTTGACCTGGTGCGTCACCCTCCATGCGAGAGGGTGATCGAGCGCGCCTCCCTGCTCTCGAGGGGGGATCGGGGAGGCCTCCCTGCTCTCGAGAGGGGGACCTGCGACGCCTCCCTGCTCTCGAGGGGGTGACCTGCGACGCCTCCCTGCTCTCGAGGGGGTGACCTGCGACGCCTCCCTGCTTTCGAGGGGGTGACCTACGACGCCTCCCTGCTCTCGAG
>FTCO01000293.1_pt1 | contig 9814 bp, 9 predicted proteins | sample 1639701 | NCBI WGS metagenome assembly FTCO01 (sample SAMEA3914869, study PRJEB12502) | metagenome | biome: forest; material: soil | place: USA | collected 2012-03-12 | depth 0.1 m | reverse complement strand
GCGATCGACGGACGCCTACGCCAAGCGCCGGGAGGCCGACGCCAAGCGCCGCGAGCGCGAGCAGGCTGCCTACGTCGGCGAGTTCGAGGCCGAGGTCACGGCGTTCCTGCGGTTCGCCCCGCCTTACGCCGAGGTGGCCAAGGACCTCGCGGCGCGCGTCACGGCCCATGCAACCCCGGTCGGCAGCGGAACCGTCGCGCGGACGGAGCGCATCCCTGTCGACGAGCGCGCCGAAGCGGCGGTCATCGCCTGGATGCGCCATCAGACGACGGCCTACGACAACCTCTCGATCCCGAGGGTGAAGGGCAAGCGCCGCGAGGTCCGCCGCGAGCTGGCCGAGATCTCCCGCAGCGTCCTCGACCTCCACCGTCGCCCGGCGCCCCACCTCGTGGCGAGCTGCCCGCTCTGCAAGGCGCTGGCGAATCAGCTACCCTCCAGGGCGTGAGCGGCATCGAGTACGAGGCTTTTCGAGACTTGGTCGTCTGCGCCATCGGCCGCGACAACCCGACCGACCCGGCCTGGGACACCTACGCCGACTTCCTCGTGCAGCAGCAGCGCGAGGGCAAACCTCCGCGCGGCTTGGTGGTCACCCAGGGCGGCGCCCCGACGCCGTCCCAGCGCCGCCTGCTCGACGCCCGCCTCGGCGCCGCCGCCGCCAGCTCGCGCGTCGCCGTTCTCACCGACTCGACGTTCGCGCGCGGCGTCGTCAACGCCTTCGCCCTCATACAACGCGGCTACCGAGCTTTTGCTCGCGACGATCTCGACGAGGCCCTGCGCTTCGTCGACGTGAGCCCGAGCGACGCGCCCGAGGTGCGGCGGGTGATGGCCCGGGTCGAAGGCCGGCTGAGCGACCGGTAGAAAGCGCGTGAAAGCTTCCGGTGGGTCGTTGAAACCTTCCGGTGCCTCGTTGAAACCTTCCGGTGCCTCGTTGAAACCTTCCGGTGCCTCGTTGAAACCTTCCGGGGGGCGTTGAAACCTTCCGGTGCCTCGTTGAAACCTTCCGGTGTCTCGTTGAAACCTTCCGGGGGGGCGTTGAAACCTTCCGGTGGCTCGTTGAAACCTTCCGGTGGACGTCTCGACGCTTCCCCTCGAGGTTTGAAACCTGCCCGTCACGGTTTGGAGCCCGCCGGTCATCGTTTCGAGCCTGCCGCTCGACGTCTCGAAGGGTCCGGGCACCGGTCGCGAGATTTCAGCGAGCGCCTTTCTGGCGATCGTCGAGGCAGGGAGGTCGAAGCTCCCGAGAGGCCTCGCGTCAGCTCCCCTTGGGCCGCTCGCTTCCGGGCAGCCGGGGCCATCTTCGACGGACGAGATCCTCCGTCCGCGCCCTTCTCGGTGGCCCCTTGGCGGGTCGTCCTCTTCGCGCTCTTGGTCGAGTTGGTAGCCTTGGCGACCTGAGAGAGAGAGAGGAGCGTCGTCGTCCCGACGTCGGGACGACGCGACCTGCCCCCGGCGCGCGCCCTGCTGGGCGAGGTTTCGCCGAGCTTCTGATCGATGAGCACGCTCACCCCATCGTTGCGGAGCCCAGCAACCGTGCCTACGACGCAACTGAACCATGAGCGAACGGACCACCCCCAGTTACGTCGGCCTCCAGCCGGCGTCAGCGAACGCCCGTAAGGCGGCGCAGGGGGCGAGCCGGAAACGCGACACGGCCTGCGAGCTTCTTCTGCGCCGAGAGCTCCGGCGACTCGGGGTTCGCTCCTACCGCGTCGCCTGCTCGGACCTTCCGGGTAAGCCGGACCTCGTCTTCCGAGGGATGCGACTGGCCGTCTTCTGCGACGGCGATTTTTGGCACGGCAGAAACCTCGCGGAGCGCCTCGCGAAGCTCGCCGTCGGGCACAACCCTGGCTACTGGGTAAAGAAGATCCAGCGAAACGTGGAGCGGGATCGCGCGAACGAGCTACGGCTCGAGGCGGAAGGCTGGCAAGTGCTCCGGTTCTGGGAGACCGACATTCGGAGCGATCCGGAGGCAGCCGCCAGGATGGTCATGGAGGCGCTCGACGTCAGGAGCCGTCAGGCGTCGCCTCGAGCGCGCGCGACCGCGCCATAGCCCTTGCCCGTGCCCGGGTGGGCGGCGTGCTCTCCGGCGAGAATCCGTAGCTCTCGGGGCACCTCGCCGACAGGCTCCGACGGCGGAGGGTCGCCGCGATCGGGGGGCAAGAGCTTCAGAGGTTTGCGCGGAGCCGGCGACCCGAGGAGCTGAGCACGGATGGCGCGCCCCAGAACCTCGGCCACGAGCGAGGGCACGGCGTTGCCGACCTGGCGCTGCACGGCAGTCCGGCCCCCGGTGATGAAAGCATCGTCCGGAAACGTCTGCAGCCGGCAGAGCTCACGCATGCTGAGCCGCCGGCTCTCCCAGTGGAACGGGCCGATGGCCGGCCCGGGCTGCGCCTGCAGCGTCCAGGAGGGCTTGGCCTTCGCGAGCTTGAGCAGGAAGGTCCAGTAGCGACGACGCCAGCCGAACAACGGCAACCCGGCGCCGCGATCGGTGTGATGGAGGTAATTGGCCCCCTCGGGGATGGAGGGCAAGAGAGATGCCCACTTGCCGCGGACTGTGAGGTCTTCGCCGGGCGTCGGGCGCACATCGCCGAGCGCATCCCAAGCCGTTCGATACCCGCTCTCGGCTCCAGCAGCCTCGCCGTGGGTGGGCGCGGGGAACTGGAATCGAGAGCCGTCGCGCGCTGCCACGACGATGACGCGCTCGCGATGCTGGGGCACGCCGAACCCGGCGAAGTCGAGCTTGGCAATGACGGGGGAGTATTTGCTCCTGGTGCGCTTGTTGATTCGCTCGAGACCCTCGAGGAGTAGCTGGAGCCCCTCGTCCTTGCCCTGGTAGGCGAGTCCCTCCACGTTCTCGAGGAGGAAGGCCGCGGGGAGAGCATCCTCCACGACTCGCAGGTAGGCAGAGAGGGTATTGGCGCGCGGGTCCTCGAGCCGGAGGGAGTCACCGCGGGACCAGTAACCAGCCTTGGAGAAGGGCTGACAGGGAGGGCCGCCGACCAGCAGATCGGCCTCCCCCGCGCGCAGGCCGGCCGTGTCCAGCAGCCTTTGGCTGGACACGTTCATGATGTCGTCCTCGAGGACCCGCCAGCGCGGCCGGCTGCGTGAGAGGGTCACGCAACAATCATGGTTCATCTCGAGGGCGACGGCGGTGTCGAAGCCCGCCGCCTCGAGGCCGTAATCAATTCCCCCCGCCCCGGAGAAGAGGCTGATGACGCGCGGGCGACCCACGCGCCTTGGCTAGCACGTCCTCAGGGCCGGCCCCACTCGATCGTTCGGATGCGCAGCTCGCCGCCGAGGGAGGCGACGACCACGTCGACCGCCTCGGCGAAGCCTTCCCCCTCGATGGCGACGTAGGCCGAGCCCACGTCGCCCGGCTCCTTCGCCGGCCAGTCTTCGTAGGAGAACCGAGGGTCGAAGTGGGCTCGCTCGGCCTCGGCGTCGTCGTAGAGATCGAGGAGGGCGTGGAGCTGTTCACAGAGGTCGTCGACGGAGAGCTCTGCCGCGAGGGCGGGCGCCAAGAGGGCGTGCGCGGCCTCGAAGTCCTCGTCGACCAGCGCCTCGGCGAAGCGAACGGCCATCTGCTCGTAGGGCTTCATCTCGCTTGAAGAGAACCACTCAGGCCCGCCGCGGTCAACCGAGCACGCGGGCGGCGGTGGCGTGGAGGGAGCGGGCGTCTTCGGCCGGCACCTCGAGACCGCCTTCCGGCAGCTTGGTGGGGCTCAGCGCCGTCAGGAGGCCGAAGAAGACGCTGGCGACGAGGTGAGTGCCGAGCACGGAGGGGTGCGAGCCATCGGGCTGGAAGAGGTCTCGCGAGGGGGACTCGGAGAGCGATCTCTCCCACGCTCGGCCGGCCGGCGCGACGATGGCGCCCGCCGCGGCGGCCACCCTGGCGTACTCGGCCGTGAGCCGCGCTTGCATGGCGGCGGGGGTGCCACCCGACCAGGGCTTTTGATAGTCGGCGTCGCCGGCGCGCCTGGCCCAGGTCTCGTAGAAGATCACCTTGGCAGAAGCCTTGTTGGCCTCGGCGGCCAACGTGGCGGCGGCCGACTCGAAGGCACGCGGGTCGAAGAGGGGCTCTTCACTCTGGCCCTGGAGGACGACGTGGGTGAAGCCGCCTCCGCGAATCTTCTCGACGGCGCCGGTCGCGCTCAGGTGGGCTTCGAGCCGGGCGCCGCCGCGGACCACGGAGTCGACCACGATCGACGCGAGGCCCGAGGCGGCCGCGAGGGCGACGAGGCGCCCGGGAAGATCATTGACGTAGGTGTAGCTATTGCCGATGAAGAGGACGCGGAGGGCCGGCTCCGCGCGGCCCGCGGCGGGAGAGGGGGAGCCCTGCGAGCCCCGGCGACACGCGGGGAGCGCGAGGGAGCCGATGAATCCGAGGAAGGCTCTGCGGGTCGTGGCCATGGGGCGGCGCGCTCTCCGACAGCCTAGCAGAGCAAGGGCTCAGAACGGGATCTCGCCCTGGTTCGAGAGGAATCGCCCCGTGGGGCCGTCGTCTCCGAGCAAGGCCAGCTCCACGGCGACCTTGGCGGCCTCCTCGAGCGTCTGGCCCTTTCGCTCGCCGCCGATGGAGGGGCGCGAGAGGGTCAGGTGCCTGTTCAAATCGGTCTCCGTGTAGCCGGGGGCCGCGGCGTTGACCTTGATCTTGGTGCCTTGCAGCTCGCGCGCGAGCTCGACCGTCATCATGTCGAGCGCGGCCTTGGAGGCCTTGTAGCCGAGCAGCGGAATCCGATAGGGCGAGTCGAGGGGCGCGACCAAGGCGAGCGAGCCGAGGGCGCTCGACACGTTGACGATGCGGCCTCCCCGAGACTTCGTGAGCAGAGGCAGAAGGGCCTGCGTGGCGGCCAGCGCGCCGAAGACATTGACCTCGAAGATGCGGCGGAGCGCGGCGACCTTCGCGGTCGACGCCGCGCCGTCGTCCCGATCGCCGATGCCGGCGTTGTTGACGAGGATGTCGAGGCGGCCGTGCTCCGCGCCGATGGAGCGCGCGGCGGCGTCGATGGAGGCCTGGTCGGTGACGTCGATTCGCACCACCTGCGCTTTGCCCCCGGCCTCGCGAATGGAGGCCGCCACCGGCTCTCCGGCGGCGGGGTCGCGCGAGCCCACGAGGACCACGACGCCGCGCGCGCCGAGCGCCTCGGCGATGGCCGATCCGATTCCCTTGTTGGCGCCCGTGACGAGCGCGATCTTCGCTTCGTGATTCGACATGCCGGCATCATGAATCGCCGCGCGCGAGGAAGGGCGACCTCGTCGTTGCCCGATCCTGCAAATGGCTTGCTGGTTCCTGCCTCCCCTCGCGCGGAGTGCTAGGTTGGGGCCATGAGCACCGAGCTGGCAGCGCGGGTCTCCGCCCTCGCCCCCACCGACGGCCTGCACCCGACGCTGCTCGGCGGCGTGTCCATCCACCGGCGCAGCGGGCCCACGCCGCTCGGGCCACGAGTGCTCGCTCCGGGGTTCGGCGTCATCCTCTCGGGCGGGAAGCGCTTCGCGCGCGGCGGCGGCTCGTTCGACTATCGCGCGGCCGATTGGCTCGTCACCCCCGCGCCGGTGGCGACCACGTGCACCGTGACGGAGGCCTCGCCGGAGAGCCCGTACCTCGCCCTGCTCGTGAAGCTCGACGCGCGCCGCGTCGCCGAGGCGATGGCCGAGGTGGAGCCCGGCGAGCCCGGCGCGCGGGCCTCGCTGCTCGACGCGCCGCTCGCGCCCCCGGCGCCCCCCGCCAAGAGCCGGCTCGACGACGCGCTCGGAGACGTGATCTCGCGGCTCGTGCGCGTGCTCGACTCACCGAAGGACGCCAGGGTCGTGGGGCCGCTCCTCGAGCGCGAGCTGCTCCACCGGCTCCTCGAGAGCGACCAGCGGGCAGGGCTTCGCAGCCTGGCCTTCGCCGATCGCGCGGCGCTGAAGGTGCTGGGCGAGATCGACGCGCGGTTCGCCGAGCGGCTCACGATGGCCGATCTGGCGCGCTCGGTTCACCTCGGGGTGTCGTCGCTCCACCATCGCTTCAAGGCGGCCACGGGCACCTCGCCGCTCCAGTACCTGAAGAGGGTGCGCCTCCGCGAGGCCCGGCGCTTGATGGTGGAGGAGGGCTTCGACGCGGCCAGCGCCGCGTACGCGGTGGGCTACGCGAGCACGTCGCAGTTCAGCCGCGAGTACCGGCGCGCCTATGCCCTGCCGCCGAAGAAGGACGTCGCGCGCCTCGCGGGCCTCGGGACCGTCGCGCCGGGCTGAGGCCCGCCGCGCGCGCCGCGCGAGGGCCGAGGGGAGCGCGAGGCGAGCTGGATCGAAAGCCGGCTGTGCCACCTACGGGCACGAGGTGAGGGCTCGAAAAAGGCTCTCGCCAGGGTTCGCCGAGGCTTGAGAGGGGCGCGAGAATCGTTGAATACTCCGCCGCGCACCCATGGCGGGCTGCACAACGACGACAGGCGAGAGGCGAGAGTCATGGCGACCGAAGGCAAGTGCCCTTTCCATCACCCCATTGGCGGCGGTACCTCGAACCACGATTGGTGGCCGAACCAGCTGCGGATCGACCTGCTTCATCAACACTCCTCCAAGTCGAACCCGATGGGACACGGCTTCGACTACGGGGAGCAGTTTCGGCGCCTCGACTACGCGGCGCTCAAGAAGGATCTCGCGGCGCTGATGACCGACTCGCAGCCCTGGTGGCCGGCGGACTTCGGTCACTACGGCCCACTGTTCGTTCGCATGGCCTGGCACAGCGCCGGGACCTACCGCATCGGCGATGGTCGGGGCGGCGGCGGGCGCGGGCAGCAGCGCTTCGCACCCCTCAATAGCTGGCCCGACAACGTGAGCCTCGACAAGGCGCGCCGGCTGCTCTGGCCGATCAAGCAGAAGTACGGGCAGCAGATCTCGTGGGCCGACCTGATGATCCTCACGGGTAACGTCGCGCTCGAGACGATGGGGTTCAAGACCTTCGGCTTCGGCGGCGGCCGCGAGGACGTGTGGGAGCCCGACCATGACGTGTCGTGGGGCAAGGAGACGAAGTGGCTCGCGGGCGACGCGCGCTACTCGGGCGAGCGGGAGCTGGCCAACCCGCTCGGCGCCGTCCAGATGGGGCTCATCTACGTCAACCCCGAGGGCCCGGACGGCAAGCCCGATCCGGTGGCGGCGGCGAGGGACATTCGCGAGACGTTCTCGCGCATGGCCATGAACGATGAGGAGACCGTCGCGCTCATCGCGGGCGGCCACACCTTCGGCAAGACGCACGGCGCTGCGCCGGCGACGCACGTCGGCGTCGACCCCGAGGCGGGAGACCTGGAAGCGCAGGGCCTCGGCTGGCGCAATGGGTTCAACACGGGCCTGGGCGTGGACACCATCACCAGCGGGCTGGAGGTCACCTGGACGACCACGCCCACCAAGTGGAGCAACGACTTCTTCAAGCATCTGTTCGGCTTCGAGTGGGAGCTGACGAAGAGCCCAGCGGGCGCCCACCAGTGGAAGCCGAAGGGCGACGCGGGCGCGGGCACCGTGCCGCACGCTCACGACTCGACCAAACACATCGCCCCCTCCATGTTGACCACGGACCTCGCGCTGCGGTTCGACCCCGCGTACGAGAAGATTTCGCGACGCTTCATGGAGCACCCGGATCAGTTCGCGGACGCGTTTGCCCGCGCCTGGTTCAAGCTCACCCATCGTGACATGGGGCCGCGCGTTCGCTACCTCGGCCCGGAGATCCCGAGCGAAGAGCTGATCTGGCAAGACCCGCTGCCCAAGGTCGATCACGCGCTCATCGACGACGCGGACGCCACGGCGCTCAAGGGGAAGATCCTGGCCTCGGGGCTGACCATCGCCCAGCTCGTCTCGACGGCGTGGGCGGCGGCATCGACGTTCCGAGGCTCCGACAAGCGGGGCGGCGTGAATGGCGCGCGCCTTCGCTTGGCGCCCCAGAAGGACTGGAAGGTCAATGAGCCCGAGGCGCTCGGCAAGGTGCTCTCGACGCTCGAGGGCATCCAGCGCGAGTTCAACGACGCCGCCAAGGGCGGGAAGAAGGTGTCGATCGCGGACCTCATCGTGCTCGGTGGCGACGCGGCCATCGAGCAAGCGGCGAAGAACGCGGGGACCCCGGTAACCATCCCCTTCAAGGCGGGTCGCTCGGACGCGACGGCGGAGCAGACGGACACCGAGTCCTTCAAGGTGCTGGAGCCGTACGCGGACGGCTTCCGCAACTACCAGAAGGAGCGCTACGCCGTGGCGGCCGAGGCGCTCCTCGTCGACCGGGCGCAGCTCATGACCCTGACCGCGCCGGAGATGACGGTGCTCGTGGGTGGCCTGCGCGTCCTCGGCGCCAACTCGGGCGGCTCGAAGCACGGCGTCTTCACCAAGAAGACCGACTCGCTCACGAACGACTTCTTCACCAACCTGCTCGACATGAGCACCGAATGGAAGGCCGTGTCGGACGCGAAGGACGTGTTCGAAGGCCGCGACCGCAAGACGGGTGAGGTGAAGTGGACGGGGACGCGCGTCGACCTGGTCTTCGGCTCCAACGCTCAGCTCCGCGCCATCGCCGAGGTCTACGGGAGCTCCGACGGGCAGGGCCGGTTCACCGCCGACTTCGTGGCTGCATGGACCAAGGTCATGCACCTCGATCGGTTCGATTTGAAGAAGTGAGGAGGAGTGAGCGCGAGCGGCCGGGTGGGGCCGCTCGCGCTCCATCTTTATTGGGGGTGAGCCGGCCGCGGCGCGCCCCGCGGGAGCAAATGTCGTGGCGAAGCCCAACGTATCGAAGCAGTCGGTCCTAGCCTGGGATGAGTTTGTCGATAAGAAGGTCGATGTGGCGCTGCCACTCATCTATGCCCATACCCAACAGTATCCCAAACAAGCCCGTGATTGGTACTGGCGAAGCATCGGTTTGAAGCGACGCATGTCGATGCTGGCCCGCTTCCTGGCGTTCTTCTTGGTGCTCGCCGGCGTGGTCGGGCCCATGATCGCCGCCGTCCTCGCGCAGGCAGAGACGAAGTTGCTCTTGACCCAGTGTGGAGTGGCCGCCATCGCCCTCGCCGGCGTGGCGCAGCTGGGCGACAAGGTCTTCGGGCTCTCGAGCGGATGGATTCGATACATCTCGACCGTCACCGCGATGGAGGGGCTCACGCTCCAGTTCGAGCTGGACTGGGCCGCTCACATGATCACGAAGGCTGGGGAGCTGAACGAGGACGACAAGAAGACTCTGTTCGACCTCGCGCGGACCTACGAGCTGGCGATCTACAAGTGCCAGACCGACGAGACAGGCAGTTGGGTCGCGGAGTTCAACAGCGGGACGGCGGCGCTCACCGACATGATCAAGATCCAGAAGGACGCCACCGAGCAGGCGGTCAAGGCGACGCAGGCCCAGGCCGAGGCCCGCGCCGCCAAGGTGAAGAAGGGCGCCATCGAGGTGCACATCACCCAGCAGGCCGACATCAAGCCGGTGACGATCTTCCTCGACGATGATGAGAAGGGTCAGTTCAAGGGATCGTCCTGGGTCGCGCACGACGTCGCGCCCGGCCTTCACCGCGTCCGGGCCGTGCTCGACGACGGCGCGCCGGTTCCCTTCGAAGCGACGAAGTCCGTCGAGGTGACGGCGGGAGCGGCGACCACCGTGGAGCTCAAGCTCTGACCGGGCGCTGCGCCGGCGGTCTCGACGTCCGGGCGGAAGCGGCCCGAGGGGGCCCGTCGTCCCGACGTCGGAACGACAGGTGGCAGCCGCGTGCCCGCTGAAGGAAGGAGGCGGGGAGGTTGGTGGGTCGACAGGGACTCGAACCCTGGACCAACGGGTTAAAAGCCCGCAGCTCTACCGACTGAGCTATCGACCCTGAAT
>FTCO01000677.1_pt1 | contig 9818 bp, 4 predicted proteins | sample 1639701 | NCBI WGS metagenome assembly FTCO01 (sample SAMEA3914869, study PRJEB12502) | metagenome | biome: forest; material: soil | place: USA | collected 2012-03-12 | depth 0.1 m | reverse complement strand
CGCCCCCTCCCCCGGCCGCGCCTCCTTCCCTCGAGCCCGCGGCCCCTTCGCGCCTCCTCGTCGGCGCCGGCCTCTCGGCCGCCTTCCAGCCGGGAGGCGCCGCGCTCCATCTCGACGTCGAGGGCCGCTGGGTCCCCTTCGAGCACCTCGCCTTCGGAGGCCTCGCGAGCGTCCCCCTCGCCGGCTCCACCGTGAAGGCCACCGAGGGCTCGGCCTCGATCACGGCGCCTCTCTTCGGCCTGGAGGTCACGGGCATGGCTCGCCCTCACCCTCGCCTTCGCCTCACGGCCTCGGGAGGCATGGCGGTCGCCTGGGTCCGCACGACGGGCCTCGCCTCCGCCCCTTACTTCGGCCGCTCGAGCGACGCGGTGACGGCGGCCCCCATCCTCGGGGCCGCCGTCGCTCCCCGGCTGACCGACCACCTCAGCGTCGCCCTCCAGGGTCGGGCCGGCGTCGCCCTCGCACCCATCGACATCTCGTTCGCCGGCCGACAGGTGGCCGCGTGGGGCCGCCCTCTCGGAATGATCGGCGTCGCGCTCGAATTCGAGCCATGACCGGAGCCGTCGTCGGAGGGTGCGGCCAGGCAGGGGCCAAACGAGGGCGGACGACCCGGCCTCCGCTCCCCCCGACATCCCACGATGCGCCTTCGCCTCCACCGCCCCCGCGGCCGAGAGCGGCGGCAAGATCTTCAAGGCCGGGAGCCCTGCCGGGCCCGTCGTCAGCAACCTGGGAGGTGCCACGGGCCCGTTCGTGGCCGACGCGAGCTACGTCTACTTCATGTCGGTGCCGGCCTCTCGTGCTCGGACAAGCTCGCTGGCACCGGCGCCGTCACCGTGCACTTTCAAACCCAGCCTCAGTCCCCGAGCGGCATCGCCATCGACGACACCAGCGTCTACTTCGTGGATGGCGGCAGCGTCCGCCGATACGTGAAGTGATCGCTCGAATTCGCACGCCGACCTGAGCCGTCGCCCGAGGTCGCGGCCACTAGGGGACAGACCGAGTCATTCACCTCCGACCTACGAGGATCAAACGATGAGCCTTCGCGCTTCCTTCGCTTCGCTTGCCGCCGTGCTGCTCGTGCCCGCCGCTCTCGGGTGCAACTCCGCGAGCGTCGAGCCCATCGGCAAAGACACCTCGAGCTCGACGACGGGCTCCAGCTCGACCGGCGGCGACGGCGGCGGTGGGAGCAGCGCCTCGTCGATGTCGACCGCCACGGGCTCCGAAGGCGGCTCCGCGCCCTGCTCCCCCGCCTGCAACGACGGCGCCGCGTGCGTCGATGGGACCTGCCACGCCATCACCACCCTCGACACCGACAGCGCGGCGGCGATGTGCGCCATCGTGCTCGACGACAAGAACGTCTACTGGACCGCGTCGAACCTCCGGCGCGTCGCCAAGGCGGGCGGCGCCTCCACCTTCCTGGACTTCGGCAGCGCGACGCAGGGCCTGCTCGTCGACGACACCTACCTCTACTGGACCAACCTCGGCGTCCTCCGCGCCAAGAAGGACGTGGCGGGCACCCCCGGCACCCCAGCCGGCGAGCCGTACGCCGCCGAGGGTGGCTCGCCCCGCCACCTCGTCTCCGACGGCACCACGATCTTCTACGACGACGCCGGCGTGGTCTACGAGGCGCCCCTCGACGGCACGCCCGCCCCCCAAGCGGCGGCGACCCCGTTCAGCGAAGAGTGGTCCACGGGCGCCGTGACCCCCATCGCCGTCGACGCGACCTCGGTCTACATGTGGACCGAAGGCGGGGTCGTGCTCACCAAGGTCTCGAAGGCCAACCCCAACTCTTCGACGAACATCGGCCACGCGGGCCTCGAGACGGTCACCAGCGCTTCGGCCGTGATCATCGACGGCGCAGACGTCTGGTTCTCGACCGTGCCGGTCCCCGGCAGCGGCGGCCAGATCGCCAAGGCCGCCTCCCCCTCCGCCGCCGTCGTCGTCGACGGCTCGGCGGGCGCCATGGGCCCCTTCGCCATCGACGCGACCTACCTCTACTTCGTCACCCCCGCCGGCGTCTCGCGCGTCCAGAAGAGCGGCGGCACCCCGGTCGAGCTGGTGCGCTTCGCCACCCCGACCACCTTCCCGAGCTGCGTGGCGGTCGACGACTCCGGCGTCTACTTCGTCGACGGCGGCGACCTCCGCCGGCTCGCCAAGTAGAGGCAGGCGGGCGAAGCGCCGCGGAGGCGGGTGGCGCTTCGAGGTCCAACGGTCTCCCCTCTCGGCGAGCGGCGGCCCACCTCGAGGCGCCCCGGAGCCCGAATTTGGGCTATCGTGGACCTCTTCTCCTCGCCTCGCCGACATGAAGCACGACCTCCAGGGCTTCGCGGGCACGCCGCGCTACACACCCCTGCGCCTCCTCGGCGCGGGCGGCATGGGCGCGGTGTACGAGGTCGAGGACAAGACCAGCGGCGGCCGGGTCGCCCTCAAGGTGATGGTGGCCGACGAGGCGGGGCGCCTCCTGCGCTTCAAGCAAGAGTTCCGCGTCATGGCGGAGCTGCACCACCCGAACCTGGTCCGCCTCTTCGACCTCGGCCAGCACGAGGACCGCTGGTTCTTCACCATGGAGCTGGTGACGGGCAGCGATCTGCTCGACGTGCTCCTCACCGAGGAGCCCGGCGAGGCGGCCACGGTCACGGTCGCCGCCATCCCTCGGCTCCGCGGCGGCAACGAGGCGCTCGACCTCGAGCTCGAGCCGCTCGCCTCGCGCTACGATGGGGGCTCCGGCCCTCGCCTCGCGGGGCTACCCCCAAAGGCCTCGCTACGCTCGGACGGCCCCCCTCGGGTCGGCCCAGAGCACACCAACCCCCAGCCCGGCCCCGCCTGCGACCCCGAGGCCCTCGTCCGCGTGGTCGCGCAGATCCTCGACGCCCTCGAGTACCTCCACGGCCAGGGGATCGTCCATCGCGATCTGAAGCCCGCCAACATCCTCGTGGACCTCGAGGGCGTGGTGCGCGTCCTCGACTTCGGGCTCGCCAGCCGGCTCGATCGCGACGCCGCCATCAGCCAGGAGGGCGCCCTCGTCGGCACCCTCGCCTACCTCTCGCCGGAGCAATACCGCGGCGAGCAGGCCTCGCCCGCCTCCGATCTCTACGCCCTCGGCTGCTTGATGTTTCAGCTGCTCACCGGCGACCTGCCGTTTCAGGGCCCGCCCATGCACGCCCTCGCGGCCCGCGTCGAGCGCCCGCCCCCGCGCGTCGAGGACCGCGTCTCCGGCGTCCCCGAGGTCCTCGCCGACGTCGTCCTCGGCCTCATGGCGCGCTCGCCCGAGGAGCGCCCCACCATCGCCCGCGTCCGCGCCGCGCTCGGGTTCGGCAGCGGCCCCCGCTCCACCGTTCGCGCCTCTCGCGGCGAAGGCGGTAAGCCCGCGAGCGCCACCAACACCGCCGAGATCTTCGTCGGCCGGAAGCGCGAGATGGCGCAGCTCGCCGGCTCCATCGAGCGCGCCGCGGGCGGCGAGCTGGGCCTCGTCTTCGTCTCGGGCCCGAGCGGCATCGGCAAGAGCGCCCTCGGGGCCATGGCCGTGCGGCGCGCGACCCGCCTCGGCTTCTCGTGCTTCAGCGGTCGCTGCTACGAGCGCGAGCAGGTCCCCTTCGTCGCCTTCGACCGCGTGGTCGACGCCATGACCCTCACCTTCCGCCGCTGGCCCGCGGAGGATCTCGCCGCCCTCCTCCCCGCCTTCGTGGAGGCCGAGCGCCTCTTCCCCGCGCTCGGTATGCTGACCGGCGGCTCCTCGCCGGAGGCCCGCCGGCCCCGCGCCGCCGAGGACCCGCGCGAGCTGTCCCGCAAGGCCTTCGACGCCTTCGGTGACATCCTCGAGGCCGCCCAGCGAAGGGCCCCGCTCTGCCTGGTCCTCGACGACCTCCAGTGGGCCGACGAGGAGAGCGTCGCCCTCCTCGAGGCCGTGCTCGCCCGCGGCGCCGGCCGCCTCTTGATCCTCGCCCTCCACCGCTCCGAGGCCCTGCCCGAAGGCCACCCCTTCGAGCGCCTCCGCAAGACCCTCTCCGATGGCCACGGCGCCACGTCGATCACCCTCACCGCCCTCGGCTCGGCCGACTCGGTGCACCTCGTCGAGGCGGTCACCAAGAAGAAGCTCGACCCCACGACGTCGGCCGCGCTCGTCGATCAGGCCGGCGGCAACCCCTTCCTCGTGCGCCGGCTAGCGGAGCACCTGGCCGGCCTGGGCCCGGAGGAGCAGGCCGCGGAGCTGGCCGATCCCGGCTCGGCCGACGACCTCCTCCGCCGCATGATCGAGGGTCTCGGCCCCGCCGCCGAGCAGATCCTGGCCCTGGCGGCCACCGCGGGCGGCGACATCCGGGCGGCGCTCCTCCGCGAGGTCAGCGGCCTCGCGCACGAGGACTTCGATCTCGCCGTGAGCGAGCTGCTCGCCGGCCGCTTCCTCAAGGCGGTGCCCCTCGGCGGCCACGGCTCTTCCCACCCCGGCCTCCCGCACATCGACGTCTATCAAGATCGGATCCGCGAGGTAGCGTATCGCAACCTCGGCGAAGAGCGCCGCGCCGCCCTCCACCGCGCGCTCGCCCTCGCCCTCGAGGCCCGGCCCGGCGACCCCGGTCGCGACGCCGAGGCCCTGGTCCGGCACTGGACCCTGGCCGGCGAGCCCGCGCGCCGCCGCCGCCACGCCATCGCCGCCGCCGAGGAGGCCGAGAAGAAGCTCGCCTTCACGCGCGCGGCCCGCCTCTTCCGCCTGGTGCTCGAGGACCCCGAGCCCGGTGAGCCCGCGCTCGTCACCGCCGCCCGCTGGGAGCGCGTCGGCGAGCTCTTCGAGTACGGAGGCCTGCACCTCGAGGCCGCGCGCGCCCACGAGGAGGCCATCGCCCTCTGGGACGCCGCCCCGGAGCACCACCCCTCGCGTGACGAGGCGCGCCTCCGCCTCCGCGGTCTCGCCGGCGCCAACCTCCTCGCCACCCCCTGCGTCGCCGAGGGCCGCGCCCGCTTCGAAGAGGGCCTCACCTTCCTCGGCCACCCGCTCGACCGCTCGTGGCCCGAGCGCCTCGCCATCCTCGGCGCCCTCGCCGGCCGGATCGCCGTGGAGGAGCGCCTCCCCACCTCGGTGCTCCACCGCCTCGGCGCCCCCCGCGCCCGCTCGGCCCGCGCGCGCCTCCTCGCCGAGGAGGTTCGTTTTCACGACCTCCTGATCCGAGGCTTCCAACCCTTCTGGACCGCGCCCGCCGCCGAGTCGGCCCTGCGGGCCCAGCTCCTCGGCCGCCGCATCGACGACTACCGCGTCCTCCAGCGCTCCCTCGCCTTTGGCGCCGCGGCCCCCGTCCTCCTCGGCCATTGCACGCCGGAGCAGCTCGAACGCGCTCACCGCCGGCTGGATGCCGCCGACGAGCTGGCGCGCGTCCACCAGCTCCCGATGGGCCGCGAGCTGGTCCAGCTGAACCGGGGCCTCCTCTGGATGGCGACCAGCCACGAGCGCGCCAGGAAGACCTGCGAGCGGGCCCTCGAGGGCTTCAAGAAGCGCGGCCTCCTCGACTCGTTCGACGGCGACCTCGCCCGCACCTACTACCTGATGATCCTGGTCGCCAAGGGCGACGCCGCCGACGCCTTGGCGACCATCGAGCAGGAGCTGGCTCGCCCTCACGAAAACCATGTCTGCCGGACCATCGCGCTCGCCTTGCGCGCCAACGTCCTCTCGTGGAGCGGCGATCTCGCCGGCGGCTGGGCCGCGGTCGAGCGCGTGGAGGCCGCGCTCGGGCGCATCCCCACCTCCCGCCTGACCCTCTCCTTCGCCACGGTCCGCGCCCAGCTCCTCGTGGTCGAGGGCCGCTTCGACGAGGTCCTGGCCAGCGCGCCCGACGTGCGCCGCGACGCCGAGTCCTCGGGAGCCTGGGCCCTCGCCTTCGACCGCGCCTATTGGCTCGAGCAAGAGCTGGAGGCCGCCCTCGGCGCCCTGCGGCGAGGGACCCTCCGGAGCGCCGACCGCAAGCGCCTCCGGGACGCGGCCAGGTGGCTGGCGGCCGAGGGCTTGTTCGACCTCATCTGCCTGGGCCACCGGGCCTTGGCGCTCCTCGATTTCGCCGAGGGAAAGAGGCCGGCGGCGATGGCGTCGCTCAACCGAGCGCTGGCCCTCTCCAGCACCAACACGAGCCCCCGTCACCGTTGGCTCTGCCTCGAGGCCGCCCGAGAGATGGGCGCCATCACGCTGGACGCCGAGGCCGAGGCGGCCGAGCTGGTGGCGGCGGAGAGGTTCGTGTTCCCGGGCCGGGGCGCCGCGTGACCTGGGTGGAGCCGCCCGCCGGCGTCGTCCCGACGTCGGGACGGCGCGGTTGAGCCAGTCAGTGGCAGGTCCCTCCCACGCACGACCCCGAGCAACAGAGGCTCCCGGAAGCGCAGATGGCCCCGGCGGGGGCGCACTGGCACGCTCCCCCCGCGCAGCTCCCCGAGCAGCAATCGGCGCCCTCGGAGCACGCGAGCCCGGCGGCCGAACAAGCGCACTTCCCACCGGCGCACTTCCCCGAACAACATTGATCGTCACCCGTGCACGCCGACGCGGCCGGCGCGCAGGCGCAGGCGCCGTTCGCGCAGTTTCCCGAGCAACAGAGCGCGTCGTCCGCGCAAACCGACCCGAGGGCGGCGCAGGCGCACTTGCCCGCCGAGCAGCTCCCGTTGCAGCACTCGGCCGACACTTGGCAGTCCGCTCCCGCAGCCTCGCACGCGCACACGCCGCCGCCGGGCCCGCCGGAGTCGAAGACGCCCGAGCAACAGTCGGCTACCTTCGCCGCGAAGTCGCCCGGCAGCCCACAGCACATGCCATGTTGGCCGCAGAGCTGATCGTGAGCGTCGCACTGGGCGCCGTTCGTACACGCCCGTCCCAAGGGATCGTCGCAGGTAAAATACCCGGGCTCGCATCCCGAGCACACGACGTCACCATCGCTGTCGGTCTGGCAGCAGTCGGGGGTGGGATCATCGTACGTCCAGGTCCCCGTGCAACACTGGCTCTGATCGGTGGGGGTGTCGGTCGGACCCAGGCAGTGGCAGAGGCCCTCCACGCAGAGCGAGGTCGTGCATCCCAGGCTGGTGTCGCACGCGGCCCCGGTCGGGGCCTTGGGCTGGCAGACGCCCGCGCCGGTGCAATAGCCTGACTGGCAGTCTCGACCGATGGTGCAGCTCCCCCCATCGGGCTGCCGCTCGTGGCACACCCCACCTTCGCAATAGCCCGTGGCGCAAAAGACGTCGTCGGTGCAGGTCACCCCGTCGGCGAGCAGGCCGCAACGGCCGTTGGTGCACTGCGCCGACTTGCACTCGACGAAATCGCTGCACGGCGCGCCGTCCGGCGCCAGGCCGCAGGTCCCCTCGGAGCAGAAGCCCGCCTTGCACTCGGCCCCACCGGCGCAGGGAGCGCCGTCGGGCTTGCTGCCCTGGGTCAGGCAGACGCCGCTCGCGCAAACGAGGCCGCTCGCGCACTGGGCGCCGCTCGTACACGCCGCGCCCTCGCCGACGGAGCAGGTCCCGCCCGTGCACGTGCCGAGTGAGCAATCGGAGTCTGCCGCGCAAGCCTTGCCATCGGCGAGCGGGGCGCACTCCTTGGCTACAGCCACGCAGTGGTGCGACGTACAATCCACGTCTCGACCGCAGGCGCCCCCCGCCGGGAGGGCGCCGCACACCCCGTGGTCGAGGAATACGCAGATCCCGGACTGGCAATCCAGGTCTCGCTCGCAGTTGTCACCGTCGGGGCTGAGGCCGCCGCAGACCCCCAGGCTCAGGTCGCAGACGCGCCCGTCGCAGTCGGCGTCGGTCCGACACGGGGTGCGCTTGGCCCGGCCAAACGACGCCGAGCTCGAGTCGCACGCGGCGCCCTGCCCACCGGCCCCGCTGGCCGCACACTGGGTCTCGGTGCCGCCAGCGCTGTTGCAGGCGCCCAGCAGCGAGAGGGAGAGAGCGAGCGCCGAGAGCATCGAGGCGCGCGCGAGCAGTACCCGGGTGGCGCTCATTGACAGCTCCCCTCCTTGCAAGATCCCACACAACACTCCGCGTCGGCCTGACAGGCGGCGCCGGCGGCCACGCACGTACACAGATCACCGTCGGCGAGCCCGGAGCAGCAATCGAGCCCTCCGCCGGTGAGATCGTGGGCCCCCTGGGGAATGCAGCACACCCCGGCCGGGCCGCACAACTCACCTGGATCGCACTGGCCCGGGGTGCACGGGCGCGCGATCGAGGGATCGCAGGCGGCGCCGTACGACGACGTGTAGTGACCAGTCAGCTCGCCCTCGCTGCCGGAGCAACACCCGGCCTGATCCTGGGGAGGCGTGCCGAGGGGAGACACACACTGACAGATCCCCGCGTTGCACTGGCCCGAGCGACAGTCGGTGCCGAGGTCGCAGGGAGCGCCGTTGTCCGCGTGCTCGCGGCACGCGCCGTTCTTGCAAAGCCCGCTGGCACAATCGGTGTCTGCCGAGCAGGAGGCGCCGTCCGAAAGCCGGCTCCAGCAGAGGCCGGCGCGGCACGTCATCGAGAGGCATTGCAGCCCGCTCGTGCAGGCTTTCCCGTCGACCTGGGGCCCGCAGGTGCCGTTGATGCACCCGAGGACGTCGACGCAGTCGTCGTTCTTCCCGCACGGCGACCCATCGGCGAGCGCCGGCCCGCAAACGCCGTTGGCGCAGAGCCCCTCGGCGCACTGGAGGTTGTCCTGGCAGGGCGAGCCGTTGAACAAGGGGTCGACGCATTTCCCCTGGCTGCAGACGAGGGAGTACCCCCCACACTGGCCGACGTCGTCGCAGGGCCCGCCCGCGGGCTCGAGGCAGATAGCCGATCCAAACGTGTCGTCGCACAGGCCGGAGATACAGTCCTTGTCTCGCTGGCAATACGAGTAGTCGGGCTGCGCGCCGCAGGAGCCGAGGTTGTTGGCGTAGGCGCAGATCCGTGAGATGCACTCGGCGTCGATGGAGCAATCGGTGCCGTCGACCGCCGGCCCACAGGTCCCGAGGTCCTTACCGGGCACGCAGACGCCGGAGGCACAGTCGGAGTTGAACTGGCATGCTCCCTTGGGCAAGGCGGGGAGGCAGGCCATCGTGTCGTAATCGCAGACCCCCGACGCGCAATCGGAGTTGCCGTCGCAGGGCTCGCCCGCCTTGGCGCTCCCCGAGGTGGAGCAGGCGGAGGCGTCGAGGGACTCGTCACACCCGCCGTCGTTCCCAGCCGAGACGGGGTCGCAGGCGGCGGCGAGCGCGGATATCCAGAGGAGAATTGCGCCAGCGCGACGCGGGGCGATCCAGCGCCACCCCCCACCGCCGCGATGGCGTCGACCTATGACACCGGGGCTCGATGGCTCTCGCGACTCTGTCCCACGGCCCTCTGGCGCAGCTCCCTCTCGCATGCTCCGGCTCGCTTTGCAACGCGGAGGCCGCGGGCGATTCCAGCCCGCCTCGGGCCTCCGACTCGCCGCTGGGGCGGGCCCACGAGCTCGGGTCCAAGACACCTGTCCCGAGACCCGACATCCTGGAGGCCCGGGGGCGTCGAGCGGGTCATGGCCGCCCGCGGCGACCGGTAGTCGGGGCTGTCGTCGAGGTGGTTCGCTCCCGTGCGCCCTCGCGACAGGGCGCGATCGAGGTGGATCACCACCTGGCGGACGGGACCACGGGGCGATCGGGCCCTCGCAGGGCGTGAGACGAACGAATCACGGCGTGCTCGTGCCCGCGGAGGGCGTCGGCCCACCGAATCACGGGGCGATCGAGGGTCAGCCAGGCGTGAGCCGGGCGAATCACGGCGTGATCGAGGTAGCGCACCACCGTCGCCGAGGGGATCGGGCGTGATCGAGGTGGCGCACCACCGTCGCCGAGGGGGGCACGGCGTGATCG
>FTCO01001547.1_pt1 | contig 9829 bp, 8 predicted proteins | sample 1639701 | NCBI WGS metagenome assembly FTCO01 (sample SAMEA3914869, study PRJEB12502) | metagenome | biome: forest; material: soil | place: USA | collected 2012-03-12 | depth 0.1 m | reverse complement strand
TCCCAGAAGGCCTCGACGAGGTCGGGGGGCAGGCTCTCGGCGGAGCGCTCCCAGGCCTCGCAGGCGCTCTCTTGATGGCGGCGGGCGCGCACGGAGGCGCCGAGGGTCGCGAGCACGTCGGCGAGGCGGGCCTCGATCTCGGCCTCCAGCGAGCGCTGGCCGGCGCGGCGGGCGAGGGCGAGGGCCGCCTCGAAGAGCGGGACGGCCTCGGAGCCGCGGCGGCGCTCGGCGCGGTAGCGGGCGCGCGTGGCGGTCACGCGGGCGGTGAGGTCGGCGGCCGAGAGCGAGGCGGCGGTGGCCCCGGCGGCCTCGAGGGCGCGCTCGCCCTTCGCGAGGTCGGCGGCGGCGAGGGCGACGTCGGCGAGGTGGAGATCGACCTCGGCCACCTCACGCGACGCGGAGGCGGCCGAGAGGCGATCGCGGGCGCGCTCGAAGGCACCCCGGGCGCCGTCGAGGTCGCGGCGGAGGAGCAAGGCCTCCCCGAGCGAGGCGGCCGCGGCCCCGGCCAGCACACCGAAGCCGAGGGAATCGGCGCGTTCTTCGGCGCGCCTCGCGGCCTCCTCGGCGCGCGCGCCGGCGCCCACGTCGGCGAAGAGCTTGGCGAGGTTTCCTCGCAGCGTGACCTCGGTGCTCGCGCGGCCGAGGGCGATGGCCATGGCGAGGCCGCGCTCGTAGGACGAGAGCGCCTCGCCGAGATCGCCGAGCTGGTGGGCCGCGGTGCCGAGGTTGAGGGCGGCGTTGGCGACGAGGTCGGCGGCGCCCGAAGACTCGGCGAGGGCGAGGGCCTCTCGATAGCCGCGGGCCGCGGCGGCGGCGTCGCCGGCCCGGTACTCGGCGAGGGCGCGGTAGATGCCGGAGCGAGCCTGGGCGCGGGCGCGTCCTCGTTCGGCGTGCAGCGATGCGGCGAGGCCGAGGTGGTGCCGGGCCGCGGCGACGTCGCCGAGGTAGCTCGCGGCGACGCCGAGGTCGTCGTGGAGGTCGGCGGTGAGATCGTCGCTCGAGCGTGGGGCGAGCGCGATGCCCTCGCGGGCGGCCTCGAGAGCCGTCGCGAAGGCGCCGAGCTTGATGTGGGCGCGGCTCGCGAGGTCGAGGGCCCTCGGGCGGTGAGGAGAGCCGGCCGAGACCCTGGCGACGAGCGAGAGGGCGCGGCGGGCATCGCCGGCCTTCACATAGGCCGCGGCGGCGCGGGCGCGGAGGTCGTCGCGATCTGCGGGGGACGAGGCGCGGCGGAGGAGGCGCGCGAGGATCCGCAGCGCTTCACCGGTCTTGCCGGCAGCTACGAGGATGTCGGCGGCGCGACCGAGGGATGGGTGGTCTCCGGCGCGCTCCGCCGTGAGGCGCGCGGCGCGCAGCCAGGCGTCGGGCTCGGCGACGGCGAGGGCCTGGTGCTCTTCGAGGGCGCGCGCGGCCTCGGCGTCGCGGCCTCCGAGCCAGAGGTTTCGCACGAGCTGCGAGGCCTCTCGGCTCGATGCACCCGAACGAGCGATGGACGCGGCGAGGCGATCGGCGACCTCGGCGTGGAGGCGAGCGCGGTCGGGGCCCAGGGCGACGAGGAGGCTCGGCGCCTCGGCGGCGCGGGCGAGGCGGAGACCGGAGCCTTCGCGCGTGACCCAGCCGAGGGCCGTGAGGCGCGCGAGGATCTCGGGGGGCGCGACGTCGTCGGTGGTGCCCTCGAGGGCGGCGAGGAGAGCAAGGGCGCGGCGCTCTTCGGGCGAGAGGCGCTCGAAGGAAGCGAGGCGGCGGCCGTCGAGCTGGGCGGCGTCCGAGAGGCCCCAGAGCTCGTCCTCCGCGACGTGGCCGCTCGACACCAGGGCGAGGAGCGCGCGGATCTGAGAGGGGAAGCCGCCGGTGAGCCGGAGGGCCGACTCGGCGCGGGCGGGCGCGAGAGAGCCTTGCGACCACTCGACGATCGCGCTGGCGGAAAGAGGCGCGAGCGCGAGCTCGGGAGCGCCGGGGGCGAGGTCTTCGAGGGAGGGCGACGAGGCGACGAGGAGGATCGGGTCGCTCGGCTCGAGGCTGCGGGCGAGGGCGCGGAAGAGGTCGGCTTGGTCGGGGGCGAGGGCGTCGGCGTCGTCGAGGACCAAGACGACGGGGGTGCCGCGTTCGAGGAGCCGCGCGCGGGCTTCGACGGCGGCGCCGAGGCCGGGGGAGAGCGCGGCTCCCTCGGTGGCGCGCGAGAGCATCGAGGAGACGGCGGCGGGGCGGCGGGCGAAGCCCTCGACGACGTCGCCGCCGAGCTGGGCGCGCCACCGCATCTCGTCGAGGAGCCGCGAGCGACCGATGCCCGGCGGGCCGGTGACGAAGAGGGCGCGCGGGGAAGGCTCCCGGGCGCGGAGGTGGGCGAGGGCCTCGTCGAAGCGCGCGAGCTCGCCGTCGCGCTCGAGGAGGCGGGGGGCCGAGCGGACGCCGGGCTCGAGGGAGCGCGCGGGGAGGCCGAGGGCGAGGAGGATCTCGGCGACGTCGCCGGGGCGCTCGGCAGGGTCGGGGCGCTGGAGGCGGCGGGCGAGATCGACGGCGTTTGGAGGGAGCGAGACCTGGGCGCCGAGGCGCTCCAAGGTCACGCCGAAGGCGAAGAGGTCGGCGCGGGCGTCGACGCCGCCGCCGCCGAAGAGCTCGGGGGCGAGGAAGCCCGGGGAGCCGGAGACGAGGGCGGGGGCGCGCTCGGCGAGGGGACGGGCGCACCCGAGGTCGATGAGCACGCCGCGGCGCCCCTCGTCGGTCACGAGGATGTTCTCGGGCTTCACGTCGCCATGGCGCACGCCGAGCCGGTGGAGGAAGCCGAGCGCCTCGAGGGCTCCGGCGAGAGGGGGCGCCACGTCCTCCCAGCGCTTGCCCTCGGCGAAGCGGTCGAGGGTGGGCCCGTCGATGAAGTCGGCCGTGTAGAAGGCCTCGGCTCGGCCCTCGAGGCCGGCGACGAGCCCGAAGTCGTCGACGCGGACGAGGCCGGGGTGGAGGACGCCGCGGAGGGTGGCGAATTCGGTGCGCAGGGCCGCGAGGAGGTCCGGCGAGGCGGCGCGGAGGAGCTTCAGGGCGACCCGGGCCGCGCGGGCCTCGTCCCAGGCGAGGAACGTCGTCCCCCCGCCGCCGGAGCCGAGGGGCCGCTCGAGCCGGTAGCGGTGGCCGAGGACCCGCCCTCCCGCGACGTCGCTCACGTCTCACCCACGTCTCGCTTCGTATCATGAATCCCGGGGAGCGAGACACCGTGAGACGCGGCGGAGGGGAGAACGCTCGGGAATCAGGCGCGCTCGCCGTGGCACCGAAGCTGCTCTATGGCGGCCGAGATGACGCTGCCCCGCCCCACCCTCCGGCTCCTCGGCGCGCTGGCCATGTCGGCCGGCCTGGCGCTGGCCGGCGGGTGTGGGGTGAGCCCGCAGCCCGAGCCTCCCTCCTTCCTTCCGCCGAGCATCGACCTCTCGCTGGTCGGCTTCGGGAGCGACGAGGAGGGCGGGCTGACCCTGGTGGGCGAGCCGGGCGCGGTGACGAACGGCGCGACGCTGGGCGAGATCGATCTCGACGCGACGACCGACGAGGTCACGGGGAAGGTCGAGCGCGATGGATCGTTCGTCGTCGCGCTGACCGGCGCGAGCACCGACGTGCGGCGGCTCCAGGCCCACAACCGCGAGCTCAGCTCCGATCCCGTCGACGTGCGCGAGGTGACCGGGCTCCAAGGGGGCGGCGGGCTCGTCAAGGCGCCGGGGGCCCTCGACGACTGCTTGTTCATCGCGCCCGACCTCGAGCTGGGGCCCGTCGCGCCGGGCACCACGACGATGGTGAAGCTCATCAACCGCTGCGAGAGCGCCGTCACCGTGAGCGCGGTGACGCTCCGGCAGGGCTCTCCGGCGTGGGGGATCACGGCGGCGACGCCGATCGACATCCCCCTCCAGGCCACGCGGTCCTTTGCGGTCCGCTACTCGCCCCAGCCGGGCGACGCGATCGACGACGTGCTCTTCGTCGAGCTCACCGCGCCCACCACGGGGAGGCGCGCCATCACCTTGCGGGGGGAAGCCCCATGAGAATCGAAGGAGATACCATCATGCGTAAGCTGAGCTTGGCCCTGATCCTGGGCCTCTTCACGGCGGCGGGCTGTAGCACCGCGGTCGACTCCGATCCCACGGGCGAGCAATCCGACGAGCAGGTCGGCACGCACAAGGGCAGGACCTGCGGGGGCTTCGCGGGCATGCCCTGCCCCTCGGGCCAGGAGTGCTTCTACGATCCCGACAGCGCCTGCAACCCGGCCACGGGCGGCGCGGACTGCCCAGGGGTCTGCAAGGACAAGCCGGCCCAGACCGGCCCCGAGTGCGGCGGCTTCCTCGGCATCGCCTGCCCCTCGGGCAAGGTCTGCGTCGACGACCCCAGCGACTCGTGCGACCCGGCGCACGGCGGGGCCGACTGCGGGGGGATCTGCGTCGACGCTCCCCCGGCTCCCAAGACCTGCGGCGGCATCGCGGGCCTCCAGTGCCCGTCGGGCCAGGTCTGCATCGACAACCCCCACGACTCGTGTGATCCGAACGCGGGCGGCGCGGACTGTAGCGGCGTGTGCGTGACCCCCGACCCCCACGGCAAGACCTGCGGCGGCTTCGCGGGCCTCCAGTGCCCCGCGGGCCAGACCTGCGTCGACAACCCCTACGATTCCTGTGACCCTAGCGCAGGAGGGGCCGACTGCGGAGGCCTCTGCGTCTCCGCGCCCTGACCCTCGGCTCCACCCCAGCAGCGGTCAGTCGCTAGGTCGGAGGCGGGGGGTTTGGGGGGTGCTTTCCGCACCCCCCATCGCGACAAAGTGGGGCTGAAGCGAGCGCAGCGAGCGGAACGCCCATCAAACTTCCGCCGGCTCCGCGGCGGAAGTTTGATTCTGGGTCTGAAGCGGGGAGACCTCCCAAGTGGGATGCAGGGAGAGCTCGTAGGTCGCGTCCGAAAGAGCTCCCCAGCTCAAGCCTTGGCGGTCTTGGCGGGCTCTTGCTTGGCAGCGGCCTCCTGCTTCGAGCGCCACTTCGCGAGGCGCTTGGTGAGACGACGCTTGTCCTTGGCACGATCCTGGGGCTTTTGCGGCATGGTGGCGGCTCCATAGCAAAGGCTACGGCCGCCCTCAATCGCCCTCGTACTCGCAGCGCGCATCGCACGTTTCGAGCACCGTCACCCGGGCGAGGGACGGGAGGGGCTTGATGAGGCGGCGCCAGATCCAGCGGGCCAGCAGCTCGCTCGTGGGGTTTTCGAGGCCGGGGACCTCGTTCAGGTAGTGGTGGTCGAGCTCGGCGTGGATCGGCTCCCAGGCGTCGTAGAGCACCGAGTAGTCGAGGAACCAGCCCGTGTCCTCGTTCACCGGGCCCTTGATGGCCACCTCGATCTTGAAGCTGTGGCCGTGGAGGCGGGCGCACTTGTGGCCGGCGGGGACCTTGGGGAGGTGGTGCGCCGCCTCGAAGCGGAACTCGTGCACGAGCTTGACGTTCATGTTTCCTTCGGAGGGTCGCCCTCGGGAAGAGCGGCCAAGCCGGCGAGGGTCGCCAGCGAGACGGGGTGGTAAGGGGGGCGGGGGGTGATGGGCTTGTCGACGTCGCCCCCGCGCTCTTGAATGAGGCGGGCGCAGACGGCGAGGCACCATTTTCCCTGACACCAGCCGGTGCCGAAGCCGGTGTAGCGCTTCACCGACTCGATGTCTTTGTAGCCGCGCGCCATCGCGCCTTCGAGCTCGTGGAGCGTGACGTCTTCACAGCGGCACACGAGCGTCTTCATGGGCGCTCAGAACTTGCGGCCGGAGGCGCAGCCGACGTTGACCGTGAGCTCGAAGACGCCCTCCGACCAGTACTTGCTGATGGCCTCGTGCACGTAGCGCATGCAGGCGGTGGAGACCGCCTCGTCCATGGTGAGCACCGCGCGCACCTCGGGGAGGACCATGAGGCGCGTGATGGGGTCGTCGAGGAACTCGCGGCCGTTGGGGAAGGAGACGGCGATGAGCTGCACGTCGACGTCGACCTCCGAGAGGCCGGCGTCCTCGAACTCCTCCGAGATGGTCTCGATGGTCGGGCGGCTGGCCGCTGCGGAGTCGACGGCCTTGCCGAGGTCCGAGAGGTCCTGCCGCAGCGCGAACTCGCGGATCATGTCGCTGACCTCGGGGAACGAGCCGCGGAGGGGCAGCGCGAGGAGGGCCTGGCCGCCGGGCATGAGCAGGCGGCGCAGCTCGTTCAGGATGGCGGCGCGGCCCTCCGGGTCGCAGAGCGGGTGGAGGCAGTAGGCGTGGGTGAAGGCCTCGGCGCCGAGCTGGCTCGGGGCGATGTCGCCGGCCGCGTAGGCGGCCGTGACGTCGGTGAAGAGCAGGGCCTTGGAGCGGGCGACGCCGAGGGCCGCCTCGGAGGTGTCGACGCCGTAGATGCCGCAGCCGGGGAGCTTCTCGGCCACCAGGGGATCGGGGTAGCCCGTGCGGCAGCCGAGGTGGGCGATCTGGGCGCCCGCGCTCGGCAGCAGCATCTCGGCCGTGAGCCCGCCGAAGTGCGAGAGGTACCGGGGTACCACCGCGTCGTCGAACAGCGCCGCGTCGTCGGCCGAGAGCGGGCCCCCGAGCATCATGCGTCTTCCTCTTCGTCGCCGAAGCCCTCGAGGAGGCCGATGGCCTCCTGCGCGAGCTCGCCGATGGTGACCTCGCTGGTCGCGTCGCTGCCGTCGTCGGCCAGCTCGACCGTGCGGCGGTCCTCGGCGAGCGGCTCGAGGAGCTTGATGGCGGCGGGGTCGCCGACCTCGGCGAGCGCCTCGATGGCGGCCGCGACCGCGTCGGCGTCGCCGTGGGCGAGGAACTGGCCGATGAGCTTCACCGCGCCCGGCTCGGGGATCTCGGCGAGGATGTAGGGCAGCTCGGGGAGCGCGGGCGAGCCCGAGGGCAGGCGCTTGAGCGCGCGCTCGACGCCGCCGGCGACCTCCTTGAAGCGCTCGTAGGCGAGGCCCTCCAGCTCCTCGCCGGCGGCCTTGCGGGCCTCCGGATGCTCGGCGCCGAGGATGTCGATGAGCGAGTCGACGACCCTCGGGCCCTCGTGCTCACCGAGGAGCGCGGCGAGGCGCACGAGGCGGAGGGCGCTCTCGTCCTCGTCCTTCAGGGCGAGGGCGGCCTTGATGGCGGCGGCGACGGGCTCGAGGAGCTCGGCCGGGGTGAGGCTGGCCAGCTCGTCGTGGACTCGGCGCACGGCGCGCTCGGCGTCGAAGAGCTCGGAGAGGGATCGGTCGATGTTCTCGCGGGTAGACACGCCATCCTGGGTACCAACGGGCCGCACGGGGAGCAACCCTGGAGGTCTCGTCAACGATGGGGGGCGCGGTAGGCACCCCCCAAACCCCCCGTTCATGGCGTCCCCGGGCAGGCTCAGCTAGGGATCGGCCATGCATCCGCTCGTTCGAGGCGCCGCCGCCGCCGCCGTGCTCACGGCCCTCGGCAACCTCGATACGCGGCCGTTCGAGGCCCCCGCGCCCGTCGTGGTGCCGCCGGGGCAGGCCAAGGGCGTCGATGGGCTGCCCGCGCCCTGCCGGCCGGGGACGCTCCCCGAGGGGCCGGTGTGCGTTCGGATCCCCGGCGAGGTCGAGGCGGCGCTCGAGGCGCTGCGGGCCGAGGCTCAGGAAGGGCAAGCCGACGGCGGGGCGCCTCTCCGGGGGGCCGAGGCCGAGGCGCAGCGATCGATCGTGAGCGGCGATCGCATCCCGAGGCGGCCCGAGCGGCCGGCGGATCCGGCGCTCTACGTCTTCCCCGTCGGCACGGCGGAGCGGCCCCCGCGCATCCTCGGCGGCTTCGAGGCGCCGGGCGACAGCCTGCTCGCGGGCCCGTCGCGCGCCGCCGACCCGGGAGGCGTGCACCTCGCGGCCCGGCCCGGCGAGAAGGTCTCGCTCGTCGACCTCGATCACCAGGAAGGCTGGGCCAAGGTCGTCTTCCTCGGGGAGCTGCTCGGGCCCACGGTCATCACCGAGCACACGGTGCAAGAGGGCGGGCGCTCGCGATCGTATCTGCTCATCCACGGCCGGCTCGATCGCGCCGAGCCCGGGCTCGTCGAAGGCGGGCTGCTCGAGAGCGGCGCCGTGCTCGGCTTCGCGCGCGCCGAGCTGGGCGGCGGGCTCATGGAGGTCTACGTCGAGGCCCGCCAGGTCCGCGACGGCGTGACGATCGACGGGCTCGACGGCAAGCACCTCCTCGACACGGCGACGGCGGTGCCCACCGATCTGCGCAACGTGCTCGCGCTCCGCCACTGAGCCGCCGCTCCGCGACGACCGCGTCGGGGCCGGGGCCCGACGCGAGGACGCGGCCGCGTGCCTAGGAGCCCTCGAGGCGAGCCAGGGCCGCGAGGTCGAGCGCCTCCGCCTCGGCGCCGGCGTCGCTGCGAGGGAAGGCCAGCGACAGCTCGCCGTCGAAGAGGTAGAGGTGCTCGGGGTCGATGCGGCCGTGCGCCCCGCCGGCCGCGTGGAGGGCCAGGATGGCCTCGCGGAGCCACACGAGCTGGCCCTTGGAGAGGCCGCGGGGATCGTCGGCGAGGGCCTTGCCGAGCGGCGGGCCGACCCACACCTCGCCTTGCCTCGGGTCGACGCGGAGGATGGTGGGCAAGGCCGGGTGGCCGGCGCGCGCGAAGGCCCGGGCGCGGGCGAGCGTGGCGGCGTCGTCGGGGAAGACGAGGAGGTCGCGGTCGAGCCACTGGTCGTGCTGGCGCCTCCCGGCGTCGCGGCCATCGCCGGCGTCGAGGGGCGCGTTGAGGCGCGCCGAGGCCTCGGGCCGCACGCTGCTCCGTGGCCTGTCGGAGAGGTGGCGAGGCCGCTCGACGACCCGCGAGGCCCAGTGGAGCGCGAGGAGCATCCGGCGCGCCTCGAAGGCGTCGGCGGGACGCTTGCGAGGGTCCTCTTGAATGAGCCGGGCGACGGCGGCGTCGTGGGCCTCGCCGAGGTCGGGGTGGCAGGCGCTCGGGGGAGGATCGAGCCGCTCGCGGATGGGCCCCTGCGCGCGGCCCGTCAACAGCTCGGCGAGCAGGACGCCGGCGCCGTAGAGGTCGCTGGCGAGGCTCGCGGGCCGGCCCATCCGCTGCTCGGGCGACATGTACGCGAAGGTGCCGATGGCGCCGGCCGTCGCGGTGCTGGAGAGGTCGCCGAGGTGGGCCGCGCCGAAGTCCGAGAGGCGCGCGGCGCCGAAGTCGTCGAAGAGCACGTTGGAGGGCTTCACGTCGCGGTGGAGGATGCCGAGCCGGTGGGCCTCGCCGAGGGCGCCCAGCATGGCGCCGACGATCTCGATCGCGCGCGCGGGAGCGAACGACTCGGCCGCGAGGCGATCGGCGAGCGTGCCGCCGGGCATCCAGGCGAGGACGATGGCCGGCCCCTCGGGGTGGTAGGCGCGGAGGGGGACGACGTTGGGGTGGCGGAGCTGGGCGAGCGCCTTTGCTTCGCGCTCGAAGCGCTGCAAGGCGTCGCGCCCGGCGGCGTCTCCGGCGGCGGAGAGGAGCTTCAGGGCGACCCGGCTCCCGTCGATGCGATCCTCGGCCTCGAGGACGCGGGCGTGGGGCGTGGCGGCGACCTCGCGCACGACCTCGTAGCGGCCGAGGATGAGCTGGCCGGCGCGCGCGTCGCTGGGCCTCTCGGCGGCGGCGGTGTCGGGGGCCTCGTCGGCCACGCCGAGGCGAGCCATCTCGGCGCCGAGGGCCTTGGCGGCGTCCTCGAGGCCCAGCTCGCTCAGGCAGCGGCGGAGGAGGGGGAGCGCCATGGCCCGCTCGGGCGAGCTCGGATCGAGGGCTTGCAGCACACGCACGGCCGGCTCGGTCCGGCCGTGCTTGGCGAGGAGGCGGCCCAGGTCGAGGCGCGCCGCGGCGTCGCTCGGTCGCATGCGGAG
>FTCO01000305.1_pt1 | contig 9855 bp, 7 predicted proteins | sample 1639701 | NCBI WGS metagenome assembly FTCO01 (sample SAMEA3914869, study PRJEB12502) | metagenome | biome: forest; material: soil | place: USA | collected 2012-03-12 | depth 0.1 m | reverse complement strand
GTCCTACGGCGACCAGAACTGTCAGCAGTACGGCGTATCGAGCCGCGTCACCTCGGAGACGGGCGCCAACGGTTTCATCACCAAGTACCTGGCCGACGTGCCCATCGGCACGCCGGCCAACGGCGGGAGCACCGGGAGCGGGAGCGGCAGCACCGGCAGCGGGGGCACGGGCGCAACCTGCGGCGGCCTGTCGACGGGCGACGCGACCTGCGACGACTGCCTCAACTCGACCTGCTGCTCGCAATCGACGGCCTGCGGCAACGACGACACCTGCGTGACCTGCCTGACGGAGAACAACCCGCCGGCGTCCTGCGGCAACGACAGCAACGTCGTCGCCTTCGTGAACTGCTGGGAGCAGGCATGCGGCACGGCCTGCGGGATCTCCAGCTCGTCGTCGAGCAGCACCTCGGGGGCAGGCGCGACCACGGGCGCGGGCGCGACCAACGGCGCCGGCGTGACCACGGGCGCCGGCGTGGGCGTGACCACCGGAGGCGGCGTGACCACCGGCGGTAATGTGACGACCGGGGCCGGGGCTGGCGTCGGCGGCGCGACGGCAGGCACCAGCTCGGCCACCGGCGGGCCGAACATCTACAGCAACACCAACAGCCAGGGGGGCTGCTCGGTGGCGCCCTCGGGCGCGTCGTCCTCGGGCGCTCCCCTCGGCCTCTTCGGCGCCGCCCTCCTCGGCCTCGGCCTCGGGCGCCGCCGCCGGAGCCGCTGAGACGAGCCCGGCGCTTCAGTCGGGCTCCGCCACGCCGATATCGACTCCGGAGACCTCTTTACATGCGCAGCCTTCACTTCGCCGCCCTCCCTTGCCTCGCCTCGCTCTTCCTCACCGCCTGCGCGCCCGGCAGCGGTGCTCCGCAGGATGGCCCCGTCGCCTCGTCGGAGTCCGCGATCCGCAATGGCACCACCGACTCCACGCACAAAGCCGTGGTCGCGGTGCTCTCGGACAACACCGAGTGCTCGGGCACCATCGTGAAGGTCTCCGGCACCACCGCGTACGTGCTGACGGCGGGGCACTGCTGCGCCAGCGACGTCCTCCCCTCCATCGCCACCACCGCCGACGACTACTCGGCGATGACGGCGAGCAACACCTTCAACATCGTACAGAGCTCGATCAAGCAGGACCCCAACTACAACTCGAACGCGCACACGCACGACTTCTGCATGTTCCAGTTCACGAGCCAGTCGCCCTCGTCGCTGCAGGTGATCCCCGTGGTCACCGGGAGCGACGGGCTACAGGCGGGGAGCACGGTGACCTTCGTCGGCTACGGGGTGACCGGATACAACGGCACCACGCCGATCGAGAACTCGAAGCGCCGCCAGAAGTCGGGCCCGCTCACGGCGCCCGACGCCAACTTCCTCTATTACAACGAGGCGAGCACCGGCGCCGACGCCGTCAACGGCGGCCCCTGCGAGGGCGACAGCGGCGGGCCGGCGCTGGTCACCATCGGCGGCAGCCTGGCGGTGGTGGGCGTCACCTCGGCGGGCGACCCCACCTGCAGCCAGTACGGCGAGAGCGGGCGCGTGCAGAGCGTCAATGGCACCTCCGGCTTCATCACCGCGTACCTGAACGGCGATCCCATCGTCCCGGCGATGGACTGCGACACTTGCTACACCGACGCCACGTCGGGCGGCGGCGCCTGCTCGAGCGTGGTCGACACCTGCCTGAACGACGCGACCTGCAAGGCGCTGGTGACCTGCCTGAACGGCTGCGGCCAGACCGATACGACCTGCGAGCAGACCTGCGCCAACAACAACCAGGCCGGGCTCGCCAAGTACAACGCCATCTCGACCTGCGTCTGCACGACCGGTTGCGCCACCCAGTGCGGCAGCGAGTCGTTCTGCCAGGGCTCGTCGGCCAAGTGCGGCCTCTCGGCCCAGGACGCGACCTGCCAGACCTGCTTCGAGAGCAAGTGCTGCTCGCAGGCCGAGGCGTGCGCCAATGACACGAGCTGCACGGCCTGCCTCGTGGCGAGCCCGGCGGCGAGCTGCTCTTCCGAGGCCTCGTATGAGGCGCTCCTCACCTGCCTGAGCAGCAACTGCAACTCCGAGTGCGGCGGCGGCTCCTCGTCGACCAGCAGCACCACGGGCGCGGGGAACGGGGCCACCACCGGGGCGACCACCGGCAGCGGGGCCGGCAACGGAGCCACCACCGGCAGCGGCACGGTCATCGCGGGCAGCACCGGGACCGGCACCGTGATCACCACGGGCACGGGCGCGGGCACCGGCGGTGCCGGAGGCGATGGCAGCGGCGACAGCGGCCAGAGCAGCGGCTGCTCGGTGGCCCCCTCGGGATCTTCGACCTCACCCCTCGGCGCGCTGGTCGGACTGGCTGCGGCGAGCCTCATGGTGGCGCGCCGCCGCCGGCAGGCCTGACCGCAGGGCCCCACACCGGGGCTCCACGCGCTCGACACACGACTGACACACGGAGGCAGTACCAGCCCATCACGATGGGTTTCGGGGTGCTCGCCGTGGTCGCCGTAGTCCACGAGACGGATAGATACGGCTGATGCCGCTCTCGCATACGAGCAAGGCCTACGAGCAGGAGCTCCGCGGCCTCCGCGACAAGCTTCTCCTCATGGGCAGCCTGGTCGAGGAGATGATCGGCAAGGGCCTCGAGGCCCTGCGCTCGCGCGACACCCGGCTCGCCCAGGAGACCATGCGCACCGACCGCCGGATCAACCGGCTCGAGTGCGAGGTCGACGAGCTGTGCATGCGGGTCCTCGCCACCCGCCAGCCCGTGGCCGGAGACCTTCGCTTCCTCACCACGGCGCTCAAGATCGTCGTCGACCTCGAGCGCATCGGCGATCTGGCCGTCAACGTGTGCGAGCGCGTCATCGAGCTCAACGAGGAGCCCCCCCTCCCCTTGCTCGCCGAGAGCCTCGGCTCCGACCTCGGGGTGCTCGGCGAGGAAACGATCGCGGTCGTCCACGAGGCGCTGGACGCCCTGGTGGAGCGCGACTGCAAAAAGGCCACGACGCTCCTCGGCCGCGACGCCGGCATCGACGCCCGCTACGCCCGCATCTTCGAGGCCGTCCTCGCCCTGATGGCCAAGGACCCGGCCACCGTCTACCGCGCGACTCGTGTGCAGTCGGTCGCCAAGTACCTCGAACGTGTGGCGGACCATGCGATGAACGTCGCCGAGACGGTGGTCTTCCTCGTGAAGGGCACCGACATCCGCCATGGCGGCGGCGCGGGGGAGCCGTAGCGGAGGCTCGAGGGGATCGAGGTCCTCCCTGCCCCGATTCCGCTTGAAGTTTCACGCCACTGTCACACAATCGTCGCTTCGGTGACGCCGCGCGACTTGTCTTCCCCCGACTTCCAGCCCTCGGAAGGGGAGAACCAAGTCGAGGGCCCGATCGAGCGCGAGGCAGCCCGCAAGGCGGCGCGTCAGGCGAAGGGCGACGCCGGGCCGCGCACGAGCAAGAAGAAGCCTCGGCCGCGGCTGCGGGCCGTCGATCTCTCCGCCGAGCACGAGGAGGAGGGCGCGGTCGCCGACTGGGCCTCGCTCTTCGGCGACCTGTCGCGCCGGCCCCCTGCGACGCCCGACGACGAGCCGCCCGTCGAGTGGCGCGTGCATGACCGCACCCACGTCGAGTTCGCCATCGACTACCCCCTGCAGGCCAAGGGGTCGGAGCACACGTGGGAGGCCTACTTCTTCGTGCCCGAGAGCTTCCGCCTCGACGCCGGCACCTACGACAAGAAGGCCATCTACGACGACCTCTGGTCCTACGTGCGCTACGCCGTCCCCCCGATCCCCTTCTACAAGCTGGCGGCGCGCGGCGACGGCACGGAGCTCGAGCGCGTCCGCCAGGCCCTCGCGATCGCCGCCGGCAAGACCGACAGCGACGACGAGTCCTCGGCCGCCATGCGGCGCCTGCGCCTCTACGCCTGCCTGGTCCGCGCCTCGGGCCTCTCCGCCATGCGTGACGTCGAGCGGCGCGTCACGCAAGACCCCGCCATCGCCGGCTCCTTCATCGCCACCTGCGCGGCGGTGGGCCAGGCCTTGCGCGCCGTGCTCGACGAGGCCCGGGCCCTCGAGCTCCCGGGCGACGTGAAGATCGCCGCCCGCTGGACCGAGGAAGACGTCTCGCTGGTCCTCGAGACCTTCTGCGCCACGCTGGGCGTCGCCCTCGAGGGCACCCGCCCCGAGACCGCCGAGCAGCTCGCCGCCTTCGCCGTCAAGGAGGCGCGCCACCGCCGCGCGCGCGGCTACGACTCGGTGGGCTCGGCGCACGCCTCCGAGCGTCAGACGGAGCACTTCGAGTTTCGCCGCCACATGCTGAAGCGCTTCACCGCCTCGGCGCTCTGGCTCTCCCTCGAGGTGCAGCAAGGGGCGCGCTGGGTCCTGCATTCGCTCTACGCAGTGGCCGCCGCCATGGCGATGACGGTCGCCCTCGTGGCCAGCCTCAACACCTCGCGCACCGCCGAGAGCTTCCTCCGCTGGGGCCTGCCGGTCATCATCGCCTACGCCGTGAAGGACCGCATGAAGGCCATGCTTCAAGGCGTCTTCTCGTCGTTCATCGCCAAGCGTTTCCCCGACCGCAAATGGTCCATCAAGGACCGCGAGCGCCACCGCCGCGTCGGTGAGGTCCACGAGCGCGCCGGCTTCCTCCCCTTCTGGAGGCTGCCCCCCGAGGTCCTCGCCAAGCGAAGGCTCACCCGCGAGCACGCCCTCGAAGAATCCGCGCGCCCCGAGCGCGTCCTCTGGCACCAGAAGTCGCTCACCATGAAGCCGTGCAAGGACGGCACCGACGGTGACTTCTCGATGCTCACCGAGATCTTCCGCCTGAACCTCCGCCGCTGGCTCTCGCACACCGACGACCCCAACCGGAAGATCGTCTTTGCCGACCCCGAGGACGCAGGCGTCTACTCCGCCACCGCCCGCCGGGTCTACAACATCAACGTCGTCTACCGCCTCACCTCCGGCGACGCGGCCGCCCCCTGGCACCGCATCCGCGTCGTCGTCAGCCGAAAAGGCATCGAGCGCATCGACTCCATCTGCTGACCCTCAAGCCACGCGCTTGTCGGTTCGCAGATCGAACCTCAACACCTTCCCCAGATCGAACCGAGCCCAGGCGACCTCCCCCGAGCGCGCGTGGAAGCTCGAGCGCGCGTGCCCGATCAGGCGCTCCCCTGCCACCTCCAAGGTCACCCAGGTCTCGGATCCCACCGGCTCGGTCACGTACACGCGGCCGAAGACCGCGCCCTCGGGCGCCGGCCCCACCCCCATCACCAGATCGTCCGGGCGAATGCCCGCGCGCACCCCGCAGAGCTCGCCGAGCCCGAGGGTCTCCGGCCGCACCAGGTTGATGCGCGGCGAGCCGATGAACGAGGCGACGAAGGCGTTCTCGGGCCGCTCGTAGATCTCGAGGGGCGGGGCAGCTTGCTGGATGACGCCGGCCCGGAGCACCACGATCTCGTCGGACATGGTCATGGCCTCGAGCTGGTCGTGGGTCACATAGACGAAGGTGGCGCCGCTCTCCTCGTGGAGCTTCTTGATCTCGGCGCGCATGTGGGTGCGCGTCCCGGCGTCGAGGTTCGAGAGCGGCTCGTCGAACAGGCAGAGCCTCGGTCTTCGAACGAGGGCGCGGGCCAGGGCGACGCGCTGGCGCTGGCCGCCGGAGAGCTCGCGAGGGCGGCGCGCGAGGAGCCGGTGGATCTCGAGGCGCTCGGCGATCTCGTGCACGCGAGCGTCGATCTCGTCGCGCCCGAGGCCCGCCACTTCGAGGGGGAAGGCGATGTTCCGCCGCACGTCGAGGTGGGGATAGAGCGCGTAGCTCTGAAAGACCATGGCGGCGCCGCGCTCGCGGGGCGACCTCGTGTTCACCACCTCGCCGCCGATGAGCACGTCGCCCGCCGTGGGCCGCTCGAACCCGGCGACGAGGTTCAAGAGCGTCGACTTCCCGCACCCGCTCGGGCCGACGAGCGTGACGAACGAGCCGGTCGGGATGTCGAGCGTCACGTCGTGGAGCACCGGCGCGCCGCGCCCGAAGCCCTTGCTCACGTGGTCGAAGCGCACGGCGCTCATCTCACCCCTTCACGGCGCCCGCCGTGAGCCCGCGGATGATCCACCGCTGGCACCCGAGCGCGACGGCGAGGACCGGGAGCGTCGCGATCACGGAGGCGGCGGCGATCTCCCCCCACGGCTCTTTGTGCTCGCCCGCGAACATGCTGATCGCCACGGGCACGGTGCGGGCCGAGGGCGAAGACGTGAAGGTGAGCGCGAAGAGCAGCTCGTTGTACGCCGAGATGAAGACCAGGATGGCCGTCGTGGCGAGCCCCGGCGCGGCGAGCGGCAGCATCACCTTGTAGAAGGCTTGCAGCGGCGAGCAGCCGTCGAGCAGCGCCGCGCGGTAGATCTCGTCGGGGATGCCTCGAAAGTAGCCGTGCAGGATCCAGAGCGCCGTGGGGAGCGCGAAGGTCGTGTAGGGCAGGAGCAGCCCGCCGAGGTGGTCGCGGAGCCCGAGCGCGCGGAGCAGGAGGTAGAGCGGGATGAGCGTCGCCACCGAAGGGAACATCGAGGCGAGCAGCGCTCCGCCGAGCACCAGCCGCCGGCCGCGGAGCTCGAGCTTGGCGAGCGCGAAGGCCCCCGCCGAGGCCAGGAGCAAGCTCACGACCGTGGTCGTCACCGAGAGGACCAGGCTGTTGACGAGCGCGCGCCCGAGCGGCTGCCCGGCGAAGGCCGCGCGATAGCTGTCGAGCGTGAGGTGCGTGGGCAATCCAAGCTCGGTCAGCTCTTCCTCCGGCCTCAGCGAGGTGACGAGCTGCCAGAGCAGAGGGCCCGTACAGAAGACCGCCACCACGATCGCCGCGGCCAGGTAGAGCGCGCGCTTCATGCGCCGATCTCCCGGCCGAGCAGGGCGAGGTAGACGACGCTGATGGCGAGGATGATCACGAACGTGACCACGGCGAGCGTGGCGCCGTAGCCGATCTGGCCGGCGTCCATCAGCGTCTGATACGTGTAGATCGACAGCGTCTCGGTGGTGTTGGCCGGCCCCCCCGCGGTGAGCACGAAGATCGAGTCGAAGACCCGGAAGCCATCGAGCGTGCGCAGGACGAGCACGAGGGCCGCCGCCGGTTTCAGGAGCGGCAGCGTGATCGACCAGAAGCGCCGGAGGGCCGAGGCCCCATCTAGCTTCGCGGCCCGGTAGAGCTCCTCGGGGATCCCGCGGAGCGCCGAGAGGAAGAGCAGCGTCACGAAGGGTGTCGTCTTCCACACGTCGACGAGGATGGCCGCGTGCATCGCGTAGCCCGGCGTCCCGAGGAACGACACCTTGGGCCCGGGCATGATGGCCGGGAGGAGCCCGTACTCGGGGTTGTAGAGCCACGCCCAGATCTTCGCCGAGATGGCCGAGGGGATGGCCCAGGGCACGAGGATGGCGGCGCGGAGCAGCGCCGGGCCGAGCCAGGCCGGCTTCGCGCTGGCCTCGGGCGCGCGCCTGGGAACGCTCGCGTCGAGGAGGAGCGCGAACGAGAGCCCGAGGGCCGCCTCGACGATCACCGAGACCACCGCGAAGTAGGCGGTGTTGCCGAGCGCCGTCCAGAACCGCGGGTCCTCGAGCAGGAAGCGGTAGTTGCCGAGGCCGACGAAGCGCGCGACGTGGAAGACGAGCACGCGCTCTTCGGTGCTCTGCCAGATCGCGACGCCGATGGGCACGAGCGCGATCCCGAAGACGAGCAGGGCCGAGGGGAGGACGAGCAGCGGCCCCTGCCAGCCCCGGGAGGCGAGCACGCGGAGCGGCTTGAAGGACGAGGTCGCGCTCACCCGGTCTGCTCCACGAGGTGATCGACGAGCTTCTGCGCCCGTCCGAGGGCCTCGGCCGGCGAGCGCAGCCCCGTGACCGCGGCCGACAGCTCGGCGCTCAACGTGCCGGCGATCATCGGGTAGAACGGCGTCACGGGCCGGGGCCGGGCGCGGGAGATGGCGGGGAGCAAGAGCGCGATGCCCGGCGCCCCGGCGCGGAGGCGCAGATCGTCGTACACCGCGCGGCGCGCCGGGTTCCTCCCGTACGAGAGCGCGAGCATCAGGTTCGCTTCGGCCGAGGTCAGGTGGCCGACGAGCGCCATGGCCGCGGCCCGTTTGTGGTCGGGCAGCCTCGCCGACACGCCGATCTGATACCCCCCCAGCGTGCCGGATCCGGGCTTGCCCGAGCGGGTGGGCAAGGGCGAGAGGGCGACGCGGCCGCGCACGAGCGATCCCTTCGCCTCGGCCTCCGCGAAGGCGTAGGGCCAGTTGCGAAGGAACGCCGCGCCGCCGGCTTGAAAGACGCGGCGCGACTCCTCCTCGCCCATCGAGGTCACGGTAGGAGGCGAGACCCCGCGCTCGAACAGGCTCCTCAAGTAGGCGAGCCCGTCGCGGTTCTCGGGCGTGTCGAGGGTGAGCGCCGGGCTCTTGTCGAGGTCACCGGCCGAGTCGGTGAGGGTGCCCCCGTGTCCCCAGATGGCCTCGCAAGCGTTGCAGGTCAAAGCTTCCGACTGGAGCCCCTGCCACACGTAGCCGTGGGCCCTCCCCTTCACGTTGCCATCGGTGGCGAAGCGGACGAGGTCCTCGTAGGTCTCGGGGGCGCGGGGGACGAGGTCGGTTCGCCGCAAGAGCACGCCCACGTCCGCGAACCAGGGGACGGCGTAGGTCCCTCGCTCGATGATCACGGCCTCGGCCGGCCCCGGGAGGAACTGCCTCCTCACCTCGGCCGGGGGGAAGGCCTCGGAGAGGTCGGCGAGCCAGCCGGCGCGCGCGAACTCGGCGACCCAGATGACGTCGACGAGGAACAGGTCGAAGTCGGTGGCCCGCCCCTCGAGCGAGGTGAGGAAGTACTGGTGGATGGTCCCGGCCGCGTTGGGGAGCAGCTCGGGGACGACCTCGACCCCGGGGTGCGAGCGCTCGAACGAGTCACACAGCTCGTGGAACGGGCGCGGGTCGCCGCCGAGGGGGCTGTGCTTGAACACGAGGCGAACGCGCCCCGAGGGCCGCTCGTCGGCCGGCGATGCGCAGCTCGCGCCAACCGCCCCGAGGGACGCGAGCATCGACAGGGCGCGGCGACGAGAGATCACTCGGCGGGCGCATCGGACCCGGGGCGAGCCACGTCAAGCGGCGGGCGGGTCTCCGCGCTCGGCCGAGGCCGCTCTCGCCACGCTCCCCTCGGGGTCGAGCGACGAGGCCTCGTCGAACAGCCGCCGCGCTTGCTCCCGCTCACCGGCCGCCGCGTGGTGCCGGGCGAGCGAGAGCTTGGCGTTGGAGAGCACCCGCGCCCGGGCGGCGGGCTCGTCGTCGATGGCCCCCGCCTCCACGCGCTCGACGGCGCGGAGCAAGGCCGCCTTCCCTCGTTCGGCGCGCCCGAGGACGGCGGGCAGGGCGAGCTCGAGCCTCCCGCGGTGGAACCAGCCGAAGACGTTCGCCATCGGCTCGAGGTCGCGGTCGGGGTCGGCGAAGAGCACGCGGTGGAGCGCCGGGATCGCCTGGTCGAGGAGGCTCGCCCCCCCGCCCTTCTTGCGCAGCCCGCGCGTGACCAGCGCCTCGCCGAGGAGGATCTGGCCGAGCACGAGGTCGGGGCGGCTCGACGCCGAGGCCTCGAAGGCGTGGAAGGTCACGGCGCTGCGGGCCGCCTCGTGCGCCCCCCAGGCCGAGAGCGGCGCGAACCGCTCGCCGGCCAGCGCGATGACGGAGGCCGGCACCGCCGACAGCTCGGCCCACGCTCCGCTGCCGAAGAGGTGAAAGACGAGCCGCCGCGCGGTCTCGGGCGACGGGCTCGCCTCGAAGCGAGCGCGCACCTCGGCGCGGCGCGCGAGCACCCCGAGCTCGGCCTCCTTGGCCGCCAAGAGGGGGATGGTGGCCGCGCGCGCCACGGC
>FTCO01000874.1_pt1 | contig 9859 bp, 9 predicted proteins | sample 1639701 | NCBI WGS metagenome assembly FTCO01 (sample SAMEA3914869, study PRJEB12502) | metagenome | biome: forest; material: soil | place: USA | collected 2012-03-12 | depth 0.1 m | reverse complement strand
CGCTTCCGGCGCTTGATCTCGCGCCGGAGCGCGGCCTTGTAGCGGACGGTGCTGGCCTGCTGGGGAGCCGCGGCGGCCTTGGGAGCGTTGCCCTTGGCCGCCGGCGCGGCGCCCGGCGAGCTGGTGCGATCGCCGCCGCTCATCGGGCCGCCCCGAAATGCACTTCGGGGAAGAGCTCTTCCTCACCATCCGAGCGCAGCGCGTCCATCGTGTCGATCACGTCCTTGTACTCGATGTTGGGGCTCGCGATGATCGTCACCTGGACCTCGTCCTTGAAGGCGGGGCTGGCGTTCTTGAGACGCTTGGCGCACGCCGTCAGGGCCTTGAGGTCGTAGTTGCCGTCGACCGACTTCGGCACCGTGACGCCGGAGCCGACGTCCTGGCAGCCGGTGGCGACGTTGCCGGTCGAGGTCTTGAGCGCCACCCCTTGGCCGGTGATGAAGGCCGACAAGCTGAGCGCCTTGGAGGCGATCGACTCGTGGACCTTGCCGCCACCGATGGCCGGGGGCGTGGTGTCGATCGACGAGACGAACGACACCGACACGGAGGCGAGCACGAACATCATCACGTTGGTGATGATGTCGAGGTAGGGCACCACGTTGAGCTCACCCGCCTCTTCGCCGGCGTCCGGCTCCTTGGGAGCCGACAGCCGCCGGATGCGCGATCGCTGCGCGGCGCTGAGCGGGGCGTCTTGCGGTTCCGCCATGGGATTGGGACCCGAGGCTTAGTAGCCGCTCTTGCTGCTCACGGTGAGCAGGTTGAACACGCGCTCGCTCGTGGAGTCGAGGTCGTGCTGGATGTTCTTGGAGCGGGTGTGGAGGAAGACGTGCGCGATCATGCAGAGCACGGCGATGCCGAGGCCGAACGCCGTGTTGTACATGGCCTCGGCGATGCCGTTCGAGAGCATGCGCTGCTTGTCGGCCTGCGACAGGCCCTGCGCCGCGATCGAAGCGAACGTGCGGATGAGGCCCGACACCGTACCGATGAGGCCGATGAGGGTCGCGATGTTCGCCAGCGACCAGAGGGTCGAGATGCGCTTCTCGACGGCGGGCTTCAGCTCGCTCATCTTCTCGCTGAGCGCCGCGTCGATCTCGTCCGGACCCTTGTTGGCGTGCGTCAGACCGCTCTTCACGAGCTGCAGGATCGGGTAGTCGCTCGCGTCACAGAGCTTGATGGCGCGGTCGATGTTGCCCGCCGCCACCAGCTTCTTGATCTGGGCGAAGAACTCCTTCGAGTTCACCCGGTACCTACCCAATTGGAAGGCAGCCCGCTCGATGATGATCGTGATCACGACCGCGGAGACCACCATGTTCAACGCAAGGAAGATGGGGTTGTCCTTGAAGGCGGCGAACATGCCACCCTCCCCACCCTCGGCTGCCAACATCAGCAGATGACGCATCCTCGCAGTCCCTTTCTCCGCGCCGATCGCTCGCCTACTAAGCCGCAAAGCGCGATTTCGCGCCTGCGGCGGCGACTATAGCCGCCGCCTGTTTCCAGAAGCAAGCTCGGCGATTGTCGTGCCGGCTCGCCTCGCTCCACCACCGTGAGGTGCACCGCGGAGGTCGCCACGGCTCAATCTTCCTTCGCGCTCGCCGGCGACCATTTCAGTGAAGCGATAGCTTTGCAAGGAGGTTGCGCGAGGGGGTGCGGGGGCGCACGGAGTCGATGGTGGCGCGTCGCCGCGAAGCCGACGACAAACCGAAGCCGATTCGGCGCCGGGGCCCCGGATCGAGGGAGCGGCAGCGTAATAAAACTGAAAAGTTTTGGCTCGGTGCGAAGGTGGCGAGCGGCCAAATCCCGCTTGACGCACGCGGGTCTCACTCGCGATGATGACGACCGACTCGTCACGCTGCCGCCCCTTCGGCGTGGCCTTCTCCTTCAAGAGAAGCTGCGGCGAGGGGAGGGGGCGCGAGCGAGCCCTTCGAATGGAACGCTGCAGCAAGCCCGCGACGGCGAGAGGCCCGAAGAACGTCGGTGTGAGCCCACTCCCTGGGCTTGCAGGAAGCCGCGCTCCTCAGGTACGGTCGGCGCCGCTTCTTCACCCCGGCGCTCGCGCGCATCGGGGCCTTGGCCGAGCGAGCCGCGCGGCGAAGGGATGACGAGCCCAAAGTTTCAGGGAACCGGAGCGACGGTCCCGTAGACGATACAGAGCGCGCTGGTCCTCGAGGGTGAGGCAGGCGCGAGGCCGAACTGGAGGACAACGAAGATGCACGGTGCGTACGAACATTTCAAAGAGGGTGGATGGGGTATGTGGCCCATCCTTTTCTGGTCGATCATCACGATCGGCATCATCGTCGAGCGCGCCCTCTACCTGTTCGGCTCGTCGATCAACAAGGATGTCTTCCTGGCCACGATGCAGAAGTGCATCCTCGCCGGCGACGTCGCCAAGGCCGTGAAGATGTGCTCCGCCGCCAACGCGCCCCTCGCGCGCATCGTGCAGGCGGGCCTCGTCAAGGTCAACCGCCCCGATGAAGAGGTCCAGGCCGCGATGGACGAGGCCGCTCTCCGCGAGCTGCCGAAGCTCAGCGCCCGCACCGCCTACCTCGCGCTCCTCGCGAACCTCTCGATGCTCTCCGGCCTCCTCGGGACCGTGACGGGCCTCATCAAGAGCTTCGGCGCCGTCGCCGGTCAGTCCGTCGACCCCAGCCAGAAGGCGACCATCCTCGCCAACGGCATCTCGGAGGCCATGAACTGCACCGCCTTCGGCCTCGGCGTCGCCATCGTCGGCCTCATCGGCTTCGCCGTGCTCAACGGCAAGACGCAGTCGATCGAAGACGACATCAACGAGGCCTCCGTGCAGATCCTCAACCTCGTCGTCGCCAACCGCCAGAAGGTCAACGTCGCCGCCGTGCAGGCTGCCTGATTCGACCGACTGATCGAGTCCCGGCGCCCTCGATGTTCGAGGTCGCCGGGAACCCTGGACCCGAGTTGGTTGTCCAACGGACGGGCGAGGAGCGCGAGGCTCCACCAGGGACCAGAGAGATGACGCCCCGTCGAGCGGGCGAGAAGCAGCGAGAGGAACACCATGGGTGGCGTAGACGTCGGCGATAGCGGTGGTAAGAAGCGCGCGACCAACAGCGACATCAACATGATCCCGTTCATCGATCTGTTGATGGTCACCATCGCCTTCCTGCTCATCACGGCAGTCTGGGTGACCAACTCGCGGATCAACGCCGACGCCCAGGTGCCCGGCCCGCCGGATCCCAACAAGGAGCTGACCCCGCAGACGCCCGAGAAGGTGCTCAACCTGAGCATCTCCGAGAACGAGTTCGGGCTCGTCTGGAAGCAGGGCAACACGGTCGTCAGCGAAGTCAAGGTCCCCAAGTCGCCCGTCGAGATCGAGGGTGGCGGCGGTGACAAGCTCGTGCGCTACCCGGACCTCGCCAAGAAGATCGAGGACGAGTGGAAGCAGCAGCGCGGCCACTGGGACGCGAACGACAAGAAGCTCGACCAGTGCATCCTCCACAGCGACAACCGCACGCCCTTCAAGGAGCTGGTCGCCGTGCTCGACGCCATCTACGCGCCCAAGCGCGAGATGAAGCTCGGTGACCAGGTGAAGCAGGTCCCGGCGTTCAACATGACCTTCTCGGTGCGCTGAAGGGATCCCGTCATGGATAGGTATTCGCCCAACAAGCACCACAACCCGCACGCTCACGTCATCCACCAGCCGGGTCGCCGGTTGATGCACGGCGTGAAGCTCCGGTTCGTGTGGAACAAGGTCACCGGTCACGGGAGCCGCAGCCCCAACGCCGGCCTCAACCTGGTGAGCTTCATCGACTTCTTGGTCGTGACCGTCATCTTCCTCCTGATGTCCTTCTCGGCGTCAGGCGAGATCGCGGTCGACAAGAACGTCAAGCTGCCCAAGGCCGAGAACGTGGACGACGTCATCGACGCGCCCATGGTCGCGGTGAACGGCAACCAGATCCTCGTCGACGGCGTGCAAGCTGGCTCGACCCGCTCCATCGAGGAGCTCGGGCGCCTGCAGAAGATCGACGAGCTCTTCAACCTGCTCAAGAACAAGCGCGAGCTCTGGAAGCAGGTCCAGCCCAACAAGCCCTTCCCCGGCGTCTGCATCCTGCAGGTCGATCAGAACGTTCCGGCCCTCGTCGTGAAGAGCGTCTTCCAGACGGCCGCGTTCGCGGGCTACCCGAACGTCAGCTTCATGGTCGGCAAAATCCCGAAGGCGGGCGGGGGCGGCGGCGGCTGATTCGTCATGGCTCGTGATGAGCGCGGGGGCGGCATCAAGCGCCCCGTGAGCAAGGCCTCCGCTGCGGCGGAGGGCGAAGACAAACCGAGGGTCCGAGGGCTTCCTTCCATCCAGGAGATGCGCGAGCAGCGCGCCTCCGGGAAGTCCCGCTGGCCCTCGGTGAAGTTCTGGGGGTACAGCGGGCTCGTCTTGGCGATCGTCGCCATCCTGCACTGGAAGTGGTCGCAGGGTGAGGTCGACAGCGGCAGGCAGAAGCTGCTGGCGGACCAACGGGGCGTGGCAGCCGAGCTGGGGCCGCGGTGGTTCCCTCTTCGCGACAAGATCGAGGGGTGGACCGTCGGCCTCGCCAAGGAGATGGGCCCCGAGCTCACCGACCGCGAGGCCCTCGCCAAGTGGGACTTCCGCGATAAGCCCGGGATCTACCTGCGGCTCCGAGTGGAGGACGCGGGCTCTCCCACGGCCATCCGCGATGGGGCGAAGAACTCGCTCCGCGACGCCTTCACCTCGTGCCTGACGCGCGCCGCGAACCCGAGCGCCATCGCCGGCAAGGAGTGCAAGCGGAGCCGCGACTGCCCCGCGCAGGAGTTCTGCAACGAGCAGGACCACTGCTCGAAGCCGGCCCAGCCCTACAACCTCCGCGTCGCCTATCGCACGCTCTCGATCCTCAGCGAGGAGTGGGTGCGTGAGGTGCAGGAGGCGTCGACCGACATCCGGCTGCGTCTCTTCCAGGCCACCTACGACGACGCGGTGCGCGACGACCTGCCCCTCGCGGCGCGCCTGCTCCAGCAGGCCCAGTACTTCCTCGTCGTGCTCGACGAGACCCCGGCGGGGCTCGCGCTCCCGGCGGCGGACGCGGGGACCTCGGCGGCCGAGGCCGTGGCGGGAGCCTCGCACTTCGCGCGCATCGGCCTGTGGCGCCTTTCGGATGGCAAGCCGGTGCTTCGAATTCGGCGTGAAGCGGGCGCTCAGCTCCTCGGCGGCGTGCCAGGCGCCGAGGCCAGCGTGCTCGAGGCGAGGCAGCGCCAGGCCAATAGCTGCTCCTTGGCGCTCTCGGTTCGCGAGGCGATGGGCGACGCCTCCGCGGCCGGCGCCCCCGCCGCTCCCTGACCGACCTCAGCGCGCCCTCACCAGGACGTGAACGTCGGTCAGGTTGTGGCCGGTAGGCCCGCCCGGCAGCTGCGTTCCCAGCGCCGCATGGAAGGGGCCGTCGTCGAAGCGGGCGAGGGCCTCGTCGAGGCGGCTGGTATCGGCGCGCTCCGCGTCGCTCGCGTCGACGATGGCGCCCGCGCCGCCCGAGGTGCCGTCGACGCCGTCGGAGGCCGCGCAGAGCAAGGTCACGCTCGCGGGCAGCCCGCGCAAAGCGAGCAAGGCGACGCGTCCGGCTCGCCCGCCGCGGCCGGGGTCCGGGGGCAAGGAGACGGTGGGCTCGGTAGCCCAGACCAGCGCCTCACCAGGCGCGAGCCGGCTCGCCGCCACGAGGCGAAGCTCGGCGATCTGGCGCACGTCTCCCTGGTCGGCGGGCTCGACGCGGGCTGCGAGCCCGAGCGCGGCCAGCTCCCGGGCGACCGCTTCGGCGAGGGTCGAGGGATCCGCGAGCACCCGGGCGCGAAGGCGGAGCCCCTCGACCGGCTTCACCGACTCGTCGAGGCCCCGAGGCTCCTCGAGGCCGGCGCGCTGGAGGACCCTCCGCGCCTCGGCGAGCGTGGTGGGATCGGCCACCGAGGGGCCCGAGCCGACGTCGTGCGGGGCGCCGCCGATCACGTCGCTCACGAGGAGGGTGAGCACGCGCGCCGGGGCCGCGGCGCGCGCGAGGCGGCCCCCCTTCACCGCCGAGAGGTGACGGCGCACCAGGTTCACCTCCGCGATGGGCGTGCCCTTCGCGAGCAGCGCCCGGACGACCGCGATCTTCTCGTCGAGCGAGAGGCCCGGAGGGGGCGCCGCGAGCAGCGACGAGGCCCCTCCCGATACGAGACAGAGGAGCAGATCGCGCGGCCCGAGGTCCGAGGCCAGCGCGAGCGCCGCGCGGGCTGCTCGAACGCTGCGCTCATCGGGCAGCGGATGGCTCGCGGCGCGGAGGTCGACACGGGCTTCGAGGCCGGGAGGGAGCGGGTCCACCGTGACGGCGAGCGCGGCCTCCACCCGATCACCCCAGCGATCGAGCGCTCCCTCGGTCATCGCCGCCGCTGCCTTGCCGGCCGCGACCACCCGCACGTGCGCGCCCTTGGGAGGTAGTGGAGGCAGCGCCTCGGCCACCAGCCTGCGCGGGGAGAGAGAGGTGAGCGCTCGCTCGAGAGCGCCCGCGAGCTCCTCCCGCATCACTCGCGGATCTCGTCGCCGGCGTCGACGAGGTGGGTGCGGACCATCTGCCGCCAGCCGACGGTGAGCATCAAGAACCCGCCGCGGTCGGCGACGCTGGCGGGCGCGTCGAAGTCCTGGGGCCGCCAGCGCAGCGCGGCGCGGAAGCCGACGAACGGGCCAGAGACCCGCGGGAGGATGGGGACGCGAAGCCCGAGCCCCAGCTCGAGGCCGGGGTGGCTCGAGAAGTCGCCGCGCGCCGGCTGGCCGAAGAAGGTCCCCACGTCGAACGCGATCGAGTCGACCAGGAGGTCGAGGTGCGCGGGCCCATGCTCGGCGTCGAGCGCATAGCGGGCGAGGAACACCGGCGCGATGCGGAGGCCGCCGGCGAACGAGCGGGTGACCCTCGGGTCGTCCGAGCCCAGCGCGTCGCCGTAGGTCGCGTAGACGCCGGCCGTGGAGAGGTAGAGCGCCGAGAGCCCGACGGCGAAGCTCGGCCCGCCCGACGCGAAGGCGGCACCCGCCTCGCCGGAGAGCTCGAGGTCGCCGCGGAAGCGACCGTAGACCCCGTCGGTGCCGGCCGCGGCGGCGCTTCCGGGCATGGCGAGGAGGAGCGCCGAGGCCAGGCCGCAGCCAGCCAAAAGCCTGCGCGCGCGCGAGGAGAGTCGCGGGGGCCTCAACGGATCAGCGCCTCTCGGACCGCGTCGCGCAGCTCGGGCGCGAAGATGACGCGGGTGCGGACGACCTTCTCGTTGCGAAGGCGCTGGAGGAGGAACGACACCTCGGAGGGCTTGCGAGCCCGCCCCTTCGCGAAGACCACCGAGAGCGAGTCGTCGTCGGCGTAGGGCACGTCGGTGGCCTCGTCGATGCCCACGTAGACGTCGGGATCGAGGCCGGCCGCGGTGGCGACGGTGCGGGCAGCGGTCAGGGCTTCGTCGGCCGTGGGGCCATCCCCTTCGGCGGCGCGCGCCGGGTAGATCTCGACGCTCTTGAACAGCGCACGCGCCCTGAGCCTCCGGCAGAGGTCGGCCAGTACCGGATCGGAGGCGCGCTCCCAGTCGTGGATGGCCGTGAGGAGCACATGGTCGTCCAGCTCGAGGTACTGGCCCAGCGAGGGCTGGTCGCCCGCCGCCACTGATTCGAACGCGGCCGGCAAGGTCGGCAGGCGTGTCCCTTCGCGGACCAGCGCGATGGCGCGCGAGAGGATGCGCCCGATCATCCATTCGGCCGCGCGCGTCGATTTGTGGAAGTAGACCTGCTGGAACATGAAGTGCCGCGCGAGGAGGAAGGCCTCGATGGCGGCGAGGCCCTTGTTGCCGTCGATGGCGAGGCCCGGCTCGGGTGACTCGTCGAAGCGGAGGCTCCGCATGAGCCAGGGTAGATCGTAGTCGCCGTAGCGCACCCCCGTGTGGTGGCCATCGCGGAGGAGATAGTCGCAGCGGTCGACGTCGAAGGTCCCGCTGACGGCCTTGGCGAGGTAGGGCAGGGGGTGCTCCCCGCGGACGAGGTCCGCGACGCGCTGGGGGAGGTACGGGTCGTCGGCCGTGAGGACCGCGTGAACCTCCGACGATGGATCGAGCAGGATGCGCTCGGTCCAGGCCTCGTGGTGGGCAGCGTCTGGCAGCGCGTCCTCGAAGAGGTGCGAGAGGGGCCCGTGGCCGACGTCGTGCAAGAAGGCGGCGGCGATGGCGTCGCGCGCGCGCTCGCTCGTCACGCGCTGCCAGAAGGGGAGCGATCCATCGACCTGGCGGAGGCGGCCGAGGAAGAGCTTCATCACGTGCGCCGCCCCGATGGCGTGGGAGAAGCGGGTGTGCTCCGCGCCCGGAAAGGCGAACGAGGTCAGCCCCAGCTGGCGGATGCGGCGGAGACGCTGCACCTCTCGGGTGGCGAGCAGCCGGGGGACGATGGCGTCCTCCTCGCTCTCGAAGGAGACGAGGCCGTGGACGGGGTCACGAAGGATCATGGAAGTCGAAGTCCCGTGGGGCCTAGGGAAACCCCTGTGTCGAAATCCGCGTTTCTCGATGCGGGGGTGTCGCGCGTCGCGACGGCGAGGCTCGCGTAATTACTGCGTTCGAGTTTCGTCAGCCTGGAATGATCAGCCATGGCAATGCCCGGCAGTTCTGTCGAGTCGATCTTCGGGAGAACGGCGAGCCGGAGGCTCTGTAGCAACTTCGGACGCACTGAAAACGGACATCGTTTGGGGCTGCAACGCCGCCGGAGCATATCGGCTAAACGGCCTTGAGGCCTTGATTTTTCGTGGCGGGTGCTGAAGAGCGGGTGGTATGTTGATAGCTCGTCCCTCGTTCTCACGAGGCAACATTCCGGGGCTGCACCTAGGAAAGGGCCGATAGCCGATGAACACGGTCAACGGGAGGGGTGTCGCCGCCAAGGCCGACACCGCCACCTCGGGCGAGCGCCGTCTCTCTGGACGCTCCACGGGGCCGGTCGAGCGTCACGAGCGCGAAGAGCTCGACGAGGACCTCGACAGCATGCCTCGCCGGCTCGACTCGATCCTCCGCGCGCTGCCCGAGTCCGAGCTCAACTCGCTCATCTCGCGCATGGGCATCCGCGTCGACGCCGCCAAGCGCATCGACGGGCCCGCGCAGGCGGCCCGCGCCCTCGTCGGCCTCCCCGACGTGCGTGACACCTCCCGCCTCTCGGCGTCGAGCCGCGAGCTGCTCCACCGCATCGCGGAGGCGGGCGGCTCGCTCGTCGTCCCCACCTTCCCCGCGGGGCTCGAGCCCCTCATCGCGCGCGGCGTCCTCTTCGGTCGCAAGGTCGATCGGGGCATCGAGCTGGTGCTCCCCACGGCATTCCTCCTCCAGCTGAAGAGCTGGGAGGGGGAAGACCCGCGGGCCCTGCGCGCGCTCCTCTCCCAGGCTCCCTTCGAGACGCTCAGCGCCATCGCCTCGCACTACCTCGGCCGCCCGGCCAACCCTCCCATCGCGCTCTCGCTCGAGGCCGCCTGGGAGTTCGTGAGCGACCCGAGCCGCCTGGCCCACGAGATCGAGAAGCTCGCGCCCGTCGAGCGGCGCCTCCTCGAGGCGGTCGAGGGCGTCGGCGGCGAGGTCGACACCCAGGAGCTGCTCGACCTCGAGCGCGAGCCCATGCGCCTCCGCGGCGCGGGCGGCGTGACGGCGACGCGGCGCGGGGCGGGCTTCTCGCTGGAGCGCCGGGGCCTGCTCATCCCCATCCACCCGAACCGGCACGTGGTCCCCACCGAGGTCGCGCTCATCGTGGGCGCCGACCGCCGCCGCCTCCGCGAGAGCCGCCGCGCGGAGATCCGCTCGTTCGTCCTCGAGGAGGATCACGCCCCGCGGCGCGCGCGCTTCGCGTCCGACCCGGCCTTCCTCGCGG
>FTCO01000202.1_pt1 | contig 9989 bp, 7 predicted proteins | sample 1639701 | NCBI WGS metagenome assembly FTCO01 (sample SAMEA3914869, study PRJEB12502) | metagenome | biome: forest; material: soil | place: USA | collected 2012-03-12 | depth 0.1 m | reverse complement strand
GGCTCGCAGAACCGCTTCGATCCCAACTCGCAAGACGGCGCGCCGCGCCTCTTCGCCTGCTCCGAGGTCTACGGCGACCTCACGGCCTTGCCGGTCCCCGACGTCGATCGCACGAGCTTCCTGCTCTTGCTCGGCGCCAACCCTTTGGCCTCCAACGGGAGCATGATGGCCCTCGGTGACGCGCGCGGCCGGCTCCGATCCATCGTCGAGCGCGGCGGCCGCCTCGAGGTCGTCGACCCCCGCCGCACCGAGACCGCCGAGATGGCGAGCGCTCACCACCCCATCCGGCCCGGGGGAGACGCCCCCCTCCTCCTCGCGCTCTTGCACACCTTCTTCGCCGAGGGCCTGGTCGACGAGGCCCGCGCCGCTGCCGCTACCTCGGGCCTCGACGACCTCCGCCGCGCCGCGAGCGGCTTCTCCCCCGAGCGCGTCGAGGGGGCCACCGGGCTCTCCCCCGCCGTCGTTCGCGACCTCGCGCGCCGCCTCGCCCGCTCCCCGAGCGCCGCCGTCTACGGCCGCGTCGGCGTCTGCCAGAACGAGCTGGGCCCCGTCGCCTCGTGGCTCATCGAAGCCGTCAACCTCGTCACCGGCAACTTCGATCGCGAGGGCGGCGTCATCTTCGCCTCCCCCGCCGCCGACGTGGGCCGTCTCGCGCGCCACCTCCTCCCCAAGACCCGCGCCCGCTTCCGCTCGCGCGTCCGCGGCCTGCCCGAATTCATGGGCGCCCTCCCCTCCGCCGTCATGCTCGAGGAGATGGAGACCGAAGGTCGCGGCCGTATCCGCGGCTTCGTCACGTTCGCCGGCAACCCGGTGCTCTCGACCCCCGGCGGCGACCGCCTCGCGGGCGCGCTCGCGAAGCTCGACTTCATGGCGGCCATCGACTTCTACCTCAACGAGACGACGCGCCTCGCCCACATCGTCTTGCCCGCCGCGCACCCCTTCGAGACCTCCAACTACGAGCTGCTCCTCCTCGGCCTCGCGGTCCGCAACGTGGTCAAGTGGAGCCCGCCCGTCGTCCTTCGCGCGAAGGACGCGCGCGACGACTGGGAGATCCTCTTCGAGCTCTCGATGCGCCTCCGTGGCATCCCCGGCCCCATCGCCCGCCGCCTCCGCGAGCGGGGCCGCGACCTCCCCGATCACGCCATCGATGCCCTCCTTCGTCTCGGCCCCTACGACCTCGATCTCGACAAGGTGAGAGCCGCTCCCCACGGCATCGACCTCGGCCCCTTGAAGCCCTCCCGGCGCCGCTTCCCCACGCCCGACGGCCGCCCTCGCCTCGCACCCGAGGTCTTCCTCCGCGACCTCCCGCGCGTCGAGCGCTGGGTCGACGCGCGCGCCCGCGGCCCTCGCTCGAACGACCTCGTGCTCATCGGCCGGCGGCACCTGCGAAGCAACAACTCGTGGATGCACAACGCCCCCTCGCTCGTGAAGGGCCCCTCTCGCACCCAGCTCCTCATGCACCCGAGCGACGCCCGCCGCCTCGGCCTCGAGCAAGGCGACCGCGTCGAGGTAGCGAGCCGCGCCGGGTGCATCCAGACCGAGCTCGCCCTCACCGACGCGCTCCGCGAAGGCGTGGTCTCACTCCCCCACGGCTTTGGTCACGGCGTGGCCTCCGCCACCTTGCGCGTCGCCGGCGCCATCGGCGGCCCCAACGTCAACGCCCTCACCGACGGCGAGCTCATCGAGCCCCTCATCGGCGCCTCCATTCTCACCGGCTTCGAGGTCACCGTTCGCAAGGCGCTCAGTGCTTCGCCGCGTTCCTGATCTTGGCGACCGGCCACATCCCCGCCAGGTTTCGCAGCCGTTGCTTCTGCGAATCGGTGAGCTCCCCCTCGGGGTAGAGGCGCACCCTTCGATCCTCGACCACCCCGCGAAGCGTCACCTCCCCCGCATCGGGGTCGAGGAGCACGGCCGTCATGTCGTCCAGAAACTGCCCGGGGAGCCTCCCTCGGATCACCCGCACCTCGCCGTGCTTCAGCCGGATGCAGAACAGCTCGTTCGCGCGAAGCAGGGCCACGACGAGCGGGATGGCGAGTACGAGGGCGAGGAGGGCGACGGCGAGGGACATCGGCGGTTCGGGCCTCAATGTAGCGCCACCTTCGAGTCTGGTCTCCCGCGCAAAGCATCCCTACGTTTGGCGGCATGACCGACCTTCGCGCTCCCATCGACCCCGGGCTCGACCTCGAAGAGGAGATCCGCCGCCTCAAGCGCGAGCGCAACGCGGTGCTCTTGGCCCACTACTACCAGGAGAGCGACATCCAAGACCTGGCCGACTTCCTCGGTGACTCGCTCCAGCTCGCTCAGGCGGCCAAGAGCACCACGGCCGACGTCATCGTCTTCTGCGGCGTCCACTTCATGGCCGAGACCGCCAAGATCCTGAACCCCGATCGCATCGTCGTCGTCCCCGACCTCGACGCGGGCTGCTCCCTCGCCGACGGCTGCCCGGTCGATCGCTTCCGCGCCTGGCGCGCCAAGCACCCGGGCGCCGTCTCGATCACCTACATCAACTGCTCGGCCGACGTGAAGGCCGAGAGCGACTACATCTGCACCTCGTCGAACGCCGAGAAGATCGTGCGCGCCATCCCGGCCGACAAGGAGATCCTCTTCGCGCCCGACAAGAACCTGGGCCGCTGGCTCATGGAGAAGACGGGTCGCAAGATGCACCTCTGGCAGGGCAGCTGCATCGTGCACGAGACCTTCAGCGAGCGAAAGATCATCGCCCTTTGCGAGCGCTACCCGGAGGCCAAGCTCATCGCCCACCCCGAGTGCGAAGAGAGCCTCTTGCGCATGGCCGCCTTCATCGGCTCGACCACCGCGCTCCTCAACTACACGATCAAGGACGACGCCAAGCAGTACATCGTCGCCACCGAGAGCGGCATCGTCCACCAGATGCGCAAGGCCTCTCCGAGCAAGGAGTTCATCGAGGCCCCGCCGGAGGCCAACTGCGCCTGCAACGAGTGCCCCTTCATGCGCCTCAACACGCTCGAGAAGCTCTACCTCGCCCTCCGCGACCTCGAGCCTCGCATCGAGATGTCCGAGACCCTCCGCGAGCGCGCTCGGCTCCCCATCGATCGCATGCTGGCCTTGAGCTGAGCGCTCACTCGTAGCAAGGCTCGGCGCCGCACTGGATGCGCCGGACCTCCTTGCCCGCCGCGTCGTAGAACACGTTGGTGGTCCCACCCGGCCGGCGCTCGATGGCGACCCGCGCCTCCGCTTCGTTGCCCCAGCAAATATCCGAGAGGCACAGGTTGGAGGCGTTCAGCTCCCCCTTGGGGTTTCGGCACTCGATGCTCGAGAGGCGCCCGAGCCCGTCGTAGCCGCGCCGGATCTCGTGGCAGTGGGTGGCGGGCTCGATGGGCTCGCCCTCGGCGCCGAACGAGCGCTCGGAGAGCGTGTTGCCCGCATCGTCGTAGGTCATGGCGAGGCGCCAGGTCGCCTGCAACCCAGGCGCGGGCTTGCCCTCGCCGTCGAAGAAGGTCTGCTCGACGAGGTTGCCCATCTCGTCCCAGCGCGAGCGCACGTCGGCCGGGTAGTCGTGCGAGCAAGCCTGGGGCGCGCCCTCGAGGTCGAAGCAGCGATACGAGGTGCGCCGGCCCCGCTCATCGTAGGTCAGCTTGGCCAGCGAGCCGGCGGCGGCGAGCCCGGTCCAGCAAGCCGCGGGGTTGTTGTAGGCGTCGCGGCACCGTTGCTCGGCGATGTGGCCGGCCCCGTTGAGCACGATGTCCTCGAGGGCGGGCCGCCCGAACGAGTGGAAGAGCGAGTTGTTCTTGTCGCGATGCTCTTCGTGAACGACGCTGCAATGAACGTCGCGCCGATAGATGACGACCGCCTCGAGCCCCGCGCTCTCGAGCTTGCCGTTGACGTCGAGGTATTCTTCACGCTGGTTACAGCCGTTGTTGTCGACCTGCCACTTGGTCATGGCGACCTTGCCGCCGCCGCGGGCCAGGGGCTTGTCGTTCGCGCCCTTGCAGGTCTCGAGCACGTCGTCGCCCCCCTCGTTCAGCTCGAAGGCGACCGAGAAGCACCCCTTCTTGTCGGGGACCGGCTTGCCGGCCGCGTCGAAGGTGTGGTGGCCGATGCGCCTTCCCTGAGCGTTGCGCTCCGTCGTGTAGCGGTGACCGCCGACGTGAAAGCTCACGGGGGTCATGGCTCCGTCGAAGCACCGCTCCTCGAGCGTGCTCCCGGCCGAGTCGCGCACGTAAGTGACGGCGGTGCACCCGTTCGCGTCGGGGATGGCTTTCCCGTGCACGTCGCGGCAGGTCGACTTCTTCGGCAGCCCCCGGTCGTCGAGCTCGTAGGCCACGCTCCGGCAAGGCGCGTACTTGGGCTTGCCCGAGCGGAGCGCGCCGGTGAGCACGCCATCCTTGCCCAGCCGCAAGGCCCACGTCGTCTCGCCGTAGCCGCTCTTGTGGAAGATGCGCCGCGCGCCGTCGGGCCCGACCTCGAAGCGGTTCGACGAGTCGACGATGCCGCTCGGGGTCACATGCTCGACGAGCGCGATCTTGCCGCCCTCGCGGCGCACGCGGTACCGCCAGACCCCGCGCGTGCCCTTCTCGATCGGCCGGCTGAGGAACGGCTCGCGCGCGACCGGCTCGAACGAGAAGTAGGCCTCCTCGTCGACGTCGACCACGCCGCCGGGCGCGGGGATCGAGACCTCGACGGGCAGCACCGGCCCCGCGCACGAGAGCGCGAAGAACGCTGTCGAAGCGAGCGCGCCAGTGGCGACCCGCGAGGCTGAACGCGCCCCTCTCATCGACGCGAGGCTACTCGAAACCTCGCCGCGGTGGGCCGATCACTCGGCCCAGGGATCTTTGAGGGGCGAGCCCGGGGCACGGGGCGCTGCCGGCCCACGGGGCGCCGCCGGGCTCGAGTGGGCGCTCGGCGATGGCCGAGCTCCCATGGCCGAGCGAGGAGCGGATCGCACCGGGTCGACGGCGACGCTGGGCGGCGCCGCCTCGGGAGCCGGCATCCCCTCGCTGGCGACGGCGGCGCCCGAGGACACCGGCTGGGCCGCCTCCAGGGCCGGGGCACGCGAGAGCCAGAGCGCGCCGCCCGCCGAGGCCGCCAGCGCCACCGCCAACGCGCCCAGCGCCACCGCCATCCTCCGCGAACGAGCGCTCTGCGCCCCCGGGGCGAGCGACTCGGTCGCGGCCGTCACGGGGGCCTCGCGGCTCGCGCGGCTCAGCTTCAGGCCGGCCGGGACCCGAAGCGCCGGCGTGACCAGCGGGATCGCCGCCGTCATCGCCGCCACGTCGGACGAGCTGGGGGCGCTCGCCTCGAGGCTCGGCTCTTCGAGGGCCGCAGCGAGCACCGTGGGGTGCTCCGGCCGCGCGTCGGCGTCCTTCCGAACGACCCGCACCGAAGGAGGCTCGCTCCCGCCCCGCAGCGTCGTCGAGCGCGTCCCGCTCACCGGCGGCTCCGAAACCTTCGCCGACGAGGGAGGCTGCGAGCTGGGCACCGAAGGATACGACGGCACCGAGGGCAGCGGCCCGCTCGAGGGCGGCCGCGAGCTCACGGGCGAAGGCCCGAGCCAGCGCCCGAGGGCCTCCCCCAGCTCCGCCATGTCGGCGAAGCGCTCCGCGCGGTTCTTGGCGAGCCCGCGGGCGAGGATGGCCCACAGCTCCGGGTCGACGCCGTCGTGCATCCCGAGGGGCCTCGGCTCCTGGCGCAGGATGGAGGCGAAGAGCGCCATCACGCTGCCGCCGTCGAACGGCCGCCGCCCCGAGATGGCCTCGTAGAGCACCACGCAGAAGGCCCACATGTCGACCCGCGAGTCGACGTCGTGCCCCATGACCTGCTCGGGCGCCATGTACTCGGGGCTGCCCATCACCGCCCCGCGTTGCGTGAGCCGGTTCGACTCGTCGGCCAGCACCCGCGCGATGCCGAAGTCGAGCAGCTTGGGCTGGAGCCCGCCCGCGTCCCCGCGCGAGAGGAAGATGTTGTCGGGCTTGATGTCGCGGTGAATGATCCCCTTGTCGTGCAGGGCGCGGAGCGCGTCGGCGATGGGCCAGAGGATCTGCACCACGTCGCGCGCCCCGAGGGTCAGCCCGCCGTCGACCTGCGCCGCCAGGGTCGAGCCCTCGAGCAGCTCCATGACGATGAACGGGTCCTTCCGATCGGTGTGCCCGAAGTCGAGGACGCGGATGATGGCCGGGTGATCGAGCCGGGCCGCCGCGCGCGCTTCGCGAAGCAGCCGGGCCGCGAACACCGGCTCGTCGTTGGTGCGCAGGACGAGCTTGATGGCGACGTGGATGTCGAGCGTGAGGTGGTGGGCGACCCAGACCTCGCCCATGCCTCCCTTGCCCAGCGGGCAGAGCAGCCGGTACTTCCCCCCGATCTCGTCGCCGCCGGCATAGGGCTGGAGGGACGAGGGCTCCCGCTCGTCGTCAGCGCCGCCGCCGCTCGGGTGCCGGACCCCGCTGGTCGGGCTGGCGAGGGCGTCGTCGTCGGCTTCGGGCTTCATAGCGTAAGCAGCCATGCTCTCCCCCCAGCACTTGGAGTGCCAACGAGCCTGATCGGTCCCGTAGCACCTTTGCCCGGGGTCCGGGAGACCATCGCGTTTCAAGCCTGAAACGCGCCTGGAAACCGCGGTTCACCATTGCAGCCGGCGATGCAGGGCCCACCCTGCGGCCCGCTCCCCTCACTGCCGCCGGGGCCCCGCGGGGCGCTCGCGCCACGTAGCGTGATCGCCCTATGGAAACCCTTGGTTTTGGGCCCTTCGTCAGCGGCTGACCACCCGCAAAAACTCCATCGCCAGCCGGCTCGCGTCCGCCTCTTTGTAGATCACGAAGTGCCCGTTCTCCCCCCACGTCGACTCGAACTGTGCGAGCGCGCGAAAGCCCAAGCTCTTGGCCGCCAGGTGCTCGAGGTCGCGCTCCGGCGGCCCGAGCCCCGGCACCTTGTGAACCACCGGCATGAGCGGCGTCGCGCCCAGCGCGAGGGCCAGCGCCTCCGCCGAGGCCGGCGCCACGAACGTGTCCGCGACCCCCTCGAAATGAAGCACGGGGACCGCCCGATACCCGGGCAGCGGCTCGCGATAGAGCCGCGCATAGACGACCGGATCGACGGGATCGGCGAGCGTCTGCGCGAGCGCCATCATCGGATGAAACTCGTCGAGCTCCCCCGGGGAGAGCCCCAGCACGATCGACAGAAAGCTGGCGATGGGCGGCTCGTCGCGCTTCAAGATCCCGAGCCGCGCGTCGCCCCCGCACCCCGACAGAAGCACCCCTTTCGCCCTGGGATCGAGCGCGCCCACCACCGCGATCGACTGGCTCCCTTGCGAGTGCCCCGCGTAGAGCAGCCGGTCTCGATCGAACCGCGGAGGCACGCGCCCTCGCAGCGCCGGCAACAACGCTTCCCCATTCGCCCCCTTGGTCGCCGCGAAATCGGTGGCGAGCAAGAGCCTCCCGAGCACCACCGCGTCGACCGCCGCCTGCCTCAGGTTGTCGCGCGCCGCGCCGGGGTGAATCGGGTTGTAGAAGGCGTACCCGCTCTCGAACCCACCCGGCAGAGGCAGCCCCAGCGCCGCCGCGACGGGCTCCCGGCTCCCCGGTCTAGGCGCCGGCCCCTCGCGTCCGTGGAGCGGCTGGTCGGTCGAGACGACGGCGATCCCCTGTCGCGCCGCCCACCCCGAGAAATCGTTGCGCCCCAAAAAGCTCGTGGCATCCCCCCCGGTCCCGTGCGCCGATACGAGGAGCGGCCATCCTCCCGCGGGCATCGGACCATCGGGCACCGTGAGGATGAACCGCGCCGGCACCAGCGGCCCGCAGGCCGCCGAGCGATAGGGATTCCCTGGGGGCAGGTCGACGACCCTCGGCGTCCCCTGCGCGTCGAGCCTCACCCGCCCCCCGTCCTCGGTGAGGAACGGCGCCTTGTCGATGCGGTCCTGAAAGTTGGGGGTGCAATAGATCCCCTCGACCTGGTGCGTGCTGCCCGTCTTCCCCGCCCGCGCCGGCGGCCCCACCCACGCCGCGCTCACGATCTTCGGCGCGCGCTCCCCCGCGAGGTTGGCTGCGGCCTCGATCATCTTCCGCGTGACGTCGTAGGGCACCTGCGTGCGAAACACCGCGATCCCCGCGACGCTCTCCCGCCCGACCCCCAGCTCTTCGAGCGCCGCGAAGGCCTGCGCGTGCAGCGCCCGCGCCCGCTCCTCGTGGGCGTCCGGCCGAGCCCGCGTCCATTTGGTGATCTCGAGGTCGAGCGAGGTCCCGAGCGTCACCCCCCCGCGGTCTCTTCGGAGCACGGCCGCGTAGAGCGTCCCCGGCCGCAGCACCACCCCTCGTTGCGGCTTCACGGCCAGCGTGTCCTTGGGCACGACGCGGAGCGCCGCCGGGTAATACCGTTGCTCGAGGGGCACGAGCCTCCCGCGCTCGGGGCTCGCCGGGTCGACGTCGACGAGCATCACCTTCGCCGAGACCTCGGCCGGCACGAGCCTCTCGCCGGCCTTCGGCGCATCCGGGAGCGGCCCCGTCAGGTGAAAATAGATGGCCGGGAGCACCGAGAACCCCTCGAGGTCCTCCTCGGCCGTCGCCACGTACCCCGAGAAGAGCTTCCCCTCGCGCCCCGGGAACCTCGACAGCTCCAGCTTCCCATCCGCCTTCTTCGCCAGCTCGGTGGGCCAGGGCAGGTCGAAGAATGCCGGTGCCTCCCCGCGCGGAATCGTGAACGCCACGCTCGGCGACCCGGGTAGCGGCGCGACGGGCGCGTAGTCGACGTGCGCCGCGATCCCCTTCGCTTCCCGAGCGCCCGGCGAGCAGCCCGCGCCGAGCAGAATCGCCAAGCCGACGAGGGGAGCAAGCCGCACGCCTTCAGGCTAGCCAGCGATCGCGACCTGTCGAACGACTCTTTCTCGATCGTTCAATCAGCCGGGCGCCGACAGCCGGACGGTCACGTAGGGCTTGATCTTGAGCGCGCCCAGCATGGCCGAGTACGGCTTGATCCCGAACTCGCGCTGGTCGAGCCGCAGCTCGGCGACCTGCCGGTCCCCTTCGCGGCGCGTCGTGACCTCCACCGGCCGGGAGCGTCCGTGCAGGGTCAGCTCCCCGGCGATACGGTACCCGTCCCCCTCGCGGCTCACCGTCTTCGAGGCGAAGCGAATCTCCGGATATCGCCCGACCTCGAGCACATCCTCCCGGGCGTTCGACTCGATCTTGTGCCGGTCCGACTCGCTGACCAGCCCGGGACGGGGCGCCCCGTCTTGCATGGCGCTCACGACCACCAGTGAGGCGGCCTCGAACCGAGCCTGGACGGCCCGCGACTCGTCATCCACCTCGAGGGTGAACCGGGTCACCCTCAGCTCGAGATCATGGGCGACCGCGGAGAGCAGCCCCTCCTTGAAGGTCAGCACCCGGCAGTCTGCGGTCGCTTGGTCGAATCGAGCCACGGGACCATCTTGGTTCCCGAGCCCTCCAAACGGAAGCCCTTCCGCGAGCTCTGCCGGCCGTTCCGCAAGTCGTCCGACCCGCCGCGGCAGTTACGCGCGCCATGGACCCAGTCACGCGCGCCGTGGACCCAGTCACGCGCGCCGCGGAGCCCTGCCTCCGGCGCCGCGGAGGCAGTCACGCGTGCCGTGGACCCAGTCACGCGCGCCACGGAGCCAGTCACGCGCGCCGCGCAGCCCTGTCTCCCGCGCCGCAGACCCAGTCACGCACGCCGCGGAGCCAGTTACCCACGCCGTGGACCCTGTTACGAATGGGCCGAAGCCTCTTACGGACGGGCTGCCAGGAGCCACAGGTCTTCGGGCTCGAGAAGATCGTCGGGCTCCTCCACCGTCTCGTCGATGGGCGCCGAATACCCGCCAAAAATATACGCCCGCGAGTCGTCTCCCGCCACCGCGGCCAGCGCGAATCGCCCTGGCCCCTCGCCGATCACGCCGGTGACCTCCGCGACCACGCTCGCGTCCGCGCGGGAGAGGTCCGGGAAGCTGAAGGTCACGACGGGATCGAGCGCCAGCGCGTGAGACACGGAGGCTCCCATCTGCCACCCTCCCG
>FTCO01000610.1_pt1 | contig 10011 bp, 7 predicted proteins | sample 1639701 | NCBI WGS metagenome assembly FTCO01 (sample SAMEA3914869, study PRJEB12502) | metagenome | biome: forest; material: soil | place: USA | collected 2012-03-12 | depth 0.1 m | reverse complement strand
TCCCACAGCGGTACGGAGGCGAAACCGGCGCGTTCGCGCTCGTCCCACCGCGGTACGGGGGCGGCCGAGGGTCGCCGGCGCTCTTCCCACACCGGTACGGCGCGCGCCGACGAGCCTCGGCGCCCTCCCAACCGCCGTTCGGGCCCCTTTGGCGCGGGGGAGCTGACGCGCCGCGCTCATCTGGGGTAGGTTCCGCGCCCATGAGCCACGATGTGAGCGATCTCCTCCTCGAGATCGGTGTCGAAGAGCTGCCTTCCTCGTTCGTGGAGGGGGCGCTGAAGGCGCTGCCCGATCTCGCCAAGAAGCGCCTCGCCGAGCTGCGTCTCACGCATGGGGCCATCAAGGCCTACGGCACGCCGCGCCGCCTCGCCCTCGTGGTCGAGGGGCTCGCCCTCCGCCAGCCCGACCTCGAGGAAGAGGTCACGGGCCCGCCGGTCAAGGCCGCCTTCAAGGACGGCGCGCCCACCAAGGCCGCCGAGGCCTTCGCCGCCAAGGTCGGCGTCGCCGTCGGCGATCTGCGCCGCGTCGAGACGCCCAAGGGCGAGTACCTCGTCGGGACGCGCAAGGAGCAGGGTCAGGCCGCCTCCGGCCTGCTCCCCGCCGCGCTCGTCGCCATCACGGCCGCCATCCCCTTCCGCAAGTCGATGCGCTGGGGCGCGGGCGACTTGAGCTTCGGCAGGCCCGTGCAGTGGATCGTGGCGCTCCTCGGCGACGACGTTCTCGAGGTCACCATCCTCGGCATCCAGAGCCACCGGGCCTCGCGCGGGCACCGCTTCCTCTCGCCGGGCGCCGTGCAGATCCCCTCGGCCTCGGGCTACCTCGCGGCCCTCCGCGAAGCCCACGTGCTCGCCGACCCGGAGGAGCGCGCCGGCGCGATGCGCGACCGCCTCGCCGAGGCCGCGAAGGAGGCCGGCGGCGTGCTCATCGAGGACGACTTCCTGGTCCACGAGAACCTCTCGCTCGTCGAGGAGCCCCACGTCATCGTCGGCGGCTACGAGGAGCAGTTCCTCTCCCTCCCCGAGCGCGTCATCCTCGAGGTCGCCAAGGGCCACCAGCGCTACTTCGGCGTCCGCTCCGCCGACGGCAAGCTCCTCCCCAAGTACCTCTCGGTCGTCAACACGGCGCTGAACCCCGCCAACATCCGCCGGGGCAACGACAACACCATGCGCGCGCGGCTGTCGGACGCGCGCTTCTTCTACGACGAGGATCTGAAGATCCAGCTCGCCGACCGGCGCAAGAAGCTCGCCGGCATCGTGTTCCAGAAGCGCCTCGGGACCGTGCTCGCCAAGGCCGAGCGGGTGGAGAAGCTCTCGCGCGAGCTGGGCCTGCTCCTCATGCTCCCCGAGCGCACGCTGATGGCCGCCGCGTCGGGCGCGCACCTCGCCAAGTGCGATCTGGTGAGCCTGATGGTCGGCGAGTTCCCCGAGCTCGAGGGCGAGATGGGCCGCGCCTACGCGCTGGCGCAAGGCGTCGACCCGGAGGTCGCCGACGTCATCAAGGGTCACTACGCGCCCAAGGGCGCCGGCGACTCGACGGCCAAGAGCGACGCGGCGGCCCTCGTCGCCATCGCCGACCGGCTCGACACCCTCGTCGGCTGCTTCGCCATCGGCCTCACGCCCTCGGGCGCCGCCGACCCCTACGGCCTCCGCCGCGCGTGCCTCGGCGTGCTCCGGAACGTGCTCGACCGCGGCTTCGACCTCCGCCTCGGCGACGCCTTCCGCGCGGCCTACGACCTCTACGACGGCATCAAGCTCGACCTCGGCAAGGACGACCTCGTCACGAAGCTCGGCGACTTCTTCAACGACCGGCTCCGCAACCTGCTCGCCGACAAGCTGCCGCAGGACGCGGTGAACGCCGCCCTCGCCGTGGCCGCCGACCGGCCGCTGGACGTGCGCGCGCGAGCCCAGGCCATCGCCTCGCTCGACGCCGAATCGCGCGCCGCCATGGGCGAGGTCTTCAAGCGCGCCACCAACATCGCCAAGCAGGCTCCCGCCGGCGAGCCCACCGCGCCCAACGACATGGCGCACGCGAGCGAGAAGGCCCTCCACGAGGTCTTCGTCGCCCAGCGCCAGAAGATCCGGAGCGAGATCGCGGCGGGCGACTACGCGGCGGCGTCGCGGAGCATCGGCGTGCTGGTGCCGGCGCTCCACCAGTACTTCGTCGACGTCATGGTCATGGACGAGGACCTCGTCATCCGTGAGAATCGCCTGCGTACGATGCGGACCATCTCCGAGATGTGCCGCTCGCTCGTGGACCTGTCCCTCCTCGGAGGCTGAACATGAAGCTCATCCACCCGCCCCCGGAGCTCGCCCGGGCGGGGCTCGGGGCCCTGAAGGCCGTGGCCACGGCCGGCGGCCCCCTCACGCCCGCCGCCCGCAACCTGATGGGCGCGGCGCAGCGCTACTTCTTCGGCGGCGCGCTCGACCTCGAGGCGCTCGCGCCCATCGAGCCCGCGGCGCTCGCGAGCTTCCCGCCCGACCCGGCGCTCCGAAGGCAGCTGGTTCAGGGCCTCGTCTTGATGAGCCTCACCGACGGCCCGCCGCCTCCTGCGAAGGTCGCCGTCGTCGAGGCGTTCGCGAAGGCCCTGGGCGTGGAGGCCGAGGAGGTCACGCACGTCAGGCGCCTCGCCGATCGCGACATGCTCCTCTTCCGGCTCGACTTCCTCCGGAAGGGCCACATCGCCGACATGGTGGGCCAGCAGTACGAGGCGACGGGGCTCCTCGGCACCGTGAAGTCGCTGCTCGGCCTGCGCGGCGTCGGCGAGGACAAGGAGCTGTCGGCGCGTTATCGGGCGCTCGGCGAGCTACCCGAGGGCACGCTCGGCAAGGCCTTCTTCCACCACTACGACAGCCACGGCTACTCGTTCCCCGGCGAGAAGCACGGCTTCCCCGAGGCCGGCGTCTACCACGACTTCGCGCACGTGCTCTCGGGCTACGGCGTCGATCCGGCGGGCGAGATGTGCATCGGCGCCTTCGTGGCCGGCTTCAAGAAGCAGAACCCCTTCTACGTTCTGCTCTTCGTGACGCTCACCTTCAGCGCCGCGACCAACGTGACGCCCATCCCCCAGCCGGTGATGCAAGGAGTCTTCGCCGAGGCCGGCCTGGCCGACGAGGTGTTCCTCGCGCTCGACCGCGGAGCGGCGATGAACGTCGACCTCTCCGACCACTGGGATCACTGGCCCTGGGTCGACAAACCCCTCGACGAGGTCCGGCGCGCCTTCAACGTCGTCTGAGCACAAACGGCCGAAGGCTCCGCGACGTCCTTCACGCTGCCGCACCCTCGGTTTGGGGCCCCCACCCCAAACCGGTTGTCATTCATCGCAAGCCAAGCCGAGCCGGACCCTCACTTCGAGTCTTTGTCGTCCGCGTCCTTGTCCTTGGCGGCCTTGTCCTTGGCGACCTTCGCGGCCTTGGCGGGCTTGGCCTTGGGCAGGTCGAACTTCTTCACGTTGCTCTTCCCCTTCGACAGTGCCTTCTTGGTCTTGGAGAGGGCCTTCTTGCTCTTGGAGAGCGCCTTGCCCTTGGCGGGCTTCTGGCCCTTGGCCGTCACCTTGGCGTGCTTGCCCTTGAGATCACTCCGCAGCTTCGAGCGGAGCTTCTGGCCCAGCTCGCGGATCTCCTTGGCCTCTTCGCGGCTGACGGTGCCGTCGGCGCCCGCCTTGTGGACCGCCTCTTGGAGCTCCTTCACCGCCGCCTCGCCCGACTTCTTGAGCTCGGCCTTGTGGTCGGGAGCGAAGGAGTTCTGCGCGAGCCCCTTCTCGAAGTGCTCCTTCATCTGCGCGATCTTGGCGTCGATCTGCTTCTGATAGGCCTCGGTCTTCATCGGGAAGCCATCGGAAGCGCCCTTGACCTTCCCGGCCTCGGCCATGGCCGACAGGGGGAGAACGAGCGCAGAGACGGCGATGAAGGCGCTGGTGAGGAGGCGACGAATGTTGTTCATGGCTGGGTACCTTCCCTGCGAGACCGGCGATCGTTCACGCCCCACGAACGTAGGCCACTCACACCTACATGGCCAAACAAGGTGCGACACGCGCGCACATTCTCAACGCCGCTTATAGAAGCCGAAGTCGTCGAGCTGCGAGACCAGCACCAGCTCTCCGGAGGCCTCTTGGTCGTGGAGGGCCTCGAGGTCGGCGGTCTTGAGCTCGGCCTCGTCGACGAGCACGAAGTCGGTAGGGTCCTTGGGAGGGAAGAAGACCGCCACGCGACGCGCGGAGACGTGCGGCCCCATGCGATTGGAGACGGCGACGCTGGCCGAAGGGGGGATGGCGTCGGCCTGGGCGCGAACCCACTCGTACTTGGGGACGTCGCCCGGCAAGAGGCGATAGCGAACGTGGTTGAAGCCGCCGCGGAAGGAGGCGTTGGGGAGGACGCCGCCGAGCTTCCACGAGACGAGCAGGCCCGCCGTGAGCGCCGCCGCGAGCAGCGCCCGGCGAAGGGCCTGGGGGTTGAGACCGCGCGCCGCGACGAGCCCGGAGTCGAGCACGCGCGCGAGCCCGGAAGGAGCGATGGCGAAGGCGACGGGGAGCAGCACGCTCGAATATTGGAAGTGGGTCGAGAACACCGGCGCTCGCGAGGCGAGCAGGGTGAAGACGAGCCCATAGGCGAGCATCAGCCGGCCCTTCCTGGCGAGGAAGGGCAGGAAGAGGAGGGGCGCGAACACGGTCGCCAGATAGATGAGCTTGGGCTCCGCCAGCATGGTGCGGAGGGTGAAGATCGGGCTCGCCACCAGCGAGAAGAGGAGGCCGCGCATCCCATCGTGGTTGGGGATGAGGTCCTCGTAGTAGTAGGCGAACGAGTATGAGTCCTTGCCCGACATGAAGATGTCGCTCGAGGTCATGAAGAAGGCCTTCACGACGCCGAAGTAGGCCAGGCTCCCGAGGATCGTGAAGAGCCCCACCCGCGCGAAGCCGGGGCGCCGCGTGACGATGGCGTAGAGCCCGACGAAGCACGCGAGGAGCGCCACGTCTTCACGGACCAAGAGCGCGAGGAAGAGCGCCCCCGCGTAGCGTTTGATGGCCCCCACCTCGAGGAAGTAGAGCGCCCAGAGGAGGACGGGGGTGAGCAGCGTGAGCGAGTGAAACTCGTAGAGGTTCGCGCCTTGAAGCGCCGGGTGGAGCAGGTAGAGGAGAGCGAAGACCACGCCCGCGCGACGCCCTCTGAGCTTCTCGGCCGCGACGAGGTAGGCCGGGATGGCGCCGAGCGCGAGCCACGTCGATTGAAGGACGAGGAGCAGCTCGGCGCGCGGATACAGATAGTGAAGCGGCGAGAGCAGGACGAGGATGGGGTCGAAGTGCGCCGAGCCGTGGTAGCCGGCCTTGATGAACGAGCAGCCGAGGGGATGGCCGTGGCTCGATTGCCAGAAGATGTTGTCGTAGTAGCCGAGGTCGGTGGTGCGGGTGTTGAGCGCGTGGTGGTTGGTGATCGAGAGGCGCGAGAAATAGATCGCGTAGGCGAGCACCAAGAGGCCGACGGCGATGGAGGCCGAGAGGCGGTCCGCGAGGAGGCCCGAAGACTCGGGGGCAGCGTCGGAGTCGGGGTCGACCGCGCGCGCGTCGCTCGACCCGTAGACGCCGGCGCCGATGGCGACGGTCGCGAAGGCTATCCAGGCCAGCGTCTCCTTGGGGCTGTCCTTTTCGATGCCGGGCGACATGAGCGCGGGCAAGAAGGGGACGGCGAGGCAGAGTCGGAGGCGGCGATGGAGGTCGGCGACGACCGAAAGGAGTGAGGGAGGCTCGGCGCGGCCCCGCGAGGTGAAGATCGCGACGGCGTGGGTGGCGAGGAGGAATACAAAGGCCCCCACCACCCAGAGGGCGATGGCACGCGCTTGTCCGGGGGGAAGGCGGTTGGCCAGCGTCTCTTCGAGCAGGCCCGGGTGGACGACCAGGAACGCCGAGCCCCCGAGGCAGAGGGCGTAGAGGGCCACCCAGCCGAGCGCGGGGGCCAAGAGCATGAGGCGAGCCACCAAAGCGTCCAGCATTCCGACGGCGTCTTTTCAATCGTGTGACGGCGAGGCGTCAACGGCCGTCGGTTTTTTCGACAGCGAACCTTCGGACTCTCGGCACGCCGCATGCGCGCCAAAACCACTTGAAATAAAGCGTTTGGTGGCGAATCGCGCTCTTGACCGGGTGAAAGCCGGACCCATTGTAGGGCCAGCGATTCCTCTCAACAGGGTTTGCAGCGAAGCGCCGGTCCACGGCACGTGAGCTCTCGTAGAGCGACACGGGCCGACCCGGGAGGTGCTCGGTGTCGTTCCTGTCCTCTCTCTTGGCCTGGGAAAGCGCCCCGTTCACGGTGGCGCTGGGTGTAGCGCTAGGGTTTGCCGTCTTGCAGATGACGGGCCTCCTCGGCCTGATCGCGGGCGGCGGTGACCATGAAGGCGACGCCGATCACGACGTCGATGCAGATTCAGATGTGGACCATGAAGTCGATGCCGATGGAGACGCGGACGCGGACCACGACGCCGACGCCGACGAAGGAGACGAGGCCGATGGCCATGGCCACGGGCTCGTCCACGGTCTGCTCGCCGGCATGGGCGTCGGGCGCGCGCCGCTCTCGATCCTCTGGGAGACCTTCGCCGTAGCGTTCGGCTTCGCGGGCATCGCCGCCAACACGGTGTACCTGCGCTACCAGCCGGCGCTCTCTCCCCTCACGCTGGCCTGGACCGTGCCGGGAGCGCTGGTGTTCGCCTACGCGGTGACTCGCACGCTCGGGAACGCGGTGGGCAAGCTGGTGTCGAATCCGAACGAGAACGCGACGTCGCGGCTCGAGCTGGTCGGTCGCACTGGGGTCGTCATCTCCAGCAAGATCGACGGCGAGTTCGGCGAGGTGCGGGTGCTCGACAAGACCGGGCACACGGTGCGAATCATCTGCCGGACGCGCGACGAACGGCAGAGCATCGGTGAAGGCAAAGAGGTCGTCATCGTGGACTACGACGGCGACGAGGGTCGGCTCTACGTCGCTCCCCTCGACGAAGACGACGAGCCTCCCGAACAGGCCCGCCGCGCCTCCTGATTTGCGACCGATACGAGCTGTCAGCGACCGCTCGGCCGAGGCCCCGGGGCGAGGGCGCGGCAGCGCACAGCAAAAGTCTGACGCTCCGGTCCACCACGCTTTCGCGCGGCGGCCGGGCAGATGGAGAACGCTATGAATGGCATCGTCAATCATCCGAACTTCCCGCTGATCGTCCTCGCGATTGGGCTCATCGTCTTCGTGCTCACGGTGGTCGCCGTCACGATGGCGAAGTTCTATCGACGGTGCGGCGCCGACGAGGCGCTGGTCCGCACGGGCTCCGGTGGAAACAAGGTCGTGATCGGCGGCGGCGTCACCGTGTATCCGATCCTGCACCAGCTCCTCCGGGTCTCGCTCCGGTCGATCAAGCTCTCGGTCGAGCGCTCGGGCCGGCACGCGCTGGTCACGCGCGACAAGATTCGCGCGAACGTGACCACCGAGCTCTACATCAAGGTGGAGCCGATTCACGAGGACGTGCTGGCCGCGGCCCGCTCGTTCGGCGAGCGCAACCTCGACGAGAACGCCATCGGTGATCTCATCGAAGGCAAGCTGACCGACGCGCTGCGGTCGGTGGCCGCCAACCAGACGTTCATGGACCTCCACGGCCAGAGGAAGCAGTTCGCGGAGCACATCCAGAGCGCCTTGAGCGAGGAGCTGAAGAAGAACGGGCTGACGCTCGAGAACGTGTCGATCACCGCGCTCGCCATGGTGCCGGTCAAGGACCTCGATCCCCAGGACGTGTTCGACGCCGAAGGCCTGCGCGCCATCACCGACTCGGTGCAATCGAACGCGGAGAAGACCAACCGCATCCAGCGCGAGAAGGAGCTCGCCATCAAGCAGCAGAACGTCGAAGCCAAGAAGCGCGCGCTCGCCATGGAGCAGGACCAGTCGCAGGCCGAGGCCGACCAGACCCGTCAGGTCGCCGAGTACAGCGCGACCCAGCAGGCCGCGCAGGCCAAGGCGGTCTACACCCAGAACCAGGCGCAGCAGACGGCTCGAATCGCGCAGGAGCAGGCCATCGCCGTCGCCCAACAGTCGCGGCTCATGGCCGAGAAGGAGGCGCTCATCGCCACCGAGAAGACGGTGCAGGCCGCCGAGATCGCCAAGCAGAAGACCATTCAGGCCGCCGAGATCGACAAGCAGAAGGCCATCCAGGCCGCCGAGATCGATCGGCAGAAGGCCCTCGAAGCGGCCACCATCGAGAAGCAACGGGTGGTCGAGTCGGCCGAGATCGTGAAGGAGCAAGCGGTGGAGACCGGGCGCATCGCCAAGCAGATCGCGGTCACGCAGAGCGAAGAGCAGGCCCAGCGCGCCGCCGCCCTCAAGGCCCAGGCCGAGGCGGAGCACGAGCAGGCCAAGCAGGCCATCATCACGGTCGAGGAGACCGCCAAGGCGAACCGCGAGAAGAGCATCGCGGTCATCAAGAGCGAAGAGGAGGCGCAACAGTCGCGCATCGCCGCCGACCGCGAGGCGTACAAGCTGAGGCTCGAGGCGGAGACCCGCGCGGCCGCGGTGAAGGCGCACGCGGAAGGTGAGGCGTCGGCCAAGCGCGCGGCGGCCGAGGGCGAGGTCGTGAAGGCTCAAGGCAGCGCGCGGGCCCTCGAGCTCGACGCCGAGGCCACGGCCAACGCGCTCCGCATCGAGGCGCAGGCGTCGGCGGATCAGGTCCGCATCACGGCCGAGGCGCGGGCCGCCGCGGCGAGCCAGGAGGCGCAGGCCATCATGGCGCTCGCCGAGGCGACCCTCCGCAAGGGTGAGGCCGAAGCCGAGGCCAAGCGGCGCATGGTCGAGGCCGAGAACTCGCTCGACACCAAGTTCCTCCTCCGCGACGTGGCGCTGGAGGCCATCAAGACCCTGCCGGAGGTGACGAAGGAGCTCATGGCCCCTGCCAAGTCGATCAGCGAGATCAAGGTGCTCCAGCTCCAGGGCATGGGTGGCAACGGAGGATCTGCGAACGGTGATGGTGCCTCGACGGGCCCGAGCTTCGGGGTCGCTTCCCCGGTGCTCAAGACCATCCTGGAGGCCGGCGCGGCCTACCCGCTCCTCCGCGAGATGATGCAGTTCTCGCAGGTCGACACGGGCAAGCTCGCCGACAAGGCCAAGGCCTTCCTGGGCACCCTGCCGGCGGAGGTGAAGGGCGTCATCGAGGGCGACCCGGCCCTCGCCAAGAAGCTCGCCGACATCACCGGCCCGGCGAGCAAGATCGGCGTCGAGGTGAAGCAGAGCAACGGGGCCTCGGCCCACTGAGCAACTCCCGAGCCCTTCCCGAGCCCCTGGGGTCGCCATCTCGGGGGGTATGGGGGGCTGCCGAAGGCAGCCCCCCATCGTGAAGAAAGACCGGGCTGAGCGAGCGCAGCGAGCGAACGCCCATCAAAACTCCGCCGGCTCAGCGGCGGAGTTTTGATTCTGGCTCTGAAGCAGCCAGACCTCGTAGGTCGGAGCCCTTCTCGAGCAACCCGACCTCGTGGGTCTGATCTCTCCCGAGGAATGAGCAGCCATGAGCATTACCGACACCAACCCCGAAAGCGCAGCCCTCTCGGTGCTCGGAGGGCTCGCTACGAGCCTCCTCGCCGGCCACACGACCGGCGAGGGGCTGAGCTTCGGGGCCGCCAAGAGCGGGCTCCGAGATCTTGCGAGGCGCGACCCGCTCGACACGCTGGCGGTCACGGTCCTGGGCGGCTCGTACCTCTTCTACCTGGCCGAGCAGGGGAAGAACCCCAAGTGCGAGTCGTTCTTCGACGCGCTCGTGTTCATCACCACGAGCTTGTCGGTGGGCTATAGCGACATCTTCCCCAAGACCGATGCGGGGAAGGCCATCGCGTCGTTCGTGATGACGTTCGGGCCTGCCATCTCGGCGGCGGCGCTCGAGCCTCCCGGCGCCGAGGCCGCGGCCGAGGCCAAGGAAGGGCTCGACGTGCAGAAGGCGATCCTCGCCAAGCTCGAGACCATCGCCGCCGCGCTCACGCCCGATAAAACTACGCGTTAGGTTGGATGGGGGGTT
>FTCO01001696.1_pt1 | contig 10015 bp, 8 predicted proteins | sample 1639701 | NCBI WGS metagenome assembly FTCO01 (sample SAMEA3914869, study PRJEB12502) | metagenome | biome: forest; material: soil | place: USA | collected 2012-03-12 | depth 0.1 m | reverse complement strand
GGCCTTGCGCGAGCCGAGCACGTTCTGCGACTCGATGCGCTCGCCGCCCTTCGCAGGCTTCTGGCACGTCATGACGTTGGGCACGCCGTCGACGCGGGCGAGGCAGCCGTCGCACCCGCCGCGAAAGCAGCTCGGGCTCCGCGGGCGATGGAGCTTGGGGCTCCGCGCGAGGATGGTCTTGTCGGCGGCGAGCAGCGCGGCGGCGAGGGGCTCGCCTCGCTCGGCCGTGACCTCGCTGCCATCGAGGTAGATCGTGACCGGGTCGCGAAGGTCCCGGGGCCGCGTGAACATGGCCCGACGCTACCAGGGCATCCCCGAACCGGCGAGGGTGGTGTACATTCGACGATCTACATGCGCCTCGGCATCCTCGGTCCGGCTCTCGACGACATGGTCGGGCTCGCGCGCATGGCGCAGTTCCTCCTCGACCAGGCCTACGCCGAGAAGGTCATCTACTTGAGCCACGACGACGCCCTCGAGCGCGTGGTGTTCAGCTGGGCGCGCGAGATCGTCGGGTCGAACCCCTCGGACGAGGTCGTGTACAAGCGCGCCGCGGCCCGCTGCGCGCGGGCGACGCCGGGCGAGATCGATCACTTCGTGGAGAGCGAGCGCGCGAGGCAACGGCTCCAGGTGTTCGCGAGCCTGCCCAGCGAGTCGAGCCGGACCATCGAGATCCTCGACGGGCGCGTGGTGCTCTTCGTGTACGACAAGGCCTCGCTCGACGAGGAGGACATCGCCGCCGCGCAGCTGCTCGTCTTCGGTAAATCGAACGAGCCCATCATCCGCCGCGTGGGGGCGCGCATGTTCTTCTCGCCCGGCCCCATCGGCTGCGCGGGCGGGGGCGCGGCCGTGATCGACGACGGGGTGGAGGGGATGCGCGTCGAGCTGCTCGGGGAAGGCGGCGTCGTCACCCATCAAGAGCTGCTCGGCGGGGCGCGCCCCGGCAAGATGAAGGTGCAGGGTGGCGGCTGAGGAGAAGCGCCGGGTCGCGTTCTTCGGCGGGAGCTTCAACCCGCCCCACGTCGGCCACGTGCTCGCCGTCGCCTACGCGCTCTCGACCGCGCCCGTCGACGAGGTGCTCGTCGTCCCCGTGCACCGCCATCCCTTCTCGAAGGAGCTCATCCCCTTCGCCGATCGCCTCGCGATGTGCCGGCTCGCCTTCGGGTGGCTGCCCGGCGCCGTGATCTCGACGGTGGAGGAGGAGCTGGGCGGCGAGAGCCTGACGCTGCGCACCCTCGAGCACCTCACCGCCCAGCACCCCGATTGGTCGCTGCGCCTCCTGGTCGGCGCCGACGTGCTCGGAGACCTTCACAAGTGGCACCGCTGGGATCGTGTCTCGGCGCTCGCCCCGCCGCTCGTGCTGGGGCGCGCGGGCATCGAGCGATCCGACGCCCCCGAGCCCATGCTCCCGCGCGTGTCGAGCACCGAGATCAGGACTGCGCTCGGCAAGGGCGACCTCGATGCCCTCCGCGCCTTGGTCCCCTCGAGGGTGCTCGATCACATCGCCGCCGCCGGTCTCTATCGAGGAACCTGATGCCCCAGAAGCTGCCCGACATTTTCATCTATGGAGCCGGCAAGGTCGGCTCGGCGCTGGCGAATGAGCTGCGCATCTACGGCGAGAAGGTCACGCTCCGCGGCGCACGCAAGGGGCTTCCCAAGGGGGCCATCAAGGCGCCGTTCGTCATCCTCGCCGTGCGCGATCGCGACATCGGGCCCACGGCCGAGGAGATGGTCCGCCGCGGGATCGTCGGACATCAAAAGACCGTCATCGTCCACTGCGCGGGCGCGCTCGGCCCCGAGCCGCTCGCCGGCGTGCGCGGGCCCAAGATCAGCGTCGCCCAGATGCACCCGATGATCTCGTTCGCCGACAAGGCGAGGGCGCCGTTCCTCCCCGGGGGCAACCTCCACGTCGACGGCGACCCGGCGGCGGTGCGCGCGGCGACGGCGCTCGGCAAGCGCATCGGCATGAGCCCGCGCACCATCCCCGGGCTCGACAAGGTCGCTTACCACGCGGCGGCGGGGCTCGTGGCCAACGGCGCGGCGGCCCTGGCAGCAGCGGGGCTCGCGCTCCTCGAGAAGGCCGGCGTCTCGCGCGAGGTGGCGGCGGCCATGCTCGGACCGCTGCTCTCGAGCGTGGGCGGCAACGTGAAGGCGCTCGGCCTCCCCGCGGCGCTCACGGGGCCCATTCGTCGCGGCGACGCGGGTGCGGTGGGCCGCCACCTCGAGGTGCTCCGGCGCCTTCAGCCCGAGATCGTGCCCATCTACCTCGCGGCCGGCGAGCTTCAGGTACCCTTGGCGCGCGTGCTCGGCGAGGCGCCTGCCGAGTCGTTCGACGCCATCGAGAAGGTGCTCGAGGAAGGAGCGAAGCGTGGTTGATCGACCGGCAGCCAAGGAAGGGGATCAGGTCTTCGCGATCGACACACACTACGTCGCGGTGCCGAGCCCCGGCGGTCCCGTGCCCACGCCGACGCCGATGCCCTTCCAGGGCATGCTCGACGGCACCCTGAGCAAGGACGTCAGGATCCAGGACCGCTTCGCCGCCATCGAGGGGACCACCGTGGAGAACAAGCAGGTTCACATGCCCAGCGCCGGGCCCTTGATGACGCCGCCTTCGAACCGCGGCGAGGTCATCGACGGTAGCTCCACCGTGTTCATCAACGACCGGCCCGCGACGTGGGTGGGGGCGCGCGTCAAGACCTGCAACGACTGCGGCAACCCGGCGCAGGGTACGGTGATGGGCGAGAGCACCGTGCGCGTGGGGAGCTGATTGTCTCCGGCGACCGGCGAAGGCGAGCAGGTGAGCGGCGTCTCGCTCGCGCGCTACGCGGCGGTGAGCGCGGCCCTCGCCGAGCCTCATGAGCTCGAGGCCATCCTCGCCATCGAGGGGCTCGACGCGCGCGCTTATGGCAAGGCCGAGCTCGCGTGGAAGGAGCGCATCGTCACCGACGCGGCCGGCTCGCGCGAGCTCTTCAGGCGCTACGAGGAGGAGCTGGCCGGCGCGCAGGATTGGCTCGGGCGCCGGGTCTCTCCGGTCGATGAAGACCCGGCCGCGTGGGTCGCGCTCCTCGGCGCCTTCAAGGCCGCGGAGGATCGCAACGAGCTGCTCCGCTCGCTCTCTTTGGGCCCCAACGACATGACCCGCCTCGGCCGGGTGTGGCGGCGGCGCGCGCGAGAGGACGCGGCGCTCGAGAAGAAGCTCGGCGAGCTGTCGGCGAGGCCGCCGGCTGCCCTCCCCGCGCTGACCGTGGAGCCCGCGGTGCTCCGGCGATCGAAGGAGGCCGGGCCTGCTCCCTTGCCCGTGGCCCCGCCGACGGCGACGGTGAGCCACGGCAGCTTCGACTTCGGGCTCGATCGCTACGCGGCGCTGGAGGCCGCGCTCGCCGTCGCGAAGGGGGACGAGACGCGCGTGCTCGCGCGCTTCGGGATCGCCTCGCCCGAGGCGCGCGCCGAGCTCGCGCGGAGCTTTCACGCTCACCTCGAGGACAACCCGGAGGCGCAGCGCGACTACCGCACGCTCCTCTCGCATTACCAGGCGCGCGCTACGAAGGACGCGGGCGAGCGTCCGCCGATCGTGGAGGCGGCGTTCGTCGAGCCCGCGCCCGTGGCTCCCATGCCTCCCGTGGCGCTCGTCGCCCCACCGCTGCCGGTGGCTCCCATGGGTCCGCCGGTCGCCGACGCGGGGGGAACGCAGGACGTCGCCGCGCTCCTCGCCAAAGGGCCCGCGCTGCCCTTCGCCGAGTCGACGCCTTCGGCCGCCCTCGCGTCCGCGCTGGCCCACGAGGCCAAGCTCGGCGACGACGTGGAGGCTCCGCGCGACGCGGGGGGGACGATGGATATCGCCGCCATCCTCGCGAAGAGCGGGGCGCCGCTCCCGTTTCGCGAGCCCGCTCCGGCGAAGGCCTCGGCGCCTTCTGCCCCGCTGCTGCCGGCTGTCGAGGCGAAGGGCGCGCCTCCGCCTCCGAGCCCGCCCGCGACCACGGGCGCGGGAGCGACGCAGGACGTGTCGGCGATCCTTGGAGGTCCAACGCTCCCCTTCGTGGCGGCGGCGCCTTCACCCGTCGCCGCGCGCGCGCCGAGCTCGCCGCCCAAAGCTCCCGACGCGGGGGGCACGATGGACGTGGCCTCGCTCCTCGCCAAGGGGCCGGCGCTGCCCTTCGCCGAGAAGCCGCCCGCGACCGCCGTAGCCCCGGCGCCCGCGCGGCTCAGCGTGGAGCAGTACGCTTCGCTCACGGTCGAGCTCGAGCAGTGGCCCGAGCGCTTCGTGGAGGCGCTGGCTCGTTACCAGCTGACCAAGGCCGACCATGCTCGCGTCGACGCCGAGCTTCGCCTCTTGGTCGGTCGTGATCCCGAGGCCAGGGCGCGCTTCGATCGCACTCGCGCCGCGTATCACGCGCACCTCACCGAGCGACGAGCGAGCGCGCCTGCCTCCCCCGCCGTGCCCGACCTCTCGCTGGCCCAGTACGCGTCGCTGGCGGTCGACCTCTCGTCACGGCCCGAGGCGCGCGCCGAGACGCTGGCGCGCTACCGGCTCTCGGAGGCGCAGAAGGCCGAGCTCGACGCTCGCTGGTCTTTGCGCCTCGGAGGAGACCCGGCGACTCGAGCTTCGTTCGAGCAAGCCATGGCCCAGTATCGAGCCTGGCTCGCCGGCCAGCGACGCTAGAGCTTGAGGGTCGACTTGACCGTACAGGTCTTGGCGTCGACCTTGATCTGGAGCTTGGGGGCCATGACGTTCCAGTACGTGCCTCCGGCCTCACCGAAGTAAGAGAACGTCACCGCCGACGTGGCCGGGGCGCCGCCTCCCACCGCCGCGCGCCAGACATCTTTGACCGAGCACTTCGGGTCTGGCAGCGCGGTGACGAAGGGGTTGATCGAGCCCTTGCCGACGATGCTCTGTTTGTGGCGCACGCCGACCGAGATGGTGCCCTCGGGGTACATGAATTGATAGCTGATGGCCCGTCCGGCGGTCAGGTCGACGACTCCATCCTTCACGTCGGCCGCGGTGATGCCCGTGAGGCTCGCGCGCTTGTCGGCGCCGAGGGCGAGCTGGCGAGCATGGGAGAGGGTGGTGATCAGATCGGCGTGGGCCGGGTCAGGGAGCTCGTTGGTCACGCAGGTGAAGCCGGGGCCACAGCCGGCGTTCGCGACCTTGGCCGCGGCGGGGGCACTCTCGCCTTTCGATCGGGCCGGCCAGACGGCGAACGCCAGCGCCCCTACCAGACCCGCCGCCACGACTCCCGCGATGGCGACGGGTACGATGGGAAACGGCCGGGGAGGGGCGAGCGCGGCCGGGGCCGAGGGGGCCGGGAGACTCGATGGCGGGGCAGCCGGAGTCGACGGCGGCGGTTGGTGAAGTGAGATGGGCCCCGCCGTGGCCGGGTTGAATTGCTGGCCATAAGGCACCGTCGGTTGGGCGGAGAGCGGGCTCATGGGAGAGGCGAGCCCGGTCACGGCTGCGGGAGGAGGCGAGGGTGGGCGAGCGACGGCCGCCGGGAGGTGCGATGAGGACCTGGGAGCGCGGTTGGGGTCGAGCGCCTCGCCGAGGGCGGCAATCTCGGTGGTGGCCTTCTCGTAGCGAAGCGCGGGGTCGACCGCGGTGGCGCGAGCGAACCACTCGTCGAACCCGGGTGGGAGGGTGACGCGCCGGCGGCGCAGGGCGCGCGCGCACGGGGGCTCGGCGGCGCCCGTGAGAATCTTCATGAGCATCGGGTAGAGGGAGGCGTCCGACTTCGACTCTTCGTCCCAGTAGGGCTCGGCGACGAGGAGCGCATAGGCGACGTGCGCCAGCGCGTAGAGGTCGGCGCGCGCCTCGATGGCCCCGTCTCCCCGGATCTGCTCGGGCGCCATGTAGAGCGGCGTGCCCAGCGACTTGGTCTTTTGAGCCTCGTTCTGGGCCACCACCTTCGCGATGCCGAAGTCGAGGATCTTCACGCAAGGAGAGCCGTCGTCTCGCGTGGTGATGAAGAGGTTACCGGGCTTCAAGTCGCGGTGGACGACGCCGGCTGCGTGGGTCTTGTCGAGGGCTCGCGCGGCCTGCGAGAGGTAGGTCATCACCTCCCCGGCGGGCAATGGTCCCGTGCGCGCGACCTTGTCACCCAGCTCCTCGCCGCGGAGCAGCTCCATGGTCAAGAACGGTGTGCCCAGCTCCTCGTCGACCCCCGAGTCGAAGATGCGGACCAGGTGATCACTCTCGATGTCGCCGGTGACGCGCGCTTCCAGCGTGAAGCGCGCCCGTTGATCGGCGTTCTCCACCACGCTCGCGAGCATGACCTTGAGGGCCCGTCGAGCCGCGGTGTGGCCATCGACGACCTCGTAGACCGAGCCCATCCCGCCGGTCTTGATGCAACGCACGATTCGATAGCGGCCGTGGAAGACCGTATCGGGGGACAGGGGAGAGGGGGCGGCCGGCGACAAGCTCGTTGGGCCGTCATCCTACGGCCGCCACCCGGGTGGCGGGAAGCCCATCGGCTCCCCGCCTCCGGTGACTTCACCTCAGCGAGGGAAGTACTTGGTCGCGCGCTTCTGGCCCTTGGAGCCGATGGCCTTGTCGGCGAGGAGCTTCTTGATGGGGAGGGTGAGGTCCTTGGTGGCCTCGTTCATCCCCTTGGCGATGTCCTCGACTCCGTGACCGGGGTTGTTCTTGATGTACTCGTGGAGCTGCTCCGTGAGCTTGACGAGCTCCTCGGGCTTGCGCTTCTCACCGGGCTTGCGCTTGGCGCTGGAGGCGGCGGCCGTCGCCGACTTCGGGGGACGGCCCGGGCCACGGCGGGCCGGGGCGGCGGGGGCGGCGGCGACAGGCGCGCTCTTCGCGGCCTTGCGGGGCGCGGGGGCGGCGGTGCCATGGAGTGCCTGCGTGACGGCCTGGAGCGCCTGCTCGCGGACGAGGGCGCTGAGGCGGCTCACGAATTCGTCGACGTGGACTTTGAGTTCGTTTTCGATGCTCATGTGCTCACGAGTGTCTCCAGGAACATGAAGTTGTCAACTCGCGACCTCACATTGGGTGTCGATTTACTCCCGAGCAGGTGAGCCGGCGGGGCAGCCGCGGCCTCGGCGCGGTCTCCACCCATCGAGTCTCGACTCCGCTGCCGAGGGGCCTTTGCCCACCGCCGGTGGTGGCCCGGCGCTCGTCTGCCCACTAGCCCTTGGGGTCGGTGGGCCGGAAAAGCCGCGAAACGAGGGCCCGTGGCGGCTCCTCGTCAGTTGCCATTGGACCCGCGGGCTGGCGCCGGCGCGGGGGCGTGGGGGGACGATGGGTTGGGAGAGGCGATGGGCGCGGCGAGCGCCATCGGCGGGGCCGCGCTGCGGGCGTCGCGATGACGCTTGATGGAGCCGGCCAGGATCTCGCCGATGAGCGTCCGGTAGTCCATGCCCGTCACCTTGGCGATGGTGCAGAGATCGCTGAAGTCGGGAGTCAGGCCGGGCAGCGGGTTGACCTCGATGACGTAGACCTTTCCATCGGACGCCATGCGGAGATCGATGCGGGCCACGTCGCGGCAATCGAGGGCGGCGAAGGTGTCGCGAACCACCTTGTCGATGCGCTTTTGCTCCGCGACCGTGAGCTGGGCCGGGCACTCGAAGCGGACGCGCGGAGTGTCCGACTGCTTCTCCTCGAACCCGTACACGGGGTGTTCCGGCGGGTTGACGAAGATGACCTCCATGGGCGGGAGGACCTTGGGCCGGCGCTCGCCCAGGAGGCCGACGGTGAACTCGCGGCCTGTGATGTACTCCTCGACCAGCGCCGGTTGGTCGTACTTCTCCACCAGCGTGCGCGCGGCGGCGCGGGCGCTCTGCTCGTCGTTGACCACCGAGGCCGAGGTGATGCCTTTGGAGGTTCCCTCGGCGTTGGGCTTGACGATGACCGGATAACGGAAGGCCTTCATCTTCTCGCGTCCGGTGGTGAGCACCTGCCACTCGGCGGTGTCGATGCCGGCCGAGCGCAGGATCTGCTTGGTCAGTCCCTTGTCGAGGCAGAGTGAGAGGGTGGTGGCGTCCGACCCGCTGTAGGGCACGCCCAAGAGCTCGCAGAGGGCGGGGACCTGGGCCTCGCGGCCTCTGCCCCGGTGTCCTTCGGCGATGTTGAAGACCACGTCGGGCGCCGCCGCCGTGAGCGAGTGGGGGAGATCGGCGTTGGCCTCCAGGGGAACCACGGTGTGCCCGTAGCTCTCGATGGCGGCGGTGATGGAGGCGATGGTCTTCGGTGAGTCGAACTCGGCCTCGGCGTCGTTCTCGGCGGGGTCGATGCGCTTGATGTTGAAGGTGAGTCCGACGCGGAGCGAGCTGCGCCGCTGTTTCTTGGGGGCTTGGTCGAGCAGGTTGTGGAGGCTGCGGCGCTTGCAGGCGCTCTTGACGATGGCGCGGATCACGCCGTCGTAATCGATGCCCTTGGCCTTGCTGGCCACGAAGATTCCCGCGCCCGGCTCGAGGGTGGGGAGGGCGTCGACCTCGAGGAAGTGGACCTCGTAACCGTGGGTGGGAGTCGGCGGGCTGACGCGGAACTCGCAGCGAGCGAAGTCCTTGAGATCGAGGCCGCGGACGATGCGGCGGGTCATCGACTGGATGCGCTCGATGACGGGCTCGGGGAGCTCGGCCTTGCGCACGGTGACGTGCTCGGGCTTCACGTTCTTGAGCTGGTAGTCGTAGACGTTGTAGAGGCCCGTGAGCTGCGGGTCGATCACGTACTCGACCGGATCGAGGATGCCGCCGTCGCCGAGGCCGTCGACGAAGCCACAGGCGAAGTCGCTCCCACGCACGTAGCGCTCGACGATGAGGCCGGCCTCGAAGCGGCCCAGTTGGCGGTCGACCACCTCGGCCAGCTCGTAGGCGTCTTCGCACACGCTGAAGGCGGAGGAGATGCCCTTCGACGAGCCCTCGAAGTTGGGCTTCACGATGACGGGAAAGGTCATGTCGTCGAGCGCGCCGCTCTCGATGGTGGCGCGGGACACCAGCCGTGCTCGCGGCGTGGGCACGCCATAAGCCGAGAGGATGCGCTTGGTCAGCATCTTGTCGAGCGTGACGCAGAGCGTGTAGGCGTCGGAGCCGGTGAAGGGGACGCCCATCTCCTCGAAGAGCGAGGGATAGAAGGCCTCGCGCGTCTTGCCCTTGTGGCCCTCGGCGGTGTTGAAGATGAGATCGGGTTGGAGCGCCTCGAGGCGCGCGATGACGCGGGAGGCGGGGCCGCTCACCTCGATGCGATCGACCTCGTGCCCGCTGCGCTCGAGCGACGCGGCGATGGCGTCGATGGTGGCGGGGCTGTCGAACTCGGCCTCCTCGGGGGAGGGAGTCATCTTGAGGTTGTAGGTGAGCGCGATGCGCATGATTGCTCGCCCTCGTGAGGTCGGGGCGAGGGCGCGTCAAGGCGCTATCCGGCGATCTTGGACGCTGGAGCCTTCTTCACGGAGGGAGTCTTCTTCTTCGGCCCGTCGCCGGGGGGAGGCGCGATGGGCGGCTCGGGGGGAGCAGCGCTCTCGGCCTCGGCGTCGTGCGCCGCCCAGAAGGCCTGGAGCTGGGGCCAGAGGGTCTTCGAGGCCTTTTGCGAGACTACCGCGCCCACGTGGCCGCCGGGGAGGTGAATCCGTTGCTTGTCGGCCGAGCTCACGCGCTCGATGAGGGCTGCGGCGCTCTTCCAGGGGACGATGTTGTCGTGCTCGAAGGTGACGGCCAGCGTGGGACAGGTGATCGACTCGAGCTGGGCCAGGCGGCCGGAGAGGGTCAGCTCACCCTTGATGAGCGCGTCCTGTCGATAGAGCCGTTCGACGTACTCGCGGAAACACTCGCCGGGGAAAGACACGTTGTCGTTGCCCCAGGTCTCCAGGGCCACGAAGCCGTCGAGCGCCTCGTCGGTCCAGGCGCGGTCGAGGAAGCTCATGAGCTTGGCCGAGGAGAGGGTGGGCCGGAGCATGTGAAAGGCAGCCTGCATGAGCTGCCAGGGGACGTTGCCGAAGGCGTCGATCATCGTCCCCACGTCGAACGAGGTGGAGCGCGTCCACGCCGAGAGCAAACCCTCGTCTTGAAAGATCACCGG
>FTCO01000390.1_pt1 | contig 10080 bp, 6 predicted proteins | sample 1639701 | NCBI WGS metagenome assembly FTCO01 (sample SAMEA3914869, study PRJEB12502) | metagenome | biome: forest; material: soil | place: USA | collected 2012-03-12 | depth 0.1 m | reverse complement strand
GAAGGTCTCGGCCTGATTGGGGGCCTCGTCGTCGGTCCCGTCCTCCGGGTGCCCTTGCTCGGTGAGCACGTCCTTGACCTCGGGGAACTCGAGGAGCGCGAGGCGCGTCTCGCGGAGCACTTGAGCGCCGCGCACCAAGGAGACCTCGGAGGGCATGGTGACGGTGACGTGGATGTCACCCTCGTTCATCTCGGGGAGGAACTCGGTACCGAGCTTCGGCACCAAAGCGATGGCGATGCCCAGAATCACGAGCGCGCCCAGGCGAGTCGCGATGGGCCAATTCAGGGCGAAGCGAAGCCCGGTGAGATAGCGTTTGCGAAGCCAGACCAAGAACTCGGGGTCGACCTCTTTGACCTTCCGGTTCTTGAGGAGGACGGTGGTCAGGGCGGGGACGCAGGTCAGCGTGAAGAGGAGGGCTCCGCCGAGCGCGAAGGCGTAGGTGAGCGCCACGGGCCGGAAGATTCGGCCCTCCACGCGCTCCAGCGTGAAGATGGGCATCATGGCCGCGACGATGATCGAGAGTGAGAACAGGGTCGGCCTCACCACCTCCTTGGCCGCCTTGGCGACGACGGCGGGCACGTGCTCGGGAGACGGCTGCTCCTCGGCCAGGTGTCGATACGAGTTCTCGACCAGGATGACCGCGCCGTCGAGCAGGATGCCGAAATCGATGGCCCCCATCGAGAGCAGGTTGGCGGGCACGCCGGCGTAATAGAGCCCGACGAAGGCGGTGAGCAGCGCGAGCGGCATGGTGACGGCCACCGCGAACGACCCGCTGAAGGCGCGCAGGAACAGCCAGAGCACCAGGGTGACGAGGGCCGCCCCCTCGATCATGTTGTGACTGACGGTGTGAAGGGTGGTGTCGACGAGCCGGGTCCGGTCGTAGAAGGGCACGATCTTCATGCCCTGCGGCAGCACGTCTTTGTTGATGCGCAGGATGGCCTGGTGGACGTCCTCCAAGACGTCTTTGGGGTTCTCCCCGCGCCGGAGGAGAATGGTTCCCTCGACCGAGTCGATGTCGTCCCCGCGCGCCACGGCGCCGCGACGGGGGGTATACCCCTCCACCACCTTGGCGACGTTGCGCACCAGAATCGGAATGCCGCCGGCCGCCGAGACCACGGTCTTCTCGATGTCCTCGGGCTTCTTCACATAGCCGCGCCCGCGGACCACGAACTCGGCCTCACCGAACTGCACGTACCCGCCCGAGGTGGCCCCGCTCGACTGCGAGACGGCGTCGATCAAATCCTTGAGCGTGAGCCCGGAAGCCTTGAGCTTCGCCTGGTCGGCGAGCACGTGATACTCTTTCATGAAGCCGCCGAAGCTCACGACGTCGGCGACCCCGTTCACCCGCTTCAGCTGCTTTTCGACCTCCCACTCCTGCCAGCTACGAAGCTCACTCGGATTGTGGCGGTCGCTCTCCAGCGTATATTGGTAGATCTGGCCGACGGGCGTGTCGTTGGGCCCCAGGCTGGGGGTGACCCCGTCGGGCACCTCGGCGTCGCGGAGGCGCTCTCCGATCTGCTGGCGAGCAAAGTAGATGTCGGTGCCGTCTTGAAAGGTGACGATGACCTGCGAGAGGCCGAACGACGTCACGCTCCGTTGAATCAGCACCTCCGGCGTGCCGCCCAGCGCTCGCTCGATGGGGATGGTGACCTGCTTCTCGACCTCCTCCGCGGCCTGGCCGGGATAGAGGGTGATCACCATCACCTGGACGTTGGTCACGTCGGGGAAGGCTTCAATCTTCAGCTTCGAGAACGTGTGGATGCCGAAGAGGATGAAACCGACCGAGAAGAACAGCACCGCGATACGGCGGCGGACCGCGAAGTCGATGAGAGCGTCGAGCATTGGCTATGGAAATCGGACGAGGCGAAGGGGACTGACGGCGCGCTTTTGACCCGGGTCGGGCGTGCGCCTTCAGCAATGCCCATGCCCCCGCGCCCCGATGGGACGAATCGGCGAGGCACCAGCATGCCACGCCTCGAGGGGACAAGAAAGTTGCAGCCGCTGCTCGAACCTTACAGGGACGAGATGGCCCCCGCCGCGTCTCACTCGGGCGGGTAAAGGAAATCGACGCTGGCACCGACCGCGACGGGGCTCTTCCCCTCGGGCGCCGAGACCCGCGCCTCGACGACGAGCCGCTCGCCCTCGATACGAACCTCGGCGTCCAGGAGCGGCAGCTCGGTCCCGGAGGCATGTTGGCGCCGGCCGCGATGGGCCATGGTCGCGTGCATGTCGAGCCAGGTCTCGAACCGCTGGGCGAGCCCGACTGCCCTGCTCCCATAGGACGCTTGCAGGAGAAAGAGCGCCCGCACCAGGGCCCAGGCCGCGAATTGCGGGGCGCGCGGGTCGGGGCCATGGGGATCGAGCGGCCAGCCCGTTCGCTCGAAGTCCTGGGCCATGGTCACCGCGTCTTCCCGAGAGACGATGGGAGTGAGCGTGCGTTCGGAGAGCGCCGCGAGCGAGCGCGAGAGCCCGCTCTTCGGCCCGACCTCAAAGCCGAGCACGATGGCCGAGTAGGGCGCCCGCGCCGGCGATCCGGGCCAGTTGTAGACGCCTCCATCGACGACTTTGTAAAGGCTCGACTTGGCGAGGGTCGGCCAGTCCTCGAAGTCGGCGGCGAGGTCGTCGGCCGAGGTCGTGAAGAGCTCGACCACGACTCGCGAAGAGGCAGCCTCGAGCGAGGTGAGCAGCGCTTCCAGCCGGGCCCAGCGCTCGACGGTCGCGCCATCCTCGGCGGGCCGAAGGTCGCGCCGTCTCTCGGCGAGCGAGGCGAGGTCGACGCTCGACTCCCGCCGATCGTCGAGGGGCCGAGCGTCGGGGCGCCCGGTCCAGTCGTCGATCAGGAGGAGCTTCAAGGGCAGCTCGCCGCCGAACCCATATCGCCGATTGAACGGCAGCGTCAGCCTCGATGCCACGGCGCCTCCCCTCGACGATCCCGAGCAAACAGCTCTTCGACGACGCGGGTGTGAAGGGGAAACGCGAGGGGCTCGGGGGCGAAGACCACGGGCCTCTCGGTGGTCTCGTCGGTGGGGGTGAAGGGCGGTAGGGCGCTCGCGTCGATGGCCGGCGCCTCGCCGAAGATGAGAACGGTGCCATCGGGCGCGCTGAGCACGCGGAAGTCTGTGATGGTCTCCGGGTCGATGCGAACCCGCGTCTCCTCGAACAGCTCGCGAGCCCCGGCGACCTGCCAGCTCTCACCGACACCGATGAAGCCCCCGGGCACCGCGAGCTTGCCAATCTGGGGAGGAATGCCGCGGCGAATGAGCAAGAGCCCCCGGCGGCCCCCGTCGATGACGGGGAGGAGGACGCAGGCCACGGGGAGCGGGTTCTTGTAGCTCACGCTCTGGCAGGCGGCGCAGGTCCGCGGCCAGGCCAGGCCCTCGGCGAACGCGGCTCCGCAGAACGAACAGTGCGAGTCTCGCTTCGGCGTCATGCGGGGCATGGTTCCCTGGCGCGACCGGGTTCGCAAGGTGGTAGCTTCGCGCTCTTGGAGCTGCTCTCGGCGTGCCCCTTCACGATCTCGACGCTCTCCTGGGAGGGCGCCCCGGGCCAGTGGAACGTCAGCGTGGCTGCCAGGGCCCTGCTGACCCTGGCCCCCTCGCCGGTCCTGGCGACCCACCAGGAGCCGATGGCCGTCGACCGTTCGTGGGACGACGACCCGCGCGCCGGCCTGGTCACCTCGACCGACCGGGTGCCCTTCAAGCCGCGCGTCGACATCCTGGCGTCCGGCCACGCCTACGCTCCCGGCGGCGCTCCGGCCGAGTCCCTGGTCGCCCGCCTGTGGCTGGGAACCGTGCGCAAGGCGCTGAGCATCAACGGCGATCGGTCGTGGGTGCCCTCCTTCGACGGCCTGCGGCCGAGCGTTCCGGTTCCTTTCCGGCGGATGGCCCTCCGCTACGACCGCGCGGTGATGGGCGGGGACAACCTGGGAGGGGTCGACATCCTCACCCTCCGCGCCGAGGTCGGGCGCCCCCTGCCCAACATCGCCGCCATTGCCGAGACAGGCTCCGAGACTCCCGGCTTTGGTCCCTTGCCCCTGCTCTGGAGGGCGCGCCGGATGGGGCAGAGCGACGCCGCCGTCCACTGGGCTTCTCGCGCGGGCCTCGGAGGGGGAGCGCCGCCGCCCGGGTTCGACTTCCGCATCTTCAACGCGGCCCCCGCGGAGCAACAGATCGAGCTCTTGCCCCCGGGAGCGCCCTTGCTCCTCGAAAACCTGCACCCCGAGCACCCTCGCTTCGAGACCCGATTGCCGATGCTCCGGGTCCGCATCTTCCACCTACCGCCCGGGGGGAGCGCGGCGACGGGCGTGCTCGGACGATGCGACACCCTCGCCATCGACACCGATCAAGGGACGGTGGCGCTCACCTTCCGAGCCACGCTGCCCGCCACCGGCCCGGATGGGGAGGGCGTCGGCACCATCCTCGTGGCCGCCGAAGGGGACGGCGAGCGCTTCACCCCCGACCAGGCCGAGCGCCTCATTCGCGGGATGCGCCCCGAAGTGCGTCGGGTTTCGTTCGATCCCAGGCCCCCGGACCCGAGGCCCTTCGAGGGGGGCGCCTACAACACTCCGCGGGAGATTCAGGTCCCGAGGGAACCCTCGCCTTCCACCGCGCCCATCGCCCACAGCGACACGCCTCCTCCGCCCACCCCCACGCGGGCCATGGAGGTGCCGGCGCCGAAGGCTCGCCCCATCACGGTGCCCCCTCGATCCGAGGTGGATCCGGTCTCTCTTGCGGGTTTGCCGTTTCGAGCGCCGCCTACCGGCTTCGAGCCTCTGCCCGCCGCGCCGGTTTCGGGGGTCCTTCCTCCCATCGCTCCGCCACGAAGAAGGACGCTCCCTTCGATCTCGGGCGTGCAGTCCATCCCGGCGCCCGAGCCCTCGTCGCCCGTGCTCGCGCCTGTGGAAGACGCGGAGGTCACGCCTCCTCGCGGGCGCGTCCTGACCCCGCGGCCCTCGTTCGGCTCCGCGCCGCCTGCGCAGCGGACCTCGAGCCCGCCCAATCGCACGGGGCCGCTGCCTCCCCCCATGGAGGCGCCCCCCATCGACGTGCCGGCCAGCCTGCGTGCCTATGCCGCCGCGCGCCTGGAATCCTGGGAAGGTCGCCGACCACTGGCCGAGGTTCTTTCGCGACGCGGGCTCGCGGACGATGAGTTTGCCGCGAGCGAACGAGCCGAGCTCGACGCCATCGCCCGTGAGGCGGCGACCGGCGAGGCCACCCGAGCCTTGGCGCTGCTGGCGGCCTTCTCCCTCGAGAAACCGCGCGATCCCTGATTGCCTGCCGATGGGCGCGAGGCCCATTGCGATCGCAATCGATGGCGTCATCGGCGGGAGACCGAAGGATGATCGAACGATGATCGAAGGATGATCGAAGGATGCAGGGACGCTCGGCGCACCATTGCGAGCGGGTGGCCGAGCGGGCGGCGGGCGCTACCCTTCAGGGATGAGCAGTACCCCGCAGCTCGCGCTGTCCCTGTCCCTCGACGTGCGGGGGATCGCGCCCTCGACGCCGGCCCGGGCCCATCTGGTGGCCGAGGTGCGGGTGATGGCGGCGGGGGTCGACCGGGCGCGACCCCCGCTCTCCGCGGTGCTGGCGATTGACGCCTCCGGGTCGATGCAGGGGCCGCCCCTCGAGCAGGTGGTGCAATCCATCGAGAAGCTCGTCGGGCTGCTCTCGCCCACGGACCGGGTAGGGGTGGTGGCGTTCTCCGACAACGCCGCCGAGGTCGCCCCGCTGATGCCCGTGGACGAGGACGCCAAGCGGCTGATCGCACGCAGGGCGCGCAGGCTCGTGGCCGAAGGCGGCACCAACCTGGAGGCGGGCCTGATGCGCGCCGCCGCGGCCCTGCCCAAGCGCGCGCCCCACGAAAGGCAGGCCATCCTGCTGCTGAGCGATGGGGCCCCGAACCGCGGCAAGGCCGCCCCCCAGGACCTGGCAGCCCTGGCGCGGTCGTTTCGGCCCGACGTGACCGTGACCACCCTCGGGTATGGGGCGCACCACCATGAAGACGTGCTGGCACGCATCAGCGACGCGGGGGCCGGGCGCTACCACTTCATCTCGGACCCGGTGGTGTGCGACTTCGAGCTGGCGCAGGCCATCGGCGCGCAGGGCGACGTGGTGGCGGAGGCGATCTCGTTGAGCCTGGTGCCGGCCGAGGGGGTCGAGATCGTGAGGCTCCTCGGCAAGCACGAGACGCGGGTCGGGGGCGGGGGGCTGCGCGTGAGCATCCCCGACCAGCTCGAGGGGGCGCGCTACCTGGTGGTGGCCGAGGTGACGCTGGCCCCGGGCCGCGAGGCGGGGCCGATGGCGGTGGCCAAGGCGGTGCTCGACTACCGGCCGGCGGGCGAGGCGGCGTCGCGATCTGCCGAGGCGAGGCTCGAGGTCTTGGTGCGGACAGGGGACCTCGCCCCCGACCCGGCGGCGCGCGTGGAGGTGCAGCGAGCGCGCGCCGAGGAGGCGCGGGCCGAGGCGAGGGGGCTCGGCGATCGCGGTCAATTCGAGGGGGCCGCGGCCGTCTTGCGCAGGCTGATTGACGAGATCGAGGGCGAGCCCGGCTTCGTGGGGGGCGATGGCTCACCTCTCTCGGAGGCCGTCGAGCAGCTCCGAGACGAGGCGCTGGCCATGGAGCGGAAGCCGAGCCAGGAGCAGTACCGCACCTTCCGGCGCTCGATGCTCGACATCCCGGTCTCGTCCTACCGGCCCGACGTGACCCGCTCGGCGGCTCTGAGCCACACGGTCATCACGGGCATCGCCGGGAAGCTGCCGGTGGCGCGCCTGGTCGTGGAGGAGGGCGAGGGGGAGGCGGGGAAGAGCTATCCCCTCGATTCGCCCAAGATCGTGCTGGGGCGCTCGATCGAGGCCGACATTCGCCTCGACCTCGCCAACGTCTCCCGGCGCCACGCCATGGTCGTGGGTAGGGAGGGGCGCTTCTACGCCGTGGACCTCGGGAGCACCAACACCACCTCGCTCAATGGGGCCCCGCTCACCGTGCCGAAGCCCCTGTCGGCCGGCGACCAGCTCCAGATCGGCGACGTGAAGCTCCGCTACCAGGAAGGCTGAAGCACCGGTCGGGAGGGGCGCGCAGCTTCTCGAAGCGTGGCTATGCTGCCGGGCCATGAAAGCCAAGTCTCCCACCCCGGTGCACCGGTCGCGCGCGCAAGACGTGCAGGCAGCCCTCCAGACGCTGGGCGCCCGCGTCCACAATGCGCGGAGCTTCCTGCCGGGGGAGCGGCCCACCTGGGTCGTGGTCGAGCTGTCGGGGGCCCCGAGCCTCCGGGTCGAGCGGCCCAAGTTTCTGGGCATCCCCATCCCCACGAAGAAGCTCGGACCCAGCCTCGAAGACCTGACCCGCGCGCTCGATACGCTGGGGGACACGTCGTGGATCCGGGGGGTGGTGCTCCGCATCGAGGGGCTGCGGGCCGATGGGGTGGTGGCCTATTCGCTGCGTGAAGCCATCGCCCGGCTCACGCGGAAGGGGAAGAAGACCCAGGCCTACCTTTCGCAGCTGTCGCTGGGGTCGCTCTACCTCGCCTCGGCGGCCGCGGAGGTCGTGGTGCCGGAGAGCGCCGAGATCGACCTGAGGGGCCTCGGGATCTCGATGCAGTTCTACGGCGACGCGCTGGCGCGCCACGGCATCCGCTTCGAGAAGGTCGCCATCGCCGAGTACAAGAACGCCTTCGATACGCTGTCGCGCGGCGAGATGACCCCGGCCCAGCGCGAGCAGCTCACCGCCTTGCTCGACCGGCTCGGGGACCATTATCTGGGGGAGATCGCGGCCTCGCGGCGGCTGCCGGTGGAGACCGTGAAGGCGCTGTTCGACGAGGGGATCACCTCGGCCGCGCGGGCTCGCGACGCGGGGCTCGTCGACCGCTTGGCGTACGAGGACGAGCTGCTCGAGAAGACCCACCGCCTCTACCCGGAGGCCAAGCGGTTCTTGAAGGTGAAGGTGCCGAAGGCGAGCAAGAAGCGCGTAGCCGTGGTGATGCTGCAAGGGGGCATCATCTCCGGCAAGTCGAAGCGGTCGCCGGTGCCCCTCGGGCCCCTGGGCAATCGCGTCGCCGGGAGCGAGACGGTGGTATGCGCGCTCCGCGAGGCGGCGAGCGACCCGGCCACGGCGGCCGTCGTGCTCTACGTGGACTCGGGCGGCGGCTCGGCGCTGGCCAGTGACCTCATCGGGCGTGAGGTGAAGCGCATTCAATCGCGCATCCCGGTCGTGGCCGTGATGGGCAACGTGGCGGCGAGCGGGGGGTACTACGTGCTCACCCACGCGAGCAAGGTGATCGCGGCGCCGTCGACCATCACCGGGTCGATCGGCGTGCTCACGGGCAAGCTGGTGGTCGAGGGGCTCTTCGAGAAGCTCGGGGTGAAGACCGAGCGCATCGAAAAGGGCCGCCACGCTCTCCTGTTCGACACGGCGCGCGGGCTCTCGGACGAAGACAAGGCCCTCCTCGCCAAGCAGAACCAGGAGATCTACGGGCGCTTCGTGGCTCGCGTGTCGGAGGGGCGCGGGCTGCCCCTCGAGCGCGTGCACGAGATCGCCAAGGGCCGGGTCTGGTCGGGCGCGGCGGCGGTCGAGATCGGCCTCGTCGACGAGCTGGGAGACCTCGATCTCGGCATCATGAGGGCGCGGGAGCTGGCCGGCCTCGCGCCGGACGCGCCCGTGGTCTACGTGGATGGGCCCGACGACTACGTGCTCCCGGCGGCTCCAGACGCCGCCGTGCGGCTCACCGGGCTACGCGAGCTGGGCGACACGACGGCGCTCTTCGAGGCCCTCCGCCCCCTGCTCTCGGAGCGCTCGTGGCTCGTCGGGCCTGGCCCGATGAGGCTCGACGGATGAGCCGATCGACGAACCGGGACCGGCTTGGGGCCGGGGCCCCGAGCCGAGGGCGCGGCAGCGTGAAGGCGCGCGCGTGGCTCGTCGGGCCTGGCCTCATGTGCATCGGATGACCCTCCCCATGGCACGCCGGGCCGGCCGTGCTTACGTATGGGCACCGGCGTTCAGCGGCCCGCCTTGCTAAACTGCCGGCACCGAACATGGCTAGCGATCCCAACCAAGACGACGACGAGGGCGGCAACCAGAGCGGCCTGGCGACCGAGCGCGAGGTCAGGACCGAGAAGGTCCGGCGCTACAAGGTCGTGTTCCACAACGACGACTACACGTCACAAGAGTTCGTCGTCATGGTGCTCATGAAGTTCTTTCACAAGAGCGAGACCGAAGCGACGCACATCATGCTGAGCGTGCACCACAAGGGTCACGGCGTCGCCGGCCTCTACACGCGCGACGTGGCCGAGACCAAGGTCGCTCAAGTTCAAGAGGTGGCCAAAGAGTACGGTCACCCGCTGCGGCTAACTGCGGAGCCTGAATGACATGCGAGTGAGCCCCGAGGTCGAGATCGCCTTCGCGCTGGCGCAGCGCGAGGCCGCGCGCCGCCGTCACGAGCTGGTGACGGTGGAGCATTTGCTCTACGCGCTCCTCTTCGACGAGGAGACGGCGCAGATCGTTCGCCACGCGGGCGGCGATCCGGCGGCCCTCAAGAAGGCGCTGGAGAAGTACTTCGACGAAGAGGTGCAGGCCGTTCCGGAGGACGCCGACCTCGAGTTCCCGTCGCTCTCCAACGGCTTCAACAGCACCGTCCGGCGCGCGGCCTTCAGCGTCGACAGCGCCGGCAAGAAGGAGCTCAAGGGCGCCAACGTCCTCGTGTCGATCTTCTCCGAGCGCGACTGCCCGGCGGTGGCGCTGCTCGGCGCGCAGGGGGTCACCCGCTTCGACGTGGTGAACTTCGTATCGCATGGCATCTCCAAGTCGGGGCCTGACGACCTGACCAAGGAAGAGCCGGGCGGCGCCAGCGAGGGCGACGACGGCGAGGGCTCGGCGCCGGTCAAGGACCCGCTGGCTGCCTTCACGCTGAACCTCAACAAGGAGGCCGCCGAGGGGCGCATCGATCCCCTGGTCGGCCGCGAGAACGAGGTGGCGCGCTCGATCCAGATCCTCGCGAGGAGGCGCAAGAACAACCCGCTCCTCATCGGCGACGCGGGCGTCGGCAAGACGGCCATCGTCGAGGGGCTGGCGCAGAAGATCCAGAAG
>FTCO01000288.1_pt1 | contig 10151 bp, 9 predicted proteins | sample 1639701 | NCBI WGS metagenome assembly FTCO01 (sample SAMEA3914869, study PRJEB12502) | metagenome | biome: forest; material: soil | place: USA | collected 2012-03-12 | depth 0.1 m | reverse complement strand
GCCTCGGCGAAGCGAGCCTTGAAGAGCAGCCCGGGGATCTGCCACCGATCGATGCGCATCCCCAGGTTCAAGTAGTCGTTGTAGAAGACCTTGCCGTGGTCGAGCTGGAGGTCCAGCGGGTCCTCGATGGAGCACCAACCGACGCCCTGCTCGGCCTCGTCGGCGGCGACGAGCGGCCGGAAGGTGCGGAGCTTGATGCGCTCCATGAAGCGCTCGCGGAAGTCCTCCGGCACCTCGCCGCGGATGTGGAACTTCGTGTACGAGATCGATCCCTTGAGAGCTCCCAAATGCGTCTCCTCGAGTCAGGGGGTAGGTCGTTCGAGGGCGCAGTCGACACGAAGCGAGCAGGACTGGACAAGTTCACAGCGAAGGGCGCCCGTTTGTCGAAACGGTCGTCGCCTGCGGGTAGCATGCGCGGCATGCCGCGCTGGCTCGTCGTGTTCGCCGTCCTCCTCGCTCCGCTCTTCGCGGGGTGCATCGGCAACACGCCCTCGCCGCTGGCGCCCAAGATCGGCGGCTCCATCGGCGTGCCCGGCCACGGGATGCTGACCAACGCCGTGCCGCTGCCCTATCGCGGCGACGCCTTCGGGCTCCTCCGCAAGAACGCACGCAACTTCGGTAACCCGCGCATCATCTCGGCCATCGAGGGGGCGTCGCGCGTCGTCGCCAAGCAGCGGCCCGGCGGCGCGCGGCTGATGGTGGGCGACATCTCGCAGCGCTGGGGCGGAGGGAGCTCCGGGCACGCCTCGCACCGCACCGGGCGCGACGCCGACCTGCTCCCCTATCTGATGACGCTCGACGGCGCGCCCGTGCAATCGCCGGGCTTCTTGCACATCGGACCCGATGGGCTGGCGCGGACCGACGACGGCAAGTTCTATCGGCTCGACGTCGAGCGCACCTGGCTCCTCGTGAAGGCGCTGGTCACGTCGAAGCAGGCCAACGTGCAGTGGCTCTTCTTCGCCCGCTGGCTCGAGGCGCTGGTCATCGAGTACGCGCGCGCCCGCGGCGAGGACCCGGAGGTCGTCTGGATCGCCGAGAGCACGCTGCTCCAGCCGGGCGACAGCGCCAACCACGACGACCACCTCCACCTTCGCATCGCCTGCACGCCGGAAGAGGCGGTGAGCGGGTGTCTGGGAGGCGGTCCGTACTGGCCCTGGCTCCCCCCGCTCCCTCAGCTCGCCGCGCCCCCCGACCAGGAGCTGGCGCAGGCCATCGCCGGCGACCTGCTCCCGAAGCGTTGATGAACCGCCTCTTCCTCGGCGACGCGCTCGCCGTGTGCGCCGCCTTGCCCGCCGAGGCGCGCTTCGATCTCGTCTACCTCGACCCGCCCTATGGAGTCGGCGTGGGGATGACGGCGCGGCTCGAGAAGGGCCAGGCGCGCGGCCGGCTTCGCAAGGAGAGCGGGCCCGAGGCCTACGACGATCGCGACGACCCCGAGGCTCTGGTCGCCGAGCTGTCACCGCGCTTCGCCGCCATCCGCGAGCGCATGGCCGAGGGCGCGACCCTCTACGTTCACCTGGACCACCGCGCGGTCCACGAGGCCAAGGTCGCCCTCGACCGCATCTTCGGCCGCCGCGCCTTCCTCGGCGAGGTGATCTGGACCCCCGGCAACGGGGCTCGCGGGGCGCGCTTCGCCGTCACCCACCAGACCATCTTGATCTACGCGCGGCGCGCCGAGGAGCGCGACCTCGTGGTCTACAACGGCTCCGACCCGATGCTCCGCGAGCCCTATGCGGCGACCAGCCTCGAGATGCACTTCACCCAGCGCGACGAGGCGGGGCGGCTCTATCGCGAGCGCAAGGTCTCCGGGAAGGTCTACCGCTACTACGCCGACGAGGGCCGGAGGCTCGGCAGCGTGTGGACCGACGCGCCGGCGATGGTCGCCAACACGCCCCTTCGCAAGGAGGCCACCGGCTATCCGACGCAGAAGCCCGAGAAGCTCCTCGAGCGAATCCTCCGCGCGTCGAGCCGCGAGGGGCAGGTGGTCGCCGATCTCATGTGCGGGAGCGGGACCACCGCCGCCGTGGCCGCGCGGCTCGGACGACGCTTCGTGGCCGGCGATCGCAGCGAGCTCGCCTTCGAGACCGCGGCTAAGAGGCTCGAGGCGCAGGGCGTCGCGTTCACCCGCACCTCGCTCGTCGAGGCCTCCGCGGGTAGCGGCGACAATGTGCGCTGATGTGGTTGCTTTGTTGGCCTGACCGCCGCCGCGAGGCTCTACTCCAGGCCATGAATACGCTGGTCGACCGAGCCTCCACGACCCTTCGACCCCGGACCGCGCTCTGCTTCGTGGCGGCCCTGCTCGCGGGCTGCTCGGGCACGACGCAGGTCAACAAGGCTCCCACCGCCCCGATGGCCACCGCGCCCATCGAGTCGGGCGCAGCCAAGGTGATGGCCGAGCCCGCGCCCGAAGAGGTCCCCGTCGAGGCGGTCAATGCCAAGACCGCGCCCGAGGCGGGCGAGAAGCACGTGGCCCCCGAGGACAAGCGCCCTCGCATGGGCGCGACTGGCCTCTTCGCCTACGTCTTCGCCAAGCCTGCCCACGAGGGCCTGGCCCTCGGCTACATCCGAATGGGCACCTCGGTGCCGCTCAAGTCGACGCAGAAGATCGAGGGCAAGGGCTGCGGGCGCGGCTGGTATGCCGTGGAGCCGCGCGGCTACGTGTGCCTCAAGAACAACACCACGCTGAACCTCGAGGACCCTTATTACAAGGCGCTCCACGAGGTCTCGCCCGAGAAGGACGCGACCTGGTACTACCGGTATGCGTTCTCCAACGGCGCGCCCATGTACAGCCGTATCCCCACCAAGGAGGAGATGGCCAAGGAAGACTTCAAGTTCGGCAAGCGCGGCTCGTTCGTGCAGCTCGATGAGTGGTCGGCGGGCCATGAAGAGCTGCTCATGAAAGAGCCCATCGAGGCCACCGACCCGGTCCCCGAGTGGCTCTCCGACGGCAAGCGCCACATCGGTGGTGGCAACCTCAGCCCCTCCAAGCTCATCTGGCGCAAGATCCCCAACGGCTCGATGCTGGCCTACGCCAAGGCCTTCGAGAAGGATGGGCGCGTCTGGCTCCTCACCCCCGATCTGATGATCGTGCCAGCCGACCGTGTGCGCCAGATCAAGCGCTCCAGCTTCCATGGCGTCGACCTCGGCAACGGGGTGGAGCTGCCGCTCGCCTGGAACCGGACCAAGGCCCCCAAGCCCAAGTACAAGATGGAGGGCGGCAAGCTGGTGGCCATCGCCAACTCGTTCCCCTCGAAGACGTGGGTCCAGATCAGCGAGGACAAGACCACGCAAGACGGCAAGACCTTCTTCAAGGTCCGCGGGGAAGAGGGCGTGTATGTGCAGGAGGACGACGTCACCGTCTCTCGCGCCAAGCCTACGTTGCCGAGCGGGGTCAAGCCGGGCCAGAAGTGGATCGAGGCCAAGATCCTCACCGGGACGCTGACGCTCTATGAAGACAACAAGCCCGTGCGCGCCACGCTGTTCTCGCCGGGCAAGGGCGGGGTGCCGGTCCCCGGCAACGACAACACCAAGTACGCGACCACGGGCATGGGCTTCTATCCCATCGAGTGGAAGGACCACGTCGCCACCATGTCGAACGAGAAGGGGGAGGCCAAGGTCCTCTGGTTCACCGACGTGCCCCACATTCAGTATCTGAGGGCGCCCCTCGCCATGCACGTGGCCTACTGGCACGAGGACTTCGGCAACCCCAAGAGCGCCGAGTGCGTCAACATCTCGCCGGAGGATGGACACTTCATCTTCAATTGGACCGACCCGCAGCTCCCCGAGGGCTGGGGCGCCATCCGGCCCGGCGGTGGGGCCGGCCTCTCGACTCCCGTCATCATCACGGCCAAGTAGTTGGCCGGAAGCTCCCTCCGAGGCTCACAATGAGCTTCGATGAGCACGCTCCCGACGCGCCTTCTTACCTTCGCTCCGTTCACCGCTTTCTTGGCGCTGACTGCCTGCCAGAGCGCCCGCCCCGACTCCGCTGCTCCTCCGCCTCCCTCGCCCGCGCTGGCCGCGGCCGATACGGCTTCTCCTCTCGCCGAAAAGGCTGCCCCGCGGGGCACGGAGAACGCCGCTCCCACGCGGATCGTGATCAGCGGAGTCGGTGATTGCACCCTCTCCTCCGAGTTTCATTCGGGGGAGGCGCCCGGCTCGTTCCCCGACGAGCTGAAGGCCCATGGCGGGGACATGACCTGGTTCTTCTCGGGGGTGGCCGGCGTGCTCGCCAGAGATGATCTCACCATCGCCAACCTCGAGACCACGCTCACCAACACCCCTCATCCCTTCGGCGATGGGGAGCACCACTTCCGCGGCAAGCCCGAGTACACGGCGATGCTGAAGGCGGGCAGCGTCGAGGTGGTCAACGTGGCCAACAACCACAGCCACGACTTCGGTGAGAGCGGCTATGCCGAGACGGCCGAGGTGGTCAAAGCTGCCGGCATCGGCGTGGCGGGCAATGCCCACGTCGACCGGCGGATGGTCAAGGGCGTCGAGGTGGTCAACCTCGGCTTCACGGGCGGCGATCCGGTCATCCTTCCGCGTGTTCGCAAGAAGGTCGCCGAGCTCAAGACCGACAAGAACCTGGTGGTGGTCTCGTTCCACTGGGGGGCCGAGGGGCTCAATGATGCCAACGAGGTGCAGCGCCGCCTCGGCCACGCCGCCGTCGAAGCCGGGGCCGACCTCGTGCTCGGCACCCACCCTCACGTGCTCCAGGGCATCGAGGAGTACAAGGGCCGTCACATCGTCTATTCGCTCGGCAACTTCGTCTTCGGGGGCAACAGCAACCCCAAGGACAAGGACTCGATCATCTACCAGGAGGCCTTCGAAGAGCGCGATGGCCACATGGTCCCGAGCGGGAACGAGATCATCCCCGTTCGCATTTCGAGCGTGACCACGCGCAACGACTACCGGCCCGTGCTCCTCGAGGGGGACGAGAAGGACCGAGTGCTCGCGCGCGTGCAGAAGTACTCGGACGCGCTCGGGCCCAAGCGCGTCGCGAAGCGGTGACTCAAGCCTTGGGGTGATCCTTGGCGAAGCGCTGGAGCCGCTCCGTCGTCTTCTTGAACATCTTGCCGAAGACGGCGCGGCCGATGGGGTGAATGGCGCGCATGAGGAGCGTGGGCCGGTAATGCACGGTCCACGTGAAGCGCGTCTTCCCCTCGCCGGCGGGGGCGAGCTTCAGGTCCTCGACCATCGCGCTCACCAGGGGAACGGTGATGGCGTAGATGTGAAACGTCATGCGCTTGCCCGGATCCCAGGCGAGGAAGCGCTCCTTGACCGTGAGGGCTTTGAGCTCGATCTCGCGCTCGCTGCCGAGCCCGTGGGGGGGCTTCGAGGTCCAGCGGCAGGCGACGAAGTCCTCGAACCACTCGATCTGGCGGCTGCCGTCGGCGAGGATCTCGAACACGCGCTCGGGGCTCGCGTCGATGATGGCCTCGTTCTCGATACGATAGGGGGATCGCTCGGTGAAGCTGAGGGGTACGGCTTCGCAATCGAACCACATGGGCCGGGAGCGTCGGTCTCGGGCTCGAAGAGCGCAAGGGGAAAAGCGGCTGCCGCGTTGTCGCCCCTTGCCAGCAGCGCTATCCACGTACCCATGCTTCGACGCTTCACCGCCCTCCTGCTCGCCTCCGCCACCCTCGCGGCCTGCTCGTCCTCGTCCTCCAACGGCGACTCGGGGGACTCGAGCCAAGGCTCCGGCGGGCAGGGCTCGGGGGGCGCCGCGTCCACCGGCTCGAGCACGAGCGGCCCGGCGACCACCGGCTCGGGGGGAGGCGGAGGCGAGGCGGCCTCCTGCCAGCCGACCTATGACGACAAGGCCATTCACCTCGCCGTGGGCCTCTCGCTGAACCCCGGCGAGGATACCAACCGTTGCCTCCGCTGGACGGCTCCGGAGGACATCGACGTCACCGGCTTGGTCGGCGCCCTCGGCGCCACGGGGCATCACTCGCTCCTCCTCGGCCGCGCCAACTCCAAGGACCCGGATGGCGTCGCGCCCTGCAACGAAGCCGAGCTGATGGACGCCCCCACGAGCGGCGACTTCCAGATGCTGGCCGGCGTCTCCTACGAGAGCTCGGGCGTCGAGTACGACTTCCCCACCGCGCCCGTGCAGGTGGGCCTGCGCGTCGTCAAGGGCACCCAGCTCATCTTCGACGCGCACTTCCTCAACGCCGGCACCGCTCCCCAAGACGGCTGCGCCACCCTCGATTTGAAGCGCGGCGCGCCCGTCGTCGTCCCCCTCGTCTTCTACACCGTGCTCCCCAAGGACGAGTATGCGCTCTCCATCCCAGCGCACGGCACGCTCGACGTCGACTACACCGACCCGGCCCCGGGCAAATATCGGATCGCCGCCGCCTCGTCGCACATGCACCAGGGCGCGACGCACTTCCGCCTCTCGATCAAGGAGACGGATCAGACCGTTTACGAGAGTACCAACTGGGCCGACCCCCAGCCGTCGATCTTCGCCACCCAGACCTTCGTCGTGGAGGAGGGTCAGACCTTCCGGCTCCAGTGCTCGTTCGAGAACGACACGGCGGCGCCCATCGGCTTCCCCAACCAGATGTGCGTGGGGGGCATGTACCTGCTCTCGTGCGCCTTCCCCGGCGCTTGCTGAGGGGCGCTATAGTCCGGCCATGAGTGACGCGGAGGCCGCCGTGGACCCGCCTCCCCTCGAGGTCGAAGCCATCCTGGGCGCGCACCCCTGGCCGGCCGAGTGGGCCTCCCACAAGCGGCTCGAGTGGCTCTTTCGCTTCGAGCTGGCCGCCTCGCCCGAGGAGCTGTGGCCGCTGGTCGCGGACACCTCGCGCAGCAATCGAGCCCTCGGCTTCGCGGAAATGATCTTCGAGGAGCGGCAGGGCGAGCGCTGGGGCACGACGCGCAACGGCGGCGTCATCCACGAGTGGCGCGAGCCCCCGTGGAACTGGGTCGCGGGCCGCTGGCTCGAGTGCCTGCGCGTCTACGAGCGCGGGCTCTCGCGCGTCCTGTTCGCGGTCCACGTGCTCCAGCCCATCGCGGGCGGTACGCGCACGCGCCTCCACCTCTACTTCGGCATGATCCCCCGCGGCCTCTTCGGCGCCGCCGCCCTGCGCCTCGGCTTCCCGAGCATCGGGCGCGCCTACGAGCGCGTGCTCCCCTCCCTCGCGGCCGAGATCGCCGCCGGCTCCCGCGTGCCCCCCGCGCTCGTCGCCCCTCCCCCCGAGCTCAGCCCAGAGGTCGAGCGGCGCCTCCAGGCCATCCGCGAGCAGCTCCTCGGGCAGGGTCTCCCCAACATCCCCGTCGACGCGCTCGTCGACTGGGTGCGCACCGGCGACGAGATCGACCTGCATCGCATCCAGATCCGCGAGCGCGCCCGCGCCTGGAAGCTCCCCGAGGCCGAGCTGCTCCGCGTCGCCCTCCACGCCACGCGCGCCGGCCTCTTGAACCTCTCGTGGGACACGGTTTGCCCCCATTGCCGCGGCGTGCGCGACGAGAACCCGCGCCTCGCCGAGCTGGCCGCCGAGTCACACTGTAAGCCCTGCGGCGTCGACTTCGGCACCGACACCCCCGAGTCGGTCGAGGTCACCTTTCACGTTCACCCCTCGCTCCGCGCCATCGCCGAGCAGCTCTATTGCGCCGCCGATGCCGCGCGCAAGGACCACATCCGCGTCCAGCGCCGCCTCGCGCCCGGCGCCCGCGAGGCCATCCACCCGCCGCTCAGGCCGGGCCGCTACCGCGTGCGCGCCGGCAACGCGCCCGGCTTCTACCTCGACGTCGACCCGAGCCACGCGGCGGAGCCCATCGCCGTGCGCACGCGGCCCGCGGAGCCCGGCGCCGTCGTGCCCGCGAGCGCCCCCGCGTCGCTCGAGCTCCACAACGACGGCGAGGCCGACACCACCTTCGTCGTCGAGGAGGCCACCTGGAGCGATCTCGCCCTGCGCCCTCGCCACGTCCTCATGTCGCCCGACTTCCGCGACCTCTTCAGCGAAGACTACCTGGGCGCCGGCGTGCGCCTCGGCGTGGGCGAGCAGACCTTGCTCTTCACCGACGTGGTCGGCTCCACCGCCCTCTACGCGGCGCGCGGCGACCCGGCGGCCTTCGTCGAGATCAAGCGGCACTTCGACGACGTCTTCAAGGTCGTCGAGGAGAGCCACGGCGTGGTGGTCAAGACCATCGGCGACGCGGTCATGGCAGCCTTCGTCGATCCGGTCGACGCCGTGCGCGCCTCCTGCGCCATCCACCGCGCGTTCCGCGAGCGCGCCGGCCTGGCCATTCGTCTCCGCATCTCGCTCAACACGGGGCCGTGCATCGCCGTGCGGCTCAACGCGAACGCCGACCTCTTCGGGGGCACCGTCAACATCGCCGCCAAGCTCCAGGCGCTCGCCGAGTCCGAGCAGATCGCCATGAGCGCCGCGACCTACCAGGCGCCCGGTGTCGCCGACTACCTCGCGAGCCACGGCATCCCCCTCGAGGAGCTGGCCTACTCCTCCAAGGCCTTGCCGGCGCCCATCCCCGTCTACCGGTGGACGCTGCCCGCGGTCACGTCTCCACCCACGTGACCGGCTCGTCGCGCAGCCAGGTCCGCTGCCTCCTCACGAACACGCGCGTCGCCCTCACGACGGCCGTCGCGAGATCCGCCTCGGCGATCTTCCCCTCGAGGTGCTCCGAGACCTGCCGGTAGCCCACCGAGCCCATGGCGCGGCTCTCGCCGAACCCGGCGTCCCGTAGCCTCTTCACCTCTTCGATCCAGCCCTCGGCGAGCCAGCGCTCGGTCCGCGCCTCGATGCGCCGGTCGACCTCTTCTCGCTCCCTCCGCACGCCGAGCATTCGGGCCGCGTGCTTGGCCTCCCGGAAGCCATGCTCGGCGAACCAGGCGCTCTGCGGCTTGCCCGAGAGCTCGAAGACCTCGAGCGCCCTGCTGACCCGCACCATGTCGTTGGGGTTGAGCCGCGCGGCGCTCTCGGCGTCGACCTCCTTCAGACGAGCGTGGAGGCCCCCCCGACCCTCGGCCTCGACGATGGCCGCGTGCCTCGCCCTCACCTCGGCGTCGGCCGGAGGAGCCTTGGCGAGCCCCCAGACCAAAGCCCTCACCCAGAGAAAGGTTCCACCACAAACGATGGGCAGCTTCCCGCGCGCCCGCACATCCTGGATGGCGGCCTCGCCCATCTCGGCGAACCGCTGGGCATCGAACGCCTCCCCCGGGTCGGCGACGTCGACCAGGTGGTGCCTGGCCCTCGCCAGCTCCTCCCTCGTCGGCTTGCCCGACCCGATGTCGAACCCCCGATAGACCTGCACGCTGTCGGCGCCGACCACCTCGCCGTCGAGCTTCTCGCAGAGCCGGATGGCAAGCTCCGTCTTCCCGCTGGCCGTCGGCCCGACGACGACCAAGAGCTCATCGCCCTCGGGCCGCTCGACATCCGCGAGGCGCACTCACCGCCTCCCGACGCGGTGCTCGAGCTCTCCCCACCCAATCCGCATGACGACGGGGCGCCCATGGGGGCAGTGCCCGGCGAAGTCGACCTCGTCGAGCCCCTTCAACAAGGCCCGTGCTTCCTCCGGCGCCACCGGGTCCCCGGCCCTCAACGAGCCGTGGCAAGCCATGGTGGCGATGGCGCGATCCATCGCCCCCGAGAAGGCCCGCTCCCCCCCGTGCCCCACCTCGTCGAGCAAGTCCCTCACGAGCCGCTCCGGCGCCGCCTTGGGAAGCAGCGTCGGCACCGCGTGAACCGCCACGCTGTCCCCCCCGACCGCCCTGACGTCGAGCCCCATCCCCAAGATCTCTTCGTGTCTCTCGTCGACCAGCGCCGCCTCGGAGGCCGTCACCTTCACGACCACGGGAAACAACAACCTCTGCGTCGCCACTTCGCGCTTGTCGAACCCGGTCTTCAGCCGATGAAACGTCACCCGCTCCGCTGCCGCGTGCTGGTCGAGCAAGTAGAGCCCATCGGCCCCCTCACAAACGAAGAAGCACTGCCTCACCTGCGCCACGAACCTCAGAACCCCGAACTCGGGTTGCCGCTCCTTCTCCCGCGCGGCCGCGATCTCGAGAGCCGTCGGGTATCGAACCGGTCCCTTCCCACCCAGAGAAACCAGTTCCACGACCGGTGCGCCTCCCATGCTCGGCAAGGCACTCCCTCCCGCCCTCGATAGGGTGGGAGGGCCGGGGTGGGTGG
>FTCO01000844.1_pt1 | contig 10156 bp, 8 predicted proteins | sample 1639701 | NCBI WGS metagenome assembly FTCO01 (sample SAMEA3914869, study PRJEB12502) | metagenome | biome: forest; material: soil | place: USA | collected 2012-03-12 | depth 0.1 m | reverse complement strand
TCGTTACGGCGAGCTGCTCCACACGCACTGGACCAACAAGCGCAAGCTCGCCTCCAAGATGACCGACGGCGCCATCGACGAGCACTACGAGGCGGCGCGCGCCGCCGGCGCCATCGGCGGCAAGCTGATGGGCGCGGGCGGCGGAGGCTTCTTCATGTTCTACGCGCGCCCGGCCGACAAACGCCGCCTCATCGAGGCCATGGGCAAGCGCGGTCTCCGCCAGCTCCGCTTCCGCTTCGACGTCGATGGGGCGCGCATCGTCGCGAACCTCCACCGCAGCTGATTCAGGGGTGACAGCCGGCGACGCGGGCGCGCTGCTCGGCGAGTGCGAGCACGGCGCGGCAGAGGGGCGCGCCCACACCCGTGAGATCGGCCAGCTCGACGACGGCCCCGAGGAGCGCGTCGAGCTCGACGGGTCTCCCCTTCTCGAGGTCCTGAAGCATCGAGGTCTTGTGGCCCACGACGGCCCCAGCGCCGTCGATGCGCTGATCGACGCCGATGGCGAAGCGCGCCCCCAGCGCCTCGCCGATGGCCTGCCCCTCGAGCATCATGCCGCGGCAGAGCGCGCGCGTCCCCGCCTCGCCCGCGATGCGATCGAGGGGAGCGTGGGTCAACAAGCTCACCGGGTTGAAGGCGAGGTTCCCCCAGAGCTTGACCCACACGTCGTCTCGGATCCGCGGGCGCACCGGCGACTTGAACCCGGCGCGGTGGAGCGCCTCCGAGAGCGCGAGGGCGCGCGGGCTCCTAGACCCATCCGGCTCACCCAGCGTGACGCGATCGCCGTAGCGATGCTCGACCACGCCCGGCTCGATCACCTCGGCGGCCGGGTAGACCACGCAGCCGATCACACGCTCGGGTGGCAGCGATCGGCTCACGACGCCGCCTGGATCGACGCGCTCCACGCGGGCCCCGCCGAAGGCCCCAGTGAGCCCGTGAAAGTACCAGTAGGGGAAGCCGTTGAGCGCCGGCACCACGGCGGTCTCGGGACCGAGGAGCTTCGCGATGCCGGGCGCCGCCGCCGGGAGCGCGGGCGCCTTGAGAGTCACGATCACGTAATCGACCGGCCCCACGGCGGAGGGATCGTCGGTCGCCGTGACCGGCGCCGTTCGCTCCCCGGTCTCGTCGCGGAGCACCAGACCTCGAGCCGTTATGGCGGCGAGGTGAGCGCCCCTGGCGACCACCACGACCTCTTCGCCCGCCAGCGCGAGCCGCGCCGCCACGAGCCCGCCGATGGCGCCGGCGCCGAAGACGCAGACCCTCATTTCACGAGGCCGAGGCGCGCCGCCATGCCGATCCGCTGGGGCTTGCCAGTCGCCCCTTTGGGGATCTCGGAGAGCACCAGCAGCGACCTCGGGACCTTGAAGTCGGCGAGCCTCGCCGACGCATGATCGCGCAGCTCTCGCTCGGTGGCTGTCGTGCCCTCGCGCAGCACGACCGCGGCCCCCACCTCTTCGCCGAGCTTGTCGTGGGGCACGCCGAACGAGAGCGCCTCGGCGACCGCAGGGTGCTCGAGGAGCACGGCCTCGACCTCGAGGGGGCTCACCTTCTCGCCGCCGCGGTTGATGAGCTCCTTGAGCCGCCCGGTGAGGAAGAGGTATCCCTCTTCATCGAAGCGCCCCTCGTCGCCGGTCCGCAGCCAGCCGTTCGAGAAAGCCCGTTCGTTGGCGGCTGGATCGCCGAGGTAACCGCTGGTCACGTTGGGCCCTCGGATGGAGACCTCGCCGGTCTCGCCCCTCGGCAGCTCGGCGCCGGTCGCGTCGAGGATGGCGATCTCGGGCCCGGCGGGCAGGCCCACCGAACCTGGCTTGCGCGCTCCGGGCGCGAGGGGATTGGAGGCCATCTGGTGGGAGGCCTCGGTCATCCCGTAGGCCTCGACGACGCGGCATCGAAACGTCGCCTCGAGGTCGGCGAGGACCGTCGGCGGCAGGGCAGCCGAAGACGATCGCACGAAGCGAAGCCGGCTCCCCGCGACGCTCTCGGGGTTGCGCGGCGCGCGGGCCAAGATCGCCTGGTGCATGGTGGGCACGGCCGAGTACCAGCTGGGCTTCACCTCATCCAGCCAGCCGAAGAAGCGCAGGGCGTTGAAGCCGGGCACGCAAACCACGCTCGCCCCCGCCGACAGGCTGGCGAGGACCGCCGCGACGAGGCCGTGGATGTGAAAGAGCGGCATGACGTTGAGCGCCACGTCGCCCGGCACCAGCTCCAGCGTCCCCGCGATGTGGCGCGCCGACGCGGCCAGGTTTCGCTGCGAGAGCGGGACGCGCTTCGGCCGCGCGGTGGTCCCCGACGTGTGGAGGACCAGCGCGACGTCGTCGGCCCCCGCCGGCCCGGCGCTGCTCGGAGGCCCGACGATCTTGGAGGCGTGGAGCCGGAAGGCGCCCGCCCCGCCGGCCAGATCGGGCTCGAGCTCGAGGACGGCGAGCCCCCGTCGCGTCGCGACCTCACGGGCAGGCCCCTCGGCCCCCGGCGCCACGACGAGGGCCCGAGCGCCCAGATCCCCCAGGTAGAAGTCGATCTCCTCGGCGCGGTAGGCGGGGTTGAGAGGCGCCGTGGTGACCGCGCTCCCCAGCGCCACGAAGGCCGAGGCGTTCTCGACGCCGTGAGGCAGGAGCATGGCCACGGGATCGTCAGGGCCCAGTCCCATGGCGCGCAGCTCCCCGGTGGTCCGAGCGACGAGCGCCCGCAGCTCGCCGTGGGTCATCGCCTTGCGGCCCGGAGCGCCGAGGGCCGGGGCATCGCCTTCGCCTACGGCGAGGAGAGAGGCGAAGTCGGTTGGTTTGCTCGGCGCGGTCATGCTCCCTCTCTCGTCGCGTCAGACGCGCATCGGCACGCCTTCGATGGCACCGTCGCAGAGGATCTCGAAGGCGGCCCTGCGCTCGGCCCGCAAGACCTCGGTGCGGCCCCCGGGGTGGGTGAGCCGCAGGTCGCAAGTGGCGATCTTCGAGTTGTGGCAGCGCTTCCTCCCGCCCGGCGGGTTCGCGTACCAGAGCCCCACGAAGTCGGCCGGCTCGGCGCGGATGCTCCCCTCGATCGTCAGCTCCCCAGGCGTGCTCGCGACCGAGCGAAAGCGCCAGTCGAGCGGCGGGCCGGAGGGCACCTCGGCCGTCGCTTGCACCGCTTCACCCACGGCGTTGATGGAGATCTCGCGGCCCTCGTGACGGAGCACCATCGGCGTCAAGAAGGGCGTCCAGATGGGGCCGATACGGAGGCGGGCGGTCGCCACCTCGAGGAAGCTTTCGGGGTGACCGTCGAAGCCGGCGACCTGCCCCCATGCGTAGTGGTCGGTGTGCTTCTCGCCCCAATTGTGGTTCTGGCTCCCGAGCCAGCCCGTCACGTCGAAGCTCTCGCCCATCACCGTGATGGCGCCCTCGAAGATGACCGACGGCGCGCCGACCAGCGTCTTGGCCTTGGGGAACGGCAGATCGTAGAGGCCGATGGGGAAGAGGAAGAGCGGCTCCTCCCCGCCGCGGTAGGCCAGGTCCCAGCCGATGCCGCGCGACACCGCGCCGATCGAGCCGTAGGCCCGGCCCGGGCTCATGGTCGCCTCGTCGACGTCGACTCGATACGCCTCGCGATCGAAGCGCGTCGAGTGGATGGGCACCTCTTTCTTGAGGGCCACGTGCTTCCCCGTCTCGCCGTCGAACCAGATGGCCCAGAGCTCGCCCAGCGCCTCGAGAGGGCGGCCCACCGGGCTCACGAGCGTGTAGCGAATCCAGAAGGCCAGGGGCCTCGTCGGGTGGTTCGCGCGAACGAAGAAGCTCTCGTAGTGGCCGCGCCGCTGGCCCGGCTCGAAGCGGGCGAAGTTGGCGCGCCTCCGCGCGGCGACCAGATCCGAGGGCCCCCGGGACACCGCCGTCACTCCGCCGCGGGGAGCTGGATCTTCGAGTCCTTGGGGCGCTTCCGATAGAGGAGAACGGTGCGCCCGAGGAGCTGCGCCACCTCGCCCTTCACCGCGGGGCCGAGCCTGGCCGCGACCTCCGACCGATCGTCGGGGCACTCGGTGCCGATGCGAACCTTGACGAGCTCGTGCTCGGCGATGGCGCTCTCGACCGCCGCCACGACGGCGTCGGTGAGCCCATTCTTGCCGACCTGGACCACGGGCTCGAGGTCGTGTCCGATCGAGCGGAGATGTCGGCGTTGCTTTCCGGTCAACATGACTCGCTTCTTAGCACCGGCGCGGCTCGAAAGGTGGTCAGCGCGGGCTCAGGAGGCGCGCCAGGGCTTCCCCCACGGCCTTGGCCAGCTCGCCGAGGAATCGGGTCGCCGTCAGCGTGTCGTCGAGATCGTCGGCGACCAGCACCATCGCCACCCGGCCGGCTACGCGCACTGGCACGGCCGCCACGTCGTTCGAGGTGGTCTCGGCGACACGGAGCAACCCCTCGTGGGGCGGCGTGCCGGGCACCGGCCCGAGGTAGGCGCCGGTCGCCGCCGCCGTGGCCAGGAAGCTCGGCTGATCGGCGGGGATGACGAGCCCGCGGAGCGCGTCCTGATCGCCGAGCTCCACGTTGCACGCCCAGCCGTGAAAGCCCTCGCGCTTGACCACGAACACGGCGAGCCGACGGGCGACGAGCCGCATCCCTTTGAGCGCCAAGCGAATCACCGCATCCCTCGAAGAAGCCTGCTCGAGGGCCTCGAGGATGGGCGCGCCGTCGGGGGCTCGCACTTTGGGCCTCGAGGCGGGCGGTGGGACCGACGAGGTGGTCTCGGCGATGACCGGGAGCGCGGGGTGTTGAGGCAGCCGCGCGCTCCGTTCGGTGCTCGGCGCGGCCTCCTCCACGTCCGCCGGCCTCGGCAGATCGTGGAGCGTGGGCGCCGGGATGGTCTGCCGGCTCGCCGGAACGTTGATGGCCGGCATCGCCGGTCGCGACGCCCGCCGCACGCCCGTGGCCCGGGGCCCGCGCTCCGCCGAAGGCGGCAGGAGCTGCGGCGTCCCATAAGGCGGCGTGTTGATGCGTTGGCGCGGGGGCGACACGTCCATGCTCGGGGGATATGACGAGGGGAACGAGACGGCCGGCAGCTGCCCCGGGATCTCGATGATCACCGAGCGAGGTAGCGGGGCCTGAACGTCCCCTTCGGCCGCCGCGCGCTGGGCCTCCTCGCGCGTCGCGGCAGAGCCGGGGATGCGGCGCACGAGGGGGATGGGCGCCTCCTCGGGCGGAGGGGGCACGGTCGATTGCGGCGCGCCATGGGGAAACGGCGGCGTCACGCGCCTCGGGCGAGCCACCTCCGGCTCTTGCTCTTCCAGCTCGAGGCGCCGGATGGCCTCCTCGACGGCCGCGATGGGCGCGCGGAGCACACGGATGGGCGCGCCGAGGTGGAAGCCGAACTCGAGGCTCAGGTGTGGATCGAGCGGATCGGCCGCCGCGACGTCGACCACCCCGGTCGCGAAGTCGGCCCGCGTGGGCAGCGCGGCGAGCCGCCGGCACATGGCCTTGGGGAGCTTGGCGCAGAGCTCGGCCGCGCCGGCCACCTGCCTCATCCCCAGGCCCCCCACTCGCTCCAGCTCTTCCTCGAGCCCCCGTTCGGTGATGGCGCCTCGATCGAGCAGGACGCGAGCGAAGGGGATGCCGCGCGCCACCGAAAGGAAGAGCGCCGCCTCCACTTCCTCGGGCAGCACGGCTCCGGCGGCGATCAGTCGGCGGCCCAGGTCGATGGACACGGCCGGACGATACCAGAAGCGTCCAGGGGGTTGCAGATCGCGCGCGCAGGCAATGGAACGAGTGAAAGGACACGGGTTTTCGGCGGTGTTCTGCCTGGTACGTGGGAGCAAATTCGGCGCCCCGGAGATCCGGCGTGGCGATCCGGGGATCCGGATCGGCGCCCCGGAGATCCGGCGTGGCGATCCGGGGATCCGAATCACCGCCCCGGAGATCCGGCGTGGCGATCCGGGGATCCGGATCGGCGCCCCGGGGATCCGGCGTGGCGATCCGGGGATCCGAATCACCGCCCCGGAGATCCTTCTCGAGCGCTCCGCCGACTCAACCTCTTGTTCAGTGGCCCCAACCGAGCACGAGGGAGGCGGATCTAAGGGGCCTCCTGACCTTCGCTTCTGGATTTCTCCGACATGCACGGGGCCTCGGAGCTGGTCAAACTCTCCTTGCCACGCAGCGATGCTTGCCATCCCGGGAGGGAAACATGGCTCAGGATATTCTCCCTGATAAAGAGTCCGAGTTGCACGACTTCGCCACGCGGTTCGTCGCCCAAGCGACCGCCAACCCCACCGCAGTCGGGCTGACCGCAGCCGACGCCACGCTCCTCCAGTCGCACTACGACAGCTGGAGCGCGGCGGTCGAGGCCGCCAAGAAGGCCGCCACCGACGCCGACGCGGCGCAGAAGCACAAGGAAGAGGAGAAGGCTGCGCTCAAGCCCCTGCTCCGCACGATGGCCAAGAAGGTCAACGCGGTCCCCGGCATCGCCGATGCCACCCGCGCCCAGCTCGGTCTCAAGGGGCGGACCACCCCGCGCGGTCGGATCCCCGTTCCGTCGACGAGGCCCCACGGCATCCTCGTCGAGGCGCGCGGTCTCCGCCACGTCCTCCGCTGGACGGACGAGGGCGGCACCTCGCGCGCCCGGCCCAGCGACGTGGCCGGCTGCGAGCTGTGGCTGAAGATCGGCGACACCCCGCCGCTCGACCTCACCGGCTGCAGCTTCGTCGGGATGTTCACGAAGGGCACCGCGTCGCACCAGTTCGCGGCCGCCGACGCCGGCAAGCCCGTGTACTGGATGCTGCGCTGGGTGAACAAGCGCGGAGAGACCGGGCCCCTCGGGCCCTGCGTGATCGGTCGGGTGAACGAGTAACAGGCAAGGCATCGCGGCGTGGCAACGGCCCTCGCCTCCCGACACTGGTGTCGGGGGACCGAGGGCCGCGTCGTTTCCATCGTCCCGACGTCGGGACGGGAGGCATCACCCACATGTAGGCAAGTGTCGTCAGAAAGTGGCGATCATGACCGGAGGGCTGGCACCATCCCCATCACGCCCATGAAAGCAACCCTCGCACTGGGACTCTTCACCGCGATCACCACCCTCGCCGCCGGCCCCGCGCTCGCCAAGCCGAACGCTCCCAAGGGAGCGCCTCCGCCCCCGGCCGAGCCGGCCCCCGCTCCCCCGCCCCCTGCGGCGCCCGGGCAGGAAGCGAATCACCACCAGGGGAAGACCTCCTTCTGGATGGCGGCCGATCCCCACGTTCCGCTGGCGGTCGTTCAGGGTCACAAGATCCACTCGATCGCCGCGCAGCGTGGCAAGGAGTGCGGGAGCGAAGAGCGCTGGGCGAAGCCGAAGAGCCACTGGAAGGCGGTCGACGCCTACGGGCAGCTCACCGGCACCTTCGAGGTGAAGGGCGCCGAGCTCTACGACGTGACCGGCTGCCACGAGGTCCAGTTTGCCGCTCGCTCGGGAAAGCAGGGCGTCGGGCTCTTCGTCTCGGAGGACTCGGGCTACAAGCCGGGCAAGAGCGTGCAGTACTCGCCCACGCTCGCCGAGCAGAAGCGCTTCGACAAGTTCATGAACGTGGTCGAGACGGCGTACGTCGACCACCGGCCCTACGGCAAGGCCGCGCCGCTGGCGAAGCGGAGCATGTTCTTCGAGTTCGAGCCGCCGAAGGATCCGAACTGGGTCGAGCGCCTCGACGGTGAGAACAAGCGCATCCAGCGCCCGAAGCGCTGGGCCGTCAGCGGCGGGTCGATGATGACCGTCAGCTTCCTCAACGGCAACGGGCACTGGAAGGTCTCGACCGTGAAGCCGGTCCTGAACCTCGCCAACAGCTACAAGCCCGTGGCGGTCTTCGATCTCGACGGCGACGGCATCCCCGAGATCATCTACCAGTCGAGCGACGGCCCCACGTTCGCCGAGCATGTGCTCCGCTTGAACCGCGAGACCATGAGCTGGGAAGAGGCCGCCGAGAGCCCCGGCGGCGCGACCATTTGACTTTGCCCCTCCATCCACGACCCGTGTGGGGCTGGATCCCCACACCGAGGGATCGGTAGAGTCAGAGACCCGCTGCCGCCCGATTCGGCTCCCAGAGCGATTCGGGCGCGCCGAGCAGGTAGGAAGCCCAGCGGCTCCACACGAACAGCGCGTCGCTCAGGCGGTTCAGATAGCGAACCGCCTCGGCGTCCCCTCCCCCTCCCCGCCCCATCTCCACGCATCGCCTCTCGGCCCGCCGGCAAACGGTGCGCGCCACGTGGAGGTCGGCGTTGAGACGGCAGCCCCCCGGAAGCACGAACGAGCGAAGCGGAGCCAAGTGCTCCTGGCACGCGTCCATCTCGCGCTCCAGGGTCAGGACCTCGGCCGCGGTCACGCGCGGCTGCTTGGGGCCCACGTCCTCCGGCAGCGTGGCGAGGACCGAGCCGAGGTTGAAGAGCTCGTGCTGGACCCGCGAGAAGGTCGAGGCGAGGGCGTCGAGCTCGGCGGCGTGGTCGCCCTCGGGTCCGCGGGCGCGGCGGGCCTCGTCGAGGGTCTCGCGGGCGACTCCGAGGAAGGCGTTGAGCTCGTCCACCGTCCCGTAGGCTTCGATCCTGGGGTCTTCCTTGGGGACCTCTTGCCCACCCACGAGCCGGGTGGTGCCGGCGTCGCCGTGGCGGGTGTAGACGCGGTTGATCGCCAGCATCGGCTCGCGAAAAGGGGCCGCTCCGGCGCTCGGATCCTGGGGCTCGGTCATGGAGCCGACCTAGGGCGGGCGGGGGTCGAGGTCAAACCGGGGAGAACTTCACCGGCTTTCTCCCTTCGCCGAAGGGACTCCGCTAAGATGCCGGGCTTATGGATCTGGCACCCAGGGCGGTGATCTCCGGCCGCTATCGTGTGGACCAGCGCGTCGGCGCCGGTGGCATGGGCGAGGTGTGGCGGGGCGTTCAGCTCGACACGGGCATCAACGTCGCCATCAAGACCCTCCTCCCCGCCGTCGGCGTGAACCACGAGGTCGTGGCGCGCTTCAAGCGCGAGGCGTACCTGCTCGGCAAGATCCAGAGCGACTACGTGGCGCGCGTCGTCGACTTCGTGGCCGACGACGTCTACGGCCTCGTCCTCGTCATGGAGTACGTCGAAGGAGACCCGCTCTCCAAGGTGCTCCAAGAACGCCCGCTCACGGTCGAGGAGACCGTCGACCTGGCCTACGACATCGCAAGCTCCCTGACCGACCTCCACAAGGCGAGCATCATCCACCGCGATCTGAAGCCCGGGAACATCATCCTCCGGCCGCTGCCCGACGGGCGGCGCCGCGCGGTGGTCGTCGACTTCGGCGTGAGCCGCATCATGGCGTCGAAGGACCGCGACGACGACGAGGAGCTGACCAACATCACGCGCGCCGATATGGCCGTGGGCACCATCGAGTACATGGCGCCCGAGCAGATCTTGAACTCGCGCGACGTGAAGGCGGGCTCCGACATCTACGCGACGGGCGCCATCCTCTACCGCGCGCTCGCGGGGCGACACGTCTACGGGAACGTCGCCTCCGACGCCGAGCTGGCGCGCATGAAGCTGACGACCGACGCGCCCGAGCTCCCCCTCCAGCGCAACGACGAGATCGCCGCCGGGCTCAAGAAGGTGGTCGCCAAGGCCGTGAAGCGCCGCCCCGCCGAGCGCTACAAGACGGCCGACGAGATGCTCGCCGATCTCACCCCCGTGCGCGATCTGATGCACGGCCCCCAGTTCCTCGACGAGCCCACGACCATGAACGGAGGTCGCAACCTCGGGAGCGACGCCGGCGCCGACGACGACGATGGCCCGCCCGACATGCGGACGATGGTCATGCCGCCGAGGGTCGCCGATCTGCCCTCGCATCCCCTCCCCGCAGCCGGCGGGAGGCCTCCGATGGCGCCCATCACGCCGGCCGCCGGCGCACCCGCCGCGCCCCTGGTTCCGCCGCAAGCGCCGGTGGCTCAGCCGACGCCGGTGTCGTCCCCCGCCGTGCAGCTCCCGCCGACGAGCTCGAGCGACATCAGCGTGAGCGCTTCGCAGCCTATGCCGCCCCCTGCCCCCGCGAAGAAGGGGGTGCCGGTCGCCGTCCTTCTGCTCGCGGTGGTCGCGGCCCTCGGCGCTGGCGTGTTCCTCGGCCCGCGCCTCATGAAGCAAGACGGCGACGACGATGGGAAGAAGGCGGCCGCGTCGTCGGCGCCCAGCGCGAGCGCCGCGCCCAGCATGTCGGCGACCGCCAGCGCCGCTC
>FTCO01000820.1_pt1 | contig 10209 bp, 6 predicted proteins | sample 1639701 | NCBI WGS metagenome assembly FTCO01 (sample SAMEA3914869, study PRJEB12502) | metagenome | biome: forest; material: soil | place: USA | collected 2012-03-12 | depth 0.1 m | reverse complement strand
GCCGGACAGCGACGGCGACCTCCTCGAGGACGCGGTCGAGGTCATGCTCGGCACCGACCCGACGAACCCCGACACCGACGGCGACGGCATCCCCGATGGCTGGGAGGTCTTCGGCCACGAGGGCGTCGATTACGCGGGGCTCGGCTGCGACCCGCTCCACAAAGATCTGCTGGTCGAGCTCGACTACGAGGAGTACGTCGATCAAGGGGTGAAGCACTCGGCCCACCCCACGCCCCAGATCGAGGCGGCGCTCGAGGCGTTCTACGCGGGCCTCGCGCTGCCGAACCCCGACGGCGCGCCGGGGATCGCCCTTCACCTCGTCGACGACTCGGTGCTCCCGCAGGGCTTCTCGTGCGTCACCGGCTTCGGCCTCGGGCAGGACTTCGGCACCGACAGCCCGCCCAACTTCGCCTACCGCGACGCCTTCCACAAGGCCGCGGTGTGCATCGACGGCATCGCCGGAGGCATCTCGGAGATCGGCGGGCGCCGCTTCGCCCTCCGCAACCCCGAGCCCGTCGCCGACCCGGAGACCGACGAGGAGAAGCAGGACGCCTTCACCTGGTACGTCGATTTCCTCCACGAGATGGGCCACGACCTCGGCGTGCGCCACGGCGGCTTCCAGGACCTCAACTACAAGCCCAACTACCCGAGCCTGATGAACTACGCCTACTCGTTCGGCCTCACCGATGGACCGATGGCGATCGATGGGTCTACCGTGGGCTTCTCGCACGGGCTCGTGCCGAGCATGGATGAGTGCGCCGTCGTCGAGAAGGGCATCTTCGCCGGCGTGCCGAAGGAGAGCCTCGCCTTCCTCCCCGCGTACCAGTACGGCACCGGCTGGACCGTGACCGACGACGGCAGCGTCGACTGGAACAAGAACGGGTCGATCGACGACGCGCCCTACATGATGGCCTTCGCGAGCGGCGCCGGCGGCCCCGCCTGCGAGGTGCTGCGGGACAACGACGACTACGCGACCCTGCTCACAGGCATGCCGCTCTCCATCCCCGCGGGGCCGAAGGTGCCGGCGCCGTTCGCGAGCGACGGGCACTTCTGGCCCAGGGCGCCCGAGGTCATGCCGTAGCTTTGGAACATCGGCTCGCGGGGGGTCGTCGGGGCGCGGTAGAGTGCCGGCCGAAATGATGAGCCCCAACCAACCCGAGCCCGTGACGCGCGTCCTCTCCTCCTTGGCACGGGTGGCCGGCGTGCTCGGCGCGCTGGGGCTGATGGGGGCCGGGTGCGCTCCGCGGTTGCCCGGGCTCATGCCTCCGAGGCCGCTCCTCAACGCGGTGCCCATCGTCGTCGTGCGCCAGGTCACGAAGTCGGGCGTGAAGGACGACGGGGGCTGGTTCGCGTCGCAGGGCCACGACAAGCGCCTCATCGACGACCTCTACACGGCGCTCGATCAGGTCGGCTTCACGACCGAGGACGACATCAAGGCCGAGCACGACGCCGAGCTCCGCGTCTCCGTCGAGCGCCTCGAGGTCGGCGCCGCGCCGCCTTGCTCCATCGCGATGGACAAGGGCGGCTGCGTCGCCGCCGAGGTCACCGGCGTGCTGAAGCGCGGCGAGGCGCTCGTCGACACCTGCAAGCTCGTCTACGCGATGGGCGACGGCGTCGCGGCCGGCCCGACGTTCGAGCGGCGCTTCGCCGTCGACCTCACGAACTGCCTGGCGCAGTCCGAGCGCGTCCAGGCGTTCACGGCGCTGACCCTGGGCGAGAAGCTCGGGCGCCGCTCCGGCCTCTCGGTCCCGCCCCCCGCCTTCCTCGCGCTGAAGCCGCCCGCCGATGGGTTCGAGCCCAAGGTCGGCGGCCGGAGGAGCGACGCCTACGCGCTCGTCGTCGGCATCGAGCGCTACCGCGACGCCCCCGTGGCCGCCGGGGCGAGGGCCGACGCCGAGCGCTTCGCGCTCGTGGCCAAGAAGACGCTGGGGGTGCCCGACGCCAACCTGAAGCTGTCGATCGGCCCCACCAAGAACACTCTCGAGCAGGGCCTCGTCTGGCTCGAGAACAGCGTGCCCGAGGGGGGCCGGGTCTACTTCTTCTTCAGCGGGCTCGGCGCGAACGCGGGCCCCGCGGCGGCGCCGTTCCTCTTCCCGCACGACGGCGACACCAAGTACGTGGAGTCGACGGGGCTCGCCCTGAGCGCGGTGCTCGAGCGCCTCTCGGCCACCAAGGCCAAGGAGGCGGTCGCCTTCATCGACGCCTCGTTCGTCGACGCGGGCGACCGCAAGCCGAGGCCCCCGGCCGCGCCGCTCGCGCGGATGAAGCCGCCGGCCCTGCCCGGGCGCGTGGCGCTCCTCTCCGCGTCCTCGGGCATCGAGATCGCCGGGACGACGCGCGAGGGCGACCGGGGGCTCTTCAGCAAGCTGCTCGCCGACGGCCTCGCGACCGGGCAGGCCGACGCCGACGGGGATCGCAAGATCACGCTCTGGGAGCTGTCGGAGTGGGTGAAGCCGCGCGTCCTCGCCGAGGCGCGCAAGGATGGGCGCGAGCAGACCCCGAGCCTCGTCGTCGGCACCGGGGCTGATCAGGGGCTCGTGCTGGCGGTCGGGATCGACGGGCGCTGAGTCCGGCGCGGGGCGCTTCGGCTCGCCGGCGCCCCTCCCTTGACGCGCGCAGCCCTCACGAAGACCGTGCGGGCTCGTCGGTCGCGGCAGGTCGCCGCATGTGCCGGCGGGAGGCGTACGGATGGGCAAGGTGGTTGTGGTGGCGGCGGCGGCCGTCCTCCTCTCGGCGTGCTCGGGGGCGAGCCCGCAGGCTCCGGTGTCCGGGGGCACCTCCGTCCTCCAGCCGACGCGGCCCATCCACTTGCGCGCGGCCTTCGACGACGACCCGACGGCCTACGTCGGCCGCTTCGTACCCGACGCGCTCGCCGTCGAGCAGGTCGACGAGACCGCCGCGGCGCAGACCCGGTGCAGCGAGTTCTTCCAGCACAAGGTCGTCAACGCCGGGCAGGAGCTGGACGAGGTGGTCTACTCGTCGAGCAAGGTGGCGGGCTCGATCGGGGTGAAGCCCTTCGCCGGCGTGTCGGGGGTCACGGAGCGCGGCGCCACCGTGCGCGTGAAATACACGCTCACGAAGCGGATGCAGGTCTCGGTCAAGGACCCGGCCGGCCTCGCGCGCTGCTGCTCGGCGGCGCCCGACCAGTGCACGGGGCAGGTCATCGGCGAGTTCTTGATGGGCTCGGGCGAGGTCTACCAGGCCGCCGGGACCAAGGATTCGCTCGACGCCGCGACGCTGGCCAAGAGCGTGACCGGCGAGGTGTCGATCAAGGACGAGACGGCGTGGCGGCGCGTCAGCTCGTTCAAGAACATGTACTTCGCCTTCCTCACCACCGCGACATCGGCGGGCGGCGCGAGCGAAGGCGCGGCCGACGCGACCTGCGGCTGGTGCGACAAGCTCCCGACGAGCCTCGACGGCGACTACTTCTGCGGGCTCTCGGCCCCCGCGCCCTCGGAGGCGATGGCGCGCGACCTCGCCATGCGCAACGCCCGCGAGCAGGTCGTCAAGTTCCTCGGCGAGTACCTGAAGACGGAGGCGTCGTCGGAGGCCAGCCTCGTCAAGGGCTACTTGGAGGACAAACAAGTCTCCTCGGCCGCGGCGAGCGGGCTGGCCTCGGGGGTGAAGGATCAGAAGTGGTGCAAGGCCGAGGCGACCAACACCCCCGAGGGCGTGAAGCTCTCGGCCAAGGTGCTGGCGTTCTTCCCCGCCGCCGAGAAGAAGCACGCCGCGGCCGCCGCCGTCGACGCGATGATCGAGAAGCACGAGAAGGAGCCCGCCAAGGACCCGAAGCACAAGGAGCACGGCGCGGCCCTCCGCAAGCTGAAGGAGAAGCTCAAGTGAGGTGGGGGACCCTCGCGGGCGCGCTCGCGATCGGCGCGGGGCTCGCGCTCTCTTCGTGCGGGCCGGCGCCCGCGCCCTCCGGGCCCGTGGGGCCCATCGTCAGCGCCTCGGCCGCGCTCGCCGCGCCCCCGGCGGCCCCGAGCGAGGCGTGGACCTGCGGCGGCGATCTCGTGCCCCCCACGGGGTGGCAACAGGACACGGGGTTCGCCGACGTGGCCGACCCGGGGGCGCGCGAGAAGGCCGTGGAGCTCGCCACCGTGAAGCTCGTCGACCGGCTCTGTGGCGGCGACGCCTCCGGCTGCCCGGCGCTCCGCGCGCGCGTCACGCCGTGGAAGACGGGCTCGAACGGCAAGGAGGTCTGCGCCATGGCCGTCGTGAAGGCCGAGGACCTCGACGCCTTCCGCAAGGAGGCGCTCGGCACCGGCAAGCTCGATCAAGACCTCGACAAGGCCGCGGGCGATCTCTTCCCGGGGGCGGGCGCGAGCAAGGGGAGCAAGCTCAAGGTCGTCATCGATCGGCTGGTCGATGGCGGCATCCCCGGCGGGCGCCGCGCCGACTGGCTGCGCGCGCGGCTCGAGCAGCGGCTCGCCAGCAAGGTCGAGCTGGTCCCCGCGCCCAAGGGGTGGGCCGGCGACGGGCTGCCGAGGGGCGCCGACGTGGCGCTCCGCGGCGAGCTGGTCGCACGCCGCGAGGGGCAGGTCCCCATCGTCGAGGCGAGCTTTCACACGTGGAAGGCGGCGGGCAAGCTGGTGGCGCTGCTCGGCAGCGCGCGGGTCTCGTTCGCCGAGTCGGCGGCCCCCGCGGTGGGCGACGCCGCGGTCGCGCCGGTGCTCGAGGACTCCAAGGGGCTCAGCGTGCACGTCGAGTCGCACGCCGGCGGGAGCCTGTGCGCCGGCGAGAAGACGCAGGTCTGGGTGAAGAGCGAGGCCGACGCCTTCATCCGCGTGGTGAACCTGTATGGGACCGGCGAGGCGCTCCTCGTTTATCCCGACGACGAGAACCCGGCGGGCAGGGTGAAGGCGGGCGCGAACGTGCCGCTGGCGGGGGCGACGGGCTTCACGGCCGTGCCCGTGGCGGGCTCCGAGTACGAGCGCTTCCTGGTCATGTCGGCCTCTGCGGAGGCGGGGCTCGGGGCGTTCAAGGGGATGAAGGGGAGCTGCCGGTTGCCGCCGGCGGTGGCGCGCGAGCTTCATCAGGGGCGCGGGCTCCCCGCGGGCGTGAAGGTGGCGAGTGACGGCTACCGGCTCGTGACGGCCGGGTGCGCGTCGGGGCCCGATCGCTCCGGGGTGGCCGGGGAGATCGCCAAGCTGCCGGAGTGCAAAGCCCGATGAGACCCGTTCCTGGTCAGGGCCTTGGTGGCACGCAACGGTGACGTGAACACGATGAAAGGCATATCGATGAAGGCTCGGCTGGGTGCGCTAGGGCTACTCCTCGGTGCCGTCGGCGGGTGCTACCCGGAGCCCGCCGCGCTCCTGAAGGCACCTCCGGCGATGGCGGGGTTGCCCGTCGCCGTGGTCGATGATCTCAAGCTCGCGCCGATTTATGAGGGCGAGGCGACCGCCGAGAAGTGCGCTGGGCTCATCGCCGCGCGAAACCACAAGGTGGTCGAGCGCATTCGCAGCAAGCTCCTCGAAGCCGGCTATCGCGTCGTGACGCAGCCCGCGTCCAAGGATGCGCTCGTCCTCGAGGTGTCGGGCACCGCCCTCTGCCGACCCGTGGGATCGATGATGCTTCGGGTGGAGCTCACGCTCGCCCTAAAGGCCGACGGTCGCCTCCTCGCCCAATCGAGCGGCGAGGCGGAGGACGATTTTGCGATTCAAAATCGCTACTACGAAGACTACGGCCGCCTCCTCAACTCCGTGACTACGTCGCTGGGTCTGGCCGAGTATGCGGCGGCCAAGGCCTCCGACGCCGGCGGAGCCAAACCCGACGGCGCGCAGGGCCTGGCCGCCATGCCTGCGGCCGCGCCGCCGGTCGCGGCACCGCCAGGAGCCGCGGTCGCCCCCACCGCGTTCGCGCCGAGGTCGGGCGCCACGCAGCCCGCCGCCTTTGCGCTCGTGATCGGCATCGAGAAGTATCGCGACGCCGCCCCCGCGACGGGGGCGCGCGCCGACGCCGAGCGCTTCGCCGAGATCGCCCGCAAGACCCTCGGCATCCCCGAAGACAACCTGCGCTCGGCGCTCGAGGAGCGGGCCACCAAGGGTGATATCGAGAAGCAGTTGGCCTGGCTGAAGCTCAACGTGCCTGCGGGCGGGCGTGTGTATCTGTTCTTCAGCGGCCATGGCGCGCCCAACCCCTCGGCGGGTACGCCATTCCTCTTCCCGTACGACGGCGATCCCAAGTACGTCGACTCGACGGCGCTCCCTCTCGACGGCGTGCTCAAAGCGCTCGAGGCGACCAAGGCGAGGGAGGCCATCGCGTTCGTCGACTCGTGCTTCTCCGGGGCGGGTGGTCGGAGCGTGCTGCCCAAGGGGACGAGGCCGCTCGTGAAGGTCAAGGACGCAGCGCCGGGCGCGCGCGTGGCCCTCTTCTCGGCGGCCTCGGGCTCGGAGATTTCGGGGCCGACGCGCGACGGGGATCGAGGGCTCTTCAGCAAGCTCGTCGCCGATGGGCTCGGCTCGGGGCAGGCCGACGCGAACGCGGATGGGAAGGTGACGCTTCAAGAGCTGGTCGACTGGGTGAAGCCGCGGGTCGCCAGCGAGGCGCGGAGGGATGGCCGCGAGCAGACCCCGAGCCTCGCGGCGGGCTCGGGCGCCAGCGCTGGGCTCGTGGTGGCGTCGGGGCTCGGTGGGAAGTGAAGCGCGGCGAGCGTCTCGCCAGCACGTGACGGGACGAAAGGAGTGGCGATGGATCGACGGTCGATCACGGTGGCAAAGGCAGGGCTGGGGTTGGTTCTCGGTGCGGTGGTGGGATGCGAGAACGTGCCCCCGCCGGTGCTCATCCAAGCGCCTCCTGCCGTGGCGGCGCTGCCGATCGCCGTGGTCGACGACCTCGCCCTCACCGTCTCCTACGAGGCGTCGCACGAGGACTGCGATCCCCGCGTCGCACCCCTGAACCACGCGGTGGTGGCCGACGTTCGCGCCAAGCTGCTGGCGGCGGGGTACAAGGTGGTGACCCAGCCGTCGAGCGACGCCCTCACGCTCAAGCTGTCGGGCACTGCGAGGTGCTGGTCCTGGGCCGGCGTCTGGGTCAACGTGATCCTCACCATGAGCCTCGAGACTGGCGGGCGCGTCCTCGGCCAGTCCAGCGGCCGAGTGGTGGGCCCGCAACTCCCGGGCGACCCATACACGACTCTTTTGAACCACATCACCAAGTCGGTGGGGCTCGCCGAGTACGCCGCGAGCAAGGGCCCGGCGCCCGCGGGATCGGCTTCGGCCGACGCCTCCGCGGCCCCCGCCCTGCCTCCCGCCGGCGTGCAAGCGTCGAAGGCCTCGGCGACCGCGCAGCGCACCGCCTATGGGCTCGTGATCGGCATCGAGAAGTACCGCGATCTGCCGGCGCCCTCCGGCGCGCGCGCCGACGCCGAGTCGTTCGCGAGCATGCTGAAGTCGACGCTCGGCATCCCCGAGTCCAACGTGCGGGTGGCGCTCGACGACCGGGCCACGCGCTCGGACATCGAGCGAAACCTGGGCTGGCTCAAGGCCAACGTGCCCCCCGGCGGGCGCGTCTACTTCTTCTTCAGCGGCCACGGCGCGCCCGACGCGGCCAAGGGGACGTCGTACCTCGTGCCCTACGATGGTGACGCGCAGTCGGTCGACGAGACGGCCATCCCGCTCGACAAGGTGCTCGCCTCGCTCGGGGAGACCAAGGCCAAGGAGACGCTCGCCTTCGTCGACTCGTGCTTCTCGGGCTCCGGGGGCCGCTCGGTGATCGCGAAGGGCACGAGGCCGCTCGTGAAGCTCAAGGCCGTCTCCGAGCCCGCCGCGGTGGTGCTCTTCAGCGCCTCGTCGGGCACGCAGATCTCGGGGCCCTCGGCGGAGGGCAACCGGGGGGCGTTCACCAAGTACCTGGTGCAGGGCATCGGCGAGGCGAAGGCGGACGCGAACGGCGATGGGCAGCTCACGCTGCAAGAGCTGGCCGATTGGGTGACGCCGCGGGTCGAGCGGGAGGCCAAGGCGCAGAGCCGCGAGCAGACCCCCAAGCTCGCCGTGGGGCAGAAGGCCGGCGCGCCCAAGGATCTCGCGGTAGCGTGGGGGCTCAAGTGAGCGCGAGGAGCTCGATGCTGGGCAGCTGGGCGGGCGTGCTGATCCTCGGGGTGGCGGCTGCGGCGACGGGGTGCACCTTCGAGAACCAGGCGCCCCAGTCTGCGCACTCCAGCGCGATGCAAAAGCTGCTGAACGCGCAGAACATGGCTCAGGCCGGGCCGCATGCCCCCGTGGTCCCCCTCGACCCCGCGGTGGCCAAGCTGGTCGTCTACGTCGGGGGAACGGCGAGCCCCGCGGACCGCGGCAACCTCGCCTCGGCTCTGGCCAAGGCGGGGTTCCAGGTCGCCGGCACCGACGCGGCGCCGCACGATCTGGATCTCGCCCTCCGGATCGAGGACGAAGAAAACTCCACGGGGGCGGGCGACCTTCGCATGACGAACACGACGCGCCGGTCGTTCGTCGACCTCGTGCAGGGAGGCAGGCTGGTCGGCTCGGTGTCGGCGCAGGCTCTCATTCGAACCAAGGTGCACAGCGCGGCCCTGAACAGCGACATGACCCACGATTGGCGGCCCAGCGTCGTGACGGCGTTGATGGGCTCCATCCAGCTCCAAGAGGTCGCGCGGTCGGCCCACCCGGGCGCAGGCCCGCCTGCGGCCGGCACCGGGGCCTACGCGGGGTTCGCGCCCAAGGCAGGGGCCGCTCAGCCCGCGGCCTTCGCGCTGGTGGTGGGCATCGAGAAGTACCGCGACGCCCCCGCGGCGACGGGCGCGCGCGCCGACGCCGAGCGCTTCGCCCAGCTCGCGAAGACCACGCTCGGGGTCCCGGAGGAGAACCTCCGCGTCGCGCTCGACGACCGGGCCTCGAAGGGCGACATCGAAAAGCACCTGACCTGGCTCAAGCTCAACGTGCCTGCGGGGGGCCGCGTCTACCTCTTCTTCAGCGGTCACGGCGCGCCCAACCCTTCGGCGGGCACGCCGTTCCTCTTCCCGTACGACGGCGACGCCAAGTACGTGGACTCGACCGCGCTGCCGCTCGACGGAGTGCTGGCGAGCCTCGAGGCCACCAAGGCCAAGGACGCCGTCGCCTTCGTCGACTCGTGCTTCTCGGGCGCGGGCGGGCGCAGCGTGCTCCCGCGGGGGACGCGGCCGCTCGTGAAGGTGAAGGAGACGGCTCCGCAGGCGCGCGTGGCGCTCTTCTCGGCGGCCTCGGGCTCCGAGATCTCGGGGGCCACGAGGGAAGGGGACCGCGGGCTCTTCAGCAAGCTGGTCGCCGACGGGCTCGGGAGCGGCCTCGCCGACGCGAACGGGGATGGGAAGGTGACGCTCGAGGAGCTGTTCGAGTGGGTGAAGCCGCGCGTCGAGAGCGAGGCGCGGAGGGACAACCGCGAGCAGACCCCGAGCCTGGTGGCGGGCAGGGGCGCGAGCGCGCGGCTCGTGGTGGCGTCGGGGCTCGGCGGGAAGTGAGCCACGTACACGCTTCCTGTAGGGAGACTTCTCGATGAAGCACCTCGTCTCTCGGTCGATCGGGCTCGTATTGGGCGCGTCATTCGCGCTCATCGCCTCCTCGACGCTCGGGTGTGGCCCGTCGGCGCTGCCCCTCCCCAACGTGCGCGAAGTAGCGGGGCTGCGCGTCTACCTTCGTCCCATTACCAAAGTCTTTAGACAGGTCAACTCTACTCTGACGCCGGGAAACTCGGAGGAGACCCCGCGCTGGGCGGCCCGGTTCGCGTCTGTGCTCCAAGACTCCCTCACGGCCGTGGGGTTGGTCGTTGTCCCCGATGCTTCATCTCCCCACGATCTCGAGATCGAGGCCACGTTCGTGGGGAATTCCTTCGGTGAGGCAGGAGAGGGGGTTTACGAGGCGCAAATCACGGCTTTGGACGGCACCAAAGTGATCGATTCAGAGTCGTGGAGTCCCAGCCTTCCTGTGAGCGTTGGCCCGGCCGTCGCTGCATCTCTCGTGGTCGCGCCGTTGGCTCAGTCGTCGGGCCTGCGCCGCTTCGCGAGCGCCCGGGGTAACCAATCACCCACCGCCGTTGCCCAGCCCTCGCCGCCGCCTGGTGCTCCGCCTGCCGGCCCCTCGATCGCTCACGCTTCGGCGACCCCCCAACGCACCGCCTATGGCCTCGTGATCGGCATCGAGAAGTACCGCGATCTCCCTGCGCCCACCGGCGCTCGCGGCGATGCCGAGTCTTTCGCCACCATGCTCAAAACGACGCTGG
>FTCO01001461.1_pt1 | contig 10210 bp, 7 predicted proteins | sample 1639701 | NCBI WGS metagenome assembly FTCO01 (sample SAMEA3914869, study PRJEB12502) | metagenome | biome: forest; material: soil | place: USA | collected 2012-03-12 | depth 0.1 m | reverse complement strand
CGTGGAGGCGGCGCACAAGAAGGGCGTCGTCCACCGCGATCTGAAGCCCGACAACGTGATGATCACGGTGGGGCCCAAGGGTCATCCCCTCCTCAAGGTGCTCGATTTCGGCATCGCCAAGCTGCGGGTGAGCGGTGAGCTGGAGCGAGGGCTCACCAAGCCGGGCGTGATCATGGGGACGCCCGAGTACATGGCGCCGGAACAGGCTTACTCGGCGGATCAGGTCGACGCCCGAGCCGACATCTTCTCGCTGGGCGTGATGATCTTCGAGATGCTGGCGGGGCGCCGCCCAGTGGGCGGGGATGATCCGGCGCTCATCGCCACCGCCTACATGGGCGGGCAGATCGCATCGCTGACGGAGCTGGCGCCGGACATCGCGCCCGAGCTGGCCGTGGCGGTTCACAAAGCGATGGCGGCGTACCCCGTCAGCCGCTTCCAGACGGTGGGGGAGCTTCGAGACGCCATCGCTCCGTTCGCGGAGGCGGCCAAGGCGCCCAGCGTGCTCTCGGCCATCTCCAGCCCGAACCTCTCGCAGGTCTCCGGGTCTCCTCGTGCCACGCCGGGGGAGGCGCGCGCGGTCCCGAAGACGCTGCCGCCGGAGTCGGCGCAAGGGGACGCAAAGGAGCACGCCGCCGACGCGAAGGCCGCGGGGGCGCAGAAGGGCGAGCCGACCAACCCGGGGGAGCCTCCGGACATGGAGGGCGCTCCTTCCCAGGAGCCCGAGCCGGCCAGCGATCCGTCGGCTGCCCCGGTGGCCTATGAAGGCGCGGCTGGACCGGCCGTGCCTCCGACGGCCGCGCATGCTCCCTTGCAAGCTGGGTTCAACGGGGCGGCCACCGCGCTGGCGGCGCCCTACGTGCCTGGGCTTTCGCCGCAAGCTCCCGCTCGCAACGAGCCCGTCGCGGGTCCTGCGCGGACCGACGTGGGCGATGGATTCGGCGGTGGCACGGCGATCGCGCCCCCTTACGCGGCGCCTTCCCAGACGCCCCCGATGGGCGCGCCCCGTGGCCCTGGCTCGGTCCCCGTCCCGCCCCGCTCGCTCAAGGCGCGCGACAAGGGCAAGGGCGCGTCGCTGCTCGTCATCATGCTGCTGGCCGCGGGCGTTTCGGCGGCGGTCGTCGGCGGGCTCTACGTCGCGCAGAGCCGAGCGCACGTGGACGATCACGACGACACGCCGGTGAAGGTCGCGCCCACCTCGCCCCCGCCGAAGGCCGACCCTCCCCCGTCCGATCCGGGTCCCGGCCCGGCGCCCGCCCCGACGCCCACGCAGGTGCGGCCTTACAAGCCGCGTCCGCCCGTCGGGCCCAACCCGAACCCCGGGCCCGGCCCTGCCCCTGGTCCGAGCGCCGGTCCGGGACCGAGGCCTCCGATCATCCCGTCGGTGCTGCCGCCCATCGTGATCCCCTCGGCGCTCCCCTTCAGCTTCCCGTTCGGGCCTGGTCAGGCTCCGAAGCCGAATAAGAGCCAGCCCGACGTTCCTCGGGACAATGGCGGGGCCCCTCCCCCGCCGCCCGCGCGCTACGAGGTGCCGCCCCCTCCGCCTCCTCCCTATGAGTCGCCGACCCGAGGGAGCGGCTCCAACTTCGTCGAGCCTCGGGGGCCGCTCCACTCCTCGCAGGCCAACCGCTCGTCGAGACACCCGCGGGCGCCGAGGCTGCCGCCGGAGCTCGAGGCGCTGCGCTCCATGCCGATCGAGGCGTTCGAAGAGGTCTTCTTCGGTCCGCCCCCGCCTCCCCCGCGAGGCTTCCGCTCCTACCGGTGAACGCGGCTCTCCCCGAAGAGTTTGCGGGACAGCGCGTCCACCTCGGGCTACGCTGCCCCCGACCTTTGCGGGGTGAGAGTTTGCGATGAACAGAGACCCTGGCGCGCCCGGTTGGCCCTCCGGCCCCGCAGGCGGCATCGGCCCGAGCGGCACGGTGCTGGCGGATGGCCCTGGTGAGGCCGCACCCACGACGGCCCCCGCCGGTCCTGCCCCGATTCCGCCGACCACCATCCGCGATCCCGACGCGCACCTCGGCTACGCGGGCGTCCCTGCGGCGCCCCCTCCTCCAGGAGGCATGGGTGGCTACCAGGCGAATCCCTACGGCGCCGGCTACCCGCCTCCCCCTCCGGGCAACCCTTACGCGGCTCCGAGCCCGTACGACGTTCCTGCTCCTGGATACGGCTACGGCGGGCCGGCGACGTTTCATCCGCCCCCTCCCCCGCCGGTGCGCTCGCGCGGCCGGAACCGCAAGGGCGGGACTTCCCTGGTGCTCATCGGGGTCGCTGCCTTCGTGTTGATCGGGGGGATCACCGGAGCGCTCGCGTACAAGGGACGCAGCACCGACAGCGGCGACGACAAGCCGGTTGCCGCCACGGATCCTCCGGCCCCCGTCACCTCGGATCCTCCCCCGGCGGTGGCGACGGCGGATCCTCAGCAAGACCCGACGGCCTATCCGACGCAGGCGCCTCCCCCTCGCCGGCCGGGCCGTGGGGGCTACCCTCGCCCGGGCAAGCCAGGCGTCCCGCGCAACCCCGGCCGAGGCGGCAACCCTCGCATGAGGCCGCAGCCGGGGAATCCGCCGCAACAAGGCCCGGGGCCGGCGCAGCAACGCGACAACCCCTTCGGTCCCTGAGAGCGACGCCTCGTCCTCATCGAGGCTATGCTCCCTGGCGCGATGAGCGCCAAAGGCTCGCTGGGCTTCGTGGGGTATGGCCGCTTCGGCGCGGCCCTGGGCTCGCTGTTTCGCGAGGCGGGCCATGAGGTGCTCGCGTGGGATCCGGCGATCAATGCCGTGCCCGGCGACGTGCGCGCCTCCTCGCTCGACGACCTCGCCGCTCGCGCCGGCACGCTGCTCGTTGCCGTCCCCGTGCCCGAGATCCGCGGGACATTGGAAGCGCTGCGGCCTCGGCTGACCGGCGAGCATCAAGTCTTCGACGTGGGGAGCGTGAAGACCGGCCCCTACGCGGCCATGGACGAGATTCTGGGCGCGGCCGTCCCGTGGGCGGGTACCCATCCGCTCTTCGGGCCGGTGAGCCTCCTGCGTGGTGAGCGCCCGCTCCGCGTCGTCGTCTGCGCGAGCCCTCTGCACCCCGCCGCCGCGGCCAGCGCCCGCGCCCTCTTCGGCGGCATCGGCTGCGAGGTGATCGACGAGGCGCCCGCGGAGCACGACCGCGCCATGGCCTGGACCCACGCGCTGGCGTTCTTCGTGGCCAAGGGGATGCTCGACGCCGGGGCGCCGGCCGACGCGCCCAACGCGCCGCCTTCGTTTCAGGCCATCGCGCGCACCATCGAGACCGTGCGCGCCGACGCCGGCCACCTCTTCGGCGTGCTCCACCGTGACAACCCCTTCTCGGCCGAGGCGCGCCGCGCCCTCCTGAACGCGCTCGGCAAGCTCGACGCGACGCTCGGCGCGCCCGCCTCTTCGACGGCACCTCCGCTCTCGATCCCCGACCTGGGCGCGAAGGCTCCCGACCTCGGGGCCACGCGCGAGCTCATCGACGAGGTCGACGACGAGATCCTGGCGCTCCTTTCGCGGAGGGCGCTGCTCGCACGGCGGGCGGGCGCCGCCAAGGCTTCCAAGGGCCTGGCCGTGCGCGACCCCGAGCGTGAGGCGAGCCTGCTCGAGGCGCGCCGCAAGAAGGCCGAGGCGCGAGGGCTCGATCCGGACGCGGTGGGCGAGATCTTCGAGGCGGTCCTCAGCTTCTCGCGCAAGGTTCAAGAGCGCTAGGCCCGCCGACCAACGTGGTACGCTCGCCGGCTGGAGGCACGGCGGGGTTGAAGACCATCAAGTGGGGTGAGGTCCAAGGGTGCATCGTGCTCGTGCACGGCGTGGCGGCGCCGACCGACGATGAGTGGACCGCCTACCTCGACTTCCTTCAGGTCTACCTGCGGCCGAACCCGACCCATCCACGGTTCTTGGTGGTGACCGCCGGAGGCACCCCGAGCCCCACGCAAAGAAAGCGAATGGAGGCCCTCTCGGGTCGCATGCTCTACGCCTCTCGCGTCGCCATCGTGACGGGCTCGACCTTCGCGCGCGGCGTGGTGACCGCCTTCAGCCTCGTGAGCCCGGGCTACAAGGCCTTCGACCCCAAGGCGATCGACAAGGCCTTCGAGTTCCTCGAGCAGCCGCCGAGCCGAGCGGAGACCATCAAGCGGCTCGTGGAGAGCTGGCAGAGCGAGCTGCGGGGCTGAGAGGTCAGCGCGCCTTCTCGGCCTCGGCGAGCCGCCTCTTCGCGTCGGCGAGGCGCCCTTCGTTGGCTTGTCCAGGCGGCAGCGCCTCTTGCCCGGCCACCTCGGAGCGCAGGGTCGCGAGCGCTCCGGCGCGGTCACCTAGCTTGCCGAGGATGTCGGCGCGCAGCTTCAGGTAGCGGAGCTTGCGCGGCCCGTAGGCGAGGCGGAGGGCGCGATCGACGGCGGCGAGCGCGTCCTTGTAGCGCCCCATCTTGAAGAGCACGTCGGCGAGGCGCGCCGGGGGCTCGTAGTTGCCAGCCAGCTCACGCTCGCGAGCCTCGAGCATGCTCACGGCCTTCTCGGGCTGGCCGAGCGCCACGTAGGCGTTGGCCCGCGCGTAGTCGAAGACCTGGGCGACGTCGGGGCTCGGCGCGCCGCGGGCCGCGTCCTCGAGGAGGGCGAGCCGGGTCTCTTGCGTGCGCTTGGCGCCGGCCGCGTCGCCGGTGGCCTCGAGGGCCTCGGCGAGGACGTCGAGCCCGTCCTGGCGATCATCGACGCTGGCGTCGGGCGGCGGCTGGCTGGTGAGCTTGGTGAGGTGCGCGACGACGGCGGCGCGGGCCGCGGCCTGCTCGGGCCCGGCCGGGAGCTTGCCGGCGCACGTCAGGAGATAGCTCGCGAAGTCGAAGGGCGCCGACGAGCCCGTGACCTCGGCGAGGTGCTCGCGCCCCACGGCCACGCAGCGATCGGGGGCGCCTCCACCTCCGGCGAGGGCTTCCATCCACCCGACGAGCGCGGCGCCGCGGTGAGGGAAGGCCGGGGGCGCGATCTTCAAGGCCTGCTCGTAGGCCGCGGCGGCCTTGTCCAGGTGCCCGTTGGCGTGCTCGGCGCGCGCGGTCCGGAAGGCGGCGACCTCGGGCGAGGCGGCCTGGCCAGGGCGCCCGGCGAGCAGCGCCTCCTCGACGAGCGTGCGCATCTCCCCCACCGACCCGGAGCCGACCCAATAGCCCACGACCTCGTCGCGGACCGGATCGAGGACGAAGAACGTGGGCCAGGCCTTCACCGAGTGCTTCTCGAGGAAGGCAGCCGAAGCAGGCTGATCGGTGTCGATGGAGGCGAAGACGACGCGGTCCTCGAGCTTGCCGAGAGAAGGGTCGCCGAGCACGAAGCTCTTCATGCTGAGGCAGGTGTGGCACCAGGGCGCCCAGGCATCGACGAAGAGGAGCTTGCCCTCGCCGCGCGCCTTCTTCATCGCGCCGGGGAGGTCGTTTTCGACGAAGCGCGCCGAGGTGCCGCGGCCCGCGCGAGCCTCGGCTTCGACCGGCGCCGATGCGGCGGGTGCCACGGGAGCAGGGACCGCCGGCGCGCCCCCGCAGCCGACCGCGACCAGCGACGCGAGCAACGAGACCGAGGAGGCGAAGCCCCGAGCGAGCCTGAGCATGGGCCCCACGGTAGCGCATCGACGGCGCCTTGCCCGGGGTGAGCGACGTGATCGGGGGCGCTCGCCTTCGCGGCCGAGCGCGGCTAGGGTCTGGGACCGATGAGCGAGCTCGACGGGCGATGCGGGAGCTGCGGCGCGTTCACCCGCGTGCGGACCGACCCCGTCCGCGGCCGGGTGGGCGAGTGCGCGCTCCAGGTCTACCCTCCCCCCGTGCTCGAGCGGTCGACCTGCTCGCGCTACCGGCCTCGCGGCGCGGCGGCCCCCCCGCCTCCGCCACGAGCCGCGGGGCAGCCTCGCTCACGAACCGGCCCCGTCACGAGCCACCGCACCGAAGCCAGCCCCACGGCCCGCGTCCGGCCCCCTCTTCCCCAGGAGATCGACATCGACATGGAAGCCAGCGAGTTTCGCCGTGTGCTGCGGGAGGTGCTCTCCGAGGAGCTGGGGCTCGGCGACGTCGAGCTCGGCGGCCGCTGGGAGGGCGGAGAGCTCATCCTCAAGCCGGGCCGCGAGGGCACGCAGGAGAAGCGCGTCCCCCTCGACCAGTTCTTCGCCAAGATCGTGATGATCCGCGACAAGCTCCGCGTGCTCGAGCAGAAGATCAACGCCCACTCGGACCTGAGCGCCGCCGACAAGGTCCAGCTCCAGAGCTACATCACCGGCTGCTACGGGACGCTCACGACCTTCAACCTGCTCTTCGCCAAGCGCGAGGACGGCTTCACCGGCGCCGGGAAGGACGAGTAGGTCTCCGATGGCCCGTGTGCTCATGCCGCTGCCCGATCGGGACTTCGACGTCACCGAGGTCTCGGTCCCCTGGCGCCTGCTCACGAACGCGGGGCACGAGGTCGTCTTCGCCACCGAGAAGGGTGAGAAGCCCGCGGCCGATCCGCTGCTCCTCTCGGGCGTGATCTTCGGTCAGCTCGGCGCCGACCCCGAGCCCAAGCGCTTCTACGCCGAGCTCGAGCGCGACGCGGCCTTCGGCAAACCCATCACGTGGGGGTCGATCGACCCCGCCTCGTTCGATGCGCTCCTCCTCGCCGGGGGCCACGCCAAGGGGATGCGCCAGTACCTCGCCAGCTCGGTGTTGCACGAGAAGGTCGCCGCCTTCTGGAAGCTCGAGCGGCCCGTGGCGGCCATCTGCCACGGCGTGCTGGTCCTCGCCCGCACGCACGACCCGGCGACGGGGAAGAGCGTTCTCCACGACCGCGAGACCACCTGCCTCCCGGCGTACATGGAGCGCACCGCTTACTTCCTCACCGCCTGGAAGCTCGGCGGCTACTACCGGACCTACCCGGCCTACGTCGAAGACGAGGTGCGCGCCGCCCTCCGCGATCCCGAGCGCCAGTTCGTTCGCGGCCCCATCACCCTCACGCGGCGAGGCTCTCTCGACGACGACCGCGGGGCCATGGTGGTCGACGACGGCCGCTACCTCTCGGCCCGCTGGCCGGGGGACGCCTACCTGCTCGCCAAGCGCCTGATCGAGAAGCTCCGGGCCTGAGGCTCGATCCTCAAGCGGACTTGCGGCGGTCGTGGGCGACCTCGTCGACGACCCTGCGCAGCTCGTCGAGGTCCAGCGGCTTGTCCAGCCAGCGCCCGCCGCGATCGCGGAAGGCCTGCGCGCGGTCGGTGAAGGCGCCGCCGGTCATGTAGACCATGGCGCTCCCCAGCTCGGGGAAGGTGCTCTCGACCAGCTCGCCCAGCTCCATGCCGCTCATGTCGGGCATCATCAGGTCGCAGAGGATGACGTCGAAGCGCTCGCCACGCTGGAACATCTCGACGCCCTCGCGAGCGCTGGTGACGACCTGGACCTCGTGCTGCGAGAGGCCGCGCCGGAGCATGCCGCCGACCAAGGGCTCGTCGTCGATGACGAGCACGCGGGCGCGGATGGGCCGCAGCGAGCGCGGGGGGTTGCGAAGGCTGGCGACGGGCCGGATGGCCGGCGGGATGGCGACCTTGAACGAGCTGCCCGCGCCGAGCGCCGAGCGCACCGAGATCTCGCCGCCCAGCGCCGTCACGGTCCCGTGGCAGATCGAGAGCCCGAGCCCGGTGCCGCCGCCCACCGGCTTGGTGGTGAAGAAGGGCTCGAAGATGCGGTGCACGATCTCCTCGGGCATGCCGCGCCCGGTGTCCTCGAACTCGACGATGGCGCGCCCCGCCTCGTCGGTGAAGGTGCGGACCCTGATCTCGTGGTGCTCGGCGTCGCCCTCGGGGATGGCGTGGATGGCGTTCAGGAGCAGGTTCATGAACACCTGCCCGAGCCGCCCCTCGTTGGCGTCGACCAGCGGCACGTCGCGGAAGTCCTTCTCGAAGCGGGCGCGGTGCCGCAGCTCGTTCTGGACCAGGTTGATGACGGGCGAGAGCACGGCGCGCACGTCGAGCAGGGCGCGGTCGTCGGACTCGATGCGCGCGAAGGTGGTCAGGTCGCGGACGATGCGCCGCACGCGCTCGGAGCCGTCGCGCGAGACGGCGATGGCGTGGGCGAGGCCGTCGAGCACGCGCGCCACCTCCTCGCCGCTGACGACGCCGGCGCCGCGGTACTCGTCGGCCCGGGCGCGCAACGAGCGCGAGACGAGGTCGAGGTTCCCGAGCACGTAGGTGAGCGGGTTGTTGATTTCGTGGGCGACGCCGGCCGCCAGGCCCCCGAGCGCGACGAGCCGGTCGGTCTGAAGGAGGTGAGCCTTCTGCTGCTCGCGCTCGGTCACGTCGCGCGCGATGCTGACGATGGCCGGCGCGCCCGAGAAGGTCACCGAGACCCCGACCACCTCGGCGAGCAAGGGCCGGCCGTCGCGCCTCCGCAGCTCGACGGCGCGGGGTCGCTCGCTGCCCTCGCTCACGGCCCTCATGGCGGCCTTGGGCTCGTCCCCGGGAGCGATGGCGTCGAGCGACTCGCCGAGCAGCTCGCCCTCCTCCGCGTAGCCGAGCGCGCTCGAGGCGGCGGCGTTGACGTAGATGATCTTGTCGCCTCGGTGCGCGAGGATCATCTCCGGGGTGCGCTCGATCAGCCAGCGGAAGCTCGACTCCGACTCGCGGAACGCCGCCTCGGCGCGGATGCGCTCGGTGACGTCGGTGGCCACGCCGACCACGCCCAGCACCTCGCCGCTCTCGCCGCCCACGGGCACGACCTTGGCGGCGTAGGCCTTGTCGCCGACCTCGACGCGCCCGCCGCAAGCCTCGCCGGCCAGGGCGCGCTTCAGGATGTCGTTGCCCTTGGTGAGCCGCCCGTCGGGCTCCCGGACCAACAGCTCGCCCAGCACCTCGAAGGCCGACCGGCCCACCGCCTCGCCCTTGCCCAGGCCGAGCGCGATGAGCCCGCGCCCCTCGGCGAGCGTGAGGATGCCCTTTCGATCCATGGCGCAGAGGACGATGGGCGCGTGGGCGACCACGAGGCGGAGGCGCTCCTCGGCGTCGTTCCACGCCTTCTTCACCTTGCGCTGCTCGGAGACGTCCTGCCCCTGCCAGATGAAGTGGATGGGCCGGCCCAAGTTGTCACGGGTGGCCTCGATGCGCTGGCGGATCCAGACCTCGTGACCCGACGGCTGGACGAGGCGCTTCTCGCGCTCGATCATGGCCGCCTCGCCGTCGAGGAGGCGCCGCAGGGCCTCGCAGTCGCTGGCGACGTCGTCGGGGTGGGTGACGTCCTCGAGGGTCGCCCCGACCAGCTCCGACTCGTCGCGGCCGGTGAGCTTCGAGAGGGCCGCGTTGGCGCCGAGCCAGACCCCTTCGAGCGAGATGACCCCGAGGCCGATGGTGGCGACGTCGAAGGCCCGCCGCCGCTCGCCGCTCAGCCCGGGCGCCAGCCGGTTGGTCGCGGTGGCCGGAGGACCTTTCTTGTGGTCGCGGTCACGGGTCATGGGGGGTCGCCTCCCTGATTGGGGGGGTTGGGCCTGGGCCCGGATGGTCTCGTGATCGAGTGTAGCGTGTGAAACCTCACGGCGTGATCGTCGTTTGCCGACGGGGGTGTCGAGAGGCCATCCTCCTCCGATCACGACGATCTGCGCCTCGGTCAAGGGCCCGGGCGCCCCAAAAAGCGAAACCCCTCCGCCGCGCCGAGGCGCGGGGAGGGGCTCCTTCGTTCGAAGTCGAAGGATCGAAGGCCCTAGGGCCTGATCACTTCTCCTTCAGCTCGCCGATCTTCGCGCCCAGCTTCTCGCGGATGAGATCGCCGATGGTGCCCGCCGCCGGCTTGTCGTCGTCCACGGCCGAGGAGGCCGAGGAACCCGCCGACTGCTTGGCAGCCTTGCGGGGCCGCTCGGGCGCCGCGGGCTTCTCCGCGCCGATGTTCTTCATGGTGACGAAGAGGCGGCGGTCGATGGTGTCGAGCGAGCTGATCTCGACCTTGATCTTGTCGCCGACCTTGATCTTCGTGCCTTCCGGCTCGAGGACGTCGGTCTGCGACACGAGGGCCTCGACGCCTTCGCGAAGACGAACGAACACGCCGTAGTCGACCACGCTCACCACCGCGGCGTCGTCGATGACGCGGCCGGGCGGGTACTCGGTGAGCATCGAGGGCCACGGGTCGTCCCAGAGCTGCTTGATGCCGAGGGAGACCTTCTTCTCGTCGTGGTTGATCGAGAGGATGATCGCCTCGACGTCATCACCCTTGTGATAGAGGTCGCTCGGGT
>FTCO01000263.1_pt1 | contig 10229 bp, 6 predicted proteins | sample 1639701 | NCBI WGS metagenome assembly FTCO01 (sample SAMEA3914869, study PRJEB12502) | metagenome | biome: forest; material: soil | place: USA | collected 2012-03-12 | depth 0.1 m | reverse complement strand
TAGTGGCTGGCCGTGAACATCGCGTGCTTCGAGCCATCGGGGCAGTAGGCGGGGTTCGCGACCAGGATGCCGACCGGCGTCCGCAGGCCCGCGGGGAAGGGGCGGAGCACCCGCTCGGCGGCCTCGGCCAGGTAGCCGAGCGACGGTCGCCCGTAGAGGAGCATGAAGCCATCGTCGGAGTGCATGACGGCGAGCTTCTCGCCCCTCGCGTCGAGCGCGAGGGCGGGGAACGACAGCAGCCCTTCGAGCGACGCCGTGGCCGCGGCGGCGTCGAGGCCGAGCGACGCCGCGTAGCCGAGCACTCGGCGGCGCGCCTCTTCGCCCTCGATCTCGACGCGGAAGAATCCTTCGGCGAGGCTCCACGCCTCGGCGAGGCGAGAGGCCTGCGCGGCGCCCAGCGGGTCTCGATAGAGGTCGCTCGCGAACAGGCGCCCCGCGGCCTCGAGCGCGGCCGGGACCAGCACCGCGTTGACGTTGAAGGGAACCCGCCCGCCCCCGAGCCCCTCGTCGCTGTCGCGCCACTCGCCCGCGAGGCTCCCCTCCTTCAGGGCGAGGAGCGTGCTCGCCGAGGGGTCGAGGGCAAACGGGCTCGCGAGGCGGAGCACGAGGCCGAGGTTCTGCGCCAGCGCTTCGCCGAACGGCTCCCCGCGGCTCGTGCGCCGCGCCAGGAACTCGTTCGACCTCGAACGACCCACCTCCGAGTCGAGCAGGTACGCGGCCGCGGCCGGCGCGAGGAGGAAGTCGTCGTCGATCATCGTGTCGTCGTAGATGGGATCGGTGTGGCGCTCCTCCGGCCGGCCCGCCGAGAGGTGGAGGTGCGCCGCCCACTCGCCGATCGACTCTTCATGCGCCACCTGGCCGCCCGGTCCGAGCCGCTCCAGCACCGCGCCGAGCCCAGCCTCCACGACGCGGGGCCCGAGGGCCGGGAGGAGCATTTGCAACGACAGGAGCGTGTCGCGTCCAAAGTAGGTGAGGAACCGCCACGAGCCGCCGAGGAGCTTCTCTTCGTAGGCGAGGAAGGCGAGCGCCGCCCGCGCGCGCTCCTCGGCTGGCGTGCTGATGGAACGACCGCCGGCCAGCAGCTCGTCCATGGGGATCGGCGTGAGCGGCGGGTCGTCGGCCAGCGCCGTCGCTCGAAACGCCACCGACCGATCGCGCGCCTCGAAGCAAAGGCCGCCCGTCCCCACGTCGACGGTCGTTCCGCCGATTGGCTCGAGGTGGAGGGCCACCCGCCTCCGCCCGTCGAGCCGCGTGCGCGAGAGGAGCACTCCATCGGGCGAGCGCTCCACGCGATGGTCGAGGGCCGCGGGGATCGCTCTACCGTGCGCGTGCTGCCTCAGCGCCCGAACGCTGCCGAGGAGGGCGCTCTCCACCACCAAGCGTGAAGCCCTCGCCGAGAGGATCGCCGTCACGCCGCGGAGCCCATCGGGGCGCTCGATCGGCTCGACCTTGCCTACGACCTCGAGCTCGATCGGCCCTTCGGCGCCCGAGAACCAGAGGCCCACTCCCGTGTTGCCGGCGGGGAAGGCGACGAGCAACCGGGGCGCGAGGCCCGAGGTGACCAGCGTGTGCGCCGCGACCCGGCCACGCCTCGAGAAGTGATTGTGGACCGCGCCCTCGCGAATCTCGAACGCCAGCGCCTCGGGGCCCTCGGCGTCGTTCGAAAGGAGCGGCGCCGAGCCATCGACGCGCGACATGATTGCGACGGTACCCCTGCGCGATCGGCCCGCAAGCCCGAGCGACGAGGCCGGTGCCCCGCGCTACTGGGCGTGCTCACTTTTCCTGCTCGCGTGTCGGCGCGCGTGGTTTAGGAGTGAGCATGCGCACCGCCTCGACGATATCGCTCGTCACGTGGAACGTCTGGTTCTCTTCACGCGACTTCGAGCCTCGGTTTCGTGCCCTGCTCGACGTCGTTCGCTCGCGCGATCCCGACGTCGTCTGCTTTCAAGAGATCATCCCCGAGTCCCTCGAGCTCTTGCTGGACGAGCCGTGGGTGCGCTCGCGCTACGCCCTCTCGGACACGACGGGCGAGTCGTTCGACTCCTATGGAGTGGTGATGCTCTCGCGCCTGCCCGTCGGCTCTTTCTCCTTTCGCGAGCTGCCCACCTCGATGGGTCGCCGCCTCCTCACGGCCGACGTCACCACCGCCGCCGGGCCCATCACCATCGGCACGGTCCACCTCGAGAGCATGAAGCACAACGCCGAGACGCGCGCCGAGCAGCTCGCCGAGATCTTCCCCGCCCTGCGCGGCCGGGGACCGGACTCGATCCTGTGCGGCGACTTCAACTTCTGCTCGACGTGGCCTGAAGAGAATGGGCGCATCGAGCCCGATTTCATCGACGTGTGGCCCGCGCTCCATCCGCGTGAGCCGGGCTGGTCCGAGGACACCACCGTCAATCGGATGCTCGAGAGCATCGAGGGCAGGACCAAGAAGGTTCGCTACGACCGCGTGTTGTTGCGCTCTCCAGTCGGGCGCTGGCAGCCCCGATCCATCGAGCTGCTGGGCACCGAGCCCATCTCGCCCGGTGAGCCCTTCGTGTTCCCCTCGGATCACTTCGGGCTCGCGGCGGTCTTCGAGGCTTCTACTCCTTGAGGGCGGCGCGCTCCCCGGCGAGCTGTTGATCGGGCTCCAGGATCAAGAGGCGCACTCGCCCGGTGGCGGCGATTCGGCCCTGCTCGTCGGTGATGGTGCCCTCCCAAACGTGGGTGCGCCGCCCGCGGGTGAGTGGCTTGGCCGTGGCCTTCAAGGTCCCCGAGCGCACCGCCCGCAAGAACGAGGTGTGGTTCTCGAGCCCGACCACGGTCTTACCCTGGGCCATGGCGTCGATGGCGGCACCCACCGAAGCCAAGGTCTCGATGATGGAGGCGTGAACGCCCCCGTGGACGATGCCATAGGCCTGGAGGTGAATGGGCTGGATGGCCATCTCGGCCGCCACCTCGTCCCGGCTCGCGCGGGTGAGGCGGAGGCCGTTGGCCTTCACCCACCCGTCGGCGGCCGAGTCGTTGATCATCGCCGCGAAGTCTTGGGGAGCGTCGGACATGAGCGCGACGCTAGGGCCGGCTTCGTGAGCCGACAATGCCCGGCCTCAAGGCGTGATGAAGGAGGCCTTGAAGGTCTGGTCGGCGAAGAGGGGCACGACGCACTCGTTGATTTCGTTGGGCGTCACCCCCGCGCTCGAGAGGGCTTGGCCGATCAGATCGGTGAAGTGGTCGTAGTCGTCGGGCGCGATGCGAAAGGCGTCTTCGATGGCAGCTCGCTGGGCCGACGTGGCCTCGTCCGTGCCGCCGAGCGACCCGCCGAGGAGCGTCGCGACCTCGGCGCTCACCGTCTTCTGGTCGTCGGCCGACAAGGAGGCGAGGTGGGCACCCACCGTGTCGTCGGCCGCCGCGAGATCGACGAGGCTCTGGGCGGCGTTCGTGAAGACCTCGGCGCCATAGGCCTTGAACAGGTTCTCCGAGCACCCGGCGCCGCTCCCCACGCTCCCATAGTAGTGGACCGCGGGAGGGGAATTGTCGTCCCCGCAGGCCACGAGGCCGAGGGCGAGCGCCAACGCCGTGAAGAAGAGCCGAGCCGTCTTGGTGACTTCCATCTCTCGCCTCCTCACTTCCAGTACGCCGTCACGCGCCCCATCGCCGTGAAGGGCCACCCGGGCGAGTAGTTGATGCCGGTGATGGTCTTGTGCTCGTAGGGCAGCCGCGAGTCGGTGGCGAACTGCACCTCGCGATACTTGGCGTTGAAGAGGTTCTGGATGTCGAGCCCAGCCTCGATGTTCTTCCAGCGGAGACCGGCGTTGGCGTCCACCACCGTGAACCCCTCGGCCGTGAGCGAGCCGTCTTCGTTGGCGGGGCGTGAGCCCAAGGACTTCACGCGGAAGTCGGCGAAGGGCGTGAAGTCGCCGAAGGTGGGCCGGGCGCCGACTCCGGCCGTCAGCGTGCGAGTGGGGGCGAGGGCGACGGCGCCGCCATTGCCCGCGTCGCTCGTGTAGGCCGCGTGGTTGAAGGTCGCGTCGATGTCGGCAAAGAGCCAGTTTCCGATGTGGAAGCGACCCGAGAGCTCGAGCCCGTAGCGGCGCGTCTGGCCCGAGGCCTCGGTGCCCCCGGAGTCTCCGCTCCACACCAGCTCGGATTGTAGGTCCATCAAGTATCCGGTCGCGCTCAGCGAGAGGTTGGGGAGGGGCGTGACCTTGGCGCCCACCTCGTAGCCCGTGGCGGGGGTCATGAGCGTGGCGGCGTTCTTGGCCAGCACGACGCCGCGAGCGTCGTTGGAGTGAAAGCCTCGCCCCCAGTCGAGGAAGAGATCGAGCTTGTCGGGGATGGGCGAGACGATGGCCATCGCCTTGGGGAGGGCGAGCATGGCTCCCTTGGAGCCGCTGGTCTGGTCCCCCTCCGTCTTCAAGTCCTCGAGCTGGTCGTCGACGTTGACGTCGATGCGCTGGGCCCGGAGGCCGAGCACGATCCGGAGCCACCTGCGAATGCGCACGTCCTCTTCGACGTAGGCGGCGATCTCGCTCTCGGTGATGTGCGATTTGACCTTGGCCTCGAGCCGCTCGCGAGCCTGGGTGTGCCAGAGGGCGTTGTCGATCGAGTCGATGCGGACCTGCGTGCCCACCGAGGTGGTGAACTTCGCTCCCAGGTAGTGGAAGTGCTTCCGCACGCGGGCGTCGAAGCCCCCGAGGACACGGTCGTCGTCTTGCTCGATCTCGTCGCCGTGGATGGGGTCCTCGGCAAAGAATGTGAAGTTCGAGAACAGTTGAAAGCGATACTTGATGACGTAGGCCATCGCCGCGAGATCGGCGTCTTCCCAGGTGCTCGTGAACGAGAGCTGGCCCATGTGGCGCTGGGTCTGCCCACCCTCGGTGGGATCGACGGCGCCGAAGTGGCTGAGGCAAGGTTGGCCGGACGCGGAGGGGCTGGGCTCGCCGCTCTCACCCTCCCCGCACACGGCGCGCGCCGGGATTTGCCCCGAGCCATACCAGCTCGAGCCATAGCTCATCCACGTGAGCTGGACCTTGCTCGCCTTGCCGAGGTCGTGGGTCACCCGCGCGTAGAGGTTGAATCGTTTGAGCTGCTCCGGGTTCTGAAACGGCCCGTCGTCCTTGTAGAGCTCACCGGCGAGCACGGCGCGCCAGTCGTCGCCGAGGTCGGGCGACTCGACCACGAGGCCGCGCATGATCCCGAATTGGCCGATGCCGAGCTGCGCGTAGCTCTCCTCGTACTTCTCTGCGAGGTGCATGTTGATGGCGCCCGCCGTCGCGAAGTCGCCGAGGTGCGCGTAGTAAGGACCCTTGTAGCCCTCGAGCGACGTGACCAATTCGGGGATGAGAAAGTGGAGGTCGCTGAAGCCCTGGCCGTGGCCATGGCTCACCATGTTGACCGGCACTCCATCGACGAAGAGCGCGATGTCGGTGCCGTGGTCGGCGTCGAAGCCACGGATGAAATACTGGTTGGCCTTGCCGCCGCCCGCGTGTTGCACCGCGAAGACGCCCGGCACCGCCTCGACGATGTCACCGGGCCGAAGGCGAGGCCGCAGCTCGAGCTCGCGCCTGCCCACTTCGATACGAGACGACGCCTCGCTCCCGGGCTTCTCGGCCTTGATGGTGACCTCGAGCCGCTCCTCCTCCTTCTCGATCTCGGCGGCCGACTTCGAGGGAGCGTGATCGTGGTCGTGGTCTTCCTCCCCCGGGTCGTGGGCGAGCGCGGCCTTCGAGCAGAGGAGTGGGACGAGGGCGCCCAGGAGGGCGGCGAAGCGAAGACGCGATGGCATGAGACCCCGAGCTGGTAACACGAACTTCTGTTTCGTGATACGGCTCGACGGGCCTCACGGATCGCATCGAAAAGAAAAACGGCTCGGGCCTGCGCGAGGCCCGAGCCGGATGGCTCTCCACGTGTGCGGAGACGACTCAGCGCAAGGTCAGGTAGGTCTGATCCTTGAGCCCACGCTCGTAGTCCTGCAGCAGCCTCATGCCCTCGGCGGGCCGGAGCTTGTCTTGCTTGATGGCGTAGTCGACCTGCGCTTTGACCTTCGCGACGAGGTCGTGGGTCATGTACTGCGTCATGCCCAGGACCTCACCGATGGTGTTCCCCGCGATGGTCTCCTCGAGGTAGTAGCCGCAGTCCTCGTCGTCATCGAGGAAGACGTGCACCTCGTTCACCCTCCCGAAGAGGTTGTGAATGTCGCCCATGATGTCTTGATAGGCGCCCGTAAGGAAGATGCCGAGGTAGTACGGGCCCTCGTCGATCGAGTGGAGCGGCAGGGTGTCGCGCACGTCGTTCAGATCGATGAACTTCGCGACCTTGCCGTCGGAGTCGCAGGTGATGTCGACCAGCGTGCTCTGCGAGGTGGGCCGCGTGTTCAAGCGGTGGATGGGCACGATGGGGAACAGCGCGCCCAGCGCCCAGTGGTCGAGCAGCGATTGGAAGACCGAGAAGTTACAGATGTGTTGATCGGAGAGCTGGTTTCTCAGCTCGCCGATGTCGTCCGGCACCTCGGTGGGATCGAGGGTCTGGGCGAGCTTCTGCATCTGCTCGGCGATCTTCCAGAAGAGCGTCTCGACCGCGGCCTTGACGTCGAGCGGCAGGAGGCCGAGCTCGAACATCTTCTGCGCCTCCTCCTTGACCTGGAGCAGGTCGTGCCACGACTCGGTGAGGTTGCGCTCCGAGAGATGCTCTTGCGTGTAGACGAGGTTCGTCACGAGCTTGTGCTCGGGCGTCGCCGTCTCGAAGCTCATCTTGGTCTTCTCGATGGCGCCGAAGGCCTCGACGACCAGCACCGAGTGGTGGGCGACGATGGCCCTACCCGACTCCGAGACGATGTTCGGGTGGGGGACCTTCTCCTCGTCGCAGACGTCGGCGATGTTGTAGACCACATCGCGCGCGTACTCTTCGATGGAGTAGTTCATCGACGAGTGGAAGGTGGAGCGCGAGCCGTCGTAATCGATGGCCAGGCCCCCGCCCACGTCGAGGTACTCGATGGGCTGACCCATCTTGCGGAGCTTGGCGTAGTGACGCGCCGCCTCGCGCACCGCGCGCTTGATGATGAGGATGTCGGGCACCTGAGACCCGATGTGGAAGTGGAGGAGCTTGAAAGACGAGCTCATCCCCGCGTCCTTCATGATCTGCGCGGCCTCGAGGATCTCGGCCGTCGAGAGGCCGAACTTGGCGTGCTCGCCGCCCGACTCGGCCCACTTGCCCGCGCCCTTGGTGAAGAGCCGGACGCGGAGGCCGATCATCGGCTCCACGTTGAGCTCCTTGGCGACGCGGGTGATGGCGCGCACCTCCGATAGCTTCTCGGCGATGAGGATGACCTTCTTACCGAGCTTGCGACCGAGGAGCGCCGTGCGAATGAAGGCGTCGTCCTTGTAGCCGTTGCACACGATGAGCGACTCGTTGTCGGTGTGCACGCTGAGGCCCGCGAAGACCTCGGGCTTGGAGCCCACCTCGAGGCCGAAGTGGAAGGGCCGCCCGGCCTCGAGGATCTCTTCGACCACCTCGCGGAGCTGGTTCACCTTGATGGGGAACACGCCGCGATAGAGGCCCCGAAACTTGTGCTCGGCGATGGCGCTGTTGAACGCCTCGTTGAGCGCGCGGACGCGGTGATGGAGCAGGTCTTGGAAGCGAATGAGCAGCGGGGCCTTGAGCCCTTGCTCCTCGAGCGAGGCCTTTACCACGCTCGGGAGATCGATCTTCTTGCCGCGCTCCTGGAGCGGGGCGACGGTCATGTTGCCATCCGAATTGACGTCGAAGTACCCGCCGCCCCAGCGGTCGATCAGGTAGAGCTCCTTCGCGTCTTCGGTCGTCCAGGTGTCGGCCTGGGCCGGCTGCGAGTTCTCGGCCTCCAATTTCTCTGCACCTCCACGAACGGCGTCGATGGTTACGTGGGATCGTGCTCGGTGCGCTCGCCTCGCTCCGCGAAGGGAGTGACCGCGACCCTCTCGCGCTTCTACGACAAGCGGACCCCCCGTTCAACCCGAACCACGCGCGGGTCGGGCTATAGTCGCGCCGATGTCACAGGACGACCGGCCGAGCCCGCTCCCAGCCGCCGCCGTAGCGCTGCCCGCGCTCTCGCGACGGCTGCCTTCGTGGGGCCGGCAGGTGCTCTTGATCGCAGGAAAAGACCTGTCGATCGAGCTCTCCACGGGCGAGATCGTCACCACCAGCGGCTTCTTCGCCATCCTGGTGGCGGTCATCGCCTCGCTCGCCTTCTACTCGGGCGCCGAGGCGGGCGTGCGCGTCGCGCCGGGCGTCATCTGGGTCGCGGTGGCCTTCTCGGCGGTGCTGTCGCTCAGCCGCACCTGGCAGCGCGAGCGCGACGAGGGGGCGCTGCTCGGCCTCCTGATCACGCCGACGGCGCGCAGCGCGATCTTCGCGGGCAAGGCCATCGGCGTCGCGGTGTTCGTGACCCTGGTCGAGATCATCGTGGTCCCCGTCACCGCGCTCCTCTTCTCGGTCGACCTGACCAAGATGGGGCTCGGGCTCGTCTTGCTATCGGTGGCGGCGACGCCCGGCATCGCCGCGGTGGGCACGCTGTTCGGCGTCATGACCGTGCGCACGCGGGCGCGTGATCTGGTGCTCGCCAGCGTGCTCTTTCCGCTGCTCGCGCCGTCGCTCCTGGCGGCGGTGGCGGGCACGCGCGAGCTGCTCGGCGGGGCGCCGCTCGGCGAGATGGTCGACTACGTCGAGCTCATGGGCGTCTTCGCGGCGGTGTTCATCGCGGGGGGGCTCGGCCTCTTCGATTTGCTGATCGAGAGCTAGGGGGAGCCCTGGTCGTGGCGCCCGGCGACGCTGGATCACCACCCCGGAGGAGCCTGGATCCCTCTCCAGCGTGGCCCGCCGGTCTCTTCGAGGCCGTCGGACTCGTCTTCAGGCTTACCGGAGCCCCGTCGGGGACCCTCTGGATGGCTCTCCACCCTCGCTGAATCTCGGTCCAGGACCCTCCCGATCCCTGTCCAGCTCCCCTGGGTTGCTCTCCAGGCTCGCTGGACACCTATCCAAGACCCTCTGGAGCCCTCTCCAGGTTCGCTCGATCGCGGTGCAGGGCCCCCCGGATCCCTGTCCAGGCTCGCTGGATTGCTCTCCAGGCTCGCTGGACACCTATCCAAGACCCTCTGGAGCCCTCTCCAGGTTCGCTGGAGCACTTTCCAGCCCGCTCTGGAGCCCTTTCAGGCCAGCGAGGCCGCGATCGCGCCCGCCACCCGCTCGCCCTCGGCGCGCAACACCTGGGGATCGAAGGGCTTTCCGGTGCACTCGCCCGCCGCCCACACCCCCTCGGCTGCCTGGCCGCGCTCGTCCGTGACCACCACGTAGCCGAGCTTGGGGTCGAAGCGGGTGCGCGCGCCGGCCTGCTCGGGCAGCTCGAAGGCGGGCGCCCCTGGCAGGTCCACCCCTAGGGCCACCACTGGCCGCTCTTTCACCTTGCCGCCTTCCCGGACACCGATCGCCTTGACCCCGCCGGTCCCCTTGACGTGCTCGATCGCGTCGGCGGCGACGCGGACCCGCGGCGTCTTGCCCAGGGCCGCGAGGACGCGATCGAGCTCGTCGGCCCAGAAGCCCTCGCCGACGATGGCCACCGCGCCATCCGGCTCGAGCCCGAGCGAGAGGAGGCGGCAGAGCGCGCGCGCCGAGATCACGCCGGGGAGATCGTTGCCGGCCGTGACGAGGATGCCGTCGTGCGCGCCCGTCGCGAAGAGCGTGGCGCGCGCCTTCACGATCATGGCCTCGCCCGACCCGCTGGCGACGAGGAGATCGTCTTCGTAGCGTCCGGCGGCCACGCTCTTCGACGAGACCTCCACCTTGGCGAGGGGGCAGGCGACGAGCAGGTCGCGGAGGAGCGAGGGCGCCCCGGCGAGCGCGCCGCCGAGGGCGAGGCCGTCGTCGACCAAGAGCGTTTGGAGGCCCAACGATCCGAGCTTCGAGGCGGCGGCGATCCCGGCGACGCCGCCGCCGACCACGGCCACGTCGACGTTGACGCGCTTGGCGGGGCGCACCGGCGTGACCTCGGTGGGCATCCTTCCGAGCCCGGCGACCTTGCGCGCGAAGGTGAGCATCACGTCTTGCAGGCCGGGGACGCCGGCCATCAAGTGGTGGTGGTCGATGCCCTTGGCGAAGAACCAGTCGGTCACGCGGAGGAGGTCGGCCTTGCGCGAGCCGAGCACGTTCTGCGACTCGATGCGCTCGCCGCCCTTCGCAGGCTTCTGGCACGTCATGACGTTGGGCACGCCGTCGACGCGGGC
>FTCO01000511.1_pt1 | contig 10253 bp, 6 predicted proteins | sample 1639701 | NCBI WGS metagenome assembly FTCO01 (sample SAMEA3914869, study PRJEB12502) | metagenome | biome: forest; material: soil | place: USA | collected 2012-03-12 | depth 0.1 m | reverse complement strand
GAACGACCAGCGGGCGGGGACCGGGGTCGTGTGGGTGAAGGCGACGACGTCTCGGCCCTCGAGGTCGCGGGGGGAGGAGGGGGTTCCGTGGAGCTCCAAGTACCTCGGGCTGGCGCAGACGACGGCGCGCACCTCGCCGAAGCGGCGGGCGCGGAGGGACGAGTCGGGCAGGGGGCCGATGCGGAAGGCGAGGTCGATGGCCTCCTCGGCGAGCGAGACCACGCGATCGGTGAGCGAGAGCCGGAGCTCGACGGCCGGGTGCCGGCGGAGGAAGCGGCGGGTGAGGGGCGCGACGTGGAGCTGGCCGAAGAGGAGGGGGGCCGTGATCGAGAGCGCGCCCGCGAGCTGGGCGCTCGGGGCCGCGCGGGACTCGAGGGCGTCGAAGGCGGCGAGGGCGCGGCGGCTCTCGTCGAGGTAGCGCTCGCCGTCGTTCGTGAGCGAGACGCTGCGGGTCGTGCGGTGGAGGAGGCGGACGCCGGTGCGGGCCTCGAGGGCGGCGACGGCGCGCGTGGCGGCCTGGGGCGAGCAGCCGAGGGCCTTGGCAGCGCGCGAGAAGCTCCCGAGGCGCGCGACCGAGATGAAGAGGCGCCACTCGTCGACTCGCTCCATCGTTCCTCCGGGTGGAAGAGTGTAGACCAGCTGGGGCTCATTGTTGCGCGCGGGATGGGGGTTAGGTTCTCCTCCGGTTGGAGGGAAACGACATGGGACGCTTCGCAAACCTCGCGTTCACGCCTTCGGTCGCCGCCGTGCAAGAGCGGCTGGGCAGCCGGAAGGCCTACGCGCGCATCGCCGCCGCCGGCGAGACGCGCGACGTGATCGGGCCCGACGAGGCCGCGTTCATCGGCGAGCGCGACAGCTTCTACATGGCCTCGGTCGGCGAGACCGGCTGGCCCTACGTGCAACATCGCGGCGGGCCCAAGGGGTTCGTGAAGGTGCTCGACGAGCACACGCTCGGCTTCGCCGACTACCGAGGGAACCGCCAGTACGTGTCGGTGGGCAACGTGAGCCGTGACGACCGCGTCGCGCTCATCTTCGTCGACTACCCGAACCGGGCCCGGGTCAAGGTGCTGGCCCACGCCTCGACCACCGAGGACCCGAAGATCCTCGCGCGGCTCGGCGAGGGCGACGAGGGGGCGAAGGTGGAGCGAGGGTTCCTGCTCCACGTCGAGGGGCTCGATTGGAATTGCCCTCAGCACATCACGCCGAGGTTCACGGAGGACGAGGTGCTGGAGCTGGTCGCGCCGTTCGCCGAGAAGCTGAGGGTGCTCGAAGGCAAGAACCGGGAGCTGGAGGCCGAGCTCGCCAGGAGCCGGCAGGCCGGCGGGGGCTGAGGCGCAAACACTTGGCCCGATCGCGAGGGGCGGGCTAAGCGCCCTATCGTGCTCGCCAAGCGGATCATCCCCTGCCTCGACGTGAAGGCAGGGCGCGTCGTGAAGGGGGTCCAGTTCGTGGGCCTCCGCGACGCCGGTGATCCGGTGGAGGCCGCGCGGCGCTACGACGAGGCGGGGGCCGACGAGATCACCTTCCTCGACATCACCGCCTCGAACGAGGACCGGGGGACGCTGCTCGACGTGGTCGAGCGCACGGCCGAAACCATCTTCACGCCGCTCACCGTGGGGGGAGGCGTGCGGGCGCTCGGCGACATCGAGGCGCTGCTCGACGCGGGGGCGGACAAGGTCTGCATCAACACGGCGGCGGTGAGTGATCCGCTGCTCGTGCGGCGCGCGGCCGACCGGTGGGGGTCGCAGGCCATCGTGGTCGCCATCGATGCGCGGCGGGTTCGGGGGGACGAGGCGCACGCGACCGTGGTGACCCACGGCGGGCGCAAGGACACGGGGCTCGACGTCGTGACGTGGGCCGAGACCATCGTGTCGTATGGCGCGGGGGAGCTGCTCCTCACCAGCATGGATCGGGATGGGACGATGAACGGGTACGACCTCGAGCTGACGCGCGCCGTTTCCGACGCGGTGTGGGTGCCGGTGATCGCTTCGGGGGGCGTGGGCACCCTCGAGCACCTCCGCGAAGGGCTGACCGAAGGGGGCGCCGACGCGGCCCTCGCGGCCTCCATCTTCCACGACGGGCGCCACACCATCGGCGAGGCGAAGGACTACCTCGCGGCGGCGGGGGTGCCGGTTCGCCGCGCGCCTCGGAGCCTCGGGGCCGTGGGGGTGGCGTCGTGAGGGGCGCGGGCGTGAACGGGGGCCGGGCGGTGGTCGACCACGGGTGCGTGACGCTCGACGAGGTCTTCGCGGCCGCGTCGGTGCGCGCGGCCTCGCTGGTGCCCGAGATGGCCGGGTACCTGGCGCTGGCGGTGGGGGATGCGTTCTCGCGCCTGCCCTTCCTCGTCGACGAGCGGGCTGTGCTCCTCAACACCGAGGGGACCGTGAGCTTGAACCGGCGCGGGGACGTGGTTCAGCCCCCGGTGGCGGCAGCGGCCTTCCGCGACGTGCTGGCGCGGCTCCTCGCCGTGGCCTCGGGCGGGATGCCGGGGCTCAACCACGCGGCCCGGCCGCGGGCCGAGTCGGAGCGCGGGGTGGACGCGGTCATCGGCGAGATCGAGGCGGCGCTCATCCCCGTGAACCGGGCGGCGGCGCGACGGGCGCTCGGGCGGCTGGCGCGCGAGACGCTCAAGGCCAAGGAGGCGGGGAAGCTGAAGGCGAGGCCGAGGCCGGCGCCCAAGGCTGCGGCGGCGCCTGCGGTTCAAGCTCCGGCTCCGGCGCGCGCGCCCGAGGTTGCGCGGCCCGCGCCGGCGGGGCCTACCGCCGAGATGACGGCGTTCGCGCCCTCGGCTCCGGTCGTTGCCCCGGCGCCGAGGGTGGCCGTCGCCATGGCGGCGGCGCCTGCGCAGTTGATCCTGCCGCCGGCCCCGGAAGAAGACGACGACGGGGGAGCGGGGATCCTCGAGCCCGAGCCGACGCCCACCGAGATCGGGATGGCGCCGGTCGAGATCGACGACGAGCCCTTCCACGACCGACGTCGCTCCTTCGAGCCGGAGGCAGATCCCGTCATCGAGATCCACGAGGCCAGGCCGGCGGGGGCGCCCGCCGCGCGCGTCGCGCCGACGCTGGTCTCGGCCTCCGACTCTCCCCCCGGGCCGGCGACGGTGGTGGAGGCCGCCTCGCCGACGCCGCGGAACACGGGGCGCTCGACGCCTCCGCCGGCCCCCGAATCGGCGCGGCCTTCGATCCCCGAGATCCCCGCGAAGAGCAGCCGGCGTGGCGGTGAGCCCAAGTACGTGGTCGAGCTCATCCGACGGGCCGAGGCGGCGCGGAGGGAGGCGGCGCGGCTCGAGAACGAGGGCGCCCCCGGATCGCAGCCGGCCGTGGTGCCCGCCGAGCCGGCGGGGCCGAGGACGAGGGCCGATGATCTGCTCGCGCGCTTCTCGGCGCTGCAAGACGCCGAGCTCGGGATGCGCGACGCGGCGCGCGGGCTCCGGCACATGGCCGGGCTCGATCCCACGCCGCCCCCGCCGGCGCTCGCGCCGGGCTCCGCCATCGCGCTGCCCGTGGCTCCACCGCGCGTCGTGGTGACCGCGCCCGAGCCTGCCCTGCCCCTCGACGACGAGGCGGTGGTACCCACGCTCTCCGAGGCGCTCACGCCCCGGAGCCCGCGCGTCCAGCCGGAGGCCCCTCGCAAGAACCGCGGGCTCGGCCTTCTGCTCGGGATCACCTTCATCATCGGCGGGACGCTCGTCGTCGACCACTTCCGGCCCGACCTCGTCGCGCAGGCGCGTGAGGAAGCGCGGGCGCTGGTCGTGAGGGCTCGCGATCGGATCTCGCCGCCCCCCGCCGGCGCCGTCGCGGGGCCCGCGGCCACCGTGACCGGCGAGGCCCCCGCCGCCCCCGCGCCGCCGCGATCGGCCAGCGAGCGGCCCGAGAGCCCGCGCGCCGAGCGGGGCGCCGGCAAGCGCGCTCGGTAGGTCGGGTCGATTGCTCGCGCCTCAGCGTGGCGCGGAGGTAGGCCGCGTTCGGCGCCGCCGCGAGGCTCTCGCGGTGGCGGCGGCGAGCAGGGCGATCGACGCCGCGAGGCCCGGGGTGGAGTCGTCGTCCCCCGCCGCGCGGCAGCCGGCGCAGCCCGAGCGCGCCTGCGGCACGGGGAGGGCCTCGGGCAAGAGCCAGCGGTGTGAGAGCGCGATGGTGTCGGGCGGAGGCTGGCCGAGGAAGGACGCGAGGTCGACGGCTCCATGGGGAGCGTCGCCGGCGCGCTCGGCGGCGAGGGGCGGCGCGGCGCCGCGCTGGGGATCGGCTCCCCAGACGCCGTATTTCGGGGAGGGGCAGTCGACCGATCCAGGCCAGGGGTGGCGGACGACGTAGCGGGCCTGGAAGTTGTTTTGCGCGCTCGGCGAGGCGCCCGGCTCGAGGGGAGCGCCTGCGCGCGCGCGGACCTCACGGCCGCCCGCGATGGGGGGCGCGGCGCGGAAGACGAGGTCGGCCCCCAGCGAGCGCTTGTCGTAGCGCGCGTGGAGGCGGGTGAGCACGAAGCCCATCGGGATCCCCTCCGGCCTCTCGTGGAGGCTGGGGGCGACGTCGGCCCCGAGGGCGCGGAGGTCGGCCTCGTCGAGCGGGGGGGTGGGGCAGGGGTCGCAGGTCTCGGCGTCCCACGAGTACTCGGTCACCACCGAGCCGGGCGAGGCCTGGCGCGATCGGTCGAAGAGGGCCGCGTAGAACGCGCCGAGCCGGGCCTTGGCGTTCTGGTTGACGTCGAGGTTCGTGGGGATGGCGACGTTGTCGTAGTTGGCCACCTCGTAGCGCTGGCCCCGCGCGAGCACGTGGACGATGAGGTCCTGCTCGCCGGGGGAGCTGAGGAGCCCGAGCCGGATGGGGAGCGCGAAGGTCTCCGCGTCGTAGTGAAAGCGAAGCGGCGAGAGGAGCGCCTTGTTGCCCGAGAAGCGCACGCGCCTCGGGTCGACGCGGGCGACGAAGAACTTCATGCCGGCCGCCACGTAGGGCCGGAGGGCGGTCTCGGCGCCCGGGGGGATTCCGTAGCCGTGGGCGCGCAGCCAGGCGTCGAGGCCCAGCGAGTCGTCGGCGCCCAGGATGACGATCTCGTACTCGCCGACGGTGAAGCGGTCGTGGACGCGGACCGGGCCGGGCCGGACGCGGAGGGTGGCGTCGTTGGGACCGAAGCCTCCGGCCGCCAGCGGGTCGTCGGTGAATTCGTAGCCGTACGGGTCCGCGGGGCGACAGGGGTCGGCCTCCCAGTACTCGACGAGGCGGGGGGCATCGATCTGGTCGACCCGCTCGAAGAGCTCGCGCGACAGCGTCCTCACGTTGTCCTTGCCGAGGACGACGGGCACGGGGATGACGATGGCGAACCGGTCCGGCGGGCCCTCGTAGTCGTTCTGCATCGAGAGCACGGTCCGGAGACCGTCGCGGAGCAGGACGACCTGGGTCGCGTGGTTGTAGAGGGCGGCGCCGGCGCTGCCCGCGTAGAAGCCGCAGAAGGCCTGGGCTGGGCGGGGTCTGGCGAGGAGCGCGAGGAGCGCCGAGGCGAGGGCGAGCGCGGTGGCGAAGGCAGGTCGTCGCATGCTGCGTCCGACCTTCGACCCGACGCGCGCCCTCGGCTTGGGCGCAGCGCGCCTCGGTCAGTCGTTCTTGGCGCCCTGCGCGATCCAGCTGCGGATGATGTTGCGCTTGGCGAGCGGGAGGTCGGGGCCGCCCTGCGGCATCGGCGTGCCGCAGTTGTCGCCCACGGCGCAGGGGAGGATGGCGCAGTCGACCTTGCCCTTGCCCTTCGCGTCGGGCGCGTCGAGCTTGTACATGAGGAAGCTGTGCTCGGGGTCGCCGGCGGCGATGACGTTCATGCTCGGCTCGTTGACGGCGGGCTTGCCCACCGACTGGTCGAAGATCTCCTGGATCTGCGCCGCCGTGGGGGCGGGGTCGGAGAGCTTGGGGCCGTAGTAGTGCTGGTCCTTGGCCGCGTTGTTCTCCTGGCCGTGGCACGAGGTCGAGAGGCCGCAGGAGCCGCGGAGGATGGGGAGCACGTCGGCCGCGAAGTGGACCGTGGTCGCGGTGCCGTCGAACGTCGTGTAGTCGAAGCAGTCGGTGGGCGCCGCGCCGCCGCCCCCTCCGGTGCCGCCCGTCGAGGTCCCCGCGCCGCCGGTCGACGTCGCCGAGGAGCCGCCGGACCCGCCCGAGGCCGTGGTGTCGCCCGAGGAGCTGCTCGACGAGCAGGCCGCGAGGGGCACCATCGAGGCCAGCGACGCGAGCGAGACGAGGAGGACGCCGAGAGGACGCGAGCGATCGTTCAAAAGCATGATGATTCCCCCAACCTAGCCGGTTCTTTGTTTGCGGGCCACAGGGCCCGTGGGCTTCAGAGTGAAGGCAATTGCGGCTCGATGCGGGCCTTCTCGCCCACGGCAGGGAGGTGAAAGGGAGCGTACGTTCGGCCCTTCCACACCACCCAGCGGAGCGTCGGGTCCTCGAGCGGCCTGGCGAAGTGGAAGACCACGTCGGTGGGCACGCCGTCGGCCGTGGTGCGCGTGACCTCGATGGTGAAGTCGCTGAGCTCGACGCGCGTGCCCACGGGCATCGGGCTCCACGGGGCGCGGGTGAGCAGCTCGGTCCCGAAGCGGTAGAACCCCTCGCCGGTGTGCACCGCGAGGTCCGAGGGGCCGAGGCGCTCGAGCTCGACGGGGCGCGTGCCCGTGGCCACGACGGAGAAGCCGCGGGGGATGGGCCGGCCCTCGGTGAGGCGCTGTGAGACGGCGTAGTAGGCGAAGAACGAGTCGGGCGCCGCGACCACCATGACCCGTTGCTCGGCCAGGGGGACCGGCCCCTGGGGCTCGAGGGTGTCGAGCGAGTCGCCGTAGGAGCGAAACAGCGCCTCGAGGGGCACGAACTGCACCTCGTTGCCCATGAGGAGAAGGGGCGCGACCACGACGTGGCTCCCGCCCACGATCACCGCGTCCCACCACGCGGCCCAGCGAAGGGGCCTCGGCCACCGCGCGTGCGCCCCCTCGCCCACACGGGCCATGAGCATGGCGAGCAGCCCCATGATCCCGAGGCTGGGCAGGAGCATCAGCCGCGCGGCGGGGAGCGTGGCCGCCGAGGGGATCATGGCGAGCACCGCGCCCGCGAGGAGGAACCGCGCCCGCCGGTCGCCGACGAGGGGCAACAGGCCGAGGAGGCCCACGGCGCCGATGGCTCCGAGCGCCCAGTAGAGCGCCGCCGGGGCCTGCGGGATGAACACGAGGCCCTCGGTGGGGAGGCCCCCCAGCTCGATCTGGAGCAGGAGAGGGAGGTGCGTCACCGCTCCCTTGGCGAACTCGAGGGGCGCCTCGCCGGGGTCGACGTACATCCCCGAGCCGTGGGCGCCGTAGTGGCCGAGCTTGTAGACGACGAGCCAGGCGGCCAACACGACGAGGTGGGGGACGAGCCCGACCATCCTCTCGCGCGCCGGCGCCTCGTCGAGGAAGAGCGCGTGCGCGGCGAGGTAGGCGGCGCCCCCGAGCGCGACCTCGCCCGAGAGGAGCCCGAGCGCGAGGCAGAGGGCGGACACGATCGCGAAGCGCGGCTTGCCCTCGCTCCGCGCGCGATGGTGGTAGACGAGCGCCAGCACGGCGAAGACGGCGGCGAGGAGCGCGTTGCGGTTCGAGATCCACTCGACCAAGAGGGCGTGCGAGGGATCGACGGCGTAGAGCAGGGCCGCGAGGCCGGCCACCCACGAGGCTTTCGCCGCCGTCACGCTCGCGGGGACCTCCGGCGAGGTCCCCCAGGCCGCCAGCGCTCGGCGGTAGAAGGCGCCCACCACGGCCACGAGCGCCACGTAGAGCGCCGCGTTCTCGGCGTGCATGGGCAGGGCCCAGCGGTCGAAGAGGCGGAAGTCGATCCAGTGCGAGAGGGCGCTCAGCGGGCGAAAGAAGCGCACCCGCAGGTCTGGATCGGTCCACCAGACGGAGAAGCCGCGGTCGATGATGCTGTGGGTTCGCGCGCGGTCGCCGTCGAAGAAGGTGAACAGCTCGAGCGCGTGGTTCTTCCACTGGTCCCAAGGCGGGATGCCCAGCGACTGGGCCCGGAGCGCGTGATCGTCGACCTGGAGGCCTTGAAAGAGCACCGGGATGGCGAGCAGCGCGGCGAGCAGCGTGACCCGGCGGAAGATGCGCGGGTGATCGCACGCGCGGCGGAGGCGAGCGAAGGCGCGCGCGAGCGCTCCATGGGGCATGGTCGTCGATGGTCGCATGTCGGCCCTCCCGGCAGGGAGCGCCCCGCCGGCGGTCTCGATAGGGGAGGCGACGACCGGATGGGAGAGGGGGGCCGCGTTCGGCGCGAGCTCGGGGGCGGAGGGCTTCGACCGAGGGAGCAGCGACGCCGACGATCGCCGTCGCTGCTCCTCCGCCTCGAGGATGGCGTCGCGCAGCGCCTCGGAGAGCGCGGCCATGGTCTGAAAGCGCTGCCCCGGGTCGCGGGCGGTGGCGCGGCCCGCGATCGCCTCGAGCGAGGGAGGGACCCAGGGCGCCACCGCGCGGAGTGAGGGGAGGCCACCCGCCCGGTGCCGCGCCCCGATGGCGAGGAGGGTGGAGGCCTCGCCCGACTCGGAGGCCGGCGTGGCGAAGGGATGGCTGCCCGCGAGCGCCTCGAAGAGCACGAGGCCCATCGCGTAGACCTCCGAGCGCCCGTCGGGTGCCTTGCCCTCGAACAGCTCCGGCGCCGTGTAGAGGGCCGTGCCGAGCCGCTGGGCCTCGGTGGTGAGGGGGCCCGCGCCCGTGAGCTTGGCGAGCCCGAAGTCGATCACCTTCACCACCGAGGCCGCCGTGACGAGGAGGTTGTCGGGCTTCAGATCGCGGTGCAGGACGCCGACGCGGTGGGCCTCGGCCACGCCGTCCGCGGCCTGCCGGAGCCAGCGCGCCACGGTCCACGGGGCCGGCGTGTGGCCGAGGCCGTGGAGCGCCTCACGCAGCGGCTTGCCGGCGACCAGCTCGAGCAGGAGCCAGACATGCGATTCGTGGAGGCCGGCGTCGTGGAGGCGCACCACGTTCACGTGCTCGATGCGGCCGAGCGCCTCGGCCTCCCTGGCGAGGCGGGCCGAGAGGCGAGGCGAGGCCTGCTCGTCGATGGCGAGGACCTTGAGCGCCCGCCGCTGCCCCGCGGCGTCGATCACCTCGTAGACCTCCGAGAAGCCGCCGGCGCCGAGGAGCCGCACGACCTCGGCTCCCCCGCACGCATCACCCGGCTCGAAGACGTTCCCCGTCATGCCCCCGGCCCCGAGAATGCCCGACCCCCCGGCCGTGTCGAGCCAGAATCGACGGCCCGCGGTCGACGGCGCGCCGGGGAGCGGCGCTTTTCGGGCCCCTTCTCGCCCCGAATCCATTTATTGTCGGCCGTTCGAGGGACGGGGTCGGCGCTGGCTCCAAAGCGCGATACAGTCGTCGCGTCTCCAGAGGTCCCCATGTCCGCCGCTCTTCCCCCCTCCAAGGCCCGGCCGTGAGCTCTCCCGACGACAAGCCCATGGGCTCGAATCCCTCCGCTCCCTCCGCCGACGGTGGGCGCGGCACGGTCCTCGGCGGCCAGCAACGCCCCGCGGGCGCCGTGCTCCCCTTCGGCCCCGCGCAGCCCCAGGCCCAGACGCCCGCCCCCAGGGCCGCGACCTCCGGCTTCGCGCCGCAGGTGATGCCCGCCGGCCCCTCCCCCCAGGGGAACCCCTTTGCTCCGCAGGTGATGCCGGCCGCCCCCGCGCAGCCAGGGCACGGCCCCGCCAGCATGGGGACGCCGTTTGCTCCGCAGGTGATGCCGGCCGCCCCTGCGCCCGGCAATTCCACCGGGGGCTTCGCGCCGCAGGTGATGCCGGCCGCTCCCTCGCCCGGCAATTCCACCGGGGGCTTCGCGCCGCAGGTGATGCCGGCCGGCCCGTCGGCCCAAGGCGCCCCCTATGTCTCGCCGGGCGCCTCGGCGGGTACCACCCCCACGGCCGCCGCCGCGGTCGCGGTGCCCGCCGCGACGCCGTTCGGGCATGCCCAGCCCGCGGCGGCGGTGCCGGCGCCCGCCCCCTCGTCGCCCGGCGCGCCTCCCCCCCAGCCCGGCCAGGCCGGTGACGATGGGCAGCGCGGGACGGTGCTCGGCGCCCAGCGGCCCGTGGGCCCGGCGCTCCCCTTCGGCAACGCGGGTGGCGGGGGCTACGCGGCGCCCCCGGCTGCGCCTCCGCCCCCCACCGGCGGCCACGAGATCCAGGACGAGGAGACCAACGGCCTCGCCTCGAGCCCCTGGAACTCGACGATGTCCGGCGGCTTCAACCGCGACCTCCTCCCCTCGGCCATG
>FTCO01000389.1_pt1 | contig 10262 bp, 9 predicted proteins | sample 1639701 | NCBI WGS metagenome assembly FTCO01 (sample SAMEA3914869, study PRJEB12502) | metagenome | biome: forest; material: soil | place: USA | collected 2012-03-12 | depth 0.1 m | reverse complement strand
GCGGGAGGAGGCGGCGGGGGCTCGGGCGCGGGAGGAGGCGGGGCCGCCCGGGCGACGTCGCCGTCGGCGTGGAGCCCAGCCGGGGACGCGGCGGCCTCCGCGGGGGGCGCCGCCGGAGGCTGGCCCGGGAGCTCGGAGGGCTCCCTCGGGGCACAGCCGGCGAGGAGGGAGGCGAGCAGGGGGAAGGCGAGCGAGGCGAGGGCGGTGCGCGAGGGCTTCGTCATGGCGCCCCGAGAACGCGGCGCCGCGCGAGGGGCTTACACCGCCCCCGCGTCATCTCTCTACCCACGGCCCTCGGGTCCCGACTAGTCTCCTGGCCGCCGATGGCCATCGAGGGCTTCGAGAACCGAACGCCGTTCGCCGCCGAGGCGCTGCTTCTGCTCGACGAGCGCGGGGCCACCCAGCTCACCCTGGTGGTCAAGGCGACCTACGCGATGGGGCCCGCCGGCCCCCGTCGCGCCGACGAGCAGCTGCCCCTCCGCCTCGCGCCGACCTACCGCGGCGAGCCGGGCGCCTCGAGCCTCGTCTACGACTCCGAGGTCGCCTTCGCCAAGGCGCGCGCCGACGTCGTGCTGCTCGGCCACGCCCAGCCCGAGCGCGGGCGCGCGAGCGAGGTGGAGGTGAGCTTTCGAGTGGGGCCCATCGAGAAGAGCGCGCGGGTGTTCGGCGATCGCACCTGGAAGCGCAACCTGGGGCAGCCTTCCATCTCGGCGCCCAGGCCCTTCGAGAAGGTGCCGCTCACGCTCGAGCGCGCCTTCGGAGGCCAGGACGCGGGCGGGGGGCTCGTCGATGGGCGCAACCCGCTCGGCGTCGGCTTCCTCGGCGCGGAGACCGCCAAGGAGGGCTACGAGGGGCTGCCGCTCCCCAACGTCGAGGATCCGCGCGACCTCCTCGAGAAGCCCGGGGACCGCCCGAGCCCCGTCGCCTTCGGGTTCGTGCCGCCCTGGTTTCCGGCGCGGCAGCGGCTCGCCGGGACCTGCGACGAGGCCTGGCGCAAGGAGCGCTTCCCGCTCCTGCCGCTCGACTTCGACCGGGCACACTTGAACGCGGCGCCCGCGAATCAGCAGGCTCCCGGGCTCCTCCTTCGCGGCGGGGAGCGCGTCGAGATCGTGGGGGCCTCGTCGCGCGGGCCGCTCAGGTTCTCGCTCCCGAGCCTGCGGCTCTCGGCCCACGCGCGCGTCGCCCAGGAGGACCTGGGAGCGCCCCTCCGCCTCGACACCGTCATCGTCGACACCGACGAGCACCGGGTCGAGCTCGTCTACCGCGCGGGCTTCCCCGTTCACCGGCGCACGCGGCGCATCTCCTCGGCGCGCGTCGAGCTCACGGGGGGCGCGGCCTAGGATCATGCCCATCGCCGCCATCACCGCCGCCGGCATGGTGACGCCCGTGGGCGCGGGGGCGCGCATGACCGCCGCCGGGCTCCGCGCGCGCCTCGCCATGTTCGCCGAGCTGTCGGGCCACGGGCTCGACGCGCGCGTCGTCGGGGCCAAGACCGAGGGGCTGCCCCCTCCGTTGCCGGGCGGCGGGCGCGCCAGCCGGCTCGCCGCCGAGGCCGTCGCCGACCTCCTCGAGATGGCCGGGCTCGACCCGCGCGACCTCGGCGCCGCCGGCCTCTACTTCGCCGCGGGGGGGCCCGAGGGCGCGCACTGGCTCGCGGACATCCCCGAGCTGGTCGGCCTCTCGTCGCGGCCCAGCGTCGTCTCCCAGGGCCACGCCGGCGCCTTCGTCGCCCTCCAGGAAGCGCTCGCCGACCTCGAGCGCGGGAAGAGGCCGCGCGCCATCGTCGGCGGCGCCGACTCGCTCGTCGAGCCCGGGGAGCTCGCCCGCCTCCACGCCGAAGGGGCGCTCAAGGGCCAGGGCAACCCCACGGGCGTGCTGCCGGGCGAGGGGGCCGCGTTCATCCTCCTCGAGCCCGTCGAGGCGGCCCTCGCGCGCGGCGCCACCATCCTCGCGACCCTCGAGGCCGTCGCCACCGCCTCGCCCGCGCTCGCCGCCGGCGCCGACGCGCCGGCCGACGGGGCGGGGCTCTCGCAAGCCGGCTGGGAGACGCTCGGCGCCCTCTCCGACGCGGGGATCGCCACCGACCTCGTCGTCGCCGACCTCGACGGCACCGAGCGCCGCGCAGAGGACTTCGCCTACTTCGCCGCCCGCTGCCTCGCGAGCCTCGGGCCCGCGTGGCGCCTCGAGCACCCCGCCGACACCCTCGGCGACACGCGCGCCGCCTCGGCCCCCATCGCCATCGCCGCCGCCGCGCTGGGCCTCCATTCGGGCTCGTCGCGGGCCGAGGGCGTGCTCGTCTGCGGCGCGTCCGACGGGCCCTTGCGGGGCACCGCCTACCTTCGCGCCCACCGGAGAGGAGCCTGACCATGCCCGTCACCGTCGGCGTCAACGGCCTCAGCGTGGTGCACGCCGCGAGCAACGGCCTCACCATCGCCTTCCCCGACACGTGCATCACGCCCGCCGCCCCGTCGCCCGTGCCCATCCCCTACCCCAACGTCGCCCAGTCGGCGACGACGGCCCAGGGGAGCACCAAGGTCACCTGCGACGGGAACCCCATCTGCCTCGAGACCTCGAGCTTCGCCACCAGCGAGGGAGACGAGGCCGGCTCGGTGGGCGGGACCGGCAGCGGCGTCATCAAGATGAAGGCCGAGTTCGTCCTCTATTCGTTCGACGTCAAAGTGGAGGGCAAGGGCGTGGCGCGCGCCCTCGACCTGATGCTCCACAACAACAAGAACACGCCGCCCGTGCCCCTCGTCCAGCCCCCCATCGTGGTGGTGGTGTGACCTCGCCGCTGCCCCTTCCGCGCTGGGTGCTCTGGGGCGTCGCCTCGCGGCACCTCGACGAGGCCGACTTCCTCTTCGAGGCCTTCGAGGGCGCCCTCTCGTCGCACCGGGAGGACCTCGCGTCGGTGGAGGCAGGGGTCGAGGAGCGGCTGCTCGCGAGCGTCGAGGGCCTCGCGGCCGGCGGGCCGAAGGTGCGGGAGAAGCTCCTGCTCCCGGCGCTCGAGGAGGATTCGGCGTCGCTCGTCGCCGCCGGGGCGACGGCGCTGCTCGCGTCCGGCGACGTCGAGGCCGTGGTCCGCGTCCTCGAGCGAGGCGACGACGTGCAGCGCAAGGGAGCCCGACGCGCCCTCGAGCTCGGCCACGCCCCCGAAGAGCTCGCGCCGCTCCACGAGATGGCCAGACGCGGCGCGCCCGAGGCCCGCGCCGCGGCCCTGCGCGTGCTCGCCTACCGGGGCGACGACATCGCCGACGCGGCCTACGACGTCGCGGCGACCGACGCGCCCGAGCTGGTGATGGCCGCCCTCTTCGCCGGGCGCGCCCCCGGCGGCGAGGTCACCAAGGATCTGGCCTTCACCTGCCTCTCGGCGGAGGACCCGCGCATCCGCGACCTGGCCCTCGTCGCCGCCACGCTCCACGGCCTGCCCGACGCCTGGCCGCGCGCCGTGGCCGTCGCCGCCGCGCACGGCCCCGCGCCCCGCTGGCCGTTCCTCCTCGTGGCGCTCGGCGGCGGGGCGCGCGACCACGCCGAGCTCGGCCTCCTCACCTCGTCGCTCGCGTCCCCCGAGGCTCGCGCGGATGCCCTCTGGGCCCTCGGGTTCAGCGGGCGCGCCGCCGCCGCCGAGGCCTGCCTCCCGCTCCTCGGCGACGCCGGCGCGGGCGGGCTCGCCGCCGAGGCCTTCACGGCCATCACCGGGCTCGCGGGCGAGGGGTTCACGCTCCCGGCCCCTCGCCCCTCGCCCGACGCTCCCCTCGACGCCTCGCCCGAGGCCGCCCTACCCCGCCTCGACCCGGCGGCGGCCAATCGTTGGTGGTCCGAGAACCGAGCGCGCTTCGAGCCTCGCCGCCGCTACCTGGGCGGCGCCCTCCTCGATCCGGCGCTCGTCCGCCGCGCCCTGGCGCGTGGGCCGATGCGCCGAAGGGCCGCGCTCGCCCTCGACCTCGCCCTCGGCTCGGGCGCGCGCGCGCCCCTCGAGACCACCGCTCGCACCGCCCGGCAACGCGCCGAGCTCTCGGCCCTCTCGCCTGGAGGCGTGCTCGAATGAAGTCCCCCTGGCTCAAGATCGTCTCTGCTCCCCTCGCCGTCCTCGCCCTCGCCTCGCCGCTCCTCGCCCTGCCGAGCTGCAACAAGCACGTCGAGGTGGAGGTCAAGGCACCCGAGAAGGCGCCGCCCCCGCCCTGCCAGGAGCTGGGCACCGGCGACTTCTCGCGCGTCGACTACGGCCTCGGCCAGGCGGTCGACGCCAAGCTCAAGACCCTCCTCAAGGCCGACCACCTCCTCTGGCGCGCGGCCCCCGCCCTCGAGGCCGAGCTCATCGCCGCCTGCGCCGAGCTGGGCGCCGCCGCCGGCATGCGCGACGCGGACCTCCAGGCCAAGGCCGACCATGGCAAGGGCGCCGAGCGCGTGTGCAACAACGTCGCCTTCGGCGTGGCGCAGGCGATGAAGGGGGCGCGCCAACAGGCCAAGGTCGACGTCACCATCGATGCCGATCCCGCCAAGTGCTACTCCGACGTCGCCATGCTCGGGCGCTGCATGGCCTCGTGTGGCTCGCCGGTCGCCGAGGATCTCGATCTCCGCGCCGCCTGCGCCAGCGGCGACGTCGGGGGATCGTGCTACGGCCGCTGTACCGGGGGCTGCCTCATCGACGGGGGCGAAGGCTCCGGGGGCTGCAACGGCCAGTGCGCGGGCAAGTGCGACCGCGACTTCCGTGGGACCTGCGGTGGTCGCTGCGACGGGACCTGTGACGGCGCGCCGAGCCGCGGCAAGCCTTGCAAGGGCCTGTGCGACGGCCGGTGCGACAAGCAGGCCGAGGGCTTCTGCGGAGGCCACTGCGACGGCAAATGCACGGGCACCTGGGAGCCGAAGGATCCGAACAAGTGCGCCGGGACCTGTGGCGGCGGCTGCTCGGGCAAGCTCGTGGCGCCGCAGTGCTCGGGCGACTTCACGCCGCCGGGCGCCGACCCGCTCTGTCGCACGAGCTGCCAGGCCGGCGTGCTGACCGCCGCGCGCTGCCCCCTCCCCTACGTGAAGGTGACGGCCAAGGGGGGCAAGCAGACCGCGAGCATGCAGCGCCTCTTCGCCGGCATCCAGACCGCGCTGCTCAAGATCATCCGGCTCCAGCAGGGCTTCGGCCAGCGCCTCCCGCGCGCCGTCGAGACCCTGTCGGCCGCGGCCATCGACTGGACCAACGCGGCCGCCACCGCGCCGCCGGCCACGCTCCTCTGCGTGCGCACGGGCTCCGACGCGGCCCGTGACGCCAGCGCCACCATCAACACCGCGAGCCAGGCGGCGGCGCAGATCCAGACGTCGCTGAAGGCCGGCGAGCCCGTCAAAGAGGCCCAGGGGCCCGTCGAGTAGGCGCCGTCAGAGCGTGGCGAGGGGAGGCTGGTAGGCGGCCTCCTTGCGCCGGTGCTCGTCGAGGATGGCGTTGCCCTCGCCGTTGGCCTTGGCCTCGGCGGCGGCGCAGGTCGCGGCCTGGTGCGGCATGGCCAGCATGGCGGCGATGCCGTTGGCCGCCCTCGCCCCGAAGTTTCGGTGCGCCAGCGCCTGCTGCCCCAGCGCCGCCGTGTAGGCTTCCCACTTCACCACGGCCTCGGGCGCGGCGAGCCCGGGCCGCTGCCAGCGCGGCAGCGTGCGGACCACGCCCAGCGTGACCTTGGGCGCCTTCAGCGAGCAGGCGCCGGGCTTCTCGTCGAAGTCGAACTCCCAGCGCACGTACCACTCCGTGTACGACTCGAACCGCCGGGCGCCCCGGCTGGGCATCTTCGCGATCACGTCGGCTTTCAGTTGCTCCGAGGTGAAGCCCGTCACCTCGTAGGGATCGGTCCGCGCTTCTTCGGTCACGCCCACCAGCTCGACGGGGCGTTCCATGGCGCCCACGGACGGCGAGCCGACCATGCTCGTCGCGCTCGGAGAGGCGGAAGAGGCCGCCCCTGCGTCGGTGCCAACCCTCTCCGCGTCTGCGCCGGAGCGCTTGCATGCCGTCAATGCCAGCGCAGAGGCGAGAAGAACAGGCACCAACGCCGGGGTCATGGCGTCCAGGCTACCACCCTCGCCGTTGGGACATCGTAACGCGGGAGGCCGACCTCGTTCGCCTCCTCGCCCTCCATCTCCTCAGTACCGCTCGAGGTCCCATGTCGCGCTCGTTCCATCTCCAACCCGGCGCCGCCGCGCTCGTCCGATCCTCGTTCGATCGCGTGCTCCCCCACGCCGACGACTTCGCCGCGCGATTCTACGAGCGCCTCTGGTCCGAGCACCCCGAGCTCCGCGCGCTCTTCGCCGCCACCGACATGAAGCGCCAGCGTCTCATGCTCGTGAAGACCCTGGGGTTTGCCCTAGGGAGCCTCGACTGGCTCGCCGAGATCACACCCGCCCTCGAGGATCTCGGCCGCCGCCACGTTCGCTATGGGGTCCAACCATCCGACTACCACGCCGTCGGCGAAGCCTTGCTCTGGGCCCTTGAAAACACGCTCGGCGACGCGTTCACCGACGAAGCGCGCGGCGCCTGGAGCGACGTCTACGCCGGGCTCGCGGCCGTCATGATCGGCGCCTCCACCGCCGCGTGAGACCCCCGGCGAGGGTAGGGCGGGGTCGTGCTCGCCCCGCGGATTTCGAGCCCAAGTTGTTCACCCGTTGGGCTTTCTGGCCTACAGAGTCGCCCAAGGGTGGGACCGTGAGGTCCCCAGTGGAGGCTTTCTATGACACGTTCCTTCTCGCTCGGCGTTCTCTCATTCTTGGTCGCGGCCGGTGTCGCGGTCGTCGGTTGCGGCAGCACCAGCTCGGGCAACAACACCACCTCGACCTCAGGCAGCCCGAGTGGCTCGGGTGGTGGCGGCGTGGGCGGGGGTGACGTCGGAGGGGGAGTCAACACCGGCGGCGGAGACACCGGCGGCGGCAGCTCGACCTCGGGCACGAGCTCGACCGCTACGGGCACGGGCGGCGGCGCCCCCGCGGGCTCGCTCTGCCCGTTCAGCATCTTCGACCCCACGCCTGGGGGCAAGTGGCAGAAGGTCCAAGATGCGAGCATCTCCGTCACCACCCATTGGGACAGCGGCCAGGTCTGGCTCGTTCAGCAGACTGTGGAATTCGACGCCGCAGGAGACGGCGCGGCGGCCCCCGAGCTCATCATCGAGGAGGGCACCACCGTCTGCTTCGCGAGCGGTGCCCAGCTTCGGATCGGCCCCAGCCACGGCGCCAAGGTCACCATCACCGGCTCGGCCGGCAAGCCCGTGATCTTCACGGCCGAGGCGGGCGACGGAGGTTTGCCCAGCTACTGGAGCGGCCTCGAGATCAACAACTTCGATCCCGCGTCTCAGTTCAAGTACCTCAACATCCTCTACGCTGGCCCTGGCGGCGGAGGGGCCACCCCCGCGCTCGCGGTCGCGGCGACCTCGGCGGGCAAGCTCCTGCTCGACCACGTCACCGTGGACCAGGTCCAGTCGAAGGGCCTCAGCTTCCTCGGGCCCGACGGCCTCGACTCGGCCTCCAAGGTCACGTTCAACGGCTACGCGCCCACGGTCCCCGGGAGCCCCCCGCTCCTCCAGGCCGTCGAAGCGGACATCGTGGCCAGCGGCACGCTCTCCCCGAGCGTCCTCACGCTGAACACCGCCAACATCCCGGCCGACAGCGCCTACATCAAGATCATCCCGAGCCCCGGCGAGGCGCTCTACGAGTCGGTGAGCTGGGTCGATCTCGGCCTGCCCTACCGCATCAGCGACATCGCCATCTACGGCGACACTGACCCCGCCAACCTCACCATCAACGAGGGCGTCACCGTCCAGCCGACCGGCTCGTTCACGCTCGGCAACCCCGATCTCGCGGGCGAGTACGGCAACATCATCGTGAAGGGCACGGCGGCCAAGCCCGTTCGCTTCACCTCCGCCGAGAGCACGCCCGCCAAGGGCGACTGGGGCACGTTCTACTTCCTCGACCAAGGCTTCGATCCCGCCGTCTCCTCGTTCGACAACGCCATCATCGAGTATGGCGGCACCTCGACCCTCACCGTCTTCTCGGACACCGACGACTCGAACGGCAACGGGCTCATCGAGGTCTCGGCCAGCGGCTGCTTCGCTGGTCCGAAGATGACCAACACCACGCTTCAGCACTCGGCTTCCGATGGCGTGCGCGTCAACTACGGCCCCACCGCCGGTGACTACCTCACCACCGACTACTCGGGCCTCACCTACAACGACATCACGGGCACCAAGTACCCCCCGGCCCCGCCCGCCAACGCCTGCCCCTGAGCTTCGACCACGGCCAGCAGGGGCCTGATTCAGGCCCCCGCGACCCCGTCTTTCGCTTCGCGTCGCGGAAGACGTTGACAAGTCAGGCCGGATCGACGAGAGTCCGCGCCGCTTTCGGGCTGGGAGAGGTCTTCCCGGCGACGCGAGCCCAGATAGCTCAGTTGGTAGAGCAGAGGATTGAAAATCCTCGTGTCGGCGGTTCGACTCCGTCTCTGGGCACCACAAAAGGCTTCGTTTCGGGGGATCCGACGAAGCCGACGGGACACGGACGGCATCCGATCGGTCCGATGCGTCCACCTTCCGATGCGTCTGCGGCGCCGGTGCGGCAGTCGCCCGCGGCGCCGAAATCGAGCTCCACACACGGCACGCTCCTCACGGGCTGAGCTGCGAGACGTTCGCACGGCTCCTCAGCACCTTCGAACGCGGTGCCTGGGCGCACCGGCGGGCGACTCAGTTCCATGACGTCCTGAGGAGCCATAGGGGCCGCCCCTCGAGCGAGTTGCCGAGGCTCGTGACCCTGATGAGGTCCGGGTGATCGGCCGCCCACTTGTGGACGACGTCGGTGAGCTCATCGAAGCCGAGGTAGCGGGTGCGGAAGCTCGTGGGCGGCGAAGGCTACAAATCGACCGCCGTCGTGTCGACAAGCGTCCGGCGTCAGCTAGCTTTCCTCGAGCGAGGGGGCGGACGCAGGGGCGGGCCGTTGCACCCATGACTTCGATTCACGCCTCCGGGGAGAGGCGGAGGGGAGACGAATCATGACCATCACGATGGCGGACATGGCGGCCGACGCGGGCGTGGCTCCTCCCAAGAAGGTGAAGAAGCCCAAGAAGACCGAAGGCGCCGACCACGCCTTGGTCGCCAAGGCCAGTGAAGACCTGCGGGCGCTGATCAAGGGCTCGGTCGACAAGGGCATCGAGGACGCCGGCGAGCTGCTCCTCGCGCGCTTCTTCGGCGGCGATCACAAGCTCTACGGCGGCAAGAACCCGGAGAGCCCGTCGCTCAACCTGCTGCTGAAGAGGTGCGGCAAGAGCAAGCTCCACGTGAGCCGCACCTTCATCGGCAACGCCCTTCGCCTCGCCGTCTTCAAGCAGTGTGTGGCGAAAGGCTCGGCGTTCCAAAAGCTCTCGCCGAGCCACCGCATCGAGCTGCTCTGCCTGGGCGATCCACACGACCAGCAGGTGATCGACCTCGTCGAAGCCATCGCCGAGGAGTCCCTCGCGGGCGACTACAGCGTCCGCCAGCTCCGCCTGGAGGTGAACGCGACCCGCGGCGTGGGGAAGCGCAAGAAGCCGGCGGACCGCGCCATCGACTCGTGCGTGAACACCATGACCGACCGGGAGTCCGGTGCCCTGGCCTTCGCGCCCGCCGACCTGGAGGGGATGACCGCCGAGCAGCTCGACCATGTGGAGAGCCAGGCGCGGGTGCTCGAGCAACGGGCGAAGGAGCTGGCCGCGATGGTGAGGTCGCGGCGGGCGAAGCTCGCGAGGGAGGCCGCGAAGGGCGAGGTGGTGAAGGGCGAGGCGCACGACGTCGAGAAGGAAGCGAAGAAGACCCCGACGGCGAGCAAGCCAAAGGTCGAGGGGGCGCCTGCCACGGCGGCGAAGGCGTCGGGGAGCAAGGCGACGCCGGTGAAACCGTCCCGACGTCGGGACGAAAGGAAGGCCTCCACGTCCGCGACCAAGGCCAGTGGGCCCGCCGAGGCCGAGAAGCCCGCCGCCCCGAGCGCGGGTGGCGCCGACCAGGTTTCGCGTACTTCCGAGACGACTGTTGAGACCGCGGTGAAGGCTGCGGGCGAGCCGGCGGCGCCGAAGGGCGAGAAGACCGCCACGTAGGCGCCCTCGACGAGGGCGTGAGCCGCTCGGCGGACGTGGTCCGACGGCGGAAGAACGTGGCCGGCACCTGGGCCACGTGGTCGGCGCCTCGGCGGACATCGTCGCCGTTTGGCTCAGGCCGTGATCGAGTCGGCGCACGGGGTCGGCGCCTCGGCCGAGGTCGTCGCCGTTTGGCTCAGGATGTGAT
>FTCO01001755.1_pt1 | contig 10296 bp, 8 predicted proteins | sample 1639701 | NCBI WGS metagenome assembly FTCO01 (sample SAMEA3914869, study PRJEB12502) | metagenome | biome: forest; material: soil | place: USA | collected 2012-03-12 | depth 0.1 m | reverse complement strand
GTGATGTCCTCGAACCGATCGCCGCCGACCGGGGTCATCTCCATCCGAACGTGCCAGCCGCCGCCGCCCTTGCCGCTGTCGTCGTGGACCGCTTGGGCGTCACGGATCATGTCACCCGTGATCTCGGCCTTGCTGAAGAGGTAGTAGGTGCGCCAGCCGATGTCCTCGAACGAGTCCTTCTCCTCGTTGTAGTCCTGGACCTTGCTGAACCCGATCTCGTGGTCGGCGTCGACCTGAAGGGTGGAGGTCCACTCCTTGAGGCGCTTCAGGGCATCCCGCATGTCCTCGTGCTCGCCCTTGACGAGGCGGCCGACGAAGATGGGGTGGGTCTTGCCGGGACCGACGGGCGCGTTCTCCTGCTGGAACGTCAGGCCCTTGGGGAGGTCCTCGGGCTTCGCGGTCTTCGCGACGTCCTTGAAGTAGTCGACCTCGTCGTCGACCATCTTGAACTCGAGGCGCGCGGTCTGTCCGATGAGGTCGCGGATCTCCGCGAAGGCAGCCTCGTCGTCGCCGGGCATCTCGATGATGATGTCCTCGTCGCGCGACGAGAGGGCGGCCTCCTTGAGGCCGTACTGATCGATGCGGCGGTGGACGGTCTCCTTCGCCTGCGAGACGGCCTTGACCCGGATGTCGCTCTCCACGTCGCTCTTCATGCGGAAGGTCAGCTTCTTGCCGTCCGCCGCGCGCTGGAGCTGGAGCTCGGTAAGGAACTTCCGGAGGAAGTCATCGTTGATCTTGGCCGAATCGGCCGGATCATTGAAGGTCAGGGTGATGGTCCCCGCCTCTTCGCGGCTCTTCTCGATGCGCACCTTGGTGGGCAGCTTGGAGAGCTCCTCGACCGTCGGCGCCTTGTCGCCCGTGTGGAAGCCGAGGGCCGTCGTGGCCGCGGCGCGAATCTCGTCGTAGTAACGGTCGCGCTTGTCCTTGATCGCCTCGTCGACGTCGACCGTGTAGACGAGCCGGAGGCCGCCCTTGAGGTCGAGGCCGCGCACGAGACGGAAGGGAATGTTGCTGGTCACGAACCGCGAGAAGCCCTGGTCGCCGTGCTTGGCTTGGGTCTCGTGCTCGCTGCGCTCGTCGCTCGAGACCCCGGTCTCCTCGTACTTGCCGTACCGCTCGTCGATGTACGTCGGGTAGATGCAGATGGCTGCCCCGCCCGCAAGGAAGAGGACGAAGCCAGCCTTCACCCTCCAGCCGAAATCGAGGAAGTTGGTCGCCGTGAACAGCGCCCAGATCGTGCAGAGGGCGAACACGCACAACGTCCAGAAGACGTCGTAGTGCGCCGAGATGGCCGCCGCGCCCGCCGTGATCACGGCCGCGATGAAGCTACCCCGATGCTGCCGGCGCAGTAGCGCGCCGATCAGGCTCACGACCGCGAGGCCGGCGAAACCGTACTGGAGGATGTTGTGGAGCACGTTGAATCTCGGCGGGCATCCCTAGGCCGAGCCTTGGGGGACGCGTACATGAGGTTCTCGAAGGACTTCGTGAAACCGCTTCTTCTCCCCGCGGTTTCGGGGGTGCGGGGGACGCTTTCGAGCCCCCCTTCGTCGGGCGCTCAGGCCTTCTTTTCGGCGGGCTTGTCGGCCTTGGTCTCGGCCGGCTTGCTGTCACCCGGGTCGATGCCCTGGATGGAGGTCTTGAGGACCTTCACCTGGACGCCCGGCGCGATCTCGACCTTCGCCGTGCGCTCGCCCAGCTCGGTGATCTTGCCGATGATGCCCGATTGCAGCGTGACCGTGTCCCCCGTCTTCAGGCTGGACTCGAGCTGCTTCTGCTTCTTCGACTGACCGCGCATGGTCACGAAGATCAGCAGGATGGGCAGCGCCATCATCAGGATCATGGTGGCGCCGCCGCCGAACGGACCGCTCGGTGCGGGAGCACCGTGGTCGGGCGGCGCGGTGCCGGTGTTGTTGGCGGGCGCAGGCGCGGGCCCAGCGGGGGCCTCACGGCCAGGAGCATTCGGCTGAAATGAGTGGCTCAAAGGTGACGACCCTCCGGGGCGGGGACCTCCAATACCCAGGATTGGGGGGCCGTGCAAGGCGGGAAGGTAGGGAACGGTGCCCAAACCAGCCCTTGCCAGGCGCTTTCATCCCGCGGCATCGCGCGTCCTAGCAGCCTGGGTCATCAAGTAATTCCGTTCAGGAATGCTGGTCGTCCGGTCCGCGGCCCGACGATAGAGCTCCGCCGCCCCCAAAACGTCCCCCGCCCGCTCCAGCAAATGGGCACGGACGGCGTCGAGCCGGTGCCCCTCCTTCATTCTTGGGTCCCCATCGAGCTCGCGCAAAAGCGCGAGGCCCGCCTCCGCCCCCTCGACCATGGCGACCGCGACGGCGTGGTTCAGGGCGACCATGGGATTGTCCGACCTCTTCATGAGGAGGAAGTACAGCCGCCGGATCTGCTCCCAGTCCGTCGAGTCGACCGTCTCGGCTTCGTCATGGAGGGCCGCGATGGCCGCCTGCAACTGGTACGTCCCGTCGAGCCCCGCCTCCAGCGCGTCGCCCAAGAGCGCGAGCCCCTCGGCGATGAGCGTCCGGTCCCATCGGGAACGATCCTGCTCGGCCAGGGGGATCAGCTCCCCGGAAGGTCCCGTCCGCGCTTCCTTACGTGCATCCGTAAGTAGCAGCAGCCCGAGCAGCCCGGTCACCTCCATGTCTCCCGGGCGTAGCGCCTTCAGCATCCTGGTCAGCCGGATGGCCTCGTCCGACAGATCGGTCCGCCTCAGCTCCAGCCCCGAGCTCGAGGCGTACCCCTCGTTGAAGATCAAATAGAGGACGTGGAGCACCGACCGGGTCCGACCCTCCACCTCTTCGTGGGAGGGCAGCTCGAAGCCCACCCCGGACGCCTTGATGGACTGCTTGGCCCGGCTGATCCGCTGCGCCATGGTCGCCTCCGGCACCAGGAAGGCCTTGGCAATCTCTGCCGTGGTCAGGCCCCCGACGGCTCGCAGCGTGAGCGCGATGGCCGACGAGGGCGAGAGAGCCGGGTGACAGCAGAGGAAGAGGAGGGCCAGCGTGTCGTCCTGCTGGTTCGCGCCCTCCTCATCCGGAGCGAACGCGATTTGATCTTCCAGAGGGACGAGGCTGACCACCAGCGACTCCCTTCGTCTCCGCGCCGCCGCCGACCGAACCTGGTCGGTGAGGCGCCTGGCCGCCACGTGGATCAGCCAGGCCCGCGGATCGTCCGGGACCCCGTCGCACGGCCACTGACCGGCAGCCGCCAGCAGCGCTTCCTGGACGGCGTCCTCGGACGCACCGAAGTCATGAAAGCGCCGGACGACCGCCGCGACCACCTGGGGGGTCAGCTCCCGAAGCAGTCGTTCGATGCGAGCGTCCGGCGCCTCGTCCTTCACAGAAACTCTTTCGCCGGGATGCTCATGACCTCGCGAACCTCGATCCCGAGGTGCAACGGCTTGCCCCCCGGCCCGGGCGCCATCGAGGCCTCGGCCGCGATCTCGTACGCCTTGGCGGGGCTCTCGACGTCGATGATCCAGTACCCCGCGAGGAACTCCTTGGACTCGGCGAACACCCCGTCCGTGTCGGGCCGCCCGTCCTTGTCGGCGCGCACGAGCTTGGCCTGGTCCGGCCCGGCCAGCCCCTCGGCCGCCACGAGCACCCCCGACTCCGACAGCTTCTTGGCGAAGGTCCTCATGAAGGCGATGTGGGCCTTGATGTCCTCCTGCGGCCAGCTGGAGATCTGGTAGGCGACCTTACCGGGGGCGTTCATCATCATCATGTATTTCATGGGCTAGCTCCGAAGTTGGGGGGCGCCTGCCGCGGGGCGAAGCGCGCGTTCATGAGGATGTCGGAGCCGTCGGTCGCTTCTCGACATGGGCACGATCTTTTTTTGCGACGAACGCGGTCGGTGTCACCGGAACCGAGCGTCAGGCGACGCCTTCATGCGACCAATCGGCCCGGCGAGCGTTGCTCAGCCCACACTCCTCGCGTAGCTTCACCTTCGTGTCGCTCCCCGTCGGCTACCACCGGTTTCATCCCGACACCAACCTCAACTTCCAGCTGAACCGGCTCGTCGCCGACGGCACGCCCGAGATGCTCGCGGAGGTCACGGCAACGTCCCCACGCCTCCGCGACTTCGTCACCTGGCACGACGAGCTGCGCGCCCTCTCCGATCGCGCCTGGCGCGAGAGCCGCCTCCGAACGTCCTGCGCCTACCTCCGCGCCGCGAGCTTCTTCCTTCCTCCCGCCGCCCGCCGCGCCCCGTACGACGAGTGGCGAGAGCGCATCGACGAAGCCTGGATGGGCGAATTCACCCGCGAGGTCGTCGCGTCCCAGGGCGCCAAGCTCCCCTTGCTCCGGCTCGAGCCTCCCCCGGCTCGAGGCTTCAAAGGCACCATCGTCTTCTTCGGAGGCTTCGACTCGTACATCGAAGAATTCTTGCCGGCTTACGCCTGGTTTCGCGACGCCGGATATCGAGTCTTCGCCTTCGATGGCCCCGGCCAAGGTGACGTGTTGATCCGACAGGGTATCCCCATGACCCCCGACTGGGAGTCTCCCGTGTCGGCCGTGCTCGACCACACCGGCGCGCGCGACGTCACGCTGATCGGCATTTCCCTGGGCGGCTGTCTCGCCATCCGCGCCGCCGCCAGGGAGCCCCGAGTCTCGAGGGTGGTGGCCTTCGACATCCTCTCCGACTTCTTTGCCTGTGTGGCCTCGCGCCGCGGCAGGGTGGGTGAGGTGCTCCTGCGCGCCGGGCTCGCCGCCGGCGGCGATGTCCTCCTCGACAAGGCCATTCACGCCGCTATGCGCGTCGACAAGCTCACGGCCTGGGGCATCGAACAAGGCATGTTCGTGACCGGCGCCGGAGGTCCCTCGGCCTTCCTCCGCCAGGCCATGCGTTACCAGACCGCCGACCGATCGTGCGAAGTCGAACAAGACGTGCTTCTACTCGCCGGCGAAGACGATCACTTCGTCCCCCTCGAGCAGCTCGCGGCCCAGCGCTCCTCGCTCACCGGCGCGCGCTCCGTCTCCTCACGCGTCTTCACCGCCGCCGAGAGCGCCGCCGCGCACGTGCAGATGGGAAACCTCCCGCTCGCCTTTCAGACCATCGCCCGTTGGGTCGACTGAAAAGGCATTCAGCGACGCGTCGCCCCCACCCCGAACCAGCGGTAGGCGACCGCTACGCCGTGGCGAGGAGGATGATCTCGCCCATCCGGGCCTTCGTTCCGTCGCCACGGCGCTCGGCAAGCTCGACGCTCGAGACGTGCTCGCCGCGCTGGAGCCCGAGGCCCTCGGCGAGGTCGAAGGCGGTCTCGAGCGTCATGGAGTGGCGGACGCGCCTGCCGGCGGCCTTGTCCTCCGCCTCCAGGCGTCGACAAGGCGCCTGGAGGGCGGGCGGCATGGCGTGAGGAGGGAGCAGCAGCGTCATGGCCAGCGTCGAGCCGGCCGCGAGGGTGTGGACCCAGCGACAGACGGAGACGCTGATCGCCGGCTCGCAGTACGGGAGAAGGTCGATGGCCGTGACCAGGGCGGGCCTCTCGGGATCGAAGCCGGTATTGGCGAGGGCACTCCAGGAGGCATCGCCGGCCGAAAGGTCGACCACGAAGACCTTGAAAGGAGAGCTGGCTTCAGGGCCGCAGGGGGCGGCACCAACGGCACCCTCCCTCAGGATGACGAGCTGATCGACCCCGGCGGCGGCCTGCTTCGTCAGCAGGTCCTCGAAGTAGGGCGTACGGGCCTCTCCCCGAGCGGCCTCCGCCGGGACAGGCGGCGCGGTCGGCACGGGCGGCGCGGCCGGCGCGGTCGAGGCGACCACGACGGGAGCCGGCATCTCGGCCGCCGGCGGCGCCACGGGAAGCGGCTCCTTCGGAAGCGGCGCGGGCGGCGGAGTCGCCTTCCCGCCATCCCGACGTCGGGACGGCGTGGCCCGAGGCCCCGAGCCAGCCTCCTGGCTCACCGCCGCGTCTTCCTTCTCGTCCACCGGCGAAGGGATCGTCTGCTCGACGAGCGCCTTCAGGCCCCCGATGTAGCCCTCGATTCCGCCCAGCAGGCTGAGGAGATCGAGGCGTTCGTTGAGGGACATGCTCTCGAGCAGGCCCGCCTTCAGGCCGACCGGGTTGTGCTTCTTGTCGTGCAGCTTGGCGAAGAAGGCCGTCAGGGTCTGGACGGTGACCTCCTTGAGCCTGGGCTCGACGCGGTTGATGCGTTTGACCTCCTGCCGGATGGTCAGCACCGTGAAGTCCTCCTCGTAGGCGCGGTCGGCGAGGGCGTTGAACTCCGCCATCTGCGCGGATCCTGCGGAGGTGTCGAGCCGCAGCATCTCCGTGCGATGACTGGGAGAGAGCTGGTGATAGGCCGCCGACTTGATCTCGTGCCGAGCGACCGCCAGGAGGAGCGCGTTGGCGAGGAAGGTGCGCTTGCAGAAGATGCCTTTGCTTCCGCAGCGTTTGAGCAACTGCTTCAGAGACGGGTGCTTGCCGTCACGGGCCCGGTAGCACTCGGGCTTGTCGTCGAAGAACTCCTTCAAGAGGATGTCTCCGACTTCGTCGATGGCGCGCGTCACCTTGTTCTCGAGGATCTCGCTCACGCGCTCCTCGACCTGATTGATGTGCGCCATGTCCAGCGACTGGCTCGACAAGGCACCGCCCGGCTGCAGCACGTCATCCTTCATGTCAGTCTCCCCTCCGCCGTCGCCGCGAGGCGTCTCCGACCGAGCCTGGACGTGGCGATCCCCAATTGCCGCCCGCCCCCGCTCTCAGCAGGTCTAGCTCAGCCAAACAGGCTGTCCAGGCGAAGACGGTCGATTCGCGAACGAGGCACGTTTTCGTCGGTGGGAGCCGCCTCGACAAGCACGCTACGCCGGGAGCGCGCGGCGCGCGGAGGGTTCGGGAGGAGGACGCCGCGGGGAGGACCGAGGGCGCCGCGACTCGGGATCGAGACGCGTCGCGGAGCGTCGAGGGCGCTGCGCTTTTGGACGGGTACGCGTCGCGCAGGGCCGGCGGCGCCGTGGGGTCTGGTGCGAGCGCGTCACGATATGGAGAGGACGCGGGGAGGGGGGCTGACCACGCGTCGCAAGCAGGCGACCACGCGTCGCAGTCGGCCGACTGCGACGCGTGGGGAGGCGAAAGCGACGCGTGGGGAGGCGAAGGCGACGCGTGGTGGACCCTTCACGCGGCGGCTCGAGGGAGCGGCGCCGCGGGGGCGTCCGCCCACGTGGCGCGGTCCGCTCCTGCCCCCGCGGGTCCACCTCCGCCGCGCGTCATGGCCTCCGCGAGGCGCCGCGGAGTCGGGACGGCACACGGCGCTTCCCGCTGGATGCCCCGAGAGGCCGGCTGGCCACGCGTCATCTGCGTCTCCGGTGAGTCACCCCGCTCGTCCCGACGTCGGGATGCCCCGACGCCGGCCGAGAACGGAATGCTTGTCGGAGGGAGCGGCCTTCTCGCTACCGCGATAGCGCTGCCCTCAGCGTCGCCGCCGCCCCGACGGGGCTTCGTTCGGCCTGCGCGGGTGCGCCCTTGGTGATGGCCGTGATGACCATCTCCGCGTTGGCCAGGCCGAACCCGATGTGAAGGTCCCATCCGGCCCGTAGGTCGTCCACGGGGTCGCCGTGCGCGCGTGGGCCCAAGCCAAGTAGCTCGTCCAAAACGCTCGACGCCGCTCGTCCGCGCAGCTCTGCCGTTCAGGAAGGGAGCTCGCCGTGCTACGTGCCTACCAACGAAGAAAGTCCGCACCAAAGGTGAGGGACGGGGTCGTCCAGAGAAAGCAAAACCACATACCCACCGCCGTCCGGGGGTACTTCATCGACCGGCGCTCCCCCGCCGAGGGGCATCGCCACGTGGTCACAAAGAAAGACATTCACGATCTGATCGCGATCATCCCCGGCTGGGACGCGCTGGCGGTGGGGATCGAGAGCATCGTGCTCACGGCCCGCGGCTCGGACCACGACGCTCGCTATCTGACGCGATCTCGAGAGAAGACATCCATCATCGAGATCCCCGCCTGGCAGGGTGAGCTGTGGACCCACTATCGCCAGGAGTATTTCGACGCTCACGCCCACATCTTTCAGCGGTTGGGGCTGGCCCACGAACGCTCGGGAGGCGAGGTCGAGTGCCGATTCACGCACGCCCAGGCTCGAGCGTTCTTGCTCTTGCACATCTTTGTCCACGAGCTGGGCCACCACGTCGATCGGATGAGCACCAGAGGCCAAAGGGACGGCTCTCGTGGTGAAGACTTCGCCGAGGCCTACGCCGACGAGCTGCTGGACCAGCTCTGGCCTGCTTACGTCGAGCGCTTCGGTGATCCGCGCGGAGACGCCCCGAGGTCCCTCGCACGGTAGTCACGGCGCGCCGGAGGCAACTACCTCCTCCGAGCGTCACCGCGGAGCGCAAACGCGGCTCCCTGCGGATCGTCGCACACCGCCACTCGGACACCAGTGCTCCGCTCGGTGGACTGGACCACGACGCCCCCGGCCGCGCGCACGGCGGCGAGCGCGCCATCCATCGATGCCACCCGAAAATGAAATAGCCAATGAGGGTGGCGCCCCCGGTGGCCGGCGATGTCGACCATCGATCCGGCGCTCGATGAGCCCGCCTTCCAGGCGAACCGCTGGTGAGGGCCGACGTCGCCCACGTCGATGGAGTCTGTCTTTGCCCATCCGAGGATGTTGCAATAGGCAGCCATGGTCCGAGGGAGATCGAGCGTGGAGAGCTGATACCAGGCCACCTCGGGGCTCGGGCTCTCGTGGAGGCCGGAGGCGAGGGCGACCACCGCTCCTCCCGGGTCGCGAAGGAGAGCGACGGTCTCGCCATCGGGGCCCGGCCGCGTCGGACCGAGGCGGGTCGCGCCGTATCCGACGAACGCCGTGGCCACCCCCTCGACGTCGTCCACGCCGAGGTGGCCGAGCCAGTGAGAAGGAGCCCCGGCCGCAGCCGCCATCTCGGGCAGAGGCACGACGTCGAGGTCGGCGTCGCCGAATACTTCGGCGTAAAAGGCCTGGGCCGCGGAGACATCCGTCGTTCTCAGCTGGAGGCGAGTAAATCGCGTCATGGGAGGGAGGGGAGCCTACCACTGCCTCGCGGCGAGGTTGAGGCTGGCTTGGGCTCGGCGCCGCGAGCCGATCGGCAGCCTGAAGCCGGTGCCGGCGGCGGTTGCCGCTGACGTCTCAGGGCGTGTCGAATTTGTACTCGGTGGCCCTGGCGATCCCTCGCTCTCCAAAGCTCCGAGTGAAGCTCGACAGGCGCCGGTAGGCCGAGACATCCATCACCTCTCGCCAGGGGAGGTGGGTGAGCACCGAGAAGAGACCGGCCTCGAAGAAGCTCAGCGCCCTCTCGCCGGGGAGGGCGGCGAGGGCCCGATCGACGTTGTCGTCCAGGAAACGAAGGCTGTTGTCGACGCCGCGGCGCACCTTCTCCGGGACGCGGCCCGGGTCCCCCGCGATCTTGGCCAGGATCAAGGTCACCTCGTTGGACATGACGTGGAGCGTCAGCTCTTCGCAGTTGGCGAGCACACGAGACTCGACGTCACCGCGCAGGACCACTTCCTCTCTGCGGCCGGCGCGCCGGGCCAGGTCGAGGCAGATGTTCTCGGCGCCGAAGAGCGGTCCTTCGGAGTCGACCAGGACTGGCATCTTGAGCGCGGGGTTGTCGCCGTAGGCCGCGGCGTCGAGCACCGTCATGTCGAAGATGGGCGAGAAGCGGTGCTCGACCCCCAGCTCCAAGGCAAAGAGACGGGCGGTGCGGGTGAAGTGAGAGCTGCTCCGGCCGAAGAGAACGAGGTCGCTCATGGGGTGGCATCGTACCGCAGGCACGCGCGACCCGCCCCGCGGCGCGCGTGAGGCTGGACAGGCCGAGCGGCGGCCTTATTCGAGGAAGACCGTGCGACCCTCTTTCGTGACGTCGATGCTCCCACCCGCGGCCGGTCTTGCCAGTCTGGTGCTCCAGGGCTGCATGGTCCCCAAGCCGACCGTGACCGGCTCGCTCGACGCGCCGGCCGAGGCTCGCCGCCTCAAGCCCTTCCTCGAATGGAGGGGCCTGAGCCCGGCCGACAAGGTCACGGTGCAAGCGATCATCGACGCCACCAACGAAGTGATCAACAGCCCCGAGTTCGCGCAGAACCTCGTGGCCGCCGGCGCGGACCTGGGCGAGCTCTGGCTCTCCCCCTTTGGAGAGACGCTGTCCGCCAAGGAGGTCGCGATTGCCTATCTAGGAATCGACCCCTCGCACCGCTCCGCGCCCCCCGCCGTGCGCCTCGGCGACGAGACCGGGGGCCTGGCCGCCGAGACCACCATCGCTCCCCCCGTCATCGAGCTGGGCCAGAACACCTTGAGGCGCTGGCGCACCGCCGC
>FTCO01000248.1_pt1 | contig 10301 bp, 6 predicted proteins | sample 1639701 | NCBI WGS metagenome assembly FTCO01 (sample SAMEA3914869, study PRJEB12502) | metagenome | biome: forest; material: soil | place: USA | collected 2012-03-12 | depth 0.1 m | reverse complement strand
GAGGGCGGCGGCTACCTCGTGACCTGGGCCATCGGGCACCTGGTGGCGCTCGCCCAACCCCACCAGATCGACCCGGCCTGGAAGCGCTGGGACCTGGGCAGCCTGCCCATGCTGCCCGCCGAGTTCCCCCTCGAGGTCGTGCCGGAGACCAAGGACCAGTTCGCCGTGGTGAAGAAGATCCTCCGCTCGCGAGCGGTCGAGCGGGTCATCGCCGCCACCGACGCGGGGCGCGAGGGCGAGCTGATCTTCCGCTACATCTACGAGGCGGCCGAGTGCAAAAAGCCCGTGAGCCGGCTGTGGATCTCGTCGCTCACCGAGGACGCGATCCGCGATGGGTTCGCGCACCTGCGGAGCGGGCGCGACTTCGACCGCCTGGCCGACGCCGCGCGAGGCCGGAGCCGCGCGGACTGGCTCGTGGGCCTGAACCTCTCGCGCGCCTACACGCTCGCCGGGCGCGACGCTTCCGGCGACCTGCTCAGCGTGGGCCGCGTCCAGACCCCGACGCTCGCCATGCTGGTGGAGCGCGAGAAGGCCATCCGCGACTTCGTGCCCGAGGATTACCTCGAGGTGGTGGCGACCTTCGGCGCGCCCGCGCGCGCCGAGGCCCCGGCGGCCCGCTACGACGGGACCTGGTTCAAGGGCGAGAAGGACGAGAAGACCCGGCGCCTGCCTCCCGACGGCGAGGAGGCCGGCCGCATCGTCGACCGCGTGACCCGGCCCGAGGCCAAGGCGCGCATCGACGCGGTGACGCAGGAGACCAAGCGCATCCCTCCCCCGCTGCTCTACGACCTCACCGAGCTTCAGAGGCACGCCAATCGCCTCTTCGGGATGAGTGCTCAGAAGACGCTCGAGGTCGCGCAGCAGCTCTACGAGGAGAAGAAGCTCATCAGCTACCCGCGCACCGACAGCCGGCACCTCACGCAGGACATCGCGAAGACGCTCCCTGCCATCGTGCGGACCATCGAGGGGCCTTACCAGGGCATGCTCGCTCCGGGCACGGGGCAGCGAGCGCTCGGGAGGCGCTTCGTCGACGACTCCAAGGTCACCGACCACCACGCCATCCTCCCCACCACCGTCCGCGCCCCCGAGGGGCTGACGAACGATCAACGGCGGGTCTACGATCTGGTGTGCCGGCGCCTTCTCGAGGCGTGGCACGACGACCACGTCTACGGGATCACCCGCGTCCTCACCGTCGTCGAGTCGACCGAGGGCGGCGCGCCCACGAAGGATCCCTTCGAGAGCACCGGGACCGCGGTCGAGAAGGTGGGCTGGAAGGTGCTCGACATCGGCGGCGGCAGGAAGGCGCCCAAGGCCTCGGCGCAAAAGAAGCGCCCGGGCGACAAGGGGGACGACGCGCCTGGCGAAGAGGAAGACGACCGCGAGCTTCCCCCCGGGCTCGTCAAAGGGCTGAAGCCCCAGGTCGTGGGCGCCGAGGCGATCGAGAAGCGCACCAAACCCCCGCCCCGGCTCACCGACGCCTCGCTCCTGACGGCGATGGAGAGCGCCGGTAAGCGGCTCGACGAAAAGGAGCTCGCCGACGCCATGAAGGACGTCGGGCTCGGCACGCCGGCGACGCGCGCGTCCATCATCGAGACCTTGTTGCGGCGCGACTACATCGCTCGCGCGGGCAAGTCGTTCGAGGCCACCGAGAAGGGGATCGCGCTCGTGGATGCGGTCCACGCGGACGTGAAGAGCCCGGCCATGACCGGCGAGTGGGAGGCCAAGCTCGCCAAGATCGAGCGCGGCGATTACGCGCTCGGCGACTTCCTGCACGGCATCGAAGAGTACGTGACGGAGGTGGTCGGCAAGGTGCGCGCGGGCGGGCCGGTGACGCCTCGACCCGCGCCGGCGGCTGCGCCAAGCCGTCGAGAGGAGCCGAGCGATCGACCTCCCGCGGCGCGTGCACCGGTGGCCGAGCGCACCGCGCCGAGCGCGCGCGGCCCGCAAGAGATCCTCGTCTCGAGCGCGCGCGTGGCTCCCCTCCCCGACCCCACGCTGCGTGGGCGCGAGGTCATGCCCGAGGCCCGCCATCGCGAGCCCACGCCCCCGAACGAGCTGCGCGGGCTTCTCAAGGAGGCCTTCGGGTTCGACGCCTTCCGGCGGTATCAAGAGGCCGTGTGCCGCGCGGCCACCGAGGGGCGCGACGTGCTCCTGGTCATGCCGACCGGGGCCGGCAAATCCCTCTGCTACCAGCTCCCGGGTCTGGCGCGCGGCGGGACCACGCTGGTCGTGAGCCCGCTCATCGCGCTCATGGAGGACCAGGTTCAGAAGCTCCAGGCGCTCGGGTTCGCGGCCGACCGCGTGCACTCGGGCCGCGACCGCGCCGCCTCTCGGCAGGCCTGCGCGCGCTACCTCGCCGGGCAGCTCGACTTCCTGTTCATCGCCCCCGAGCGGCTGCGGGTCCCCGGCTTCCCGGAGATGCTCGGCAAGCGCAAGCCCGTGCTCGTGGCCATCGACGAGGCGCACTGCATCTCGAAATGGGGGCACGACTTCCGGCCCGATTATCGGATGCTCGGCCAGCGCTTGCCCCTCCTTCGCCCAGCACCCGTCATCGCCCTCACGGCCACCGCGACGCCGGAGGTGCAGGACGACATCCTGGAGCAGCTCGATCTCCCCGGCGCCATGCGGTTCATCCACGGCTTTCGGCGCGACAACCTCGGCATCGAGCTGGTGGAGACGAACCCCTCGGAGCGCACCGACGCGACCGCCACCCTTCTGCAGGACCCCGGTCGAAGGCCGGCCATCGTCTACGCGCCGACGCGCAAGGTGGCCGAGGACATGGCCAAGGACCTCGGCAAGCGCTTCTCGGCTGCGGCCTACCACGCGGGCATGGAGCCCGGGGCGCGCGACCGCATCCAGTCGGCCTTCCTCCGCGGCAAGCTCGACGTCATCGTGGCGACCATCGCCTTCGGGATGGGCATCGACAAGGCCGACGTGCGCACCGTGGTCCACGCGGCGCTCCCGGGGAGCCTCGAGGGCTACTACCAGGAGATCGGGCGCGCCGGGCGCGACGGGCTCCCTTCCCGCGCGGTGCTGCTTCACTCCTTCGTCGACCGGAAGACGCACGAGTTCTTTCATGAGCGCGACTACCCCGCCGAGGCCGTGCTCGAGCGGGTCTTCATGGCGCTCCGCAAGGAGCCCGAGCCCGAAGAGGAGGTGCTACGCCGCGCCGGCGTCGACGCCGATGCCTTCCCCAAGGCGCTCGAGAAGCTCTGGATCCACGGCGGCGCGGTGCGCGAGATGTCGGGGGACGTCGGGCGAGGCCAGCGCGGCTGGGAGAAGCCTTACGCGGCCCAGCGCGACCACAAGCTCGCCGAGCTCGCCGCCGTCGGCCGCTTCACCCAGGCCCACACGTGTCGGATGCTCTACCTCGTTCGCCACTTCGGCGACCAGGAGGACAGCGGTGAGCGCTGTGGGATGTGCGACGTCTGCGCGCCCGAGGCCGCCGTCGCCGGCTCGGTGCGCGAGCCGAGCCAAGGCGAGCAGGCGGCCTTGGCGCGCATCCTCGGCACACTGGCTCGAGAAGACATGCTCGCCACCGGGCGCCTCTTCAAGGACGCCTTTCCCGACGGCGCCATCGACCGCCGGAGCTTCGAGCACCTCCTCGGGGGCCTCGTCCGCGCCGGGCTCGTCGAGGTGCGCGAGGAGTCGTTCGAAAAGGGCGACGAGACCATCACCTACCAGCGCGCCACGCTCACCTTCGAGGGGCGCCGGGAGGCCGCCTCCGGCGCCGGACGAGTGCGCCTCCCGGACTCACCGCGCCGCGGCGTCACCAAGCGGCGCAAGGCGAGCCCGGCGAGCTCGAGCGGAGGCGGCGCGAAGGCGTTCAAGGGCGCGCGCGGCGCCTCGCCGTCGGCCAAGAAGAGCAGCGAGGCCAGCCGGCGCGCCTTCTTCGCCAAGAAGGCGCGCAAGAAGGGCCGGTAGTCCCGAGCGAGGCCCGTCGAGCGACCTCGTCGTCGTAGCAATATGCAACGCCGTTCACGCCTGCCGACTCCAGCGTGCGATTGCGGTTTCCCCTGATTGCTCCTCGCCATCGAAGTCTCATAGCCTTTGGGACATGCGCTACGCGATCCCGCTGGTCGTTTGCATCTCAGGGACGTTGGCCTTCGCAGCCTGCAGCAACTCGGGGGAGACCGTCGTCGGTGGCACCGGCGACTCCCACTTCACCACGGGGGGAGGCGGTGACAAGGCAACTGGGAGCGGCGCCGGCGCCGGAAAGGGCGCGGGCACCGGAGGCGAGGCCGGATCGAGCGGCGTCGGCATCATCCTCGATGGCGGGGATCAAGAGGGCGGCAACTGCGCCGGCGCCACCACGTGCGCGGCGCAAAACACGACCTGCGGTGACATCGGCGACGGCTGCGGAGGCCTGCTCCACTGCGGCGACTGCGCCGACGGCCAGACCTGCGGTGGTGGCGGTGTCTCGGGCCAATGCGGCGCCCCGGCGTGCGTGCCCAAGTCTTGCTCCGATCAGGGGATCAACTGCGGTAGCGCCGGCGACGGCTGTGGCAAATCGCTCGACTGTGGCACCTGCTCGGGGAACGACACCTGCGGCGGTGGGGGAGTGTCGGGCCAGTGCGGCCACGGCACGGCCTGCGTCGCCAAGAGCTGCCAGGACCAGAACATCAATTGCGGCGCGGCGGGCGACGGCTGCGGCAACCAGCTCGACTGCGGCACGTGTCCAGCGGGCCAGAGCTGTGGCGGCGGGGGAACGTCGAGCGTCTGCGGCGCGCCTGTGTGCGTACCCAAGACCTGCGCCCAGCTCGGCTCGACCTGCGGGCCCACTGCCGATGGCTGCGGGAGCATCATCCAGTGTGGGACATGCAACCTGCCACAGAGCTGCGGCGGCGCAGGCAACGCCAACCAATGCGGTACGAGCCCGACCTGCACCAACCTCTGCCTCAAGCAGACGACCTGCACGACGGCCGGCGTGACCACGACCATCAAGGGCAAGGTCTTCGCGCCCAATGGCACTGACCCGCTCCCCAACGCGCTCGTCTACGTGCCCAACTCGGCGGTGCAACCCTTCGCCACGAAGATCTCGTGTGACCAGTGCGGCGACGACGCCTCGGGCTCGCCGCTGGTCAGCGCCGTCAGCGCGGTCGATGGCTCGTTCACCATCACCAATGCGCCCGCGGGCACCAACATCCCTCTGGTCATCCAGATTGGCCGCTGGCGCCGGCAAGTCACCGTGCCCAGCGTTGCCGCCTGCGTCGACAACAACGTGGCGGCCACGCTCACGCGCCTCCCGCAGACCAAGGCCGAGGGCGACATCCCTCACATGGCGTTCATCACCGGCTCGGTCGACGGCCTCGAGTGCGTGCTCCGCAAGATGGGCGTGGCCGACAGTGAGTTCACGAGGCCGAACGCCAACGGGCGCATCCACCTCTACACGGCCGACAATGCGGGCGGGGTGACGGCCGATGGGCTGGGCAACAGCGCCGACTACGAGGAGAACCTCTGGTCCTCGTCCACGACCCTCCAGGGCTACGACATGGTCCTGCTGCCGTGCCAAGGCTCCGCCTACGACCGTGGCTCCGCCGCGGAGGCGAACCTCCTCGCCTATACCAACGCTGGCGGACGCGTGTTCGCGACCCACTACAGCTACTCTTGGTTCTATGCGACCAGCCCGTACACGATGGCGGCCGCGTGGGTCGCCGCCACGGCCACCGATTACAACGACGCCCAGTCGTACACGGGAACCATCGACCAGACCTTCCCGAAGGGTCAAGCGCTCGCGCAGTGGCTCAAGATCGTCGGAGCCTCGACGGTTCAGGGCCAGATCCCCATCAACATCCTGCGCCAGGACTTCACCTCGGTGACGGCGCCTTCGCAGAGCTGGGTCACCTCCGTCGATCCGCTCACCAGCAAGACGGAGTCGAAGCACTTCACGTTCAACACCCCCGTCGGGGTACCGGCCGACCAGCAATGTGGGCGCGTCGTCTTCTCGGACTTCCACGTCGAAGACACGCAGAACAACCGCAGCTCGCCCACCAAGGCCTTCCCCAAGGAGTGCGCGGCCGGCGCCATGACGGCGCAGGAAAAGCTGCTCGAGTTCATGTTGTTCGACCTCGGGTCGTGCATCACGCCCGACATGAACACGTGCACCAAGAAGTCGTGCGCCGACCTCTCGATCGGCTGCGGCATGGCCGGTGACGGCTGCGGCGGCACGCAGGACTGCGGGACTTGCCCGGCCGGGCAGACCTGCGGCGGCGGGGGAACGCCGAGCCAATGCGGCGCGCCGGCTTGCTCGGTCCGAAGCTGCTCGGATCAGAACATCCACTGCGGCCCGGCAGGGGACGGCTGCGGCGGCTCGATCGACTGCGGCACCTGCCCGACGGGTCAGACCTGCGGCGGTGGAGGGATGCCCGGGGTCTGCGGAAACCAGGCCTGTTCGCCCAAGACCTGCACCCAGCAGGGCATTCAGTGCGGCCCGGCCGGTGACGGGTGCGGAAGCTCGCTGGCCTGCGGCACCTGCCCGACGGGCCAAACCTGCGGCGGCGGGGGCAAGCCCGGTGTGTGCGGTGCTCCCTCTTGCACCCCGAAGACCTGCGCTCAGCTCGGCTTCAACTGCGGCCCGGTCGGGGACGGCTGCGGGAACGTCGTTCAGTGCGGCACCTGCTCCGCGCCCCAGAGCTGCGGCGGCGGGGGCAAGGCCAACGTCTGCGGGGGCGGCGGCCCGGGTTGAGGCGCAACAGCGAGGAGCGGGACCGCCCCGAAGCCGGCGACCTCTCCCGAAGAGGGGGTGGCCCATCGGCGGTCCCGGTGCCCCCAAGACGTGGTACAGGCCTCTTCGGAGGTCGCTCACGTGTCCGAAGAACCGCGAATGGTCCAGTGTCGCAAGCTCGGCAAGCTGCTGCCCGGTGTGCGCCGCGCCCCCTACAAGAACGATCTCGGCAAGCGCATCTACGAGGAGATCTCGCAAGAAGCCTGGGACATGTGGCTGAAGGAGTCGGTGCGGTTCATCAACACCTACCGCATCGACCTTGCCAGCGCCGAGGGGCAGACCTTCATGCTCAAGCAGGCGGCCATCTACTTCGGCTTCGAAGAGGGTGACATGGCGCAGACGGCCTGGACCCCTCCCAAGCACGACCACGAGCACGACCACGGTCACAAGGGCTGACGAGGCTAGGGGGCCTCGGGGGGGACCTTCGCGAACAAGAGCCAGTGGACGCCGGGCTCGGTCTCGGCGTCCTCGATCCGGTAAGGCAAGCGCCCTTCCTTGATGCCGCGGAGCAAGAGCCAGTCGGCGTAGAAGCCCCCGGTCGTCTCCTCGAGCTTCTCCCACCGCCGGTCGCGGGGGCGGCTCATCACGATGAGATCCGGCGAGCGGCCGACGACGTACTCGAGGTTGTGACGCTCGTGCCCGATCCACGCGCGATCGAGGCGCTCGGGGGGGACGGTGCGCCCGGCCTTGGCGATGGCGGGCTCGGTGAGACCGACGAGATCGAGCACCGGCGAGCGTGAGTAGAACGAGATGGCCCCAATGGGGACCGTCGCGATCAGCGCCCCCGGGTGGTGGACGCCAATCCACCGGCCCACCGACGCCCAGCCCTCGACGTTGGTAAAGCCGTGTTGCTCGGGGAGGTCGTGGACCACAGCCGCGCGGGCCCCCACCGCCAAGAGCGGCAGCCCGACCGCCGACCAGCGGCCGGCGCTCCCCTTGGCGATTGAGGTGGAGAGCGCGACCAGCCCGCGCGCGGCGAGGAGCGTGCAGAGGGGAACGACGGGAAACGCGAGCCGGCTGTAGGCGAAGGTGTCGCCACCCGAGCGCAAAAAGAACACGAGCCAGACCGCGACGATCGCGAGGCCGTGGCGCGTCGAAGCCCGCCGCTCCCGGTCGAGCCAAGCCAGAGGCGCCAGGAGCACGACGGGGAAGTCGCTCGCCAGATCGCCGAGGTAGGCGAGGCCGAGCCGCAGGTGCTGCGCCGTACCCCCCGATTTCGCGTAGTAGGTGTTGGGGAGCACGTCGTGAAAGACGAGCCATCGCCCGAGCGTCACCGCGGCCACGCCGGCCAGCGCCGAGGCGAAGATGGGGGCCCGCCGAGTCTCCCTCGTGAGGAGCAGGGCAGCAACCAAGAGGATCCCTTCGGGTCGCGCAGTGAACGCCACCACCGCCGCCGCCGCCGCTAGCCGAGGGCGCCCGGCGTCGATCGCCGAGAACGTCACGACGACAAGTAGGGCCCCGACCCCAGCGTCGAGCCCGATCACGGAGTTGAGGAGCGTGAAGTGATCGAGGCTGAGCGCCGCTGCGACCCCGGCAGCGACCAGGAGGCCGGGCGCCACCACCTTACCGGCGCGGGTGCCTTCGCGCGAGGCGGCGATCACCGTCGCGCCGAGGACGAGCGCGAGGACGCCGGTGCTGACGACCTGGCTCAGGGTCACGAGGTCGCCGGTGAAGATGCTGCCGGCAAGGAGCAGCCCCATGAGCAGCGGGCTCGAAAAACCCTCCACAGGGGCATCGGCGCAGTTGAAGCGGAGGCCGCAGCCGGCCTGCCAATTCTGAACGTAGCGCAGGTAGATGAAAGCGTCGTCGTAGAGGCAGCCGTGGTGGCGCACGACGAAGAAGCCGAGGAGCCCGAGGCTGACCAACAGGGGCGCGAGCCAGTTGCGGGGGGCCATGCGAGCGGCAGGCTAGCAGAGGAGGCCCGCGGCCCCGGCAGCGCATGGGCGCCGCCGGGGATTGGTCGCGAGCCGGGCTCGGACGGGTCCGAGGGAGGCCGGACCCTCGCTACTTCCGGCGGCGAGCGACGGCGGCGACGAGGGCAAGCCCGAGGAGAGCGAGCCCGCCGCTCCCACGCGCGCCGCGCCCCTCGCCCACGGAGCACGATGAGAGGAGCCCGTTGCCCGAGGCGGTGAAGCTGGTGCAGGTCGTCTCTTCGCAGTCGTCGTTCCGGCACTGATTCGAGGTCGTGCAGGCCGACCCGTCGGGCAGCTTCGGAGAGCGGGTGCCGTCGCTCTTGCAGAAATCGCCGGACGGGCAGTCGGTGTCCTCGTCGCAGGTCACGGGGACTTTCACCACGCGGGTCTTGGTCGTCGGGTCACAAGTGCCCTCGCAGCACTCTTCGGTTTACGTGCACTGATCGCCGCCCCTGGCGAGGCCGCACTCGTCGGCCTTGGGATCGCACACGGCGCTCAGGCAGACGCGCGAGCCGACCTCGCCCGTGCACTTGGATACGCTGGCGGGGCGCTCGGCAAGGGCTTGCCGTTGGCGAGTTTCGGCTGGCACTTGCCCTCGAAGCCCCTTCGGCGTCGCACCACTCGGTGGATGCGCGGTCGGCGTCCGTTTGGCATCCGCTGGGAGCCGCCGGGCCGCAGGTCTCCGCGGTCGTGTCGCAGGTCGGCTCGCCTGGACGCCCGTCACAGTCGGTGTCGTTTGGAGAACTTTCCGCACCGGCCTTGCTGGGCGCCCCCGCCGAAGCAGAAGGGCGCCGCATACGCGGGGCAGGCGTCCTTCGAGCCTTGCCCCTTGTCGCCGTCGCAGGGTACGCAGACCTCCGTGCCGGAGTCGCACACGGCGTCGTTGACCCCGGTGGGGCGGGGCCCGGCGATGGCGGTCGAGATGGCGCTCTGCACCTCCCACAGCTGCTCGTCTCCCCCGCCCGCCACCGGCGCGGCACAGCCGTCGGCCAGCAAGACGAGGAGCGCGGCGCCTCCCGCCCAAGAGAAGGAGGCTGCATGTCATGTCTTCCTCCGGCGAGCCGTCCGGCGAACGAAGCCCAAAGCCCATCGGGTTGGCGCAAGCTCGCTGAACGAGCTGCGCTCAAATGACAACAGCTGGCCACGGTCCGCGCCCATGGCATGGGCGCCGACGCCCAGGACCTCGAAAAACGCATCGCAAACCCTCGACGAGATCCGCTCGACCAGACACCGGGCTCGTGCATCCCGGCGATCATCTCAAGCAGCGTGGAACCGGAGCTGACAAGAGGCGTCACCGAGCGTGATCACGTCACCCTCATTGAGCTCACGCATGTCCGACGGTGAGAGGCGCTGGTTGTTCACGTAGGTCCCGGCCGCCGAGCCGCCGTCGCGGACCACGAAGCGTCCCGTCGGTCCCACCCCTACCCAGGCATGCTGAGGGGCGATGATGGGGCCATTCACGACCACCGAGCCCGCCGATCCGAGCATCAGGCCCGCCGCGATGGGAAAAGCCTGACCTTGCAGCACCCCGGCCAGGCCCACGAGCCGCGCTCCCGACCCAGGAAACGTGGCCGGCGGAGACGACGCGTAGGCCCCGGCAACCGCAGGCGACGCGTAGCCCCCCATCGGAGGTCCAGGAGGAGCGTAGCCGCCCATAGGTGCTC
>FTCO01001612.1_pt1 | contig 10304 bp, 8 predicted proteins | sample 1639701 | NCBI WGS metagenome assembly FTCO01 (sample SAMEA3914869, study PRJEB12502) | metagenome | biome: forest; material: soil | place: USA | collected 2012-03-12 | depth 0.1 m | reverse complement strand
GAGCATCGGCGGCACGCGCGTGGTCGCCGACGACCGCGGCAACTCGCTCATCATCGTGGCCACCGAGCCCGACTACCTGCGGCTCTTGGAGCTCATCAAGCGCCTCGACGTGAAGCAGTCGGGCGAGGGTGAGATCCACGTTCTTACGCTGCAATACGCGGCCTGCAAGGACCTCTCGCAGACGCTCAACCAGATCCTCGGGACCAGCGGCGGCACGGGCGCGGTCGGTGCCGTCGGCGCCGGCGCGAGGCCCCCGGGCGCTCCCGGCGTGCCCGGGCAGACCGGCGTCCCCGGCCAGGCGGGCGCCGGCATCGACCAGGTGTTCGAGGGGCGCATCCGCGTGACCTGCGACGAGTCCACCAACTCGATCGTCACCACCTCCTCGCTCCGCGACTACGCGCAGCTCCGCACCGTCATCGACCGGCTCGACCGGCCGCGGCGCCAGGTCTTCATCGAGGCCGTGATCATGGACGTGTCCATCGATCACTCGACCGACTTCGGGCTCGGCTACCACGGCGGCGCGCCCATCAACTTCGGCACCAGCGGGCAGGGCGTCTTCTACGGCGGCAACAACCCCGCGGCGTCGATCTCCGGCGTGCCGTCGAACCTCGAGGCCCTCGCCCTCGGCCTGCGCGGGCCGGACATCCCCAACTCGCAGAACCTCTTCGGCACCGGCCTGTCGATCCCCGCCCTCGGCGTGGTGCTCAGCGCCATGGCCAAGGACGGCGACTCCAACGTGCTGGCCACGCCGCACATCTTGGCGACCGACAACACCAAGGCCGAGATCTCCATCGGGCAGAACATCCCCCTCCAGACCAACGTGCAGTCGCTGGCGGGGCTCTCGGGCGCCTCGGGCGCGGCCGGCATCGCGGCGCTGGGCGCCACCGGCGGCCTCGGCCTCCTCGGCGGCACCGGGCAGCGGCAGGACGTCGGCACCAAGATCTCGGTGACGCCCCACGTCAACGACTCGGACCAGGTTCGCCTCGAGCTCGCCGAAGAGATCTCGGAGGCCGGCGCGCCCCTCGGCAGCCTCGGCGCCATCCCCATCAACAAGCGCACGGCGACCACCACGCTCGTCGTCCGCGACCAGCAGACGGTCGTCATCGGCGGCCTCGTCCGCGACGCGGTCACCACGGCGGAGACCAAGGTGCCGGTCCTGGGCGACATCCCCGTGCTCGGCTTCCTCTTCAAGCAGTCGAGCAAGACGAAGCAGAAGTCGAACCTGCTCCTCATTTTGACGCCCTACGTCATTCGGGACCAGGACGACCTGCGGGGCATCTTCGAGCGCAAGATGCAGGAGCGGCAGGAGTTCCTCGACCGCTACTTCGTCTTCAGCGACGGGCCCAACTGGGCGCCCCCGCGCGATTACAGCCGGACCAACGGGCTCGTCGAAGACATCCGCCAATCGCTCATGGCCGAGGAAGAGAAGGCCAAGATCGAGGCCGATTCGCAGCCGAAGAAGGTGAAGGTCCACGTGCCCCAGCAGCCCATCCCGCTCCCCACCCTGGGTGGGCGGTCGTCGGCCGAGGGTGACGGTCCCGCGCCGGCTCCGGGCGGAGCTGCCCCGGCCAATCCGGCGCCCGCGCCCTCGAGACCGCGCGTGAAGGGTGGCGGAGCGCCCGCGCCGCGTCAGATTGATCGACTGGAGTAACCATGGCCGAATCCCCCCAGTACCTCGGAGAGATCTTGGTCCGGCGGGGCTTGGCCACGCCCGAGCGGCTCGCGCCGCTGTTCGACACCGTCCGTGAGCGCGGCGAAGACCTCGCCGACCTGGTGGTGAAGAACAACATCACGACGGAGGTCGACCTTGCGCAGGCGCTCGCGGCCGAGTGCGGCGTCGAGTACGTGCCCCGCGTCGACGTCAACGCGCTCTCGCTGGATCTGGGCACGAAGCTGCCCATCACCTACGCCAAGACCCACCGGATGCTGCTCGTCGCCGAGGACGAGACCGCGGTCCACGCCGTCATGGCCGACCCGTTCGACACCATGGCCATCGACGACGTGCGCGGCATGTTCGGCAAGCCCGTCGAGGTCGCGGTCTCCAGCAACGAGGTGGTGCTGAACGCCATCAACCGCCTCTTCGAGAAGAAAGAGGACGGCGGCTCCGGCACCAAGCTCGAGGGCGACAAGGCCCAAGAAGAAGACGAGCTGGTCGACATCTACGACTCGGATGACGACGCGCCCATCATCGCCTGGGTCAACGGGCTCTTCGCCGCCGCCGTTCGTGAGCGAGCCAGCGATATCCACATCGAGCCGGAAGAGCGCGACGTCGTCGTCCGTTACCGGATCGACGGCGAGCTCTACATCGCCAAGCGAGCCTCGAAGCAATTCATGGCGCCCATCGTGGCGCGCGTGAAGATCATGGCCTCGCTCAACATCGCCGAGAAGCGGCTGCCCCAAGACGGCCGCATCACGCTGAAGATCGCCGGCAAGAACGTCGACATCCGCGTCTCCACCGTGCCGACCAGCCGCGGCTTCGAGCGGATCGTCATGCGTATCCTCCACAAGGCCAGCGTCTTGTTGGGGCTCGACGACCTCGGCTTCGCGCCCCGGGAGTACGGGATCATGGATCAGCTGATCCAGCGCCCCGACGGCATCATCCTGGTCACCGGCCCCACCGGCTCCGGCAAGACGACGACGCTCTACGCGGCGCTGAACCGCATCAACGAGCCCAGCCGCAACATCCTCACCGCCGAGGACCCGGTCGAGTACGAGATCGGCGGCATCCACCAGGTGCATGTGCACGCCTCCATCGGCCTCACGTTCGCCAGCGCGCTCCGCGCCTTCCTCCGCCAAGATCCCGACGTCATCATGGTCGGCGAGATCCGCGACCGGGAGACGGCCGAGATCGCCATCCACGCCTCCCTCACCGGCCACTTGGTGCTCTCGACCCTCCACACCAACGACTCGGCCGCCGCCGTGACGCGCCTCGTCGAGATGGAGATCGAGCCCTTCCTGGTCCGCTCCAGCGTCATCGGCATCCTGGCGCAGCGCCTCGTCCGCCTGCTCTGCCCGGCGTGCAAGGTGCCGTACAAGCCCACCGACTACGAGCTGAGCCAGCTCGGGTTGGACCCGGACCGCATGGCCTGGAAGAGGCGGCGGCAGACGACGACGAAGTACCAGGTCCACGGGCAGAAGCACACGTTCGTCGGCGAGGACATCGGCCCCGACGGGCCCATCTTCCACAAGGCCGGCGGCTGCGACGCCTGCATGCAGAAGGGGTTCGTGGGCCGGCGCGGGATCTACGAGCTGCTCGTCATCGACGACAACGTCGGCCCGCTCATCCTGAAGAGCGCCGACGCGCAGACCATCAAGCGCACCGCCATCGCGGCGGGCATGGAAACGATGCGTGACGACGGTGCCCGCAAGGTCTTGCGGGGCATCACGACGGTGGAAGAAGTCCTCGCGGCAACGCAGGAGGACGTGTTGCTCGACGAGTGATTCCGATGGGGGACCCAGTAGGGGTCCCCCATACCCCCCCGACCGGTTTCCGATGGGGGGTGCGGTAGGCACCCCCCAAACCCCCCCGGCTGAGGTCCTGAACCCCCGCTGTTGCTCCTAGGAGGCCTGAGTGAGCGTCTTCGAGTACCGAGGCATCCTCGTCGGCACCGGCAAGCCGGTGAAGGGCGTGCGCGACGCGGAAAACGCGAAGGTGCTCCGCACGCTTCTGCGCAAGGACGGCGTCCTGCTCACGGTGGCCACCGAGGGCAAGGCGGCCGAGGCCAAGGCCTCGCGCAACATCAAGCTGTTCGAGTTCATGGGGCGTCCATCGGTCGCCGACGTGGCCGTGCTCACCCGGCAGCTCGCCACGCTCATCGGCGCCGGCATCCCGTTGTTCGAGTCGCTCAACGCCCTCATCGAGCAGGTCGAGAACGACCAGCTCAAGCGCGCCCTCACCGCCGTGCGCGAGCAGGTCCGCGAAGGCATCAGCTTCGCCAAGGCGCTCGAGGCGCACCCGACCATCTTCCCGGGGCTCTACGTGAGCATGGCGCGCGCCGGCGAGGCCTCGGGCACGCTCCAGCAAGTGCTGGAGAGGCTGACGCAGTTCCTCGAGTCGCAGGCCAAGCTCAAGGGCAAGGTCACGTCGGCGATGGCCTACCCCATCCTGATGGCCATCATCGGCATCACGCTGATCTCGGTGCTGATGGTGGCGGTCGTGCCCAACGTGACCACCATCTTCGCGTCGATGGACCAGCAGCTGCCCTGGTACACGGCGGCCCTCATCTCGGCGTCGGATTTCATGTCGAGCTACTGGTGGGCCATGCTGATTGCCCTCGGCATCGGCGTGTACTCGTTCCGGCGGTGGAAAAACTCGCCCAAGGGCAAGCTGCGCTGGGATGGGTTCCTCTTGAAGGTCCCCGTCTTCGGCAAGGTCGTGCTGATGCTCTCCATCGCCCGCTTCGCTCGCACGCTCTCGACGCTGCTGGCGTCGGGCGTGGCGCTGCTGACGGCGATGGACATCGTATCGAACGTGCTCGGCAACGCCGCGCTCGAGAAGGTGGTCATCGAGGCCATCAGCTCGATCCGAGAAGGCCAGAGCATCGCCGAGCCGCTGAAGCGGAGCGGCAAGTTCCCGCCCATCGTGACCCACATGATCACGGTCGGCGAGAAGAGCGGTCAGCTCGAGAGCATGTTGGAGAGCGTGGCCTCCGCCTACGACAACGAGGTCGAGAACCGCGTGCAGGTGCTCACGAGCCTCCTCGAGCCGCTGATGATCGTGATCATGGGTGGGGCCGTCGGCTTCATCGCCATCTCGATCCTCATGCCCCTCATCCAGATGTCGAGCTTCGCGGGTTGAAGGGCGATGCGATGGCCCCCTGGAACATCGATGCGCCCGGTCAGTTTTACTCTGACGAGCGGAGGCCATGAAGGAGCATGGCGCGCCGGAGGCAACGTGACAGGAACATCTGTCCCTCTGCCGATCCCTCGGTTCGGGGCCCCAGCCCCGAACCGGTCGTCGGCGAGCGGAGGCTGTGAAGGAGCATGGCGCGCCGGAGGCAACGTGACAGGAACATCTTCTTCCCCTGGGAACGCGCCGGAGGTTTGTTCCGGCGTACCGGGCTCACGAGGGCTCGGCCGTTCGTGGGGGTGGTCGCGGTGCTCCTCTTCCTCGTCCTCCTGGGGGCGCGGGAGCGCAAGCGAGTGGGCATCCGCTCGACGCGGGCGACGCTCGGGCTGGTCCACGCGGCCATCGACACCTACCGGGCCGACCACGGGCGAGCCTGCCCGCCGAGCCTTTCGACCCTCGAGACCGAAGGTTACCTGCACGTCCACCCCATCGATGCATGGGGCAGGCCGCTGCGACTGACATGCCCTGGGAGACGAGATCCCGGAGGCTACGACCTGATGAGTGACGGCCCCGACCGCGAGATGGGCGGACTGGACCGGGTGGAGTGAGAAATGGAGACGAGCGTGATCAAGAGGCTACTGGCGATTCGAGCGGCGAAACGATCCGCCCGCGCGATGCAACGCGGCGTGACCCTGGTGGAGGTTCTGATCGTCGTCGCGATCATGGCCGTCATCTCCGGCGGCGTGACGCTGGTCGCCTTCCCGCTCTTCAAGGAAGCGCGCATCAAGAGCGCCATCCAGGGCTGCCTGGTCGTGCGTCAGGCGGCGGAGCTCTACCACAACCTCGACGCCACCGGCGACGCCTGCCCCACCATCCAAGACGTGGTGGCGGCGAAGAAGCTCGACGGCAAGAAGACGGATGACCCGTGGGGCATGCCCTACAAGATCGAGTGCATCGACGGCGAGATCCACGGGACCTCGAGCGGCAACGACCGCAAGCCCGGGACCAAGGACGACATCCGCGACGACTTCAAGGACGCCGACGTCAAGCGTCTGAAGGACCTCTGAGATTGCCATGAGGCCGAGGGCAAAGAGCGAGCGAGGGCTGACCCTCGTGGAGGTGCTGATCGTGGTCGCGCTCATCGCGATCACGACCGCCGCCGTCTCGCTCGGCGCAGGCGTGGCCGGCAGCGCCCGCCTCCGCCGCTCGGCCATCATGATCGCCAGCGCCATCCGCATCGCCCAGGGGCACGCCAACGCCTCGTCCCACCCGACGCGCATCGTCTTCAACTTCGACCAGCGGATGGTGTCGATCGAGGAGGCGGTCGGCGAGCTGGCCCTCGCCAAGAACGAGCGCACCGGCGGCGCCGCCGCCGCCACCGAGGCCGAGCGCAAGGCCATGGACGAGGCCGACCAGGTGCTCAAGGGGCCGCGCGCGCCGAGGCCGAGCTTCAAGCCGGTGAAGGAGTTCGGCTTCGCGCCGGGCAAGGACGCCAAGGGCAAGGAGCTGGAGCGCGGCATCCGCTTCCTCCAGATCGAGACCGGGCACCAGGACGAGGCGGTCAAGACCGACCAGGCCTACCTCTACTTCTGGCCCGGCGGGCTCACCGAGCGCGCCGCCATCCAGCTGAGCCTCGGCGGGTCGGACCTCGACGGCGACGTGACCACGATCCTGGTCTCGCCCCTCACCGGCAAGGCCGACGTCCGCAAGGGCAAGTTCCTCATGATCCGGCCGCGGAGCGACGACGAGGACTCCGAGCGACGGGATTCGGTGTTTTGACATGCAGCACCAACGCGCCATCCTGAGGACGATGAAAGGCTCTCGCGGCTTCACGCTGCTCGAGGTGCTGGTCGCCATCGCCATCCTGGGGCTCGGGCTCACGGCGATCCTGTCGGCGCAGGCCGGCGCGTTCGCCAGCGCGACCCACGCCCGCAACCTGAGCGTCGCGACCGGGCTCCTCCGCTGCAAGATGATGGAGGTGGAGGAGCACCTCAGCCGCGACGGGTTTCAGGAGACCGACGAGACGGGCGCCGGACCGTGCTGCGACGGCGAGGACACGCCGAACATGAAGTGCACGTGGCGCGTCGACAAGCCCACGTTCCCCGACGCCAAGTTCGGCGACCTGAACCTCTCGTCGGCGCTCGGCGGCTCGGGGACGCCCGGCTCTCCGGGGGGAGCCTTCGGCGCGCTCGGGTTGCTCTCCGCGGCCGGCGGCAGCAGCTCGCCGCTCGCGGGCGCCACCAACGTGACCGACGTCGCCAAGACGCTCGCCGACGCGAACCAGAGCGTGCTCGCCGGCGCCGCCGTGCCCGGCGCCTCGATGGATCCCAACGCCAGCGCCACCGACCCGGGGGCCGCGGGCATGGGCGGGATCACGAGCATGGCGATGAGCATCGTGTACCCGAGCCTCAAGATCCTCTTCGAGGCGAGCACGCGGCGCATCGTCAGCACCCTGACCTTCCGCGAGGGCTCCAAGGAGTACAACGTCGAGGTGACCGAGTGGTACACCATCCCCCAGAAGGGGCTCTCGGCCGACGACACCACCACCGACGACACGAGCGCCGCGCCCAGCGCCACCAGCACGAGCAAGAGCGCGCCCACCAAGACCACGGGGAGCAAATGAAGCGCCGTCGTCTCGCGGGTCAGCGCGGCATCACGCTCATCGAGATCCTGGTCTCGATCGGCATCCTGGCGCTCATCGCCACGCTGACCTTCGGGGCCTTCGACGGCATGACCAAGTCGCGCACCGGCATCGCGCGCATGGACGAGCGCTACCACCAGGGCCGGCAGGCCATCGCGCGCATGAGCCGCGAGATCCAGGCGGCGTTCCTCTCGCTCCACACGCCGCAGCAGGCCACGCTCTCGGTCCGCACCACGGCCTTCATCGGCACCGACTCGGGCTCGGCGGACCGGCTCGACTTCACCTCGTTCTCGCACCGCAGGCTGCTCCGCAACGTCCACGAGTCGGACCAGAACGAGCTGAGCTACTTCCTCGGCCGCGACCCCGATCACCAGGACAAGATGGATCTGCTCCACCGCGAGCAGCGCGAGATCGACCTCGACCCGCAGCACGGCGGGGTGGTCAACGTGCTGGCGGAGGACGTGCTCTCGCTCGACTTCCAGTACCTCGACCCGCTGACGGCGACCTGGGGAGACGCGTGGGACTCGACGCAGGCGGCGGGGCAGTTCAACCGGCTGCCGATGCAGGTCCGCATCCGCATGGTGATGCGCGGCGGCGTCGCCGATCAGCCCATCCGCTTCAACGCCAAGGTGGCGCTGGGCATCCAGACGCCGCTCAACTTCGCCATCCCGAGGTCCCATTGAGCGCCCCTCGCAACCCGCCTCGCAAGAAGTGGACGCCGCCCGCGCGCCGCAAGAAGCGGCGCATCGACGAGCGGGGCGTGGCCCTCATCCTGGTGCTGGGCGCCATCACGGTGCTCACGGTGTTCCTCACCGAGCTGCAGGAGGAGACGTCGAGCGAGCTGGCCTCGGCCATCGCCGATCGCGACGCGCTCAAGGCCGAGTACTTCGCGCGCAGCGCCGTGAACCTGGCGCGGCTCCTCATCGCCACCGAGCCCGAGGTCAGGAAGACCATCACCCCCATCTTCCAGCTGATGGGGCAGAAGCCTCCGCAGATCCCGGTCTGGGAGTTCATCGACCTCATCCTCGGGCCCTTCAACGACTCGTCGAGCGCCGAGGGGTTCAACGCGGCCATCGGCGGCGACACGACCACGGCCAAGAACCTCGGGCTCACGGGCGGCCGCTTCGAGCTGGCCATCGTCGACGAGGACGCCAAGATCAACCTCAACATGGCGGCGCGCAACGAGCCCATCACGCGCGACCGTTTGGGCGAGCAGCTCCTCGGGCTGATGGCTCCCATCTCGTACAACCCGCTCTTCGAGGCGCGCGACGGCGACAACCAGTTCTCCGATCGGCAGACCATCTGCGGGGCGCTGGTCGACTGGGCCGACTCGGATGTGAACGGCAACGAGCCGGCCTACGCCTGCGATCCCCGCTCGTCGCAGGCCACCAACTCGGGCCAGGAAGACAACTTCTATCAGAACATCGGCATGACCTACGTTCGCAAGAACGCCGCCTACGACTCGCTCGACGAGGTGCGCCTCGTCCGCGGGATGGGCGACGATTTCTGGGCGACGTTCGTCGACCCCGAGCCCGAGAACCCGAAGAAGCGCATCCTCACGGTGTGGGGGCAGGGCGCGGTCAACGTCAACTCGGCCAACGCGCAGACGCTGCTCGCCATCGTGTGCGGCAGCGCGCCGGACGCCGAGCTGTGCAACGACCCGCTCCAGATGGAAGCGTTCATCATGGGGGTCACGCTGGGCAAGAGCATGACCTTCGGCCTGCCGCTCTTCGGCTCGACCCAGGGCTTCGTCGACGCCATGAAGGGCACCGGCACCATCGGAACGGTGCTGGCGAGCCTCCAGGTGAAGCCGGTCAACTTCAAGAACCCCAAGGACGTCAAGAAGTCGATCGCGGTCAACAGCAAGATGTTCAGCATCTATGCCGACGGCATCGTCCCCGGCTACAAGCGCACCACCAAGGTGCGCATCCACGCGGTCGTCGACTTCCGCAACGCGGGGCAGCTCCAGTCGACCGGGATGGTGCTCAACGGGAGCCAGACGGTGACGAGCCCGACCAACGCGCTCACCGCCAGGTCGGGGACGAGCGCCACCGGGGCCGGCGCGGGAGCCTCGGCGGCCAACAGTGGTAGCCCCATGACGGCCGACCAGCTCTTGCAGGCGATGAACTCGAACCCCGCGGGCACGGTGGTTTACTGGCGCATCGAATAGCGCGCTCTCTTTCGGAGGACTTTCGGCGATGGCACGGCTGCTGGGAATCGACGCTACGAAGAATTCGGTACGGGTGGCGCTCGTGCGCACGTCGTACCGCCGCGTGGCGATCGAGGCGCTCGGCGAGGCGGAGGTCGCCTGGTCGGGCTCCGAGGTCGAGGCCTTGAAGGCGGCGGTGGGCGCGGCCAAGTGCGACGCGGCGGCCATCGCGCTGTCGGGTGAGAAGTCGTTCTACCGGCGGCTCGAGCTGCCGGCGGCGGCGGCGAAGGAGATCGCCAACATCCTGCCCTTCGAGCTGGAGGCGACGGTGCCCTTCGGGATGGAGGAGGCCGTCTTCGATTACCGCGTCTTGCGCGGGGTGGGGACGGGGCCGGCGGCGGCCACCATCCCGATCTTCGCGGCGCTGGCGCAGACCGACGACGTGCGCGGCCGCATCACGATGGTGCGCTCGGCCCTCGGCTTCGAGCCCGAGCGGGTGGGCACGGGGCCGCTGCCGCTCGCGAACCTCACGGCCGTCATGCCGGACCTCGAGAGGCCCACGAGCCCCGGGCCCGTGGCGATCCTCGACGTGGGCGAGACCACCTGCGAGATGGTGATCCTGGTCGCGGGCGAGCCGGTGTTCGCGCGCACTCTCTCGCGCGGCACCGTGGGGCTGCCGGCCAGCGCGTCGGCCATGGCGCGCGAGCTGCGGCAGACGGTGGCGG
>FTCO01000745.1_pt1 | contig 10311 bp, 6 predicted proteins | sample 1639701 | NCBI WGS metagenome assembly FTCO01 (sample SAMEA3914869, study PRJEB12502) | metagenome | biome: forest; material: soil | place: USA | collected 2012-03-12 | depth 0.1 m | reverse complement strand
GCCACGGCCTGGCTCCAGCGCGTGTGGATGCGGCCGGTCTCGGGGTGGACGAGGCGCGGGAGGGCGTCGACGTAGGTGCCCTTGAGCTTGGCGATGGCGCGGTGCTCGAGGATGATGCCGGGGAGCGGGTGCTCTTCGGAGAGGGCTTCGAGGACCTCGGCGTCGGTGGAGCGGCCGGTCTTGGTCTTCTTGGTCGGCTTGAGGCCGAGGACGTCGAAGAGGATGGTCTCGAGCTGCTTGGGGGAGGCGACGTTGAGCTCCTGGCCGGCAGCGGTCTTGGCCTCGGCCTCGAGGCGCGTGAGCTCCTTCTGCATCTCCTTGCCGAGGTGGTCGAGGACGCCGAGGTCGACGAGGACGCCGATGCGCTCCATGTCGGCGAGCACGCGCGAGAGGGGGAGCTCGAGGTCGCGGAGCAGGCCATCGACCTTGTCACCGGCGAGGCGCTTCTCGTAGCGATCGGCGAGGAGCAGCTCGACCTCGGCGATGCGCGCGGAGTGCGAGCCGGCCTCGTCGACGTCGATCTCGTCGAGGGAGCGAGCGGCCGCACCACGCTTCTTGGGTCCGCTCTCGAGGGGGGGGAGGCGCACGCCGCCGTCGCGCTCGGCCAGGGCCTCGAGCGAGCTCTGCGCCTCGGGGTCGAGGAGGTAGCCGGCGAGCATGGTGTCCATCACCTCGCCGGCGAGCTTGATGCCGTGGCGTGAGAGGACCACGTCCGCGTACTTGAGGTCGTGGCCGATCTTGCCGATGGTTGCATCCGCAAAGATGGGCCCGAGGATCTCGACGACGTCGGCGATGGAGAGCTGGGCCGGCGCGCCGAGGTAACGGTGGCCGAGGGGAACGTACGCGGGCTGGTCGGGCCGATGGGCGAGGGCGAGGCCGAAGAGGTGGGCGCGCATGGCCTCGGGTGAGGTCGCGAAGACCGCGAGGGCGAGGCGGCCGGCCTTCTTGGTGGCCGCGGCGAAGGCCGCGAGCGCGTCGCGATCGAGGATGAGCTGGCTCTCCTTGCTGAGCGTGACGGCCTTGGCCATCGGCGCGGGCAGGGCCTTGAGGAAGCGGGTGAACCCCAGCTCGGCGAAGAGGAAGCGGAGCCGCTCGGTGTCGGCGCTGCCATAGCGGAGGGTCTCGAGGTCGAGCTCGACGGGCGCGTTCATGTCGAGCGTGACCAGTTGTTGCGAGATGCGCGCGTCGTCCTCGTGATCGCGGAGCGAGTTGCGGATCTTCTCGCGCTTGACCTGGTCGAGGCCTTTGTAGAGGGCGTCGAGGGAGCCGAACTGCTTCAACAGCTCGGCGGCCGTCTTCTCGCCGACGCCGGGCACACCGGGCACGTTGTCGGAGGTGTCCCCCATGAGGGCGAGCAGGTCGCGGAGCTGAGACGGCGGGACGCCGAACTTGGTGACGACCTCGGGCTCGCCGTAGACGCGGTCGCGCATGGCGTCCCAGAGGACGACCTGATCGCCGTCGACGAGCTGCATGAGATCTTTGTCGCTGGAGGCGATGACGACGCGGAGGTTCTTCTCGCGGGCCTTGCGCACGGCTACGGCGAGCAGATCGTCGGCCTCCAGGCCCTCGCGGATGAAGATGGGGATGTTGTAGGCCTCGATGAACTCGCGGCTCCGCTTCATCTGGACGACGAGGTCGTCGGGCGGCGGGGGGCGGTGGGCCTTGTAGCGCGCGTCGATCTCGGTGCGGGCGCGGGGGCCGGGCGAGTCCATGGCGACGCCGAGGTAGACGGGCTTCCGCTCCTCGATGAGCTTGGCGAGCATCGAGACGGTGCCGTAGGTGGCGTGGGTCGGCTCGCCCTTGGGGCTCGAGAGGGGCGCGATCGCGTGGTAGGCGCGAAAGACGTAGCCCGAGAAGTCGATGAGGTAGAGGACGTCTGCCGCCCCGGCGGGGGGCAGCGCGGTGGGCCGAGACGACATGCTCGACCTCTAGCATGGTGGCGCTGGCCGTTGCCCGAACCTTGCGGCAGAGTTGGGACCACGATGTTCTTCAAAGAGAAGCCCCTCGCCCTCCCCACCAAAGACAAAGCCCTGCCCGGCCGCAGCGAGCGCATCGCCGTGCCGGCGAAACACTTCGTCAACGGCGCGCCGCTGCAAGGCGACTTCCCCGGCCTGGAGAAGGCCATGTTCGGGATGGGGTGCTTCTGGGGTGCCGAGCGCAAGTTCTGGCAGGTCCCCGGCGTGGTCACGACCGCGGTCGGCTACGCGGGTGGGCTGACGCCCAACGCGACCTATCGCGAGGTGTGCACGGGAATGACGGGGCACAACGAGGTGGTCTTCGTGGTCTTCGACCCGAAGAAGGTGTCCTACGAGAAGCTCCTCGAGGTCTTCTGGGAGAACCACGATCCGACGCAGGGCATGCGCCAGGGCAACGACGTGGGGACGCAGTATCGCTCGGGCATCTACACCTTCGGCGAGGCCCAGCAGAAGGCGGCGGAGGCCTCGAGGGAGGCCTACCAGAAGGCCATCGGCAAGGCCGGCTACGGCGCCATCACGACCGAGGTCGTGCCGGCTCCCGAGCTCTATTACGCCGAGGAGTACCACCAGCAGTATCTCGCCAAGAACCCCGATGGCTACTGCGGGCTCGGGGGGACCGGCGTGGCTTGCCCCATCGGCGTCGCCAAGGTCGGCTGAAGGAAAGAGCTATTTCGACTGGGCTTGGGCCTACCCCGCGTACGATGGCGGCCTAAAGGAGAACGCGGGATGGCCTTGGCTCAGGGCAACGACGGCGGCGCGGGACCGCGAATCTTGGTGGTGGGGTGCGGCGGCATCGGGGGCATCGTCGCCGCCCACCTCTTCGAGCAGGGGCAGGCCGTCACGGCCCTCACCACCAACGCGGTGATCGCCGACGCCATCAACGCGCACGGCTTCCGGGTGCGCGGCGACGGGAGCCCGGGGAGGGTCGAAGGGCGGGCGGTGTGCGAGCTACCGGTGGGGGGCAAGCCCTTCGACTACGTGCTGCTCGCCACCCAGCCCCCGCAGGTCGAGGAGGCGGCGCGCAAGGCGCTGCCGGCGCTGGCCGAGAACGGGGCCATGGTCTGCTTCCAGAACGGGCTCTGCGAGGAGCGGGTCGCGAAGATCGCCGGCAGCGAGCGGACCCTCGGCGGTATCGTGGCCTGGGGCGGGTCGATGGTGGAGCCGGGGGTCTACGACCGCACGTCGGCGGGTGGGTTCGTGCTCGGCCGCATCGACGGGGCCAAGGACGCGCGGCTCGACACGCTGGCCCGCATCCTGGAGGCGGTGGGGCCGACGACGGTGAGCGACAACCTCGCGGGCGCGCGCTGGTCGAAGCTCGCCATCAACTGCGCCATCTCGTCGCTGGGGACGCTGGGGGGAGACCGGCTCGGGGTCTTGATGAGGGCGCGGCATGTCCGCAGGCTGGCGCTCGAGATCATGACCGAGACCGTCGAGGTGGCGCGTGCGCTCGGGGTGCGGCTCGAGAAGGTGGCGGGCACGCTCGACCTCGACTGGATCGCCCTCGACGAGGCGGACCGGGTGGCGGCGGGCTCGGCGAGCCTCGTGGCCAAGCACGCGCTCTTGCTGGCGGTGGGGGCGCGCTTTCGGAGGCTCCGGTCGTCGATGCTGGCCGCCATCGAGCGAGGGAGGCCGCCGGCCATCGACTTCTTGAACGGCGAGGTGGCGACGCGGGGGGCGGCGCTCGGGATCCCGACGCCCATCAACGCGGCCATCCGCGAGCAGGTGCTCCAGATCGCCAAGGGGAAGGCGAAGCCGAGCCTCGAGCTGGTGCGGAGGTTCTACGAGGGGAGCCGCGGGCTCGTGGGAGGCGCGGCCGAGTCGAGGCGCGGGGGATCGATGCCTCCCGCGGCGAGCATGAGTATGGAAGGGTCGGGGGGAGAAGCTGCGAACGAGCCGAGCCCGGCGGCGGAGCCGGCGCCCACGACCACGGAGGTGAACCCTTGAGCTTGCGATGCGAGATCCTGTCGACCGGGGACGAGGTGCTCACCGGGCAGATCGCCGACACCAATGCGGCGTTCCTCGCCGATGCCATGGGGTCACTGGGGTTCGAGGTGGCTCGGCACACGACGGTCGGCGACGACCGGGGGATGCTCGAGGCTGCCTTCCGGACGCTGGGTGAGGGCGCCGACGTCGTGCTGTGCACCGGCGGGCTTGGGCCGACGGTGGACGACCTGACCACCGAGGTGGCTGCGCACGTCTTGGGGGCGTCCCTGCGGCTCGACGAGCCTGCCCTCGCCTACATGGAGGGGCTTTGGAAGGCGCGCGGGCGACCCATGCCCGAGAACAACCGCAAGCAGGCCATGCTCCCCGAACCGGCCGAGGTGCTGGCGAACCCCATCGGCACGGCGCCTGGGTTCACCGTGAAGATCGGGCGCGCGTGGTTCTTCTTCATGCCCGGGGTGCCGCGGGAGATGAAGCGGATGTTCGCCGAGCAGGTGGTGCCGCGGGTCGAGAAGCTTCGATCGGAGCCCACCGTGTTTCGGGTGTGGGTGGGAAGGGCCTTCGGTCTGACCGAGTCGGCCATCGACCGCGAGCTCAGCGATCTCCCGTCACGATTCCCCGAGGTGAAGCTGGGCTTCCGAGCCCACTTCCCCGAGATCCAGATCAAGCTCACGGTGAAGGGGGCCGACCTCGAAGGCGCTCAGGCCCGGCAGGAAGAGGCGGCCGCGGAGGTGCGGAAGCGCATCGGTCACCACGTCTTCTCCGAGGGAGAGCCCATGGAGGCGGTGGTGGGGAGCCTCTTGCGGGCGAGCAAGGCCACCCTGAGCACCGCCGAGAGCTGCACGGGCGGGCTGGTCGCCCAGATGATCACCGCGGTCCCGGGCTCGTCCGACTACTTCGACCGGGCCTTCGTGACCTACTCGAACGCGGCCAAGGCCGAGATGCTGGGGGTGGACGAGGCCATCTTCGCCGAGCACGGGGCGGTGAGTGACGCCTGTGCTCGAGCGATGGCCCAGGGAGCGCGCGCACGCGCAGGCACGACGCATGCGCTCGCCATCACCGGCATTGCCGGCCCCGGAGGAGGGACCGACGAGAAGCCCGTGGGACTGGTCTTCGTGGCGCTCGCCACACCCAGCGAGACGTTCGTTCGGAGGATTCGTTGGCCCGGGCAGCGGGACCAGGTTCGCACCATCAGCGCGATGGTGGCGTTGGACCTCTTGCGGCGCGCCCTCTCGGGCCTGCCCATCGACGACGCGGACGCCGCCTTCTTTCGTCGCTAGCTCGCCGGCCCATCGCAAACCGTCGCTGTTCCTCGTTCGGCGGGAGGCCACCGGCGTCACCCTCCCCCTCGCGAAAGGGAGAGGGTGACCGAGAGAGGATCGAGCGACGCTGGAATCGGGACGCCGACGGAGAGCTCAGCGATAGTAGTAGACGCGACGGGCGGGGGCGGCGCCGAAGTTGAAGCCGGAGACGAGGCCGAAGTTGACCCACTTGGCCGCCGGGAAGCCGTTGGGGCCCGCGATGAGGTCGCCCTGCGACGTCTGCGTCACGGTGACCGTGTTGTAGGCGATCTGGAGACCGAGCGTGAAGATGGGCCCGATCTTGAAGTCGACGCCGGCGCCGATGTCCGCCTCGGGACCGCCGAGGCTGTTGCCGAGGATGCCGTAGCCCACGTGGGCGAAGACGTTCGGCTGGACGAGGCCCTGGAGGCCGAAGCGAGCGCCCACGTTCACCGTGGTCGCGTGATCGGCGCCGAGGCTGGCGGCGTTGGAGCCGAAGCTCATGTAGTGACCGCCAATCTCGGGCTGGAGGTACACGTACGAGCGCGGGATGTTGAACTTGTACCCGAACCGACCACCGATGCCGTAGGAGAAGTCCGTCTGGCCGCGGAAGGCCGTTCCCAGGTCGAGGTCGACGCCGAGGTACGGACCTGCGTGCGCTTCCTTGGTGGAAGCAACGATGGCGGCAAACGCGAGGGCGGGAACGATTCCGACAAGGAAAGAGCGGCGCATGGGATCCTCCGGTCTGGTGGACTCGCGAACCTACCACGGTCGCCTTTCTCTGGTTGCCTGTCCGGTGGGACGAGCAGCAAAGCGGCGGGAGCCTCCGGGCTGGTTCGTGTTCTCTCTGTGGGGCTTGATCCGTCATACGATCGGCCCTCGAAAATCTTCCCCCCCACTTTTTTGATTTCTTTTGGTGCGACTCGTCGACCGCCCGCCATGGGCCCCGACCGCACCACGCCAGCCGCCCTTTCCTGGTGCCCTTGCGTCACCCGCCCGGCCTTGCTCTCATGCGTGAGGAATGGCGCCCCGTGCCCACGGCTGGTCAAGCTCGCTCGGAGCCATGAGCACGATGGTGGTGGCCTCCGGCCTCCTGGCCTTGGGCGCCTGCTCCAAGACTCCCACCTTCGTGAATGATCTCACGGGTGGAGGCGGGCATGGCGCTCACCAATCCTCCTCTTCCTCCTCTAGTGGTACGGGAGAAGGCGGAGGGGGCCAGAAGACCCCCTGCGTGGTCACGGCCGACTGCGGGATGGTCGGCCGGCCTTGCTTCGAGGTCGTCTGCCAGGAGGGGTTCTGCGGGACCCACGCCGTCTCCACCGGCACCCCCGCCGACGCCCAGGTGCCGGGCGACTGCCAGCGCTTGGTCTGCGACGGCAAGGGAGGGGTCACCTCGGTCGCCGACGACTCCGACGTGCCGGCCCATGAAAACCCCTGCACCGTCGAGTCCTGTACCGGCGGGTTGCTCCTCCACACCGCCATCCCCGTGGGAACCGCCTGCCTGCCCGGCGGGGCCGCGACCTGCGACGGCAGCGGTGTGTGCATGGGGTGCGCGACCGACGCCGACTGCGGGGCCCCGACACCTTGCGTCACGTGGACGTGCTCCAACGCTCTGTGCCAGGCCAACCTCACCCCTGATGGAACGGGCACGCCGGTGGGGGGAGTCGCTGGCGATTGCCAGAAGCTCGTCTGCGATGGGAAGGGCGGGGCTCGCCTCACCGCCGACCCAACCGACCCCCCGCTCGACCCGAGCCCCTGCCTCGGAGCCACCTGTGTCGATGGGGTCCCCACCGCGCTCGCGGCACCCGCCGGCACCGTGTGCGCGGCGGGGGTTTGCGATGGCCTCGGGCACTGCGGGTCATGCGCATCCGACTCCGATTGCGGGGAGGCGACGGCCTGCGGCGCGCCCCAATGCGTGGGAGGCCATTGCTCGGGCATCTACTCGCCCGCGGGCACCCCCGTCGCCGCCCAGACGTCGGGCGACTGCCAGACGGTGGTCTGCGACGGCCTCGGCAAGACCAAGACCATTGCCGACGACTCCGACCTGCCCGACGACGGCGACGTGTGTACGAAGGACGAGTGCAGCGGCGGCAAGCCCGTCTTCACGCCCCTGCCCATCCCCGACGACTCCAACCCATGCACCACCGACTCGTGCGATCCCACCCTCGGGGTACAGCACCAGGCCGTGGGAGATGGGACCAGCTGCGGCCCCTGCCTCTATTGTTACAGCGGGCAGTGCACGGACTCGTGTAGCGGCTGCGGCTGCGACGGGACCAACTGCTTCTCTTGCGGCGGGCCCTGAGCTCCCGGGCAAGGAGCCGGGCGCCTCAGCCGTAGCGAACCGATAGGATCTCGTACTCCATTTCGCCAGCCGGCCGCGTCACCACCACCACGTCGCCCGTTCCCTTGCCGAGGATGGCCCGGCCCACCGGCGATCGCCAGCTGATGCGTGAGGTCGCCCCGTCGCTCTCGTCCTCCCCGACGATCTGCAGGGTGCTGCGCTTGCCGTCCTCGTCCTCGAGCTCGACGATGGCCCCGAAGAAGACCTTGTCGCCGCGCTGCGTCTTGGGGTCGACCACGACCGCGCTCTCGAGCCGCTTCGTGAGGTAGCGCATGCGCCGGTCGATCTCGCGGAGCCGCTTCTTGCCGTAGATGTATTCGGCGTTCTCGCTCCGGTCGCCCTGGGCCGCCGCCACGGAGACCTCCTCGACCGTCTTGGGGCGCTCGACCGTGCGAAGGCGCCCGAGCTCCTCCGAGAGCCGCCGTGCCCCTTCCGGGGTGATGTAGTTGGGGTTTCCCACCGCGGCCCTCGTTCTAACACGCCCGAGCTCCGGGTCGCCCGCGCGGGTGGTATCAGGGGACATGATCTCGCGTCGCCCCTTCCGGCTCGCCCTCGCCCCGCTCGTCTTCGCGCTCGCCGCGGCCTGCACCCCCGAGGCCCCCCCGGTCGCGCCGCAACCCGCCGAGCCGCCTCCTCCCGTCCCCGAGGCCCCCAAGAAGCCCGACTTCAAGAACCCGGGCGGCATGTGGATGCCGGAGCAGCTCGGCCCTCAAGGCGGCGTGCTCAAGTCCATCGGCCTCGAGCTGGACCCCAAAGATCTCTCCCAGCCCACGGCATTCCCCCTCGGCGCCGTGGTCAGCCTCGGCGGGTGCTCGGCCTCGTTCGTGTCCGACGACGGCCTCGTGATCACCAACCACCACTGCTCCGTCGGCGCCCTCCAGCTCAACTCCACCGCCAAGGAGAACCTGCTCGAGGAGGGCTACGTCGCCAAGACGCGCGCCGACGAGCGCTGGAACGGCCCCGCCGCCCGCGTCTACGTGACCCAGAGCTTCCGCGACGTGACGCGCGACGTGGCCTCCGGCCTCGCCGACATCAAGGACCCGGTCGCGCGCGCCAAGAAGGTGGAGGAGCGCCAGAAGTCCCTCATCGCCGCCTGCGAGAAGGGCCACCCCGAGCTCCGCTGCAGCGTCGCCGAGTACTACGGCGGCGCCGAGTACCGCCTCATCGAGCAGCTCGAGATCAAAGACGTTCGCCTCGTGTTCGCGCCCCACGATCAGATCGGCAACTACGGCGGCGAGATCGACAACTGGCGCTGGCCGCGCCACAGCGGCGACGTCGCCATCTTCCGCGCCTACGTGGGCAAGGACAACAAGCCCGCCGAGCACTCGGCGAGCAACGTGCCCTATCACCCGCCCCACCACCTCAAGCTCCCCACGAAGCCCCTCGAAGCTGGCGACCTCGTGATGGTGGCCGGCTACCCGGGCCGCACCAACCGCCTCCGCACCTCGGCCGAGGTGAAGGAGTCGACGAGCTTCTACTACCCGAACCGCATCAAGTGGTGCGAGGAGAACATCGCCCTCCTCGACGAGCTCAAGAAGCAAGACAAAGATCTCGCCATCAAGGCGACGCCCCTTTGGCGCGGCCTCTCCAACGTGCTGACCAAGATGCGCGGCATCATGGATGGCCTCGGCAAGGGCGGCCTCGGGGCCCAGAAGGCGGCCGTCGACGCCGACCTCGAGGCCTGGATCCAGGCCGACCCGGCGCGCAAGGCTTCCTTCGGCGGCGTGCTCGCCGACATCGCCAAGCTCATCGACTCGCGCGAGGCCACCCGCGAAGAGGACGCCGCCCTCCAGCAGATGACCCGCGTCGTCACCCTCTACGACGCGGCCTCCACCATCGCCCACATGGCCGAGGAGCGCGGCAAGCCCGACGCCGAGCGCGACCCCGCCTTCCAGGAGCGCAACTGGAAGCGCCTCGAGCAGGAGCAGGAGACGACTCAAAAGCGCTACGACCGCCGGCTCGACCGCGCCCTCCTCAAGCTCGCCCTCCAGCGCGCCCTCGCCATCCCCGAGAAGCAGCGCCCCGAGTTCGTGGTGGCGATCCTCGGCAAGAAGGGGCCCTACGACGACAAGAAGATCGAGGCCGCCATCGACAAGCTCTTCGCCAAGACGAGCCTGGAGAGCCTCGAGGAGCGCCTGAAGCTCCTCCGCTCCGCCACGCCCGCCGACCTCAAGAAGAGCAAGGACCCGCTGGTCCAGCTCGCCGCCAAGCTCCGGCCTGCCCACAAGGCCATGGAGGAGCGCGAGCGCGCCTTCGACGGCGCCATGGTCCTTTTGAGGCCCAAGTTCATCGCCGCCCTCCAGCAGCACGACAGCAAGCCCATCGCGCCCGACGCCAACGGCACCCTGCGCATCACCTACGGCACCGTGCGCGGCTACCGCCCCAAGCCCGAGGCCCCCGAGTTCCGGCCCTTCACGGTCGCCTCCGAGATCCCCCAGAAGCACACCGGCAAGCACCCCTTCAACGCCCCCGCCTACCTGCTCGGCCCCATCGGCGAGAAGAAGTTCGGGCCCTACGCCAGCGCGCAGCTCGGCGGCGAGCTCCCGGTCGACTTCCTCTCGGACCTCGACATCACCGGCGGCAACTCCGGCTCGGCGACGCTCAACGGTCGCGGCGAGATCGTCGGCCTGGCCTTCGACGGGAACTACGAGGCCATGGCCTCCGACTGGCTCTTCATGCCGGAGATCACCCGCACCATCCACGTCGACATTCGCTACGTCATGTGGCTCCTCGACGTCGTCTACCCCGGCCACCACATCTTGAAGGAGATGGG
>FTCO01000779.1_pt1 | contig 10314 bp, 4 predicted proteins | sample 1639701 | NCBI WGS metagenome assembly FTCO01 (sample SAMEA3914869, study PRJEB12502) | metagenome | biome: forest; material: soil | place: USA | collected 2012-03-12 | depth 0.1 m | reverse complement strand
GCTGGGGGACGGGGAGGGTGGGGGCCTTGCGGCCGGACTCCTGGTCGCCCTTCTTGTCCCTCAGGATGAGCACGTCGTCGGTCGGGAGGGCCCGGGGGATCGTGACGCGGACGGGGCGCTTGAAGCTGCGCGGGTCGCCCACGTTACCGGTGGCGACCGCGTAGGCCAGGGTCTCCGCCGAGGCGACCACGAAGGACGGGGTGCCGGGGACGCGGGGGCCAGGGTCGGCGGTGCGCATGGAGATTCCGCCGGGAGGGGGCGGGTAGGCCTCGACGCTGACCACGCGGCGGTCGGGCTCGAGGATGCGCGCGCCGGTCGCCACGAGGTCCACGAGGGCGCCGCTTTGCGCAAGGACTTCGAGGACCTGGCGCGAGGAGGGGGCCACCAGGAGGTCGAGGCGGGCGGGGACCCGCTTCGACTTGAGCAGGAGGGCGGCCGCCAGCATGTCGCGAAGGGTGGCGCCGGAGTCGCCTCCCAGGACGACCTGGCTGACGGGCTTGCCGGCGAGGTCCCGGACGGGGCGAACCACGCCCGCCTCGTCCATGAGGAGGGGGTCGACCGCGGAAAGATCAATGGAGACGACCTCTTCGCAGGGGGCGCCGGGGTCGGGGACCAGGGCGCGGTGGGCCTTGCTGCGGCGCTGGTCGCGGAGGAAGACCTCGGTCTTCTCGTCGCTCACGAAGAGGGCGGCGGCGGCCCCGACGTGGGGTGCGATGCCACAGAGGACGGCGCGCTCGGAGACGGAGAGGAGGCGGGCGCTGGGGCCGGCGAACTCGAGGACGACGGGGGCGTCGAGCTCGTCCTCGATGCGGCGGACGACCTCGTCGAGGCCCCTGCGGAGGAGCTCGAGGGCCACGTCGCGGGCGCAGACGAAGGGGCGGACCCGGCCGGAAAGGTGGATCTGAACGCTGCGCGGGGGTCGGAGCCAGACCGAGCCTGTGGCCAGGGCCTGGCCGAGCTGGACCGGGGAGACCACCAGGGAGAGCATCCCGATGCCTCCGACCGTGGCCAGCCGAGGGTCGTCCGTCAGGGCGAGGCGGGCGGGGGCGGCGAAGCGCTCGAGGTGGACCGGGCCGGGAAAGCCGATGCCGGGCCGAGCGATGGGCACGTTGTAGGCCGGCAGATCCGGGGAGACCGAGCCGGGGGCGGCCGACTCCACGTCGCCGAGGGAGGCCGCGTCGGTGACACAGGTGCCGTCGTAGGCGACCGCGGCTTCGACCGGCGTCTTCTTCATGCCGGCGGCCAGCGCCTCGGCCAGGGCGCGGGAGGGCGCGCGTGAAAGAATTACCTGGTCGACCTTTACCTGGACCACGTCGCCGCGAAGCTGAGGATCGGTCGCTCGGCCGGCGAGGATCTTCTGGGGCATCGTGCGGGGAGGGTCCCCGGCTCGTGCGCGCATATCGGTTGGGTCGTCCTTGCGAAAGGTTGGGCGAAAGTTGGCAGATGCCGGGTAGGGCACCGGCGGTTGAAGCGACGCGCACGTTAGCCGCTCGGCGGGAGCAGGGTCAAGGCGTGCTTGGGGGCGGGGCCGTGGGGCGGGCATCGCCCGGCTACGGGCAGGAAGCAAGGGGCGATTTCCGAGCGCTCGAGCGCCCAGCAAGCGATTTTGGCCCCGGGGAGACGGTAGTTGGGCCAACATGGGAGCGCCGTTTCCTTGCCCCTCTCGGGCCCCCCGGTGGGGCCCCGCCCGATTCGGAGATTTTGCGCGATGGATCGCTCGAAGACGCCGCGACGCTCGGTCTCGCCCATGCTCGTCGCCCTGGTGGCGGTGGTGGGCGCGCTGGTGAGCTGGATCCAGGGCTGCGGCCTGAACACCGAGGGGCCGGCGGGCGGCGGGGGCAATGGGAGCGGGGGGCACCCGGCCACCTGCGACCACGACGACGCCCAGTGCGACGATGGCAATCCCTGTACCGTCGACACGTGCACCGACGACGGGCTCTGCACCTACAAGTCCCTGGACGACGTCCTCAGCCCTCATCAGGTGGCCGGCGACTGCAAGACCAACCGGTGCAACAAGGGCAAGGAAGAGTCCGACGAGGACCCTACCGACATCAAGGACGACGGCGAGGACTGCACCGACGACGCCTGTAGCGACGGCAAGCCCGTCCACACGCCGCACGGCGACGGGGAGGCCTGCAAGAAGGCGGGCATGTCGGGCGCCTGCAAGAGCGGGGTGTGCACGGTCGAGTGCAGCGAGACCAAGGCCTGCCCCGACCCTGGCCCCTGCGCCTCGGTGGCGTGCGACCTCCAGACGGGCACCTGCGTCACCACCAACGTCGGCGATGGGACACCCACGCCGGGCGTCACGCAGACGGTCGGCGACTGCAAGCAGAACATCTGCCTCAACGGCAAGGCGGTCGACCAGCCCGACAAGAGCGACATCCCCCACACGGACACCGACTGCGACGACGAGCTCTGCGACGATCAGGGCAACCCCTCGAACCCGGCGCACCCGAAGGACTCGTTCTGCAGCACCGACGGCGGTCGGGTCTGCAACGGCATCGCGGGCGCGGCCAAGTGCGTGGAGTGCACCGACACGACCGTGCAAGGGTGCCCGGGCCTCGACGGCGGCAACGCGCCGGACGACGACTGCCACCAGCGCACGTGCAACTCCTCCGGCCAGTGCCAGCTCCTGCTCGCCTCGGCGGGCACGGCGACGAGCACGGCGCCCAACCTCCAGACGCCCGGCGACTGCCACCAGATCCAGTGCGACGGGGCGGGCCACGTGGTCAAGGTGGTCGCCGACACCGACGTGCCCAACGACGGCAACGACTGCACCAACGACCTCTGCAACAACGGCGTCGCGTCACACTCCAACGAGTCGATGGGCTCGCCGTGCGGGGTCAGCCTGGCGTGCAACGCGTCGGGGCAGTGCAACGGTTGCACGCTGAACACGCAGTGTACGGCGCCCAACACCTGCGGCGGCGGCGGGACCCCGACGGTCTGCGGCTGTACGCCGACCACCTGCGCCGCGCAGGGCAAGACCTGTGGGAGCATCAACGACGGCTGTTTCAACCCGGTCCTCAACTGCAACAACGGGGCGAAGAACGGGACCGAGACCGACACCGACTGCGGCGGCGATCCCAACTCGTGCGCGACCCGCTGCGGCAACGGCAAGACCTGCAGCGCCGGCACCGACTGCGCGTCGGGCAACTGCGTCGACGGAGTCTGCTGCGACACGGCCTGCAACGGGACGTGCGTCGCGTGCACCGCGGCCAAGAAGGGCTCGGGCGCGAACGGGACCTGCGGCGCCATCAAGGTCGGCACCGATCCCGACAACGAGTGCAACCCCGACGCGCAGTCGAGCTGCGGGCTCAACGGCTCCTGCAACGGCGCGGGCGCCTGCCAGAAGTACGTTTCGGGGACCTCCTGCCAGGCGGCGTTCTGCACCGGCACGGTGCTGAGCAAGACCGACACCTGCGACGGCAACGGCACCTGCGTCGACAATAAGACTCAGGAGTGCGCGCCCTATGTGTGCGTGGCCACGGGCTGCCCGACCAACTGCAACACCAACGGGGACGCCGACTGCTCCGCGGGCAACTTCTGCGACACGTCGCAGAACCCCAAGGTGTGCGTGAGCAAGAAGGCCAACGGCGGCACCTGCAACAGCTCGGGCCAGTGCCAGACCGGCAACTGCGTCGATGGCTTCTGCTGCGACACCAACTGCAACGGCAACTGCGACGTGTGCTCGATGGCGCTCGGGGCCACCGCCAACGGCACCTGCACCACCGCCGCCGGCTACGCGGGCAACCCGACCTGCGCGCCCTACCTCTGCCAGGCGGGGAACGCCTCGTGCCCGAGCTCGTGCACCACGGATTCGCAGTGCACCGGCGGGGACTACTGCGACAGCACCGGGCATTGCGTGCCGCAGAAGGCCAACGGCCAGTCGTGCAACCTCACCGCCGACTGCAAGGTGGCGGGCTGCCACGAGTGCGTGAACAACAACTGCGTCGACGGGTTCTGCTGCAACACGGCGTGCGGCGGCGCCTGCGACGCCTGCGCGTCGGCCCTGGGCGCGACCACCAACGGGACCTGCACCATCGTGACCGGTAGCTCGGGCAACCCGAGCTGCGGCGCCTACCTCTGCCAGGCCGGCAACGCAGCCTGCCCCACCACCTGCTCCACCGACGCGCAGTGCGCGGCCGGCGACTACTGCGACAACACCAGCCACTGCGTGCCGCAGAAGGCGCAGGGCGGCACCTGCAACACGACCAGCGACTGCAAGGTCGCTGGGTGCCACGAGTGCTCGACGGGCAACTGCGTCGATGGGTTCTGCTGCGACACGGCGTGCAGCGGGAGCTGCGACGCCTGCTCGGTGGCCGCGGGCGCCGCCACCAACGGGACCTGCTCCAACGTGGCGGCCGGGACCCCGGGCAACCCGAGCTGCTCGGGTTACCTTTGCGGGGGGACCTCGGCGATGTGCCCGACGAGCTGCACGGCGGACGCGCAGTGCGCGAGCGGCGATTACTGCGACAACACCGGGCAGTGCAAGCCGCAGAAGGCCCTCGGCGGGAGCTGCAACGTGGGCGCGGGCGGCGACTGCCAGGGGCCGGGGTGCCGCGAGTGCGTCAGCGGCAACTGCGTCGACGGGGTGTGCTGCATGGATGCCTGCAGCGCCGGCACCTGCATGGCGTGCTCGGCGGCCAAGAAGGGCGCGGGCATGGATGGAGTCTGCGGGTTCATCAAGGTCGGCACCGACCCCGACTCCGAGTGCGACGACGCCGGCATGGCGAGCTGCGGGACCAACGGCTCGTGCGACGGCGCCGGGGCCTGCCAGCTCTACTCGAGCGCCACGCAATGCGCCGCGGCCTCGTGCATGGGCGACAGCGTGGTGGCCGCGCGCAACTGCAACGGCACCGGGACCTGCGCCGCGGCCGGGGCGGCGACCTCGTGCGGCAAGTACACCTGCAACGCCGGGGCGGGCGCTTGCTACACCTCGTGCCCCAGCGACGACATGGCCGGCGACGGCTCCTGCGCCGCCGGTGAGCACTGCGACGGGGCCCACTGCGTCGACCCGCTCATCGTCATGATCGCCTGCAATCGGGACCGGCAGTGCGCGATGGGGCTCACCTGCAAGAGCGGGCTCTGCGCTCCATGAGGGTTTGGGGCGGCTCCCTGCGGCTGGCGCTGCCGCTGGCCCTCCTGCTCGCCACGGGCTCGGCGATGGCCGCGGGGCCCGACGCGCGCGCCAAGGCTCGAGCCCTGGCCGACCACGGCTACTCGCTGTTCGAGGCCGGCAAATTCGTGGAGGCCCAGAGCGAGCTCGAGCAAGCCGAGGCGCTGTTCCATGCGCCGACGCTGCTCGTGGCCATCGCCAGGTGCCAGGCGGCGACGGGCAAGCTCCTGGCGGCGCGGGCGACCTACCAGAAGGTGGCCGACGAGAAGCTGCCGCGGCTGGCCTCGGAGGCCTTCAAGGAGGCGCAGCGGGGCGCGCCGGGCGAGATCGCGGCGCTCGATCGGCGCATCCCCACCCTGGCCGTGGAGATCTCGGGGGCACCCCCCGGCAGCGCCGCCCGGGTCACGGTGGATGGCGTGGAGGTGGCCGACCCCCTGAAGCCCGCGGTGCTCGACCCGGGGGTCCACACGGTGGTGGTGACGCGGGAGGGATCCGCGCCCGTCTCGCGGACCGTCACGCTGGTGGAGATGGCGCGGGAGCGCGTGGTGGTGGATCTGGCAGCGCCCGTGCTGGTCGCGCCGCCGGGCGATCCGGTAGCCCCGCCTCCCTCCGGGCGGCCCGCGTGGTTCGTGCCCGCGGTGGCGAGCTTCGCGGCCGGCGGGGCCCTCTTGGCGATCGGCATCGGCACCGGCGTGAGCGCCGCGAGCAGCGCCTCGGCCATCAAGGATCGGTGCGGCGGTGACCGCTGCGGGCCCGGGGAGGCCTCGAACCTCAGCTCCGCCAAGGCGGTGGCGGGCGTGTCGACGGCCGGCTTCGTGGTCGGAGGCGCGGCCCTGGCGGCCGGCGTGGTGCTGGTCGTGTGGAAGCCCGGCGCGAAGGGCCCGGCACGGATGGGTCTCCGCGCGGGGCCCTCGATGATCGAGGTGGTGGGGGAGCTCTGATGCGAAGCGTCGCGCGCCGGGGGATCTTGGGCTTGTTCGGCGTAGGGTTGCTCGCCTCGTGCAGCCTGGCGGTGGGGCTCGACGACATCCAGATCGGCGCGACCGACCCGTGCAAGGTCGACGGCGACTGCGCCGACGACAACCCTTGCACCTCCGACAGTTGCAAGGCCGACGGGTCCTGCTCCCACGAGGCCGTCGAGAAGGCCGTGCAGGTCACGGGCGACTGCCAGCGCATCGAGTGCGCCGACGGCGTGCCGAAGACCGTGGCCGACGAGGAGGACACCCCGCCGGGCAAGGGGATCTGTCGCGTGGGCGCGTGCGCGAAGGGCGAGCCCACCGAGGAGCCGGCGAAGGACGGCACCGCCTGCGTCACGACCCAGGGGATGACGGGCGCCTGCACGTCGGGCGACTGTCTGACCGAGTGCAGCCCCTCGAAGGAGTGCCCGGACGCGGGGCCCTGCGCGAGCGCGACGTGCAACTTCGCCACCGGCAAGTGCGTGGTCGCGAACACGCACGAAGGGCAGGCCACGCCCGGGTTCATGCAGATCGACGGCGACTGCAAGAAGCACGTCTGTCAGGGCGGGGTGGACACCGAGGTCGTCGACCAGAGCGACGTGCCGCATACGGCGACCGAGTGTGACCTCGAGGAGTGTGCCGCCGATGGGACCCCCTCGAACCCCCCGGTGGACGAGAACCAACCCTGCGGCGCCAACGGCAAGCAGGTCTGCGATGGCGCCGGCAAGTGCGTCGAGTGCACGGCCACGATGGTGGCGCAGTGCCCGGGGGCCGATGGCAGCACCGCGCCCGACGACGACTGCTTCAAGCGCGCCTGCGGGAGCGACGGGACGTGCCAGCCCATCCTCGCCGAGAGCGGCACCGCGACCGTGTCGGCTCCCAACCTGCAGACCCCCGGCGACTGCCACCAGATCCGGTGCGACGGCGCCGGCCACGCCAAGAAGATGGTCGACGACACCGACCTGCCGGACGACGGCAACGACTGCACCAACGACCTCTGCAACAACGGCGTCCCGTCGCACACCAACGAGCCGATGGGAGCGATCTGCGACACCAGCCTCGCGTGCAACGCCTCGGGGCAGTGCACCGGCTGCACGCTGAATGCGCAGTGCACCGCGCCCAACACCTGCGGCGGTGGGGGCACTCCGACCGTCTGCGGGTGCACGCCGACCACCTGCAACGCGCAGGGCAAGACCTGCGGGACCATCAACGACGGCTGCTTCAACCCGGTGCTCAACTGCAACAACGGGGCGAAGAACGGCACGGAGACCGACGTCGACTGCGGCGGTGATCCCAACTCGTGCGCGACCCGCTGCTCCAACGGCAAGACATGCAACGTCGGCTCGGACTGCGCATCGGGCAACTGCGTCGATGGGGTCTGCTGCGACACGGCCTGCAACGGGACGTGCGTGGCCTGCACGGCGGCCAAGAAGGGCACGGGCCAAAACGGGACCTGCGGGGCCATCAAGCTCGGCGCCGACCCCGACAACGAGTGCACCGCGACCCACACCTATTGCAACGGCGCGGGGGCGTGCCTCGTTTGCGGCACCAACGACGCGGCCGGCGACTCGAAGTGCCCGAAGAACTACTATTGCACCGGAGCGGCGTGCGTCGCGGACCTGACGACGGGGTCGGCATGCGCTCGTGGCACGCAGTGCCTGAGCTCGGCCTGCTTCAACAACGTTTGCCTCTAGGCTGGCGAGGGGTCGCAGGGGCTCAGCGCGGGCCCCAGAGGCTCGCCAGCGCGACCACGGCGGGCGCGGCCACCGACAGGCCCGCGCCGAGGGCCGCGAGCGCGTCGATCCAACCGAGCAGGCGCTGGGCGGCGCCGCGCGGATCCTCCTCCGACCGGCTGCGGCCGAGGAGCGCCGCGCCGACGAGGTAGAAGAGCAAGCCCAGGGGGAGCGCGAAGCTCGTGAGCCAGAGCAGCGGTTGCACGAAGAGGCGGAGCGCCCGGCGGCCGGCGGTGAGCGAGACGTCGGCGCGGTGGGCCTGGAAGGTGGGCGTCGCCATGCCCGTGGCCGCGGCGCCGGGCGGGCCGCCGGGGAAGGCCACGACGCGCAGGGCCGAGAGGCGCTCGTCTCCGATGCGCCAGACCACCACGGCCACCGAGGGGGGAGGGCGCAGGGCGTCGCCGCTCAGCCGGCCCGCGATCTCCACGGCCGGGCCCGCCTCGGAGCGCCGCTCGCCGCGGAGGAAGAGGCCGGTCTCGACGTCGTAGGCCATGCGGTCTCCCTCGGTGGGCGCGCGGCCCCACACGAGCTCGCTCCGGTTGATGGGCTCGCGAGGGTCGGGCCAGCTCGCGGGCCAGGCGCGGCACTCCGGCGCGTCCTGCCGGCAGAGGCGAGGGGCACCCGGGCCCGGCTCGGCGGCGGGCGCTGGGTCGAGACCGGGGACGCGCTTGCCCGACAACAGGCCGACCAGCACCCACTCGCCCGCGGCGTCGAGGGTGGGCAAGCCCACGTCGATCGACTGCGGCCCGTCGGCGACCTGGACCGCGGGGCCGCGCAGCTTGCGCCAGGTCTCGCCGCCGGGGGCCGCGAGGTCACCGGGATCGACGGCGCGGAAGCGCACCCGCGGCACCGCGAGCGCGGTGGCCACGGGCAGGGCCGCGAGCGACGTGCCCGAGGTCAGCGCCAGGAGCCCGAGCACGCGCCCCAGACCGAGGCTCTTCCCCGGGCCCCAGGATCGGTGGAAGAGGACCACCAGGGTCGTGAGCGCCCCCAGCGCCGCGAAGAGGGCCCAGGGCAGCTTCGCCCCCTGGACGAGCTGGTCGATCAGCTGATCGCGCATCGGCCTCGGAGCCTACTCGTTGTTCGCGCCGCCGCACCCTCGGTTTGGGCCCGGGCGCCCAAACCCGCTTTGATTTGTCGCCGCGCGCTCGGGGGGCCTCCGTCGATTGGACAGGCGGCGCGGTTCGCTTATAAGCCCGGGGCCTCGCCCCCTCACGGCGCTCCCTCGATGCCCCACGCCCGGGTCCACGCTCTGCCCCTCGCCTCGGCCGGCCTCGCGCTCGTCGCGTGGGTCTCCTTGGGCGCGTGCGCACCCGCGCAGGATCCGCCGGGCCGCTCGGCCGAGGCGCCGCGACCGCCGGCCGTCCTCCACCCGCCCGCGCCCGGCAACAAGGATCCCGGCGCCGCCGCGGCCACGGGCGCCACCAAGGAGTCCGCCGAGCCGGGCCACGGCTTCCGCGTGGCCAGCATCGCCATGCGCACCTGGGTCTACGTGGCGCCCAGCGATCGCTCGACGAAGCTCGGCTACCTGAGGGCCGGCGCGGTCGTCGATCGCGCCGAGCTGCCGGCGGGCACGAGCGGCTGCGCGGGGGGCTGGTACCGCATCGTTCCCCGCGGCTACGTGTGCGTGGGCAAGGGCGCGAGCCTCGCCGTGAACCACCAGGTCGTCGAGGCCGCCGTGCGCGGGCCGATGCGCAACGGCGGCCTCCCGTACCAGTACGTGACCTCGCGCTCGCCGCCGCCGCACCTCTACTTCCGGCTCCCCTCGCGCGCCGACCAGGAGCGCACCGAGGGCAAGGGCCTGGGCGCGCACCTCGGTCAAGGCACGGCCATCGAGTTCGCCTCGGCCCCCCTCGACCCGGTGCCGAGCTTCCTCGCGCAAGGCCGCGATCTGCCGAAGCCCTACGGCGCCGAGGAGAAGCTCCACTACTCGGTGCACACCGGCCGCGCCAAGGAGTCGTCGGCCTTCGGCCTCGTGACCTCGTTCGAGTGGACCGGCCGCCGCTTCGGCCTCACGACCGAGCTCGATCTGTTGCCCCTCGACCGGACCCGCGCGGCCCACCCGAGCAGCTTCCACGGCATCGTGATCAAGGACCCGGGCACGCCGGCGTTCGTCATCCGGCAGGGCGCGACCAAGACCCGCTCCGACGAGCAGGGCCACCTCCACGACGAGGGCCTGGTCCCCTTCCGGTCGGGCTGGGTGCTCACGGGCAAGAGCCACCCCTCCTCGAAGTCGCTCCTCGAGACCACCGAGGGCGTCTACCTGGCCGCCGACGATCTCCTGATCGCCGAGCCCCGCGACGATCCCAAGGGCTACGCGGCCGACGGCAAGAAGTGGATCGACATCTCCATCAAGAAGCAGATGCTCGTCGCCTACGAGGGCCGGCGCCCCGCCTACGCGACGCTGGTCTCCACGGGCATGGGGGGAATGGGCGACCCGGTGCTCAGCCACGCCACCGTGCGCGGGGTCTACTTCATCCACGCCAAGCACGTCTCGGCGACCATGGAT
>FTCO01001417.1_pt1 | contig 10329 bp, 9 predicted proteins | sample 1639701 | NCBI WGS metagenome assembly FTCO01 (sample SAMEA3914869, study PRJEB12502) | metagenome | biome: forest; material: soil | place: USA | collected 2012-03-12 | depth 0.1 m | reverse complement strand
TGCGTCTGGTGGCTCAAGCGACGCTACTTGGAGCTGCAACCGTACGTCATCGCGACGTTGATGAGCATCCTCTGCTTCTTCGCGGTGCTCATGGTCTTCTCCACCAACCCCTTCACGACCAGCGTCGCGGGGGCGCCCGTGGAGGGGCAGGGGCTCAACTATCAGCTCCGCAACTTCTACATGATCATCCACCCGCCGAGCCTCTACACGGGGTTCACCAGCTCGGCGGTGCCCTTCGCCTTCGCGGTCGCCGCGCTCGCCACCGGGCGGCTCGACAACGAGTGGATCGTCGCCTCGCGCAAGTGGATGCTGTTCTCGTTCCTGTTCCTGTCGATCGGCAACGGCCTCGGCATGCTGTGGGCCTACGAAGAGCTCGGTTGGGGCGGCCCCTGGGCCTGGGATCCGGTCGAGAACGCGGCCTTCCTCCCCTGGCTCACCGCCTCGGCGTACCTGCACTCGATCATGATCCAGGAGCGTCGCGGGATGCTCAAGGTGTGGAACGTGGCGCTCATCTGCCTCACGTTCTTCCTCACCATCTTCGGCACGTTCTTGACCCGCTCGGGCCTCATCGCGAGCGTGCACGCCTTCGCTCAGTCGGGCATCGGGACCTTCTTTGCCTGGTTCATGTTCGTCATCGTCGCGGTCTGCGTGCCGCTCATCGTCTATCGCCTCCCCAAGCTGCGGAGCGAGGGCGTCTTCGAGTCGGTCCTCTCGCGCGAGGCGGCCTTCCTCGGCAACAACTGGGGCTTCTTCAGCCTCATGGTCTTCATCGCCGTGGCCACGGTCTGGCCGCGCATCAGCGAGTGGCTGCTCGACCAGAAGTCGACCCTCGGGCCCACGTTCTACAACATGTGGATCCCGCCGATCGCCATCGTGGTCATCGGCCTCATGGGCGTCGCGCCGCTGCTCGGTTGGCGCAAGACCTCGCCCGAGCTCTTCAAGAAGAGCTTCATCTTCCCCGTCGCCGTGATGGTGGCCTTCGGCGTCGCGCACCTCGTCTTCGGCAGGGGCATGCACTTCCCGGCCTTCATCGACGCCGACCCCATCTACCCGGGCACGCTTGGCAACGCCCTCGCCAAGGCCGCGTCGGCCTACCCCTTCGTCACCATCCTGATGGTCTTCTTCAACCTCGCCGTGGTCGCGCAGGAGTTCTACCGCGGCATCCGGGCGCGCCAGAAGAAGGGCGGCGAGAGCGTCGTAACCTCGTTCGTGCAGCTGATCGCCAAGTCGCGGCGCCGCTACGGCGGCTACATCGTGCACGTCGGCATCGCCGTCATGTTCATCGGCTTCGTGGGCCGCGGTTGGGGCACCGACAAAGAGGTCAGCCTCAACAAGGGCGACACCTATCAGATCGAAGAGTACACGATGACCTACGCCGGCCCGCGCATGGAGGTCGACGCGGAGAAGCGGATGATCTTCGCCGACGTCGACGTGAGCCGCTACGGCAAGCCCGTGGGCCGCGTGAGCCCCGCCAAGTTCATCTACAAGTCGATGGGCGAGGCCCCGTCGACCGAGGTCGCACGCCACGTCACCCTCCGCAACGACCTCTACCTCGTCATCGGCATGGTCAACCCGCAGAGCAAGGTGGCGAGCTTTCAGATCCACGTGAACCAGCTCATCTCGTTCATCTGGATCGGGGTCATCATCCTCGTCATCGGATCGGGGGTCGCCATGTGGCCCGACGTCTCCTTCGAGGAGTCGGGGGCCTTCGGCTACGTGCGCGCGGCGGGCGCCATCGGCAGCGCCGTCATGCTCGGCTTCCTCCTCGCGGCCGGCTCCGGCCAAGCCTACGGCGCCACGCCCAAGTCGCCGCCGGAGAAGGTTGTGCCTCCGAGCATCGCGGCTCCCGCCCTCGCCCCGGTCGCGCCGTGAGGGATCGATCGATGATCTCGCGCCGCAGCTTCCTCCGCTTCGCCCCCGCGGCCGTCATGACGACGGCCGTGCTCGCCCTCTCGACGAGCGCCCTCGCCGACATGCCCGAGGGCACCGAGCGCAGCGCCACGGCGGCCGTGCAGACCGAGGCCGAGCGCAAGGTGTTCTCGACCGTGCTCTGCATGTGCGGGTGCACTCGTGAAGACCTCTCCACGTGCACCTGCTCCTTCGCCGAGGGCTATAGAAACCAGCTCCGCGGCATGATGGCCGAGGGCATGACCCCCGAGCAGATCAAGGCCGAGTGGGTGAAGCGCTTCGGCCCCCAGGCCCTCGCGGTCCCGCCCAACACCGGCGGTAACCGCATCGTCTACCTGGTCCCCATCGCGGCCATCCTCGGCATGGCGGCCTTCGCGGTCGTCATGCTCCGGCGCTTCCGGGGCAAGGGCGGCCCGCCCGACGGGCCCTCGTCCCACGAGACGCCCGCCGCCGTTGCCCCCGGCAAGCCCGACGACTACGACCAGAAGCTCGACGACGAGCTCAAGCAGCTCGACAACGAATGAGCCGCTCACAAGACTCCGCCGAAGCCGCCGATGAAGGCGAGCCCCGCGACCTCGCCCTCGAGAAGGCTCGCGAGAAGGAGCGCGCCCGCGAGCTCGACGCGCGCATCACCGGCTGGCTCCAGGTCGGCATCCCCACCGCCACGCTGGTCGGCTCGATCGTCGGGGGCCTGATGCAAGGCCCGCCCGCCGTCGTGCTCGCGCTCGCCACCGGCGCCCTCGTCACGGTGATCGCCATCTTCTGGAGCAGCGTCCGCACGCTGGCCGGCGAGACCGCGCTCTCGGGCGCCGACGCCTACGCGCTCGGCGCCCCCAAGGCCGAAGAGGAGCAGAAGCGCGCCGTCCTCCGCGCGCTCAAGGACCTCGAGTTCGAGCGCAGCGTCGGCAAGATCAGCGAAGAGGACTACGCCGTGCTGGTCGCGCGCTACCGCGCCGAGGCCAAGCGCCTCCTCCGCCTCCTCGACAACGCCGCCGCCCCCGAGCGCGTGCAGATCGAGGCCATGGTCAAGCGCCGCCTGCGTCGCGAAGGCCTCATCGACGCCGACCCCGGCGGCTTCCGCGGCCCCGGCACCGATCAGCCCCCGCTCGCGCCCGCGGCCTCCGACGACGAGCTCGACGACGAGGAAGAGGAGCTCGACGAGCCCGTTCGCGCCGCCCCCGCTCCCAAGCCCGTCGCCAAGGTCGAGAAGGTCGAAGCGCTCCCCAAGAACCGCAAGCTGAAGCGCCGGCCCAGGCCCCCGCTCTCCGCCAACGCCTGCCCCAAGTGCGAGACGTCCAACGACCCCGACGCGGCGTTCTGCAAGAAGTGCGGCGCCAAGCTCGAGACCTCGGCCGACGAGGAGGGCGCGTCGTGAGGCTCCTTCACGCTGCCGCACCTTCGGCTCGGGGCCCCAGCCCCAAGCCGGTCGTCGTCCTCGGGCTGACCTTGGCGATGCTCGTCGCGGGCTCGAGGCAAGCGCTCGCCCAGCCCTTCCGGCCCCCGGAGCCCGCGCCCTCGGGCTCGGCGAATGCCGGCATGCCCGCGGGTCACCCTCCCACCGGCGGCATGCCCGCGGGTCACCCGCAGGTCGACGACGACGACGAGGAGCCCGCCGGCAACCCGCACGCCGTGAACCCGCACGCGGGCGGCGGAGCTCCCTCAGGCGGAGGCAAGGGCAGCATGGCGGGCCGTGTCTTCGAGCCCCCTCCCGACACGGCGCAAGACGACCCGACGCTCCCCGCGGGCTCGGTCGTCATCAGCATCCTCGACGCGCAGGGCCAGCCCCTCTCTCACGCGCCGCTCAGCTTCGGCGTCCTTCGCAACACGGTGGCCAAGGGCGAGTCGAGCGACAAGCTCGCGCGCGAGGCCGACGAGCAGGGACAGGTACGCTTCGACAACCTCGCCTTCGGATCGGGCGTCACCTACCGCGTCTCGACCACGCGCATGGGCGCGACCTACGCGATGCCCCCCTTCGCGCTCGGCGACAAGATCGGCAAGCGCGTCGCCATCCACGCCTACGAGGTCGCCTCCAACATCGACGAGATGCCCATCGCTCTCCAGGCGATCGCCTACGCCTCGCTCAAGGAGGACTCGATCCAGGTCGAGCACCTGATCACCGTCTACAACCTCGGCCCCGTCGCCTGGCAGGCCAACCAGAGCATCACGCTCCCGGCCGGCTTCAAGGCGTTCAACAAGCAAGAGGGCACGGGCGACGCGCGCATCGAAGAGGAGAGCGGCAAGGGCGCCGCGCTCCGCGGCACGTTCCCCCCCGGCCGCACCGAGCTCAACTTCCGCTACCAGGTCCCCTTCAGCGGCGACGAGAAGCAGACGCTGCGCATCCAGCTCCCCCCGCGCGTCGCCCAGGCCCGCGTGCTCGCCGAGTCGTCGAAGACCATGGGCCTCGAGGTGGCGAGCTTCCCCCCCGCGCAGCGCACGCAGGGCCGCGACGGCAAGCACCTCCTCGTCACCGAGATGCAGGCCACGCGCGCGAGCGGCGGCGTCTCCTCCCTCGACCTCACCTTGAGCGGCCTCCCCGTACCCAGCAACGGTCGCTGGATCGCCGCCGGCCTCGCCGCCCTCGCCCTCGCCATCGGCCTCTCGCAGGTCCTCCAGAAGCCCGCCGGCCCGAGGGGCAAGGCCGCGCTCGACGACGACGCGCGCGCCGAGCTCAAGGAGGCGCGCGAAGCCCTGCTCGGCGAGATCGTCGACCTCGAGCGCGCCCACCGCAACGGCGAGGTCGGCCCCAAGACCTACGCGCGCGTGCGAGCCTCGCTCCTCGACGCGCTCGCGCGCATCCAGGGCCTCCTCGCCGACGCGAAGCCCAAGGCCCAACCCGGCGGCGGCGCCGGAGGCAACAAGAAGATCAAGCGGCCCAGGCCGCGCAGCCAAGAGGAGCCGGCCACATGAGCAAGCGATACGCGCGCCTCCAGCTCGCTGACGGGCGAAGGGTCTACGCCGAGCTGTCGGACGAGAGAGCCCGCGTGCTCTCCGCCGCGCCGTGGCTCTCCGGCGAGCCCACCGGCGAGGTGCTGGAGGGCGTCGGCGAGGAGGGCCAGGGCGCCGCCGCCAAGCTCCTCGAGCCCGTCGAGCCCTCGAAGATCATCTGCGTCGGCCGCAACTATCAGGCGCACGCCAAGGAGCTCGGCAACGAGGTCCCCGTCGAGCCGCTCCTCTTCATGAAGCCCCCCTCGTCGCTGCTCGCGCCCGGCGGCACCATCGAGCTGCCCCCGCCGAGCATCTCGAATCGCATCGAGCACGAGGCCGAGCTCGGCATCGTCATCGGTGCCCGCTGTCGCAAGGTGAGCGCCGCCGAGGCCGCCGCGATGATCTTCGGCTGCACCGTGGTGGGAGACATCACCGCCCGCGACCTGCAGAAGAAGGACGGCCAGTGGACCCGCGCCAAGGGCATGGACACGTTCTGCCCCGTGGGCCCGGTCGTCGTCACCGGCCTCGACCCCCAGGCCCTCACCATCACCTGCAAGGTGGGGAGCGACGTGCGCCAGCAAGGTTCGACGAGCGAGATGATCTTCCCCGTCGTGCAGGTCATCGCCTACGCCAGCCAGGTGATCACGCTCGAGCCCGGGGACTTGCTCGTCACCGGCACGCCTCCGGGCGTGGGCCCCCTCGTCGACGGCGACGATCTCTCCATCGAGATCTCGGGCATCGGCGCGCTGCGTGTCCGCGTCGCCGCCGCCTCGTCGACTCGGTGAGATGTCGTCGAGCCGGCTGAGGGTCGCGCTCGGCGTCGTCTTCGCGGTGGGCGCGGCGGGGGCCATCGCCTTCGTGGTGGTGGCCGCCAAGACCCAAGAAGCGCAGCCGGCTCGCTGCGCGCCGGGGATGATCCCGCTCGGTCCTCGTTGCTGTGGGGAAGGCCAGCGCCTCGAGGGAGGGAGCTGTCGGGGCGCGCCGACTCGTTGCGCGTCAAACCTTCTCGTGACCGGAGACGGCTGCCGCGCCGAGCCTCGCGTCGTCGAGATCCCCGGCGGCACCTTGCGCGTGGGCCCGGGCGACTGGGAAGCGCAAGGCGTCGTCACCCCGCGCGTCGTCGAGGTCGCGGCCTTCGCCATCGACGCCTTCGAGGTCACCGAGGCTCGCTACGCAGCGTGCGTCGAGGAGCGGGCCTGCGCCGCGGTGAGGCTCTCCGGCGAGCCCGGCCGCGCCGTGGCCGGCGTGACCTTCGCGGAGGCCGTGAGCTTCTGCCAGTTCTCGCGCGGCCGCGTCCCCTCGAGCGACGAGCTCGCCTTCGCGTCGGCCAGCGCCAAAGGCCGTAGATACCCGTGGGGAGACACCGGAGCCGTCTGTCGGAGAGCCGCCTGGGGCCTCGCCGACGGTCCCTGCGGATGGCGCGCCGAGGGCCCGGAGATCGCGGGATCGCACCCCGACGGCGCTTCTCCCGAGGGCGTGTTCGACCTCGCCGGCAACGTCGCCGAGTGGTCGATGGGCGAAGGAGGCAAGCCGGAGACGAGGGGAGGCTCCTACGCCGACTCCGCCGCCAACGCCCTCCGGTCCTGGCAGCGCCACGCGCGCGCGGCGGACGATCGCTCGCCAACCGTCGGAATTCGCTGCGTTTACAGCGCAGGACCCTGACCCGAAGGGGGTACGCAAAAAGTTGCGTTCAGGGATCTCCTGACCCCCTAACAAAGGGTTTTCCCTCTCTGACCCGCCCGAACGTTGGGGGCTACTCCTAGGTGCATGAGCAACCTCATCGTCGCCTCGGTCGTCGTGGTCCTCTCGATCCCCAAGTCCGTTCCCGCGCTCGCCACGCGGGCACAGGACGTCGTCGCCAAGATGACGAACAACCCGCGCTTCCCGAACCCGACCATCGCGCTCACGGTCGTCACCACGCAGATCCAGACCCTGCTCGCCCAGCAGGCGAACGTGCGGGCAGGTACGAAGGGGATGAGCGGCGATCGCGACCTCGCGCTCGACGCGCTCGTCTACAGTCTCCAACGCTTGAGAGACTACGTGGCAGCCATCGCCGCCGCGGACCCCAAGAACGCGGTCGGCATCGTGGACAGCGCCGGTATGCGCCTCCGTAAGCCACGCAAGACCGTCAAGCCCGACATCAAGGCCACCTGTGGCGCCGAGCCGGGCACTGCCAAGGTCCGCTGCAAGGCGATCCGAGGCAAGACCTTCTATGAGTGGCAGTGGAGCACCGACGGCAAGGCCTGGATCGACGCTCCCACCACCTCTCGCTCCAAGACCCTCATCACCGGGCTCGCGTCGGTGGTCCGCCACTACTTCCGCTACCGCGTCGGCGGCACGAAGGACGGCTTCACCGACTGGAGCCGCCCCTGCCAGCTGGTCACCCAGTGACCTGCCGGCCGTTGATCGGCGAGGCCGGCGCCGCCTAGACTCGGCGCATGGAGGCCGAGCTCGACGAGCTGCTCTCACGCGCGCGAGCCGCGACCAGGAAGCCCGTCGCCGTCGAGGCCCTCTGGGACGGGGACACCCACGGTTGGTTCGTCGACCTATCGGTGGTGGCGAAGAGGTGGATTGGCTACCGCCATCACCACTTGAAGTCGTACCGAGATGGGGGCGACATCCGCATCTTCAATGGGCAAGTCCCCCCATGGCCAGAAGCGCAGAAGGCCCGCACGATCGGTGAGGCGCTGGCCGCGCGCCTGAGAGTGCCCTTCCATTTTCCCTCCCCCGACCACCCGGAGAGTGAGTGCCCTCATTGGTGGGAGCGAGGGAAGGGCTACCCCTGCCGTCGTTGCCGAGCCTCGCTGCTCCAGGCCGCCGATTGCTCTCATCGCGGCATCTGCCACTTCTGCCATCTCGCGCAGGAGCACGAGCAGAGAGAGGCCCAATGGTCGGAGGAGGAGCGCGCCGGCCCTCGATGCGACATCTGCAATCGACCGGCGCCCGCCCACGACCCTGATTGGACCCTCTGCGCGAGCTGCCGGGGGCGCTACGAAAAATACGACTGCTCCCGCTGCGGCGTCACGATGCGGGTGCTGAAGACCGTGCGCCAGGACAGCCTCTGTAGCCTCTGCAGGGCACGAGCTCGGCTCGACGCCCTGGCGCCGGATACGCGCGATGCCTTCCAGCGTCGCGTGTCGGAGGGAATGGAGCACGAGGCCGTCGACATGCTCTGGGACCTCGGATGGTCGGCCTCGGACGCGAGGGACGCCGTCGGCACCCTGCTTCGGAAGAAGCCGACGTGATCCCTCGCGAAGACTGCCCACCTCACCTCGTCCGATACACCTCCAATGAGGCGGAGAAGGCTCACGAACGCAGCCACACTCTCTTACTGGTCACGCGGCAACGACACCGATCCCGACCACGTGTTTGCCATCACGCCGCTCGTTCGCGCGATCTGGCGCGACCTCCTGGTCGACCTCGCCTTCAGCCGCTGACCTCCGTGCAGAGCTCCACCAGAAACCCATTGCAGTCGCGCACGTAGGAGACGACCTGACCCCAGGGTTTTCGGGTCGGTCCGAGCACCGCCTCCGCTCCAGCCAGGAGCGCGTGGGCGTAGGCCTTCTCCACGTCCTCGGTGACGAACCCGACCTCGGCGCCGGCCGCGTCGTCCTCCCGACGGTTGCGACGGAAGGGACGGCTCGTGGGTGCGATCTTTTCGTCGGCGAACGCGAGCGCCGTCGCCCCCGTCTCCAGCTCGCCGTAGGTGCCGCTCTCATGCAGGAACCGGCGTTTCACCTCGAACGCCCGTTCGTAGAACGACAGCGTGGCCTCGACATCGGAAACGTAGACGATGGTGTAGGCGAATCGCATGTGGGCTCCTGTTGAACGTCGAGGCTGGCACAGCTCCATCCGCGGGGGTTGGTCGAACGGCTCGTGAACCTGGACTTCCTGGTGTCGGCGGCGTCCCGTGGCAACCCCTGGCCCACCTTGGCCCTCCGCGAGCGAGTTGATCGCACCTCCAAGCTTGGAAATGCGGCCTCCAAGCTTGGACCTCGCACCTTCGAGCTTGGGCCTCGCACGTTCAAGCTTCGAGGTCGCACCACCAAGCTTGGAGGTGGGATTTCCAAGCTTGGACCTCGCGCCCTCGAGCTTGGAAGTCGCATTTCCAAGCTTGGGCCTCGCGCCCTCGAGCTTGGAGGTCGTGCTTCCAAGCTTCCCCGTCCGACCTCGAGCTTTGGCGGTCGTGCTTCCAAGCTTCCCCGTCCGACCTCGAAGCTTGGACCCTTCACCCTCGAGCTTGCCGGGTCGACTTCCAAGGTCGGCGATGGGATCGAACCGTCAGCACCGCCGAGCTCCGGCCTCGCGCCACTCGAGGGCGCAGCGATCAGTCCTTCCCGCCGGCCGTGCCCTCTTCGAGGTTCCTTACGATCCGCATCAGGAAGCCCCGGAGGACGGCCTTCTCCTCGTCGCTGAACCCCGCCGTCGCGTCCAGCTCGCCCTGAATGAGCTCCGCCTTGGCCTTCGGAAGCCTGGTCTTCGCCTTACGGCTCAACGAGGTCAGGCTTGCACGCTTGTCGTTCGGGTTGGGTTCCCTCTCGACCAGGCCGTCGCGTTCCATGCGCGCGAGCATCTCCGCCATGGTGGGCTGCTCGACCCTCGCCCGCTGCGCGAGATCCTTCTGGGAGAGCGACTCGTTCTCGCTGAGGGCTTGCAGGATGGGCATCTGACTCATCCCGAAGCCGAGGGGACGCAGCCGGTTCTCGTGCAGGCGCATGAGCATCCTGGAGGCGCGGTTCAGCCAGAACCCGACCGAAGCTTCCGGGTTCCACCCCGGGGTGTCGTTTTGCTCTTGCATAGGGCCCTCAGTATATTTACATAGTGCCCTATGCAAAAGCAGAAACGAGTGGGCATCGTGGGCGGCGGACCGGGGGGCCTCACCCTCGCCAAGATCCTGGAGAAGCGCGGCGTCGCGTTCACCGTCTTCGAGCTGGACGAGCACCCGCTCGCCCGACCTCAGGGCGGATCGCTCGACCTCCACGCCGAGTCGGGGCAGTTCGCGCTCCGCGAGGCCGGGCTCATGGACGAGTTCAAGGCCCTGGCGCGCTACGACGACCAGTACGACGCCTTCTACGCGCTCGACGGCGAGCTGTTGTTCGAGACCGACGACGCGACCGACGGCGACCGCCCCGAGATCGATCGCACGCAGCTCCGGGACATCCTGCTTCGCAGCGTCTCCAAGGAGACCATCCACTGGGACAGCAAGGTCAGCAAGGTCGAGCCGACCGAGGACGGGCGCTTTCGGGTCATCAACGGCGGGGGATCCCTGGGGGAATTCGACCTCGTCGTGGGTGCGGACGGCGCCTGGTCGAAGGTGAGGCCTCTGGTCTCGTCCGAGAAGCCCGTCTACTCCGGGGTGACCTTCGTCGAGCTCACCCTCGACGACGTCGACGCCAGGCACCCCGAGATCGCCAAGATCATCCCCAAGGGGAAGGTCGCGGCGACGACGGACGGCGTGGGGCTCATCGCGCAGCGGAGCAGCAACGCACACGTCCG
>FTCO01000828.1_pt1 | contig 10341 bp, 2 predicted proteins | sample 1639701 | NCBI WGS metagenome assembly FTCO01 (sample SAMEA3914869, study PRJEB12502) | metagenome | biome: forest; material: soil | place: USA | collected 2012-03-12 | depth 0.1 m | reverse complement strand
GCGAATGCCCGACGCGAGGTAGACCTTGTTGATCCCCTCCTCTTCGCGCACGGCCTTCATCAGCTTGAGGAGCGGGCCGTGGTCGGTCTTCAGGTTCTCGCACACGTCGGGGAAGACGCAGGACATGCGGCGGCAGGCGCGCTCGATCTCGTCGTCCTTGCAGGCCATCTGGTACATGTTGGCCGTGGGCCCGCCGAGGTCGGTGATGGTGCCCTTGAATCCTTCCATGCGCCTCAAGGAGCGCACCTCGCGCAGCACGCTCTCGGCCGATCGCGACTGAATCACGCGCCCCTCGTGCTCGGTGATCGAGCAGAAGGTGCAGCCGCCGAAGCAGCCGCGCATGGTCACGATGGAGTGCTTCACCGTCTCGTAGGCCGGGATGGGCTCGGCGTAGGCGTGGTGGGGCACGCGCGTGAAGGGAAGGTCGTACAGCTCGTCCATGTCCCCGGTCTCGAGCGGGAACGCCGGCGGGTTGAAGTAGACCGCCTCGTGGCCGTGGGCTTGAAGGAGAGGCCGCGCGTTGCCAGGGTTGGTCTCCATCTGAAAGGCGCGCGACATCTCGGCGAAGGCCTTCACGTCCTTCGAGACCTCTTCGTAGGTCGGCAGCACGACGGTCTTCCCATCGGTCACGTAGCGCGAGGGCTCGATGTCCTCCCACTCGCCCTTGCGCATCACGTAGGCGGTGCCCCGCACGTCGCGGATCGACTTGATGCTCTCGCCCTTCCTGAGGCGCTCGGCAACCTCGAGCACGGGGCGCTCGCCCATCCCGTAGATGAGCAAGTCGGCCTTGGCGTCGAGCAACACCGCGCGCCGGACCTGCTCCGACCAGTAGTCGTAGTGAGCGATGCGGCGGAGCGAGGCCTCGATTCCTCCGAGCACGAGCGGTACGCCGGGGAAGGCCTGGCGGCAGAGGTTCGAGTAGACGATGGAGGCGCGGTTGGGCCGGAGCCCCGTACGGCCGCCGGGGGAGTACTGGTCCTCGCTCCGGACCTTCTTCTGGGCCGTGAGCTTGTTGAGCATCGAGTCGAGGTTGCCGGCGGTGATGCCCACCATCAGCCTCGGGACGCCCATTCGCAGGAGGTCTTTGGTGTCCTGCCAGTCGGGCTGGGCGATCATGCCGACCCGGAGGCCGCGGGCCTCCAGGAAGCGGCCGATGAGGGCGCCGCCGAAGGCTGGATGGTCGACGTAGGCGTCGCCATTGACGATGAGCACATCGAGCTCTTTGTACCCGCGGGCCGCCATCTCCTCTCGGTTGGTCGGCAAGAACCGGCGGAGATCACGGGGGGAGGCCGAGGCGCTTTTGCGAAGCTGTACGAGTGACACGACGCGGCGAGCGTAGCCCATCGCGAGCCCCGGTGCTTTCTCCGCCGACCTTCGACTAAGGTCCGCGCCCCATGGCGAAACCGATCGTGCTCATTACCGGCGCCAACGGCGAGATGGGCCGTTCGCTCCTCCACGCGCTCCACGACGGCGGCCACCACGGCGTGGTCACCCTCGACCTCACGCCGATCGCCGAGTCGCTTCGGCCCATGTGCGTCGCCTCCTACGCGGGCAATATCATGGACCGCTACCTCCTCGACCAGATCGCCGCCCATCATGAGATCGAGGCTGTCTTTCACCTCGCGGCGCTGCTGTCCACCCGCGGCGAGCGCGACCCGGAGCTGGCCCACCAGGTCAACGTCGAAGGCACGCTCCACGTCCTTCGCGTGGCGCAAAACCAATCGGCGCGCCTCGGTCGCGCGGTCAAGTTCGTCTTCCCGAGCTCCATCGCCGTCTACGGCCTGCCGAGCATGGAAGAGAAGCGCGCCAGGGGCGCCATCCGCGAAGAGCAGTGGAACGTGCCGATCACGATGTACGGCTGCAACAAGCTCTACGACGAGCACCTCGGCCGTTACTTCACCCACCACTTCCGCCAGCTCGGGGCCCTGGCCCAGGCCGCGCGGCTCGACTTCCGCTCCTTGCGCTTCCCGGGCCTCATCTCGGCCGAGACCGTGCCCACCGGCGGCACCAGCGACTTCGGCCCGGAGATGCTCCACGCCGCCGCCCAGGGGAAGGCCTACCGCTGCTTCGTCGGCCCCGACGCCCGCATCCCCTTCATGGCCATGCCCGACGCGACGCGAGCGCTCATCGGCCTGCTCGAGGCCGACCGGTCCAAGCTCTCGACGACGGTCTACAACATCGGTGGGTTCAGCGCTTCGGCGCACGAAATCGCCGAGCGGGTGAGGAAGAGCTTCCCCACGGCCGACATCTCCTACGAGCTCGACGCGGTCCGGGCACGCATCGTCGACTCCTGGCCCGAGGACGTCGACGACTCGAAGGCCCGCGCCGACTGGGGTTGGAAGAACGAGTACGACTTTGCTCGCGCCTTCGACGAGTACCTGGTCCCCGGCATCGTGGCCCGGTACGGGGGCAAGGCGGGCTGACCCGGTAAGGCTCGCTCCCCCCCGCAGGTCGCGGTATGACGCCCGACCATGAAGGGGAAGCTTCTCACCCCGGCGCGATCAGCTTGGTGGCTGCTGGCCGGCCTCGTCCTCCCGGGCGGCGCGATCGCGGAGGCCCAGCCGGTGCCTGCCAATCGCTGGACCGCCGCCACCCCCGACGAGATGGCCGACCATCTCCTGGCCCGCGCTCGCCGCGGCGGGGACGACGCTCTGGCTGCCCTCGTCGCCGCCTCGGCGCTGGACGATCGCGCGACCTTCGGCAAGGTTCGCGACGGGCTCGACACCATCGGCAAGAGCGGCTCGCCCCTCGCCGACGAGGCGCGCTGGCTCTCCGCCCGACTCAAGCCGGAGCAGGGCACCCCTTGGACCTCCTACCGCCGCATGGCCTACGACGTCGCCCCCGACCCCGCGGGGCTCGTCAAATCGTTCGCCATCCTCGGGCCGTTCTCGGACACCGGCGGCGGCCTCATGCGCCGCGAAGGGCCCGAGGCTCCCGGCCAGAGCTGGGCCGACTCGAGCGCTCGCTACGCACACGGGATCTACGACGTCGCCTGGCGCCGCGTCCTGCCCGACGGGGCCTCGGCCCGCGGCATCCCCCTCGACCTCTACATCTCTCCCCGCAACGAGAGCTGCACCTACCTCGCCTCCAAGGTCACCGTCGCCTCCGCGCAGCCGATGCGGATCCACGTCGGCTCGACGGGCGCCGTTCGCCTGATGTGGGATGGGCAGGATCTGGCCGCGCGCGAGGACGTGCACGCTCGCCTCGTCCTCGATCGCCTCACGGTCGCCCTCACCCCCACGGCCGGCGATCACCTGCTCGCCCTCAAGGTCTGCAGCGCCGCCGTGAACGACGACGGGCGCGTGCGCGTCCGCTTCACGGATGACGCCAACCGGCCCCTCCCCCTCGCCACCTCCTCGAGCCTCGCCGGGATCAACGTGCGCTCGGCCCCGCCGCCGCCCGTCGAGGAGCCCCCGCCTCCGCCAAAGGGCAAGGGCTTCAAGGCCCCGCCGAAGGGCAAGGCTCCCAAGGCTGCTCCCCCCAAACCCGCCGCGCCCGTCAAAGGCAAGGGCGCGCCCAAGGGCAAGGCTCCCCCGCCTCCCCCCGGCGACGAGGGCGAGGGCGAGGAGCGCTCGGCCCCGCCGCCGAGCGCCGTCATCGTCCCCCCGGCCGGCGTCCGGGTGATCCCCACCGCGCTCGAGAAGGCCATCGCGCTCGCCGACCCGGCCTCGGTCGATCAGGTGATCGCGGCCTCCATCGTGCGCACCCTCGGCGGCGCCGACGACGCCGTCTCCCCCCGCGCCCCCGGCCTCCTCGACCGCGTCACCCGCGCCGCCGAGGTGACCCCCGATCAGGTCGCCATCGCCGGCTGGATCTCTCCCTTCGGCGCCAACCGGAGCGGCTGGCTGGAGCTCGCGCGGTCGCGCGCCAAGGCGGCCGGCGACAAGCAGGCCGAGGGCTTCGCGCAACGGCGCCTGGTCGCCTCCCAGCTCGGCTCGCGCTATGTCGACTGGGCGCTCACCGCCTCGCGCGAGGAGCCCCTCGCCTCCGCGCCCGACGCCGAGGCGCGGCTCATCCGTGCGCTCGTGAAGAAGCAGCTCGGCTCCACGGGGTTCGGGCGAGCCGCCTATCAAGACCTCGCCGACCTCGAGGCCAGCGAGAAGGACAAGACGCCCATCGCCGCGCTCTCGGAGCTGCTCTCCCTCTCGCGCACCCAGCGCGAGGTGCACCAACGAGTCGCTCGCCGCCTCGCCGCCATCGAGCCCGACGCCGTGGGCCCCAACTTCGTGGGCGCCTTCCGCACCGACGGGGCCGCCGCGCTCGAGAAGGCCACCGCCGCCACCCTCTCGCGCCAGACCGACGTCGAGGATCTGGGCCGCATCGGCCGCGAGCTGGCCGACGCCGGCAGCTTCGCCTGGGCCCGCGAGGTCTTCTACCTCGCCACCCAGGTCGGCCCCAACCGCTCCACGGGCTTCATCGGCCTCGCCTTCGCGCGCCAGGCGCTCGCCGCCGCCGAAGCGCGCGAGGGCAAGCCGCCTTCGGAGGACCCGGCCCTCGCCAACGCCTCGCTCGCCCGCGCCCGCGACCTCGAGCCGAGCGACGCCTCCATCAAGGCCGAGATCGCCTTCCGCCAGGAGGGCCAGAGCGGGCCCAACGGCGTCACCGAAGGCCAGGGCCTCGCCGACGAGCGGTTCATGGTCAAGCCCGAGGTCTTCTTGAAGGCCGCCCGGGCGAACCCCGCCAAGCTCGGCGAGATCGTCGACCGCCAGCTCCACTGGGTGCGCGTCGTCACCTACCACCCCGACCAGCGCGTCTCGCAGCTCATGCACTACTCGCGTGAGATCGTCATCGAGCCGCGGACCGAGGCCGACCTCTACGAGAACGCGCCCACCGAGAGCGACGAGACCGAGCTGCTCCTCGCCCGCGTCCATCGCAAGGACGGCACCGTGGTCATGCCGGAGGAGCAGTCGACGGGCGGCCGCAAGCCGAGCATCCGCTGGCCCGAGCTGCACACGGGCGACGTCGTCGAGGTCGCCGTGCGCGCCTGGACCTCGGGCCCCGTCGGCCGCCGCGGCGAGGCGCCCTTCTGGTTCATCGACTACGTGGGCTCTACCGACACGCACCCCATCCTCTACAACGAGGTGGTGGTCGAGGCGCCCCAGGGCTCGCCCCTCGCCATCGACGTGCTCAACGGCAAGGCCGATCGGATCGAGACCGGCCGCCGCGGCGGCAGCGTCTTCACCCGCTACATTTGGGACAAGCCCCCCTCGGTCCCCGACGAGCCCCTCGCCCCCAAGCTCAGCGAGTCGCTGCCTGTCGTCACCGGGTCGACCTTCAAGAGCTGGGGCGACTTCCGCGAGTGGTACCGCGCCGCCGTGAAGGGCTTCACCGAGCCCGACGATCAGGTCCGCCACCTCGCCGCCGAGCTCACCAAGGGCAAGAGCACGCGCGAGCAGAAGCTCGAGGCCATCTTCAACTTCGTGGCCGACGACATCCGCTACGTGAACTACGTGTCCGGCGAGTGGTGGCTCCCGAACCGGCCCCAGGAGCTGCTCGCCCGCCGCCAGGGCGACTGCGACGACAAGGCGATGCTTCTCATCACCTTGTTGAAAGCCATCGGCATCGAGGCCAACGAGGTGCTGGTCCAGACGCGCTACACGGCCCAACCCTCGCTGCTCAAGGCGACCCACGCGGCCATCCCGCTCTTCGATCACGGCATCGCCTTCCTCCCCGGCCCGAAGGGCAAGCCGGGCACCTGGCTCGACGCGACCAGCCCCGAGAGCCGTCTCGGCCCGGTGCCCTCGATGGACGCCCGCACCCTCGCCTTCTTCATCGACGAGGGGCCGGCGCAGATCATCGAGACGCCCCTCTCCTCGCCCGACGACCACGGGGTCGACGCCGACTGGACCATCACCCTGTCGCCGACCGGCGCGGGGGATCTGGTCGCCAAGGAGCGCCACACGGGCGACGCCGCCTTCGAGCTGCGCATGAACCTCAAACAAGAGGACGGGCGCGCCACCTGGGTCGAGCAGAACATCGCCTCCGGGTGGTTCCCCACCGTGCAGGTGACGGGCGACGTCGACTTCAAGCCCGACCTCGCCAAGGGCGCCGCCATCCTCGCCTACAAGGCGCACTCCGAGGGCCTCGCGCGCCGCGAGGGGCGCGAGCTCGCCGTCGCCCTCGCCGAGAGCTCGACCCTCACCTCGCAGCTCGCCCCGCTGGTCAAGCGCACGCTCCCCGTCGTGCTCCCGGCCCGCCTCGCCCCGGCGCACGAGACCCGCACCATCACCATCCAGGCGCCCCCGGGCTACGCCTTCGCCGAGCTGCCCCCCAACGGCGACGTGCCCGGCGGCGAGTTCGGCAAGGCCCACCTCGAGTTCAAGCGCGGCAAGGGCAAGGGAAGCGTGGTGGTCAAACGAAGCGTGGTCTTCGACATGTCGACCATCCCCGTCGACAAGTACCAAAAGTGGCGCGGCTGGCTCCAGCACATCGACGGGCTCATGCACCGCACGGTTCGTTTGATCCCCGACGAGAAGGCCGGCCCGCAGATGATCGAGGCCACCCTCCCGCCCCGCGATCCGGCCGCGCCTGTCGCCCCGCGTCCCAAGGCCCCCGCGCCTCCGAAGAAGAAGTGAGAGCCGAGGCATGAACACCCCCCGCACTTCACTCGCCTTCCTCGCCCTGCCCCTCCTCGCGTCGGCCTGCACCGGCATGCGTCAGGCCGAGGCGCCCCCTCAACCTCCCGTCGAGCTCAGCGCGCTCTACCAGAGCGCCCTCGAGACCGAGGCCCACGACCCCCTCGCCGTCGACGGCTACCTCGAGCTCGTCGACGAGTCGGTGGCCTTCCCCGACGCGCCCGGCGCGCTCGCCGGCGGCCTCGCGGCACTCGACGCGCTGGTCCTCGGATCGGTGAGCGGCCTCGAGGGCGCCGGCCCTACCGCCGCCGCCTACCGCAGCCGCGCGCTCTTTCAGACCGTCGCCGACCGGCTCCGCAAAGCCTATTCGACGAGCGGCAACGGGCGCTCGCAGCCCTCGAAGAACCTCGCCTTCCTCCGCGGCACCATCGCCCACGCCCTCCACGACCTCGCCCTCTTCGTCGGCGATGTGCGGGCCGCCCAGACCTGGGCCCCTCGCCGCGGGTGCGTCTCCGCCGCCACCGTCGTGGGCCCGCTCGACTGGACGCCGCTCCGCAGCCTCGAGGGCCCGTCGCCCGTGCCCGCCAACGAGCCCTTCGCCACCACCTACCCGGGCGTCGCGCCCTTCGCCACCGCCGCCGCGCCGCGCGTGGTGCGCTCCGACTCCTGCATCCTCGACACCTCCATCACGAGCCCGCTCCAGGGCCTGCGCGCCGTGGTCGTCGATCTCGACAGCCCGAAGGAGCAGTCGATCCGCGTGGCGCTCACCTCGTCCTCCGCAGCCATCGTCGAGGTCGGGGGCGCGGTGGCCGTTCGCCGAGGCTTCGACGCCGGCGGCAACCCCGTCACGCGCTTCGGCTCGGTGAGGGTGCCGGCGGGCAAGGTCCGCGTCGTCGTGCGCCTCGCCATGCGCGGCGACGGCAGCACCATCGAGCTCGACGCCTGGGGAGAGAACGGCGAGCCCTTGAAGAGCTCCGCGCCGGCGGCCGGCGACGTGGCCCCCGGCATCGGCACCGCCGCCGAGGTCGTGGAGATCACCCCCGGCGAGAGCTCCGGCGAGGCCCTCGTCGCCGCCGCCGGGCTGATGGCGCTCGGCGACTCCCGCTCGGCCGAGCACCTCCTCGAGCCGGGCGGCGTCGTCTCCACGCGCTCGCCGGGCCTCGAGCTGATCTACGCCCGCGCCCTCGACGCCGCCGAGGATCTGCCCGACACCAAGGCCAACGAGCGCCAGCGCGCCGCCATCGCCCAGACGCTGCAAGCCTGGCCCGAGTCATGGGAGGCGCGCATCGGCCGCGCCCGCGCCACCGAGCGCCGCAAGGGCTCGGGCGACGGCGTCGTCGAGGCCCTCCGCGAGCTGGGCGCCGACGCCTCCGCCTCTCCCGACGCCAAGGGCGGCGACAAGAAGCCCCTCGACCCCATGAGCGCCGCCTACGCCGCCGTCACGGCCCGCCGCGTGCGCCTTCACGACGTCGCCGAGCGCGCCTACGCCGACCTCGAGAAGGCCACGCCGGGCTCGCCCCTCCTCGCGGGCGTCGACTTCCGCATCCACACCCGGACCGGTCCCGCCGCCGTGCGCGCCGCTTGCCAGGGCGGCATCCGCCGCGCCGACCTCGAGTGCCTCGAGGCCCTGAAGAGCCGCGGCGACTACTCCCAGGCCCTGAACGAGATCGCCCGCCTGCGGGATCTGCGCGGCTCGAACGAGGCGCTCCGCGATCAAGAGCTCAACACCCGCGTGCTCTCCGGCGACCTCCAGGGAGCGCTGGCCGTCTACGACTCGCTCCCCCCCGGCCAGCGCCGTCTCACCGAGACCATCGGCTACGCCGCCGGCAGCAAGCGCCCCGACGACGCCAAGAGCCGTTTCGAGCGCGACAAGCTCACGGCCCGCGACGCTCCCTACGCGTTCGGTAGCCTCATCCACGCCCTCTCGCTCGAGAAGGATCCGACGCATGAGCTCGAAGACGAAGGCCGCAAGCTCGTCCTCGCCGACCAGCGCAAGGCCTTCCTCCCCGGCGCCGGCACGGCCGTCCTCCGACACCTCGAGAAGTACCGCATCGAGGCGAGCGGCCAGGTCCACTTCGTTCTCTACGACCTCCGCCGCGTGTCGGGCACGACCGACGTGGCCAACGGCCAGAGCGCCGCCGGGCCGACCATCGAGGGCCGGGCCGCGCCGCGCCTCCTCCGCCGCCGCATCCACAAGCGCGACGGGCGCGTGCTCCAGCCCGACGCGGCCGCCAACGCCTCGCAGGCCAGCGACCTCTCGCAGCTCGAGGCGGGCGACTACATCGAGCACGTGGCCGAGGGCTGGGCGCTCCCGGGCGACACCGGCCAGCTCGTCATCGACACGGTCGACCTCCTGCCCGAGCGCACCAGCGTCCGCGAGGCCACGGTGGAGATCCGGCGCGCGGAGTCGCTCCCCATCGCGCTCTGGGCTCACCCGCTCCTCGGCAAGGCGCGCGAGCTCACCGACGGCCATGAGCGCGTGACCGTCTACGAGCTGCAGAACCAGCCCCCGCGCCGGCTCGAGGACGGCGTCCCCAAGATGGAGCGCAGCGTCGGCCTGAGCCTCGGCACCCAGTCGTGGGCCAACATCGCCAAGGCCTTCGAGGAGAACCTCCGCTCGCTCGACGAGCGCGACCCGTACGTCTCGCGCTGGGCTCGCAACGCGGCGGGAGACGACGGGGCCACGGGCAAGGCGCTCGTCGATCGCATCGTGGTCGCCGCCGGCAAGAAGGTGAAGGTCGCCAGCGCCTCCGAGCTCACCGACGTCGCCTCGCTCTACGCGGGGGGCTCGCAGAAGGGCAGCGCGCGCAGCATCCTCGAGCTCGGGCAGGGCAGCCGCTCGTGGGTCATTTACCGCGCCTTGAAGCAGCTCGGCATCTCGGCCGAGATGGCCATCTCCGAGGCCGAGCCGTTCAGCTCCGCGCCCGACTTCCCCGCGCACGCCGGCCGCTTCCGCCACCCGCTCGTCGTCGCCCACCTCGGCGGCAGCGACGGCGACGTGTGGATCGACGCCGACGTCGAGGGCCCTCCCCTCCCCTCCGGCCGCGTGAGCCCCGAGCTCCGCGGCCGCACCGCGCTGCTCGAGAGCGGCAAGATGGTCACCGTCTCCGGCTCCGCGGGCCCCGGCGCCGGCGAGGGCGCGGGCGACGAGGTCGACCTCCGCCTCGCGCTCGACGAGAAGGGCAACGCCAAGGGGAGCTTCACGGTGCTCCTCCACGGCCGCGCGGCGCAGTCGCTCGCCGAGGCCTTCGAGACCGTGGTCGGCACCGATCGTCGCGAGGTCCTCCGCGGCATCGTCCTCGGCTGGCTGCCGTGGGCCGACGTCGACGAGGTCAGCGTCTCGTCGAGCGAGGGCTCGTGGGAGATCGCCCTCCGCGCGACCGTGAGCGTGCAGGGCTACGGCCGGCCCGAAGGCAAGGACGGCAAGACGTGGACCTTGGCGGGCCTCGAGCCCGTGCACATCGTCTACCCGCGCGCCGTGGTCTCGACGCTGGGCGCGACCTATGCCTCGCGCGGCGCCCGGCAGAACGCGCTCTCCATCGAGCACTCGCTCGCCTACCACTTCCGGCGGCGCATCGAGCTCCCGCCCGGGGCCACGGTCGCGGTGGCGTCGCCGGCCATCAAGATCGAGGATCCACACCTCTCGGCCACCCGGCGCTCGGGCCTCAACGGCCGCGTGCTCGAGGAGGACTTCTCGTTGAACCTCCCGACCGGCACCGTGCCGGCGAGCGAGTACCAGTCCTTCGTGTCGAAGGTGCAGGCCATC
>FTCO01000829.1_pt1 | contig 10388 bp, 7 predicted proteins | sample 1639701 | NCBI WGS metagenome assembly FTCO01 (sample SAMEA3914869, study PRJEB12502) | metagenome | biome: forest; material: soil | place: USA | collected 2012-03-12 | depth 0.1 m | reverse complement strand
AGGCCGGCGGCGGGGAGGAACATGGTGGCTCGGCCTTTGAAAGCTCGTCGGTCGGTCGCGCGCATCGAAAAAGCCTCTCTGATCGGAGCCCGACAGATACCAGAGAGCCGCGCGCGGGGGCACGTGGATCGTCGGCGGCCCCCCGGCGCGCCTCGTTCAGGGGCCGGCGGGGGGCTTCACGTGGCGCCCGAGCGCCTCGACCAAGCGGGGGACGTCGCGCTCGGCCACCGAGCACAGGGCGACGCGGAGGGCGCCGGCCTGGGGCACGACGAACACCCCCTCGGCCTTGAGGCGCAGGGCGGCGGCGGGCGCGTCGTCGCAGAAGACGGTGGTGAAGAAGCCCCCGTCGTAGCGGGGGTAACGGAGGCCCTGGGGGGCGGCCAGCTCGTTCCAGCGGGCCACGCGGCCGTCGAGGAGCGCCTTGAGGGACGCGCGCTCGCGGTCGACGCGGGCGCGGAGGGCGGGGTCGGTGACGACGCGCGTGATCGCGGCCATGCCGCCGGCGTTGCAGTTGGACCAGGTGCCGCGGCACGAGTACGAAAAGGCGCTCTCCAGGCGGCGGCGCTCCGCCTCGTCGGGGTGCAGGGCGACGAGCGCGCCCACCCGCAGGCCATATTGCGTGAACGACTTGGAGGCGGACCAGGCGTAGAGGACCTGCGCGTGCCGCCCCTCGGTCAGCTCGCGGGTGCGCTCGACGACGGCGCGGAGGTCGGTGGCGCCGTAGCGCGCGTAGGCGACGTCGAGCACCACGGCGATGGGGCCGCGGGGGGCCTGCTCGCGGAGGGCGCCGACCACGGCCTGCCACTCGGCGTCGTCGAACGAATAGCCCGTCGGGTTGTGGCAGGGCGAGTTGAGGAAGAGGAGGGCGCGGCCCTGGCGGCCCAGCTGGCCCTCGAGCCTCTTCGAGAGATCGGCGGTGTCGAGGCGCCCGCGCTCGTCGAACATGCGGAAGGTCTCGAGCGTTCGGCCCGACTCGTCGGCCAGGGTCTTGTAGGGGCCCCAGTAGAACGAGCTGGTGAGCAGGGCCTGCCCAGGCTCGAGGAAGTTCTTGATGGCCAGGTGGAGCGCGCCGGTGCCACCGGGCGTGGCGGCGGAGGCGGCCCACCCGACCTCGGGCCCATCACTCGCGCCGCCGAACAAGTCGGCGGCCACGGCGCGCAGGAAGTCGGCCGAGCCTCCGATGGGCGCATAGCCCGCCCCGGCGCCCGGAGGGACCTCGCGGAGCGCCTCCGTCACCGCGCCGATGACGGCGAGCTTGCCGGCGTCGTCGAGGAGCGCTCCCACGGTCGCGTTGATCACCGGCTCTCCGGCGGCGGCGCGCGCGCGAGCTTCGGCGTTGAGCGCGAAGATGGGGTCGTCGGCGGGGCGATCGGCGTGCGACGGGATGAGGAACGTCATGGGGCGCGGCTACCACGACCCGAGGTGGGTCGCCAAGCGGCTAAGCAGCGACCATGCCCGCGGCGCGCCGTCGATTCCATGCCTCGGCGGCGTGCGCAGCGCGTCATCCGGCACACGAGCCGCGCGTCGAGCGTTGATCGATGAGACGGGACCCGGGCTCGAACCGGGATGGCGCGCCGAGGAGATGGCGCTACCCTTGCCGTCCAGGATCACCACATGAAACAACCTCGCGTCTCCCTTTTGCCCGTCCTCGGGTTGTCGCTCCTCGCGGCAGCCGTGCTCCACGGTGGCGTGGCGCATGCCGAGGATCCGCTCCCCAATGGTCGAGCCCCGAGGGGCGGCCTGCCCGAGCCCGCCGCCGTCGAGACGGGCGTGGCCACCGACGTGGATGACGTCGATCCGGCGGCGTACGACGTGCCCGACGAGATCCTCATCGACGCACGCGACGACCTCGACAAGTCCGAGCTCGGCAAGCTCGCCAGCGACTTCGGGCTGACGTTCGAGGCCACCGCGCTGGAGGCCGAGACCAAGGAAGAGCTCGCGCGTGTGCCCCACGGCCGTATGAACGAGATCCTGGAGCGGCTCTCCCACGACAAGCGCGTCGAGATCGCCGAGCCCCTCGGCCGCGTCCGCGCGATGTTCGTGCCCAACGACCCGCTCTTCAAGGAGCAGTGGCACATGGAGCGCATCGGCGCCTCCAAGGCCTGGGACTTCGCGAGCGGTCGCGGCGTCACGGTGGCCGTGGTCGACACCGGCATCGCCTGCGAGAACTACGGCCCCTTCATGAAGGGCACCGACCTCGCCGACACCGAGTGCGTGTCCGGCTGGAACCTCGTCACCAAGAACGAGCACGCCAACGACGACCAGGGGCACGGCACCCACGTGGCCGGCACCATCGCGCAGTCGACCAACAACGGGCTCGGGGCGACGGGCGTCGCCTTCCACGCCCGCTTGATGCCGGTGAAGGTCCTCAACGAGGGCGGCTGGGGGACGACGGCCGACGTGGCCGACGGCATCCGCTGGGCCGCCGAGCACGGGGCGCACGTCATCAACCTGAGCCTGGGCGGGCCGCGCAACAGCCGCGTGCTCCAGAAGGCCGTCGACTACGCGCGCTCGCAGGGCTGCGTCATCGTGGCCGCCGCCGGCAACAGCGGCGGGTCGGTGGGCTTCCCCGGCGCCTCCGAGGGCGTCATCGGGGTGAGCGCCTCGGACTCCGACGACAAGATCGCCAAGTTCTCGTCTCGCGGCGACGGCGTCGACATCGCGGCCCCCGGGGTCAACGTCACCCAGCAGACCATCTGCAACAAGGGCCGCGACAAGTGCGAGCGGTTCCCGAGCTACAACGGCACCTCGATGGCCTCGCCCCACGTGGCCGGCGCCGCCGCGCTGCTCGTGAGCCTCGGCGTCACCGACCCGGCCGCCGTCGAGCAGGCCCTGAAGTCCACGGCCCGCGTGGTCGACGACTCGGCGGGCGCCAAGAAGCTCTACGGTGCCGGCATCCTCCAGGCGGCCAACGCGACCGAGAGCGTGACCTTGAAGCACGCCGCGACCCGCCTCCTCGCGCTGCTCGGCATCACGGCGCTCATCACCCTGGCGGCGCGCCGCAAGAACCAGAAGGCCACCTCGCCCTTCCGGCTCGACTACTGGCTCCCGGCGCTGGTGACGGGCCCGGGCCTGTTCTTCTTCGCGCCCTGGATCCTCCCGCGCGTGCACCTCGCCGTCGACCTCCTGGCCCGGCCGCTCGCGGACATGGATCTGCTGGCCGGCGTGTCGGTCCACCGGTGGCTGCCGCTCGCCAACGTCGTCCTCCCGTTCGCGCTCACCGCCGTCGGCTTCGGCGTGAAGAAGCTCCGCCCGGCCATCGCGGGCTTCGCGGCCGGCACGGCGGCCTACCTCGCCTCCGTGGTCGTGCTCGGCGACGCCCTCGGCCCCATGGGCCAGGCGACCATGGTGCTCTGGTGCGGCGCCAACGCGCTCGCCTGCGCCTGGATCGCGCGCACCAACCTCGCCGAAGTGGATTGATCCCCGGGCGCCTTGCCCTCCCGCCTCGAATGGAGGAGCGTCACGCCGATGCGCGCGCTCCTCGCCCTCCTCGCCTCTCTCGGCATCATGGCCCTCGCCGTCGCCTGCGGGGGCTCCTCCAGCGAGACGCCCTGGCCCGTCGAGCCGCTCCACCCGGTGCTCGATCCCGCCGGTGAGAGCGCCGCGGCCCCCGCCATCTTCGACTCGCGCGCCGACGCCGGCGCTCCCGCGCGCCCCAAGTAGGCGGCGCGCCTCCTCACCCCGTTCGGGCGATCACGCCCGTGATCGAGTGACGGCCCGGCGTTCTTTCGGGTAAGACGACGGGGTGTCCGCGCGTTTCGACGACGTGTCTCCCCGGCGGAAGACCTGGCTCGTCGCGGCGCTGATCTCGGCGGCCCTCCTCGTCCTGCCCGCGCTCGCGTGGGTCATCATCCCGCGGCCGGCCCCTTACTCCCTGCCCCCGGCCGCCAGCGTCGAGGCCGCCGCGGCGGCCCCCGAAGACTCGGCGCCCCGGCCGGCGCCCAAGAAGCCGACCCGCCGGGCCGCCGCCGCCACCGCCGAGCCCGATCCGGACGGGCCCTTCACCGGCGTCGTCCTCGACCCCGATGGCCGCGGCGCCACCGACGCCAGCGTCGGCTGCGAGGGCGCGAACGACGGCATCACCGTGAGCCCCGACGGCTCGTTCACGCTCCCGCGCGCTTGCAAGGCCGTGGCGGAGCACGCCGACTTCCTCCCCTCCGAGCCGGTTCAGCTGGTCGCGGGCCGCAAGATCACGCTCCAGCTCCGCCAGCTCGGCGCCATCGCCGGCGAGGTCGTCGACGGCGCCGGCGCGCCGGTGAAGTCGTACCTCATCGCCATCGAGACCTTCCACCCCTCGAGCCTCGCGGGCGACGCCGTCGCCAAGCAGTCGGTGAAGTCGGTCGACGACCCGACGGGCGCCTACGTGTTCGGCAAGCTCCCGCCGGGCCGCTACGTGCTCACCGCCAGCGCCCACGGCCACCCGCCCGCGCACAGCGAGACCATCGAGGTCGAGATGGGCCGCACGACCTACCGCGCGCGCATCACGCTCGAGAAGGGCGGCACCCTGAGCGGGCACGTGCTCGACGCCGACACGCGCCGCCCCATCCCCGGCGCCCACGTCGCCTTCGACGGCCTCACCCTCACCGGCGCCAACTACTCCAAGCCCACCCGCTCCGACGAGGCGGGCGCCTACACGATGGAGGGTGCCCCGCCCGGCCCCTTCTCGGTCCGCGTGACCGCCGAGGGCTACGTGACCCGCACCGTCTCGGGGTCGGGCGCGGGCGGCGGCGCCGCCGTCAAGCTCGACGTCGAGCTCCGCCCCCAGGTCGACGGCGGCCCCAGCGAGGAGTTCGCCGGCATCGGCGCCATCCTCGGCGCCACGCCCGGGGGCGTCATGATCACGACCCTCGTCCCCGGCGGGCCCGCCGAGCGCGCCCAGATCCAGGTGGGCGACATCATCGCCCGCATCGACGGCGCCGACGCCTCGGGCTACCCCGTCACCGAGTGCATGCAGCGCCTCCGCGGCGGCGACGGCTCCATCGTCCGCCTCGGCGTCAAGCGCAACGGCCAGCTCCTCGACTTCAACATCACCCGCCGCACGTTCGTGCGTTAGGCGGCGAGGCGGCGCGGCTCCGCCGGCTCGTGTAAGGTGCCTGGCTCCCCCGCGAAAGGACTTCCGATGCCCCCCCTCGTCGAGCAGAGCTTCATGAAGGCGTTGTTCCACGGCGTCATCGCGGAGGACATGATCTTCCCCTACCCGGAGCTGCCGTCGGACGACCGCGAGAACACCTCGCTCATCCTCGACAGCGTGCGGAAGTTCTTCGCCACCAGCGTCGACTCGGCCAAGATCGATCGCGACCACGAGATCCCCGCCGCGGTCATGGAGGGCTTGAAGGCCCTCGGCCTCTTCGGCCTCCAGATCCCGACGGAGCACGACGGCATCGGCCTCAGCGCCACCGCCTTCGCGCGCGTCATGCAGGAGGTCAGCGGCCTCGACCCGTCCATCGCCGTCACGCTGGGCGCGCACCAATCCATCGGCCTCAAGGGCATCCTCCTCTTCGGCACCGAGGAGCAGAAGCGAAAGTACCTGCCCAAGCTCGCGACCGGCGAGCACACCGCCGCCTTCGCGCTCACCGAGCCCGGCGCCGGCTCGGACGCGGCCGCCATCAAGACGCGCGCCGAGCTCTCCGCCGACGGCAAGAGCTACGTGCTCAATGGCGGCAAGATCTGGATCACCAACGGCGGCTTCGCCGACGTGTTCACCGTCTTCGCCCGCACCTCGGCGCTGCAGGAGGGCGCGAAGCCCAAGATCACCGCCTTCATCGTCGAGCGATCGATGGGGGTGAAGAGCGGCCCCAACGAGCACAAGCTCGGCATCCGTGGCTCGTCGACCACCGAGATCTTCCTCGACGACGTCCGCGTACCCGCGGGCAACGTGCTCGGCGAGGTGGGCCGCGGCTTCAAGGTCGCCATGGAGGTCTTGAACAGCGGCCGGCTCGGCCTCGCCTCGGGCTGCGTCGGGCTCTGCTCGCGCCTGCTCAAGATGGCGCTCGAGCGCGTGCAGGAGCGCCGCGCCTTCGGCCGCAACATCGGCGAGTTCGGCCTCATCAAGGACAAGATCGCCATGATGCTGGCCGAGACCTACGCGCTCGAGTCGATGACCTACCTCACCGCCGGCATCGTCGACGGCAAGCTCGCCGACTACTCGCTGGAGAGCGCCATCTGCAAGATCATGGGGAGCGAGACCCTGTGGCGCGTCGTCAACGAGTCGCTCCAGATCGCGGCCGGCATCGGCTACATGCAGGATTACCCCTTCGAACGCCTGCTCCGCGACGCGCGCATCAACATGATCTTCGAAGGGACCAACGAGATCCTCCGCTGCTTCGTGGCGCTCTCGGGCATGCAGGGGCCGGGGCGCGCGCTCTCCGACGTGGTCAAGGCCATGCGCGAGCCCATCAAGGGCTTCGGCCTCCTCAGCGACTTCGCCGTGCGCAAGGCGAGGACGGTGCTCGGCCGCGAGCGCATGACGCGCGCCCATCCCCTCCTGAGCCGCGAGGCCGTCATCTTCGAGGAGCTCACCGGCGAGCTCTACACCCACACGGAGAACGTGCTTCGGAAGCACGGGCGAGACATCGCCGAGATGCAGTACACGCAAAAGCGCATCGCCGAGATGGCCATCGATCTCTACGGCATCGCCGCGTGCCTCTCGCGGACCACGCGCGCCATCGAGCGAAGGGGCGAAGAGGGAGCGCGCCGCGAGATCGACCTCACCTCCATCTTCGTGGCCGCCGCCCAGAAGCGCCTCCGCCAGAACGTTTACGACTTCACCCGCAACGACGACGAGCTTCGCAAGGCCGTCGCCAGCCGGGCCTACGCCGACCGCGCCTACCCTTTCGACATTCTCTAGTCACGCTGCCGCACCCTCGCTTCGGGGCCCTGTCCCCGAAGCGGCTTGGATGTTTTGTCATCCGTGGCGCTCGGGCTCGCCTCTTGCGGGCAAGCGACGCGATGGACCACACCGAGCTTCGCGTCGTTCGTGCGGGTGAGCAAGACCGGTACACCGTGCTTCAAGTTCTCGCCGAATACCTTCCCGGGGCAGACGTCGAGGCGCGGCACGGCTGGCTCTATGAGCGAAACCCGCACGGTCGCGCGGTCACCTTCATGGCCTTCGATGCCCGCGGCGTCGCCCTCGGGCTCACCTCGCTCTTTCCACGCCGCGTGCAGGTCGAGGGCGTGGTTCGCACCGGCGCCATCGGGGGCGACGGCTTCGTTCGCCCGGCCCACCGCCGGCGCGGGGTCGCCACGGCCCTCCACGCCGCCTGCCTCGAGGCCATGCGCCGCGGCTCCGCCGACGAGGTCGAGTTCATGTACGGCGGCCCGGTCCCCAACAACTTGAAGGCCCTCGAGCGCGCCGGCTCGCGGGTCATCTCGAGCCTCTGCCGCCACGTGCGACCGCGCGTCCTCCACCGCTTCACCCGGCGCCTCGATCGGGGCCGCATCACGCTCGACCCCCTCGTCTCCAGCGATCGTCGCGTCGCCGAGGTCTTCGAGCGCTGCTCGGGCTCCGCGGCCATCCTGCCGGTGCGCGACCCGGCCCATTACGAGTGGCGCTTCGGGGCCACGCCGGCCCGCGCCCAGCAGGCCTTCGCGGTCATGCAACGCGGCCGCGCCATCGCCCTCTGCGCCCTCGAGCGCTCCCCCGGCCGCGTGGCCTTGGTCGACTTCCTCGCGCCGCCCGACGAGCACGCCGGAACCCTCTGGGCCACGGCCGACGCCCTCGGCGAGGTCGAGGTCCTCACCATGGCGAACCTGCGCGCTCCGGCCAGCACCTCGCTGTGGAGGGCCGGCTTCGCCCCGCGCGAGTCGAAGGGCTTCCAGGTGCTCGCCCCGCCCGACCACCCGGCCCACAAGGCGCTCTTCGACCCGAGGCGCTGGTACTACCAGTGGGCCGACGGCGACCTCGACCGCCTCTTTTGACGCTGCCGCCCCTCGCTCTGGGGCCCGAGCCCCAAAGCGGCCATCGAGAACCGGCGGGGCAGGTCAGATCGAGGCTCGCGCCACGAGGCTGCGCGCGGCCTCGATGGCCTCGCCCCACGTCGGATCCGCGGCGCTCGCCGCCCGCGCGATCTCCTTGGCGTCGCCCCCGGCCTCCATCGCGAGCCGAGCCTCCGCCGAGCCGAGCAGGAGGTCGAGCGCGGGGATGTGATCCACGTACTCGTAGCGCTCGGTGCGAAAGCGGAAGCGCTCGGGGTCCTGCGCGCGCGCGAGGGCGATGAGGGCCACGTAGGTCGCCACGGGCCGGAAGGAGGCCTCGTCGTTCACGTGGATCTGCACGCCCCCGCAGATGGTCCCGCCGTGCTTCTGGAACGTGGGCCGGAAGGTGAGGGGGCGGGCCGTGAAGCCCGGGAGCCCGGTGGCGCCGAGCTCCCTGGCGAGGCGGGCCCCGTCGATCCAGGGCGCGCCGACGATCTCGAACGGCCGCGTGGTCCCGCGCCCCTCCGAGAGGTTGGTGCCCTCGAGCAGGCAGCCCCCCGGGTAGACGAGCGCCGTGGTCTCGGTGGGCATGTTGGGCGAGGGGAGGATGAAGGGCCGATCCCAGGCCGCCGCGCCGCGATCGCGATCCCAGCCCGTCACGGGGAGGATCGAGAGGGCCCCGTCGGGCCCGAGCGAGAGCCCGTCGCGCGCCGCGAAATGAGCCACGATCTCGCCGACCGTCATCGCGTGTCGGATGGGCGCCGGCTCGAGCCCCACGAAGGAGAGGAAGCCTTCTCTTTGCGTCGCGCCCTCGACCCGCGCCGCGTCGCCGCCGATGGGGTTCGGCCGATCGAGGACGACGACGTGGACCTTCTGCTTCGCCGCCGCGCGCAGGGCGAGGAGCGCGGTCCAGATGAACGTGTAGTAGCGCGACCCCACGTCGGCGAGGTCGACGAGGAGGACGTCGAGGCCTCCAAGGTGCTCCTCGGTGGGCGAGAGATCCTCGAGCTGGTCGCCGTAGAGGCTGACGATGGGCGCCCCGGTCCGCGCGTCCCTCGCCGAGGCGACGCCGACCATGTCCTGCGCCTCGCCGCCGTAGCCGTGCTCGGGGCCGAAGAAGATGGCCGGCCGCACGCCGCTTCGATCGAGCACCGCGCTGGCGTGCTCGAGCCGCCGGTCGACGCTGGCCGGGTGGGCCAAGAGCCCGACCTTGCCCCCGCGGAGGCGGCGGAGCAGCGAGGTCGACGAGGGGAGGCGATCGAGGCCGACGTCCATGTTCGGCTCCTAGCGCGAGGGCTCGCGCCCGGTCCAGTTCCCCGCCTTCCGAGCCCGGTCGGGTTCGGCTACGGTGCGAGACCGAAGATGCAGCTCGAGGCTGGAGCGACCCTCGCGGGGAGGTATCGGCTTTCCCGCCGGCTCGGCGCCGGGACCGCGATGGTCGTGTGGGAGGCCGAGGATCCCATCGGCGGCCGCCGGGTCGCGGTGCGCGTCCTCCACGACCATCTCGCCACCACCCCGGAGGCCCTCCGCGCCTTCGAGCGCGAGGCCATGGCGGCCGGGCGCCTCGGCGCGCCCCAGATCGGCGCCGTGCTCGACGTCGGCGAGCTCCCCGATCGATCGCGCTTCGTCATCACCGAGCTCTTCGAGGGGGTGACCTTCGAGCGCCTCCTTCGCAGCGGCAAGCTCGACCCCGAGAAGGCGGTGCCGGTGGTCTGCGAGATCCTCGCCGGCCTCGGCGTCGCCCACGGCGCCGGCATCGTCCACGGGGACCTCAAGCCCGGCAGCATATTCTTGGTGGCCCGCGAGGGCACGGCGCGGTCGGCGCGCATCTTCGACTTCGGGGTCTCGCGCCTCCGGCACGCGGGCGACGACCCGGCCTCCCACGCGCTCGGCGGCGGCCTCGCCACCGCGAGCTACATGTCGCCCGAGCAGGCCAAGGGGGCCGCCGACGTCGATGCGCGCACCGATCTCTATTCGCTCGGCGTGATGCTCTACGAGAGCACGAGCGGGCAGGTCCCCTTCACGGCCGAGAGCATCCACGACCTCATCTTTCGCATCGTGCTGGAGGCGCCCCCCGCCCTCGAGTCGCTGCGGCCCGGCCTCGACCCGGCCTTCCTCGCCCTCGTGCGCAAGGCCATGGCGCGCGAGCCCGCCGAGCGCTTCCAGACCGCCGCCGAGATGCACGCGGCCCTCGCCGGCTGGCTCGCCAAGGCGGGGCACCCGACGGCCGTCGCCCTCGCCCTCCCGCCCTCCGGGGCGCCGCGCGCGGCCACGATCTCCGCCTCCGGCACGGAGATGATGGCCTCCGGCGCGCCCTCGGTCATCGACGACGCGCCCACCCTCCTCCGCGAGCCCGACGAGATCCCCGCCTGGGCCCAGGGCCCCGAGCCTCCCCCGCCGCCGGAGCCGCCGGCCTACGAGCTACCGAAGCTCGTGCCGCCGAAAGCCGCGCCGCTCTCCACCCGCCGGGTCCT